>ERZ778495.15-NODE-15-length-194556-cov-18.789672_pt1 | contig 194556 bp, 179 predicted proteins | sample MGYA00433100_ERZ778495 | MGnify/ENA primary metagenome ERZ778495 (study PRJEB29527, sample SAMN07138962) | mouse gut metagenome | material: feces | host: mouse | place: China:Nanjing | collected 2016-01-25 ...
TGTCTTTTCTCTGCGGTTAGTACCCCATAATTGATATATCCTGTAAATTTTTTCATCTTAGTATCCCCCTTGTAATCTATATTTATATTTGATATAATTAACTTGCTGGGGGAGCGGTGGCAAGCCCGCCCTCCTCTGGTATCTGTTTAAGCTATTTTCTTTTTTAATTCTTCCACTTCTTTTTGCAAGTCTTTAATCATCTGCAAAAGCAAGCTTGTGTTTTCATTTTCAAGTTTGTTGATTCTGTAATACTGTTTGAGTTCATCCATGTTTGATTCCAGCCTATTCATTTTGTCTGTAAGCCTCAATTGAACATTGTCAAGTTCGTTTAGAATCATGTTTGTTTGTGAATTAAGTAAATCAGCAATTGATTTTAAATCTTTTTCATCTAACATTTTTAAACCTCCATATTTGATTTGTTAAAGATGCTTGCCCTTCTTTAACTATATTTATTATATCATTATTGGTAACCAATGTCAATGTTCTTCTATCTTTTTTTCTATAATAATTTTCCCGTTTATCATAGAAACGGTTACCTTTCTATCTTCTTGTGTTACCCCTAGTTCCTTGACCATATCTGCCGGAAGGCTTATTTTATAATTAACAGAAGCCTTTCCTGCAGTTCCGCCTGCTTTGGCTATAATTATATTCCTATCAACCATTACTACATCTCCTCTTATCATATTTGATATATACATTATAATACGATTGGGAACCAATATCAAGAAAATATTACTGGAGCATGACATATACTTATACGCAAAACGGCCGGCACCATAACAGTACCGGCCATTCCGCTATCATATCTGATTTTCATTTCTATAATTTCATTATAACTCCCCGTGTGGGGATGTGCAAGGAATAGGGTTAGACGTTTTTCGACGTTTAATCATCTGTAATATTCTCTGGTAATACATCATTCCGATATCCCTTAAAAACAGGCTGCTGTAAAGCAAAATATAACTGGACAAAAAGGATCCCTGCTATTGTGAATTGTCCATATCATCTTGAAAAATAAAATTGCTAAATAATAAGTCATTTTATTATTCTGAGGCCAGATAGAATTATAGTAGGGGAGGTGAGAAGTGACGCGGAGGAACTGCTGCAGGCTGTCAATGTGGGGGCAGAGGGCAGTATGTCCACTATTCATGCCAACAGCTGTAATGACATGATATCAAGGCTGGAGACCATGGTTCTCATGGGAATCAACCTTCCCCTTCCGGCGGTCAGGAGACAGATAGCAGCGGGGTTTGATATATTTGTACATCTGGGACGGCTCAGGGACAAGACCCGCAGGATCCTGGAAATCTGTGAGATAGACGGGATGGCGGACGGGGAAATACTTTTGAATCCACTGTTTCTGTACGAGGAGGAAAGGGGCCTTGTACAGAAAGGAAAACTGAGACACAGAGAAAAATTAGAAAAGGCGGGGATGACACTTGAAGATGGATTATGAACACTACAAACTGACAATTCTGGAATGGGCCAGATATCTGGGGGAGAGCGTACTCATCTGCGTGATCATAGATGCGCTGTGCTACCAGAGTTTGATCACCTTTCTGTTTATGCTGCCCATTCCTTTCTGGTATATCAGGCAGAGAAAAAGGCAGCTCCTTCTGCTGAGGCGCAGAAGGCTCCATCACCAGTTCAGGGATGCGCTGAATGCGCTGGGGGCGGGAATCTCAGCCGGATATTCCCTGGAGAACGCGGTTTTGGAAGCCGGAAAGGATATGAACCGGATATACGGGCCTGACAGGGAGATATCCAGAGAACTTGCATATATGGCAGCACAGATGCGCGTCAGCGTTCCGGTGGAAAAACTATTTTATGACCTGGGACACAGAAGCCGGGTGGAGGATATCCGCAGTTTTTCCGAGATTCTGGCACAGTCTAAGCGTATGGGAGGTAATATGCGGGAGACCATTCAGAACTGTGTAAGGATCATGGAGGATAAGATTGATGTAAAAAAGGAGATTGACGCCATGCTGGCTGCAAGAAAAATGGAACAGAACATCATGAGCTTCATGCCGGTTGGTATTATACTCTATATGCGTCTGACCTCACCGGGGTTTATGGATGTGCTGTACCACAATGCTGCCGGGGTCTGCATTATGACTGCCGGACTTGGCTGTTACGCGGGAGCTTTTATCTGGGGCAGGAGGATTGTGGAGATTGAAGTATAAGAAAACCCTGACTGGGGAGAAAAAAGCGTTTGCAGCCGGCATGGCAGTTGTTTTACTGGCGAATGCGGCCGGCCTTACCACGTATATCCTGGAAAATAAGCGGGCCGGAAAAGAGAAAATGGAATATCTGGAGCGGCGGGAATATGGCCAGGGTGATTATGAGGAAGAACTGACAGTAAAGTCAGGGCAGGGAAAGCAGAATATAACGGTCCGTGTCCGTGAAAAAGAATACAAACCGAGTGAGGCAAGAGAAATTCTCAATCGGGTAAAAGATAAGATGCCCTCACTTATCCCAGGGAAGAACAGCAGCCTGGATAAAATCCGCTATCCCCTTCATCTGCCGGATCGCAGCCCTGATTTTCCTGTAAATATGTCGTGGAGCACTGACATGCCTGAAGTGTTGAACTGGGAAGGAAAAATCGGAGAAAATACTGGGGAGGGCGGCACAAAAGTAAACCTAACGTGCGAGTTGAGTCTGGGGCAGGAGACGGAACGGTGGGAAAAAGAAGTGACGGTCTATCCGGAGAAGATCACCCGTGAAGAAAGACTGCAGAGGGAGGTGCAGAAGGTGGTGGATACACAGAACAATGTCTCTGAGGAGAAGATAAAACTGCCGGGAAAAGTGGACGGAACCAAGGTCATTTTTCAGAAAGAACAGAGCGGAAACGGCGTGCTGATCTGCCTTTTCGGGACATCTTTTGGTCTGCTGATCCTCCCTTTGTACAGAGAAAAAGAGAAGGAAAAAGACAGGGAAAAAAAGGCCCAAATGCAGGCAGATTATCCCGATATTGTGAGCAGGATATTACTGTTTCTGCAGGCAGGACTGACGGTGCACAGTGCAGTGGAAAAGATTGCAAAAGACTACATCAACAGTTGCAAAATGTATGGTCAAAAGAAGCGCGCTGCCTATGAAGAACTTGTGGAGACTTATAGAGAAATGGAAGGCGGTATGCCCGAGATACAGGCATATGAGAGGTTGGGAAACCGTTGTAATACACCGGAATATAAGGTGCTTTCCGTGCTGTTGGTACAGAATCTAAAGAAGGGAAATCAGGGTGTATTAGCCCTTCTGGAACGGGAAACTACGGCTGCTGTGGAGGAGCGGAAAAGGGCGGCAAAAATTAGCGGGGAGCAGGCATCTACAAAACTTTTAGGCCCTATGTTTATACAGCTTGGGTTGGTTATGGCACTGATCATGATTCCTGCTTTTCTGAGTTTTTATTAGCCGATATAAGAAAAAAGCCATAAAAATGTTTAGAAAGGAGGTGATGATCATGAAGATATTCAGGGATTTTTATGATGATGAATCAGGAATCACTGTGATTGAAATCGTGCTGGTGTTGGTGGTGCTGATTGGGCTTGTCATCATTTTTAAGAAACAGCTCACCAGCCTCATACAGAGCATTCTTTCAAAAATCACAAGCCAGAGTAACAGTATTTAGTGAGGTCCTAATGAGACAAAAGGGAAGTATGACAATTGCCATGTGTATGATGCTCTCTGTAATGCTTGGAATCCTTACGGCAGGTATCAAGCTATGCAGGGAACAGTATGCCCGTGTACAGGCTGTAAATGCAGTGGACACGGGATTGTATTCCGTATTCTCAGAGTATGAAAAGGATCTGCTGGAGGAGTATGACTTGTTTTTTCTGGACAGCGGGTACGGGGGAGGAGCCATAGATGCTTTCCGTGTGGTACAGCAAATGGAAAATTCCATGGATTTGACTCTAAAAACCGGCATCCGGGGAAGCAGACGGGAAAGCTGTTCTATTGCAGGGTACAGGCTGGCCTCCGATAACGGCGGGGAGGCATTCTGCGCACAGGCAGCAGAGGCTGTCAGAGAACATCTGGGCACGGATGCCGTGAAACGCCTGAAGGAGTATCTCAGCAATACCGGAGAGGTGATAGAACAGCAGCAGGAACAAAAGGCGGCCGGAGTCCCTCCCATGCCGGAGGAACCAGTGCCGGATGACACGTCTGTACCGGGGATCACCCCGGATAACAATCCCCTGGAGGTGATAAAGCGTATACGGACTATGGGGATTTTAGGGCTGGTTCTCCCTGACAATGCAGTTATTTCCGAAAAGGAAGCAGATGTTTCCGTTTTCACTTCAAACCGAAATCTGCAGAAGGGGATGGGAAGTTTAGGAGGCCGTGAATCCGGTACATCCGATAAGCTTTTTCTCCAGGCATACGCAATGAATAAACTGGGAACTTACAGAGAACCGGGGAATCCGGGAGCCCTTGATTATCAGGTAGAATACATTGTTGGCGGCAGAGGCAGCGACAGGGAAAATCTGAAAAAGATAGTGAACAGGATGCTGCTGCTGCGTGAGGCCGCAAACGCGGCGTATCTTTATACAGACCCGGAAAAGCGGGCACAGTCCGGTGCACTGGCGGCATCACTGTGCACGGCACTTCTGATACCGGAGGGGGCTTTTGTAGTTGAAAAACTGCTTCTGCTGGGGTGGGCCTACGGGGAAAGCCTTTTGGACGTGCGCCAGCTGATGGCAGGCGGGAAGGTCCCTCTGGTAAAAAACAGTGCGAGCTGGCAGCTTGCACTTTCGGATATAGGACAGATATTTTCACTGCTGCAGGACGGGCAGGCAAAAAATACTTCCGGCCTGGATTATAACGACTATCTGCAGATACTGTTGTTCACATCCTCCAGGAACAGCCTGACATTTCGCTGTATGGATATGATAGAGCAGAACATACGACTGAAACCCGGAAAGGAAAATTTTCGTATAGATTCCTGTATGGAATGTCTGGAGATGGAAACCTGTTTTCTGAGCCCATGGGGAAACAGGTGGACAGCAGTCCGAAGCTATGGATATGACATGTGAAATGCAACTGTGAAAAACAGAAAGAAGGAGGGGGAGCAGTTGCCCGGTGTAAAAGGCAGAAATCAATGGAATAGAAAGGAATGGTACTCTCTTCAGCAAAAAGGCAGTCTGACACTGGAGAGTGCGGCTGCCCTTCCTCTTTATTTTCTGGCAATGGTAATGCTTATCAGTATGATGGATATCTTCCGCATCCAGACAATTCTGGTGTCCGCGCTCAGCCAGAGCGCCAAAGAGCTGGGAATGTATGCATACAGTATTGACGGGGAGAGTAAATCACCCGTGGGAGCAGTGACGGACGCTGCCTGTACTGCATATGCATCTGCGGAGATACAGAAGAGGATAAAGGGAGAAAATCTTACCGGAATTGTGGGAAAACAGGCGGGGATCACACTGCTGGGTTCACAGTATCAGAATGGTATTATAACCCTGAAAGCCAACTATCTGTACAGAAGTCCGGCAGCAGTATTTCCGGTCCTGCCGGTAAAGATAAAGGCTGCAGTCAGTGCGCAGGCCTGGCTGGGATATGAGGGGGATAAATACGGCAGTGCAGATGAAGGGCCGGGGGAGGAGATGGTTTATGTGACAGATTATGAAAGTGTATATCATACCTCAGAGGATTGTACCCATATAAAGCTTACGGTAAAGTATGTGGGAATACAGAATGCCTTACAGGGCAAAAACCAGTACGGGAATAAGTATCATCCCTGTGAAAAATGTATGAAGGGGCATGGGAATGACAGGTTTGTGTATATTACGGAAAAAGGAAACCGTTACCACAGCAACAGTTCGTGCGGCGGTTTGTCACGGCATGTACGGCTGATGAAGAAATCTGAGGCGGAGAACAGGAGTGCCTGTTCACGCTGCAGGGAAAAATAGGGGGAGATTCAAATGACAGAGAAAATAACCGCAGGTGTTTTACTTGCGTTTATGGGATGGGAAGATTTCAGAGGGAAAACAGTTGCAGCCTGGAAAATCCTTTTATTTCTGACAGGAAGTTTTATATGTGCTGCGGTCAAGACAAAAGGGATTCCGGGGGAAGTATGGAGCGCTGCGCAGGACTCTCTGGTCGGCAGCCTTCCGGGTATCCTTCTTTTGCTCTTCGGAAGAATTTCAGGCTGGGCAGTAGGCAGTGCAGATGGAATGATTGTGTTGATTCTGGGAATCTACTTAGGATTCTGGCAGGTTCTCAGCGTATTGTCAGGTGCTTTCATATTGGCGGTACTGGCTGCCGGTTTTTTACTGGCAGTGCGGAAGAAAGACAGAAAGTATGAGATACCGTTCATCCCATTTTTATTTGCAGGGATGATGTTTTATCTCTTGATAGGATGAGACAGGGGATTATGAAAAGAAAAAACAGAAGAAGGTTTGTGTGCAGAGGTAGTTATACCCTGGAGGCTGCCTGCATCAGCGGCGTGTGGATGCTGACCGTATTTGCGGTCCTTCTGCTGCTGATGGGAACCATAAAGAGAGGGGTATACACAGCAAAAGCATATGAGGCGGCAGTGGCAGGCAGCACTGAGGCTGTACGCAGGCAGGGGGATGGGGTGGCGGCAGCAGGGGAACGGCTTGCCGGTGAAAGCGGACATTATTCTGTGAACGGCAGCAAAAGGGAAGTTACCGTCAACTATGAGGAGCATATAAAGTTCCCTTTCGCAGGTTTGCAGTGGCATATACAAGGCAGTGGGAAAAGTAAAGTGATCCGGCCTGTTTCGTTTATAGAAAAAGTTAGAAGCGTCAGAAGATGGAAGGACGAAATGGGGGGATAAGGAGGACAAGATGCAGGCAGAGTACAGAAGGGAAATGAATCACAGTTATCTGGTTCTGAAAGCTGACGAAGAAATGAATCCGCAGGAATATGAGATAAAAATGCTTTTACACAACGCACCGGTGGGGCTGCTTCCCCTCTCTGTGCGTTATATAGATGGTGAGCCACTGTTTTATTATGAGGTCACATCCAAGCAGAGTATATCCTTACTCTATGAGACAAAAAAGTTTGGAAAGGAGGATCTGGAGCGGATTTTCAGGGCGGCAGCAGATGTGATGGAGAAACTGGAGGAATATCTTCTGGATGTTGAGACACTTCTTTTTAATCCCCGCTATATCTATATGGATACAGAACGGCAGAATATCTATTTCTGCTGTTTTCCTGTGAGACAGGAAAAGGAACAGGCCGGGATATTGGAATTGACGGAGTACATACTGCCGAAGATAGACCATAAAGATGCAGGGGCTGTAGTTTTGGGATATGGCGTGTATAGGGAGAGCGTGGAGTCCGGTATGGGAGCGGATGAGATTCGCAAGGAGCTAAGAAAGGTACCCCTTGAGACTTTGAAGGAAGAAGAGGCCAGACAGAAGGAGGAGTATTCGCAGCAGGAATATGCCGGGGAGGCAGTGATGACAGAGGAGAAGAGAAAGCAGGCGCTGGATGCTTTTTTCGAGGAGGAGGAAGAGGTTGAAGAGAAACATCCCCTGTTAAATGCTGTGGGGTGTATTTTTACATTGGCGGCAGCAGCAGTGTGCATTTATCTACTGCTGCACTATGAGATAGCAAACACGTTTCAAATCTGCATCGGATTATCAGCAGCGGCGGCAGCGGGTACGGGGGCCTTTGTTGTATTCCGGCTCAAGAAGGCCAGGGAGGAGAAAAAGAGGAAAAAAAGGGATCTGGACCAACTGGAAGCATGGGGATGGGAACGGGATGCTGAATATGAGCGTGAGGATATAAGCGAAGCAGAAAGACATGCAAATGACAGCCCGAAAGAGGAGAAAAAGGAAGCTGATGTTTTGGATACATGCGGCCCCACCATTCTATTGTCGCCGGATCAAGAGGATGAGGCAGACGCATGTTTATTTTGGATGGAAGAAGGTGATCAAAAGAGGTTTATGCTTACTAAAGATATGGGGATGATCGGAAAGCTGACAGGGTCTGCGGATATATGCCTAAGGCATCCGGCAGTGAGCAGAATACATGGCAGAATACGAAAAGAGGGGAAGGATTTCTTTATTTCCGATTTGAATTCAAAGAATGGTACCCTCTTAAACGATAGAATGCTGGAACCGGAACGAGAATATTTACTGCATAATGGTGATAAGATAAGTATTGCGGGAACGGAGTTAGAGTACCGCAATTTTCAGAATATAGGGATCTGATTGGCTTATTTTAGGCGGCTTAATTTGGAAGTATATGGTTGCGTTAATTTGGGAAAGAGCTTATAATGAAGCTATGTCCTGCAGGCAGGGAGTGAAGAGTGGTTTAAGGATTTCGCAGGGCTGAAGACTATATCAGATAAGAAGAAAAGGACAGGTAGTGCATGGTAGATTACAGTAACTGGAACCAGAAGCCGGAATCCGATTTCTGGCGGTTTTTACGAATGCGGAAAAGTGTTTTGATGAACACAATTATGGTAGCTGTCAATATTTTAGTGTTTTTGTTGACAGAGATAACCGGATCATCACTGGACAGCAGGCATCTTGTAAACTGGGGAGCTGCTTATACGCCGTTCATTGAACAGGGACATGAATATTACCGTCTTTTTACCTGTATGTTTCTTCATTTCGGGCTGACACATCTGGGAAATAATATGTTGGTGCTTGTATTTCTCGGGGACAGTCTGGAAAGGGAAGTGGGCAGGATACGCTATCTTCTCATTTATCTGATTGGCGGAATTGGTGCCAGCTATATTTCTTATTACGCAGAGATAAGAGGAGGGGAGATGGTAGTCTCCGCAGGTGCATCCGGTGCGGTGTTTGCCGTGATTGGAGCGCTGATCTATGTGGTGATAAGAAATCGTGGGAGAGTGGAAAACTTTACGACCAGACAGCTTGTTTTCCTGGCCGCGCTTACACTTTATCATGGGTATACAAGTGCAGGGGTAGACAATGCAGCACATCTTGGCGGGCTTTTATGCGGCTTCGCCCTTGGAATCATCCTTTATCACGGAAAGAAAAGGCTGCCTTCATAATAAGAGGCAGCACATTTTTGTGTGATTAACTGATTGGAAGAATTACTTTGAATATGGTACCTTCACCTGGTTTTGATTTGAAGGAAATAGTGCCTTTGTGGGCGCTGACAATGCGTCTGCAGATTGGCAGACCAAGGCCGGTACCTTCCTGTTTGTGCGTGATGAATGGTTCAAACAGGTCATCCTGATATTCAGATGGAATGCCATTTCCGGTGTCTGCTATGGTAAATATGACAGATTCACCGTCTGACTGTATGGTACAGGCAATATGGCCACCGGTTTCAATAGCATCCGATGCGTTTCTGATCAGGTTCAGAAAAAGTTGACGGAGTTTTATGCCGTCAGCTTTTATAACGGGTATTGGAGATAATTTCTGCAAATCTATGGTAACATGCCGTTCATTCAAAGATGGGGTCACAGATTCAATTACATCGCAGAAGGTTGTATAAATATTTGAAATCTGCAGATTCAGTTTTTCTGAGTTATTGAAGGCGGATAATTCATTGAGAAGTGATTTGAGAAAATCCATATTCTCCATGATTTTTTGCCAGTAATTATCCTGCGTAAGTTCAGGATGCCGTCCTTCTAAAAGCTGCATGAAGCTGTTGATCAAAGTGACAGGATTTCTTATTTCATGAGAAACCTGAGAAAGCATAAACTGATGCTTTATTTTCAATTGCTGATAGAGCTTCTTATAATCAGCAGTTTCAGGCAACCTGGTGCTCTGGTCGGTGCCGGATTGTATTGTCATTATGTGTCCCCCCTGTTCTTTCTTTACGTTGATAGTGTAGCACTGTTACTGCCAAATATCAAATAATTTTATAACCTAAAAAGCGCCAAAAAACGACAAACATATGACAGAATGCCGTCGATAAGAGCCGGCAAAAGCAGCACAGAAAGGAGAAATAAATATGTCGGATTGTATTTTTTGTAAGATTGCAGACGGCGAGATCCCATCCGCAACGCTGTATGAGGATGAGGATTTCCGGGTCATACTGGACCTGGGACCAGCGAACAAAGGACATGCTTTAATTCTGCCGAAACAGCACTATGCCAATCTCTATGAAATCCCTGATGAGCTGGCAGGTAAAGGGATGGTGCTTGCAAAGAAAATAATCACCAGAATGAGAGACGTTCTCGGCTGCGATGGTTATAATGTTGTGCAGAACAACGGAGAAGCAGCTGGCCAGACAGTCTTCCATTTCCATATCCATCTGATACCGCGCAGTGTTGGGGATAACGCTGGGATTACATGGACGCCGGGGAAATTAACAGAGGAGGATAAACAGGAAATCCTTGAGAAGTTTTCAATGGATTAGACTTCAGGAAAAGGGTTAAGATGACAGAAGAAAAATTTCGTGAAATCTTTCATCAATATTATCGTTTAGTTATGAAAGCGGCATACTGTGTCTTGTATGATGCAGATTTTTCACAGGATATCTGCCAGGAAACATTCCTTACGTTTCTGGAAAAAGTGGATACTGTTGATAAAACACGTTATGCGGAATGGCTGTCCGTTTGTGCCAGAAGAAAAGCCATAGATTTTTGCAAGAAGGCTTATCAGGTACATGAAGTGACAGCAGGAGACCGTGCTGAAAAAGCCGGTGCGGAGAAAATGGCGGACAAGATTGACAGCGGAGGCAAAAGCACCAGATTTTATAATGATGAAATGGCTGAGATGATGGTGCACAAAGAATTTACGGGAAAGATTTTGAATTCTCTGAGAACGAAGAATACGGACTGGTATGAAATCACAGTAAGGACATATGTCATGGGAGAAAACGATGAAGAAATTGCCTGCGCTCTTGGTATCACGATTGGAAATGTGCGTACCAAGAGACACAGGATGATGGAATGGCTGAAACAAAGATATCAGTCAGAATACGATTCTCTATGAATTATCTGTTTATGGTCTGTTCAAATAGCTGAACAATTTCTTCAATAGAATCAGTCAGCTTGCTTTTGGACATGGCATCCGTAAAAGCAGAGCGGTTTTTATAGAGGGAGTTAATTGTATCAAGAAGTTTTTCATTGGTGATTTCTTCCTCCTCCAGAACCATACTGTAGCCCATGCGTTCAAAAGAACGGGCATTCAGTATCTGGTCACCGCGGCTTGCACGGGCAGAAAGCGGAATCAGAAGATTAGGCTTTTTCAGTGCACTCAGTTCACAGATGGCATTGGCGCCTGCTCTGGAAATGACAATATCCGCAAGGGCAAATAAATCGGCCAGCTCTTTTTTGATATATTCATACTGTACATAACCTTTTGTGTCTTTTAATGATTCGTCCAGTTTTCCTTTGCCGCAGAGATGGACAACTTGGAAATCTGTCAGCAATTCAGGAAGAACTGCACGGACGGCATCATTTACGGCTGCTGCACCAAGGCTTCCGCCAATAATCATAATAACCGGTTTGTCAGAAGTGAAACCGGTAAAAGTCCGTGCTCTTTCGGGGATTCCTTCCAGCAGTTCCTGCCGTATGGGAGTTCCGGTCAGTACCGCTTTGTTCGCGGGCAGTTCAGACACGGTTTCAGGGAAGTTGCAGCACACTCTAGTAGCAAAAGGAATAGAAATTTTATTAGCCAGACCAGGTGTCATGTCAGATTCGTGGATAAAGGTAGGGATTTTTCTCCTGCTTGCCGCAATGACCACAGGAACGGTAACAAAACCGCCTTTGGAAAAGACAACATCAGGTTTTAACTGCTTCATAAGTTTTTTAGCTTCCGCAAAGCCTTTCATAACTTTGAATGGGTCAGTAAAGTTCTTGACATCAAAATAGCGTCTTAATTTACCGGATGCAATCCCATAATAAGGGATACCCAGTTCCTCTATCAGTTTTTTTTCGATTCCCTCATAGGAGCCGATATAAGAAATGGTATAGCCCAGCTCCTTTAGGCGGGGAATCATTGCGATATTGGGGGTAACGTGTCCGGCAGTACCGCCGCCGGTAAGTACGATATGTTTCATGGTGTCCTCCTGCTCATTCAAAAATAATAGTTAAAAGAATAATTGTAACGGTTCAGTACCTTCACAGTTACGAACAAAGATCCACACAGAATCGCCTTCGGCAACGGGATCTTTGCCTGGCTGCTGAATGATTTTTTGCGGTCAGCGCAGTTAATGCGCAGACACCTACTGAATGGTTACGAAACAAATACTATAAGATAATATGATACACTTGTCAGGAAAAGTCAAGGAAAGATAGGAGTTTCATGAGTAAATTGGACGAAAAGCAAGTTGAACAAGCACATAAGTCTGCGGCAGTCCAGAAAGACAAAGCTTTTGAGGAATGGGTCAGCCAAAGCGTCCTTGATGAAACCGCAGATATGGTAAACGGGTTGGAAAACGACCCGAATTTAGATGATTTTCAGCCCTCCGAGGAGCTGCTCCAGAAAATTGTGGGAATAGCCAATGAGAGAGGGCTGCTGGCCGAAGAAGAGACAGCTGAAGAAGAGACAGACGATGTAAGAGTTAAAAAGATAGAATTTTCAGATGATATTGTGCAAGGAAAGAGGAGAAAAACACAAGAGAAAGTTTCTACTTCTAAAGGAAAAGTTATCCACCACTTTAGTAAAAAATATTTTGTTATAAAATGGGTTGCTATGATTGCAGTAACGCTTTTAGGTGTTTTTGGGATATCTATGAGTAGTCAAGCAAATCGTACATTTGTAATGCAGAAAGTTAATCAACTGATGGGTAACAACATGGAGACTGTAATTAATAATACAAATGAAACTATAGAAAGTGATACAACAGAAGAAGTAGATAGAAAAAAAGCTGAAGATGTTTTAAATATACAGGTTCCAGTACTGTTTTATCTACCAGACAATGTTCAATATAAGGGATATGAGATTGATGAAGAAGCACAGACATTTCTTATGGAATATTTGTGCGAGAATGAGTCCATTTTTTTGATTGCATTGGCGAATCCTAAGGATGCTAGTGGAATATATAAAAATGACTTTGGTAAAAAAATTGATGTAATTGGTAGCGAACTCTCAGATGTTAATGCAGAGTTATGGAAAATAGACGAGCCTGAGGATAAAAAGCCAACTTATGTAGCTCAATGGGAATATAAAAATACGTTTTACGAGACAGTTGGTAAAATAAATGAAGAAGAAATGATAGAAATTGTTAAAAACATAATGTATTAATGAAAGGAAAAAAATAAATGAATAAAAAAGGAATTATTAAATCATTGATAACTATGGTATTAAGTCTTGTTATAGTATTTAGCTTTACTTTGCCAGTAAATGCAGAAGCTAGAGAAAATTTAGGGAAAATAGTTGACGGTTCAGAACTTACAGATAAAATGTATTCTGAAGCAGTAGACGCTTCAGTTGTAAGAGGAAATATTCTAAACCAAGGTTTGGCTAAGATAACGAATAATGGTAATGGAACAGTAAATATTTATGGTGCTGTATTAGGCAGTGTGACGTGTGATAAAATGACTTTAAAGTTGACAATTCAGCAGTACAGAAATGGGGGGTGGTATAATTATGACTCATACAGTGATGTTGCATATAATACTTCTTTTATGTCAAGAAGTTATAATGTAGGTGTAGCAGCAGGATATTATTACCGAGTAAAGGCAGCCTGTGTTGCACAGAAGGGAAGCACTACTGAATCAAAAGCACCAGTTACCGATGGAATCTGGATAGGATAATAATTAATCACCACTATCAAAAATAATAAAATAATCTGAAAAGTTCTATTAAACTCCCCCCCTTTACGGTATAATGAAAGTAACCATACTTTTATATAACCGCAAAGGGGGTTCTTTTATGAAACTGACTTTTATAGGTGCGACTCATGAGGTTACGGGAAGTTGTTATTTCCTGGAGGCGGCGGGGAAGAAGTTTTTGGTGGACTGCGGAATGGAGCAGGGACCGGATCAGTATGAAAACCAGGAGATTCCGGTGGCAATGTCTGATGTGGATTTTGCGCTGCTGACCCATGCCCATATTGACCACTCCGGCAATTTCCCGTTGGCTTATGCAAAAGGATTCCGGGGACCTATTTATGCAACCAATGCTACCTGCGACTTGTGTGACATTATGCTGCGTGACAGTGCACATATCCAGATGTTTGAGGCAGAGTGGCGGAACCGCAAGGCACAGAGAAACGGACAGCCTGATTTTGTACCGGCGTATACCATGGAGGATGCTCTGAATGTGATCAAACAGTTTGTGGGGTGTGAATACAGCAGAAAAATCCAGGTTGCGGACGGCATACAGGTGAGATTTGTGGATGCCGGGCACCTTCTGGGGTCTTCCAGTATTGAGATATGGATCACAGAGGAGGGCGTGGAGAAGAAGATTGTATTCTCCGGAGATATCGGCAACCTGGACCAGCCGCTTATAAAGGATCCGGAATATCTGGACAGCGCGGACTACGTGGTCATGGAATCCACCTATGGTGACAGGAGTCACGGTGAAAGGCCTGACTATGCCATGGAATTAGTGAAAATTCTGAAAAGAACCTTTGACAAGAACGGAAACGTGGTGGTCCCTTCCTTTGCTGTTGGCAGGACTCAGGAAATGCTGTATTTCCTCAGGCGGATCAAAGAAGAAAATATGCTTCCCGAATACCCGTATTTTGATGTGTATGTGGATAGCCCTCTGGCCGTCCAGGCCACCAATATTTTCAAAGAGCATTATACCGACTGCTATGATGAGGAAGCTATGGACCTCATAGAGAAAGGTATCAATCCCATAGCATTTCCGGGTTTGAAGCTCTCCATCACCAGTGATGAGTCAAGAGCCATCAATATGGATGACAGCCATAAGGTGATCCTGTCGGCCAGCGGTATGTGCGATGCGGGACGTATTAAGCATCATCTGAAACATAATCTCTGGAGGCATGAGTCCACCATTGTATTTGTCGGATACCAGGCTGTAGGTACGCTGGGACGTGCGCTGCTGGAGGGCGCTACAGATGTAAGGCTGTTCGGTGAGGATATCCATGTCTGCGCAGACATAGTGAGACTGCCGGGCATCAGCGGCCATGCGGATGATGCGGGACTGATCCGCTGGGCATCCGCCTTTAAGGAGAAACCCCAGCGTGTCTTTGTAACACACGGGGATGACCAGGTATGTGATTTGTTTGCGGAAAGGCTGAAAAATGAACTGGGCTACAATGCCATGGCGCCTTTCAGCGGCACGGAATTTGATATGCTGGCAAATGAATTTGAGAAGGAAACCGTTGGAATTGTCATTAAACATGCGAAAGAGAAGGCAAAAGCCCGCAAGGCTTCCGGTGTTTATGCAAGACTTCTTGCAGCGGGCCAGCGGTTAATGACGGTTATCCGTCATAATGAGGGCGGTGCAAATAAAGACCTGGCAAGATTTGCAGACCAGATTAATTCCATGTGCGATAAGTGGGACCGCTGACAGCCAGGAACAGCGGAAGAAACTATTTTACAAAGAGAATGGGGGATTCTATATGAAAACAAGTGAAGATGTGAGAAAACTGTGTGAAGAAAAGCAGATCCGTATGATAGACTTTAAAATGACAGATTTAAACGGACGGTGGCGCCATTTGACCATTCCTGTGGAACGTTTTGATGATGACATTTTTGTCTATGGAATCGGATTTGACGGTTCTAATTATGGTTATGCTCCTATAGAAAAAAGCGATATGGTATTTATTCCAGACCCGGACACAGCTACCGTGGACCCTTTTGCAGAGATTCCCACACTGACTATGTGCGGAAATGTCTGCACCATCGGTGAAGACAAGAACCTGCCCTTTGACCAATATCCACGAAATGTTGCGCTCAAAGCAGTGGAATATATGCAGGAAGAGCAGATCGCGGACCGGATGGTGATCGGGCCGGAATTTGAATTTTATCTGCTGGACCATGTAAGTTATAGTGTCACACCTCAAAAGTGCAGCTACAGTATTGACACCAGGCAGGCGGAGTGGAACAGCGGCATAGATAATGGGCAGAACAACGGCTATCAGGTTCCGTATCAGGGTGGATACCACGCAGCGGCCCCCCAGGACGTGGGATATAATCTCAGAAGTAAAATGTGTATGCTCCTGGAGGAGTGGGGTGTCAAAGTAAAATATCATCACCACGAAGTGGGCGGTCCGGGTCAGATGGAAATTGAGGTTGAGCTGGGTGATATGGTGGAAATGGCAGATAAGACCATGATCGTAAAATATGTTTTGAAAAATGCGGCTGCGGCAGAGGGCAGAACCGTCACATTTATGCCGAAACCCATTCACAAAGAAGCCGGAAACGGTATGCATGTGCATATGCTGCTCATGAAAGACGGTGCTCCCATCTTTTACGATAAGGACGGATATTCAGGACTGAGCGACACTGCCCATTATTTTATCGGCGGATTACTCAAGCATATTGCCTCCCTGTGCGCATTTACCAACCCATCCACAAACTCCTTTAAACGTCTAGTGCCCGGTTATGAAGCACCTGTAACCATTGGATATGCAACTTCAAACAGGAGCGCGGTCATCCGTATACCGGCTTATGCCAAGAAACCGGAAGCCAAGAGATTTGAACTGCGCAACCCGGATGCAACAGCCAATCCATACTACGCATATTCTGCCATTCTTATGGCAGGCCTGGATGGGATCAAGAATAAAATAGACCCGCGCCAACACGGATGGGGCCCCTTTGACTGCAATCTGTATTCCCTGTCATCTGAGGAGCAGAAAAAGATACAGAGCCTGCCCCGTTCCATGGGAGAAGCCCTGGAAGCCCTCGAAAACGACCACGATTATCTCACCGCAGGCGGCGTCTTCCCGCAGCGCCTCATTGACATCTGGCTGGAGAAAAAAGAGCTGCAGGAAATTGAACAGATTCCAAGCCCCTCAGAATTTAAATATTATTATGATCTATAAATAGCAGTATCACAGGCGGGATTTCTTTGGGATTCCGCCTGTGGTGCAAGAAAAGGTTTAGACGACATTTAGTTTACATAATTATGCGAGACGGAGGTACAGCATGGAGAATACGGGAAACCAACCCAAACGTTTCTGCAGAAAGTGTCTTCTTCAGGATATGGATGAAGGGCAGTATTTTGATGACATGCGTAAATACATTGAAAATCTGGATGAGGAATTGAAGGTCTCCTCACAGCTCTATGACCGGAGACTTGGATTTTGCAGGGAATGTGATAATTTAATAAGTGGAATGTGCAGAATCTGCGGATGCTTTGTGGAGATGCGGGCTGTCATGAAAAAGAACAACTGTCCCGGGATTCCGAAGAAGTGGTGAGAAGGAGGACGCAGCATGAGATTGGAAGAAGATTATGTCATGAGGATAATTAAGGATATGGTCAAGGCCCTGGCCTGTGTCATCTTTGGAAAGAGATTTACAGAGTATGAGGTGGAGGAAGAAAAAGCGGATGATACGGATTTTCTCTACCGTGAAATCATTGAGATGGCAGACAAGGGAAAGATCAATGAGGCGGAAAACATACTCCTTACAGATATGGATCAGACTGACAAACGATACATGGAGATGGCTATGAGCTTTTATCTCCATATCAACCAATATACAGATGAATTTCTGGCCGCAAACGGCTACAGCAGACAGGAAATTCTGGACGGTGTGGAAGCGCTGGCAGCGGCCAATGGTATCGAAGGTCTGGAGGAACTGTCTGATGATCTGTATTTGGACGGCCCTTCCGGGCAGGAAGAGCGCTAGAGTGTGTCAGAAAATTTATTCCCACAATGTGCACGTCCCACTTCGCGGTATATTTGGCCCCAATTCGGTCAACGTAGCCCGCTACGCCTCCCTCATCGGGTCCAAATCTCCCATAAAGTGCGACGCACAGCTTGCCGAAAGCAATTTTCAGACACACTCTAAGAGCGGTAAGGCGCGGTAGGAATAAAATACGGAAGCATTGAGCGGAAATCGTCACTTTATAAAAGTTGGCGATTTTTTTATACCCCAAAGAGAAAAATATAAAATACCTCTTGACACATTATACTATGTAATGTATAGTGTAATGCATAAGGAGGCAATACAATGGACACACAGCTAAAGAAGGGCTTCCTGGAATTTTGTGTTCTTGCGGTATTATACAAGAATGATTCCTACGGATACCAGATCATTAAAGACATATCCGTATGTATTGAAATATCAGAATCAACCCTGTACCCCATATTAAAACGCCTGGAAGCAAACGGGCGTCTGGAGACATACTCGGTGGAGCACAACAGCCGCTTGCGTAAATACTACAGAATCACCGACGGGGGCAAGGAACATATCCAGGAGTTTTTACATGACTGGCAGCAGGTAACAGATATATACGATTTTGTGAAGGGAGCAGTAGAAAATGAAGAAGGATGAATTTCTAAGCAGTCTGGAGCGGCTGCTGCGGAGCCTGAAAAGGGAGGAACGGAATAGATTCCTATCCTATTATTCAGAGATGATCGCGGATTATATGGAGAACGGATGTGAAGAGGAGGAGGCTGTGCAGCGAATTGGGAATCCCGGTGAGATAGCACAGGAGATCCTGTCAGACAGAGATGCCCAGCCGCCCAAGCCCACACCCACGTGGATGAAGGCAGGGGTTATTGTATTATTGGTCCTGGGTTCTCCGCTTTGGGGAAGCCTGGTCCTTGTGGCTATTTGCTGTGCGCTTTCAGCCGTGATCATGGTATTATGTGCCTATGTGCTTATCTGGTGCATTCCTTTTATATGTGGTGTATTTAGTGTGTCCAGTCTTTTTTTAGCCCTGGTAAGCACAGTAGGTTCTGCTATATTGTTGTTCCAGGATACTGCCACAGGTTTGGTGCAGATGGGACTGGGAATTCTGTTTGCAGGCGCTTTTCTGGTAACCACACTGCTTACCTGGGAAGTGGGTAAAAAATTTGTAGTGGTTACTACAAAATTCAGCAGATGGCTTGCAGGACTGTTTCAGAAAAAGAGAGGTGTTAAAGCATGAAAATGAAATCATTTAAAAGCAAAATCCTGCTGGCTGGCGTTATTTTTATGCTGGCCGGAGCAGCTGTGGGACTTGTGGGATTTGGAATGACTGGATTTGAACCTAATAATTTATTAAAATGGAGTGAAAACAGATGGTACCAGACCATTCACTATGAGCGAGGGAACTTCCATATAGGTATAAAGCTGAGAGATGGATTCTATATCACCAACTTTGGCTCTTTTTGATGGCTGTGAGCATCAGTTTTCCATGTTCTTATAATAGAAAACCGCAAGCTGCGTCCTGTCACGCAGACAGAGTTTATCTAATATTGCACTTAAATAATTCCGCACAGTGCCTTCGCTGAGGTAAAGGCTCTGTGCGATTTCTTTATTATTCAGGCCTTTTGCCACCAGCTCAATGACATCCATTTCCCGGTCTAATATCCCATATCTGCTCAAATCCATGCTTCCGGATCTTTCCATCATTTTCGGGATCCGGGTAACAATTTCGCTGCCGAACACACTCTGCCCGGACATGACAGAGCGCAGAGCCGGAGCAATGGTTTCAATATCCTGTTTGATCAGATAACCTTTGGCACCAATGCGCAGAGCCCGCACAATGTACTCGTCGTCTGAAAAGGTGGTCAGGAACAGGATTCTGGCCTCCGGATGTTTTTCCAAAATCTCCGCCCCTGCATCCAGACCGGAAAAGTCCCCCATCTGAATATCCATAAGCAGAATATCCGGCCTCATGTCCTCGTACAGACGGACCGCCTCCTCCCCGCTGTTTCCGGAAGCGCATACTTCAATATCAGGCTCTGCCTGCAGAATTGTTTTCAATGAAATGCAGACAAAAGGGTCATCATCAACAATTATAACTTTCATATCAATACCTCACTTCTGTTATCCGTGTTATTTTGAAACCTGCTCGCTCTGTTTAGGAATGGAAATAAAAATACGGAACCCATTCTTGTTCTCCGTCCTGAAAATGCCGTGAAAATCCTCCACTCTCTCCCTCATATTCATAAGTCCGATACCGACGGAATCGGATACGGCTGTCTGGGTACCATTGTCCTGAATGATGAGCTGGTAGAATCCGGGATGTTCCAGCACGGAGACGGAAGCTTCTGTTGCATTGCTGTGCCTGGAAATGTTAGACAGGGCCTCCCTTACAATGGCGATCACGCAGTATTTCAACTCTTTGGACTCAATCCTGGCGCTGTAGTCCAGTGCCGCGGGACAGAAGGTAAATTCCCGGGTCAGGCGTGAGAGTACCATCTGCAGGTCCACAGATTCCTCATATAGATTATGCACACTGCTCCGCACATTGTTCATGGCGTCATCCAGTGTGGATTTAACAGCGGAAAGCTGTGCGGCCAGCTCCTCCTGTTCTTTCCACACAACCTGCATGGCCCGTATCTGGAAGAGGGAACGAGTGAGAAGATGACCTACATTGTCATGGATCTCCCTGGCGATCCGGTTTCGCTCGGTGAGGGTTGCCAGTTGGATCTCATACTCCTGTTTTTCCATAAGTTCCCTGTTCTTCTGCTCCAGATAAAGGGATTCCTCACGGGTGCTGTCCTGGGAGTTGTGAAATTCCGTCATCATATTTTCATATTCTATCGTCCGCCGGGAGATGTAGACTGCAAGCACTCCTGTCATGAGGTTCAGAAAAAAGGCCGATACGGTGAAATTGTGAAAATGGTACAGGTATGCCGGGACCCAGGCAAGCTGTAGAACCCTTTTCCGGGAGCGCTGACAGTCATAGTAAATAACCGGAAGAAAGACTGCCAGACCGGGGTAGAACAGGGAGACAGCGATACAGATCCCACACAGATGATCCCGGGCCCGTTCCCGGTCCAGATAGGAAATGAGCGCGGTTACACTGAGTGATAAAAGCAGGGCTGAGATAAGAGGAGTAATAATAGCATAGCCTGCAAGAGTCAGGGTGCAAAATATAAAAATAAAGGATTTATCCCACAGACGCCTCATATGTCCGCCCCCTTTCCCGGAGTGTGTGTTAAGATTTATCAATGCTTGTAGTAAGAGTGTATCACAGGATTGTATAAAAAGTAAGGTGCAGCAGAAAGAAATGACAAATGTCATATACAGCGGCCTGTATTTATGACACCGCTCACTGTCAGGGGTGGAACAAAATTGGTAGAATGAAGGCAGATAAGAAAAAGGGGAGGATGACCTATGATTATAGAAGTAAACAATCTTGTAAAACGGTATAAGGATCTGGTGGCTCTGGACCATTTTAATCTTCAGGTAAAGAAAGGAGAGATATACGGTCTGCTTGGGCCAAACGGCAGCGGCAAGACAACTGCCATCAACTGTATGCTGGCCCTGCTCAAATACGATAAAGGGGAGATCCGGCTTTTCGGAGAGATCATGGCGCCGGACAACCGGGCAGTGAAACAGAGAATCGGTGTTGTGATGCAGAATGTAGCAGTATTCAATGAACTGACCGTTTATGAGAATATAGACTATTTCTGCGGTATGTATGTGCCGGAAAAGACGAAAAGAAAGGCTTTGGTAGAGGAGGCCATGGAATTTACGGATATAAAAGATTTCAGGAAATTCCAGCCCGGAAAGCTCAGCGGCGGCCTTCTGAGACGTCTGAATATTGCCTGCGGTATTGCCCATAAGCCGGAGCTGATCTTTATGGATGAACCGACTGTAGCAGTTGACCCACAGAGCAGAAACAGCATTCTGGAGGGCATTAAAATGCTGAACCGAAACGGTGCCACTGTTATCTATACCACCCACTATATGGAAGAGGTGGAGCAGATATGCTCCCGCATTATGATCATGGATAAAGGCAGGGAGATTGCTTCCGGCACCAAAGAGGAGCTGAAGGGCCTGATCCGTACAGGTGAGAAGATCACTATAGAATTATCAGAACTTCCGTCGGAGATCATGGCGAAAATACAGAAAGTGGAAGGTGTACTGGAAGCGGAATATGCAGGCAATCTTTTGAAGGTGCAGTGCGAGAGCGGAGGCCACAGTCTCATTACGCTGCTGGATATTCTGCGGAAAAATAAGATATATTTCGGCAGGATATTTTCAGAGCCGCCTACATTAAACGATGTTTTCCTGGAAATCACAGGAAAAGAGCTGAGGGATTAGGGGGGATGGATATGTTCTGGAATATTTACAGTAAGCGTTTACTCAGTTCCATTCGGAACAAGGATCAGCTTATTTGGATTTGGGCCTTTCCGCTGATCATGGCGACCCTGTTTTATTTCTGCCTGTCATCCGTGTCACAGTCAGACAATTTGGAGTCTGTTCCGGTGGGCGTGGTTACTGATACCGCCTATGAGGAAGACCAGATGTTCAATCAGGTCTTGGAACAGGTGGGCAGCGGGGAGGATGCCATACTGAAGGTGACGGAATATGCGCAGAGGGACAAAGCGGACAGTGCGCTGGAGAAGGGAGACATTGACGGTTATATTCTTATCAGGGAAAATATCCCCCAGCTTGTAGTGAAGCATGACGGCATAAACCAGACAATCCTGAAAAGCTTTCTGGACCGCTATGTGCAGACAGAGGGAAATATAAGGTCCATAATGGAAAAGAATCCGGATTATGCCCTTGATTTTGAGGAGATCATGGGAGGAGATACCCTGACAGAGGAAATATCCCTCTCCTCGCAGCCCTATTCCCCGGTGGTGAACTTTTATTATGCCCTGATCGCAATGGTATGCATGTACGGCGGTATGCAGGGGCTTACAAGTATCACATATCTGCAGGGAAACCTGTCCGCTCTGGGAGCCAGGCGCATGATGGCACCCCTTGGCAGGATCCGTGTGATTTTTTACGACCTGCTGGCCAGTGCAACGGTGCATATAATGAGCCTGTTGTTTCTATTGTTTTATATTACGGTTATTCTGAGAGTGGATTTTGGGGACCGGCTGCCTCTTCTCGTTCTCACGTGTCTGGCAGGCACTATCCTGGGTGTGGCGTTCGGTACGGCTATAAGCTGTCTGACTAAACTGGGAGAGAATATGAAAGTTGGAATTCTGGTATCCATTACTATGTTCTGCTGTTTTGGGGCAGGCATGATGGTTTCAGGCATGAAATATATTGTGGACCAGCATATGCCCATTATCTCCTGGCTGAACCCTGCGGCAAGGATATCAGATGCTTTTTACTGCCTGTACTATTTTGACGACTATCAGAGATACTGCCAGAACATAGCTGTGATACTGGCAATGGCAGCCGGAATGTTTCTGCTGTCAGCATTTTCTTTAAGGAGGCAGAATTATGAGAGTATTTAAGGTGTGTCTGTTGGTGATCAGACGCAGGATGGTCATGTTTGCCACTTATTTTATCATATTTATCGGCGTATCTATTATGCTCTCACAGTTTAGCAGACAGAGCTACAACAGTGTATTTGAGGAGAGCCGCCCTGCGTTCACAGTGATAAACAGAGATAAAGAAACAATTTATACGGAAAAAATGATGGATTTTTTAAAGGAGCATGGAACTTATGTGCCTCTTGAAGATGATATGGAAGCCATTCAGGATGCCAGATTTAACGAGGCAGTCAGCTATATCCTGATCATCCCGGAGGGGTTCCAGGATGCCCTGAAGGATCAGAAACCGGTCAAATTACTGGAAAATATGATACAGGACTCTGCCAGTGGATATCAGATGAGTAGTTATGTCAACCAGTATTGGGGCTATATACAGACCAGGGAAAAGATAGAGGAGAATCCGGACAGAGAGAAAATTGCAGATGAGGTATCAGAACTTTTAAACAGAAGTGTCAGCGTGGAAAAACGCCAGTATTTGAAGACACAGCCCGTCTCCGAGGGATTTAAGGCTCAATATCAGGTGGCGCCGTATATCATTCTGGTTATCTGTGTTCTCTGCATTACCTCCATATTTCTCAGCTTCCAGAGGCCGGATATTCGTATGAGGAATCTGTGCGGGCCTTTGAAACCATTTACACGGCTGTGGCAGATGGGATTGGGATGTTCATGTGTTGGGATTGTATTTTGGATCATACTTACAGCCGCAGGACTTTTCCTATATTATGATTCGGTGAAGGACATGGATATCAGGATCACAGGCCTGATCCTGCTGAACAGCTTTATCATGCTTTTGCTTGCTATGGCAGTCTCGGTGCTGGCATCCCTCTTTGTCAGGGATACGAATATGCAGAATGCGGCAGCCAATATACTGGCCCTGGGCCTGTCTTTCCTGGGGGGAGCATTTGTGCCCATCAGCATTATGGGGGACAGCGTCCTGAAAGTTGCCAGATGCCTGCCCGTATACTGGTACGAAGAATGCCTGGATGAAATCAGCGGCCTGACTGGATTCGGCATGGAGAATCTGCTTCCGGTGTGGAAGTGTATGGGGATCCTTCTGGGATTCACAATAGCAGTCCTCTGTGTTACGCTGGCAGTAAATAAGCAGAAAAGCGGTGGGGAGGAGTCCTTCGGAACCACAAAGACAGAGATAGGGATGTAACAGTAAAGCCGCCGTTTTTCAAAAAAGAAAACCGGCGGCTGAAAGTATGTATGCGGCTGTAAGGAGGATTACAAGTCCGACTGCGTTCAAGGCCAGAAAAAGCAGTAGATAGGAACGAAAATCCCCCTCCTCGGTCTTGAGATAAAATTTCATGGAGATCAGGCTTGCCAGAGAGGCGATGGGAGTTCCCAGACCGCCCAGATTGGTGCCCACCAAAAGGGCCTTCCAATTCTCCGTAAAAGAAGACAGAAGCACAGCAGCGGGGACATTACTGATGATCTGGCTGGAGAGCACAGAAGTCAGCATGCCGTTTTTTGTCATACACGCGGACAGAAAGGAGCGCATGGTTTCCATTCTGCCCAGATTTCCGGAAAAGACGAAAAAGCATACAAAAGTTGCCAGAAGAAAATAGTCTACGTTCCAAAAGATGTCCCTGGAAAGAAGTATAAGACATACAATAACACACAAGGTCAATGCCTGATAGGGTAGAACATGGAAGATAGTCAGCAGGCACAAAAGAAAAAGGACTGTAAAAACAGCCAGAAGCCGTGGATGCTCCAGAGGGGAAGACTCCTTAAAGTACACCCTCACAGGTTCCTGACGCACGAACCGGATACAAAAAAGAAGCAGAATAAGGCTAATAGCAGTGAAGGGCAGCATGGTGAGAAAAAATTCTCCCATTCCCAGCCCATATCTGGAACAGAGAAAAAGGTTCTGGGGATTTCCGGGGGGAGTAGCCATACTTCCAAGATTGGCAGCTATGGTCTGCAGCACAATGATCGGCGCGGTATGTCTGTCCTGTTTAATAATATGTAGTACCAGGATGGTGAAGGGAACAAAGGTAAGGAGCGCCACGTCATTTGTGATCACCATGGAGCAGAAAAACGGCAGCAGTACCAGGGCGAGAGCAAGCCCGCGCATATGGTTCTGGGCACCCAGGAGTTTTTCGGCCAGTATACGGAAAATACCGCATTTCTGAAAACCTGCCGTCACAGCCATGAGACAAAACAGGAGGCACAGAGTGCGCAGGTCTATATAGCCCGCATATTCCGCATCAGGCTTTACAGCCAGCATGGAAAGCAGGGCGAAAAGGAGCGAGATGCAGAAAACAGTCTCCTCCCGGAGTGTTTTATACAGTAAGGACCTCATAGTCATCCACCTCATAAGAAAAGCCGTCTCCCGCAGCAGGCCATCGGTATGGTCTTCCACAGGATGCGGCTTTTAGATTTCATATATTTTTTCAGTCTCAGGCATTCTGCGCATTGATGGACTCCAGCGCCAGCGCAAGCTGATCCGGACAGGATGTACCACGTCCGCCGCAGTCTGTCCCTTTCAGGCGCTCAATGACTTCATCAACCTTCATGCCTTTTACCAGGCTGGCAATCCCTTTCGTATTGCCATTGCATCCCCCATTGAATTTTACAGATGAGATCGTATCCCCATCCAGTTCAATCTCGATGGAACGCGAACAGACACCTTTAGTCTTATATACAGTCATAATCATATCCTCCGTTTCGTATTATCCTGCGGATAATTATAGCAGATATGCGGGGAAAAGAAAATAGGGATTTTACGGGGAGGCAGGGATTCTATGCTTGCATTTTACAAAACACGCTGCTAATAATCACCGCTGTTTTGTGCTTTTTTCTGTCTATAGAGAGGAAAGCAGTTCACGGTTATACAGGAAAGTAAAAAATGGTATAAAGCCTGCGGCGGCCGGTTATTCATTCAGTCTGCAGCAGGTTTTGATGTCACATTATTTCTTAAAATAACAGAAAAAGGTTATATAAACTTAAATGCTTTCATTTATATATCATGTAATCTGTAATAACAGCGGAAAACAGGACCGCTGGAGGTAAATTCTTTTACAGTGCAGCTTCTGTCTGCATTGATGCATATCGCCGCTTATTTCCAAACACTTAAAAACTATAAGAATCCGGAGGTGATGCAAATGGCAAGTGTTTTTGGGATTGTATGTCAAATAGACGAAAATAAGTGTAATCTGTAAAATGGCCTGAAGTAAAAATTCACTTCAGACCATTCTATATTTCATGTTAAAATCTTTTAAAAAGCACTAGAGCATACAATGCTCAAGTTATTATATGCATTGCATTGAAAGGTAAAGACAGTTATAAACTAAATTTTTAATTTTACTAATTTTAAAACTTACGGGCACCATCTAGTTGCCTGAATAAGTTTTCCGCCTGAATAATTAGCATAATCAGTTTCAGCCCTCAAAATGTAGTAAGAGCCAAAGTATGTCATGCCTGAACCGTATGCCTTATGCTGAGCATTATTACTTGAAAAAGTAAACAGCGGTGAATACACACCATCGCGATTTGAGTCTAATCTTGTTCTTGCATAAAGTGTTCCACCCTTTTTAAAGAGCGTACTAGTTTGTCCAGTGTTACTTGTCGCTAAAGTGGTAACATATGCATTGTAATCTCCATCATTTGATTTTTTTGCTGCTGAAGAAGTGTCAACCTTCTGCCCATTGGTTGTAAAATAGAATGTACTATTTACATTGCCAGCCATTACACAAACGGAAGATAACATTGTAACAGCCATAGTTGCACATAAAACTTTAAAAATTTTTTTCATCTTCTACCTGCCTCCTTTTTTAAACTTTTACTTTTTTTACCTTTCATGCAATGCAAAATAATAAACAAATAAATAAGAAACCCTATCTAGCCTACAATTTCAATATTATCTATAGCATTAATGTAAATATAATCCGTATACTCCTTTTCCTGAATACGGAACTGCCACACAGGAATCATATCACACACCCACCGTTCCTCTTTATTTTTCTTTGTGGGTAGAGGGTAATAGATTAATTTCATCTGATCGATTGTAATGTCTTCTACAAAAGCCATTTCAAACTTTTTTTGTAGTGTTTCATAAATTTCCTGCAGACTTACTAATTTCACCGTCTGCTTATCTAAAATCTCATAACGCCTTCCAAATCGAATGTACTCTATTCCATTCTGAGTATATCCAACCTCTGTCATACTATATGGTATATATAAATCATCCTGTCGAGTGATGGAACGATTTAATACAGGAATCCCATCTATGGTCTGTTCAAAAAAAATCCAATAGCAATTGTCCCCATCGCTCCAGTCTCTCATAGATTCCCCCTCTGGTTTTGCCTGTTCATTTTCCGGAGCATTAATATATTCCTCCTGCATTTTACTCATCTGCTGCCAATTAAAAGCATAAGCCTGATACATTTGAACATCTTCAAATCCAGATATTTCATTTACATACTGTCTAGCCTTATCTGTAGATTCTCCTAAAGTGGCAAAAGAAAATTCTTGATTGTTTTTCTCACCATCAATCACAACCTGAATTTCAGTTCCTATGTAACTAACAGGAAAAAAGGCAGAAATCTCATTCCAATGATCTGTTTCTATATAAGCGTCTTCATCTGCCATTACCAGACCATCCATGTTCATCCAATTACTCCCTAGATTACCCTGGAAACTGTATCCATAACCAGCTTTGCCCCTATTTTCAACCTTCACATTTTCCGGCATATTTCCAAGCAAGGATGGTATTAATTTCTGTCCATCATACTTTTGTGCAATAACATGAAACAAACTAATCGTATCCAAATTTATGTCCGGCATTTCAACAATCGCATCAAATTTTACTCCTTCTGTCAATGAAAAATTAATCTTATCTCCATCTTGCAAATCCTCTCCATTTTCAACAATCATAGTTTCTTTCTTATCCCGAACATCATCTATCAATTTTGTTTCCTTTTCATCGTTTGTTTTTTGACAACCCGTCAAAACAACGCACACAACTAACATATTTAGAAAGTACCTTACATATTTCACAAGTCTCATCACCCCATCTAATTATATTTTTTCGACAATCTTCCCCTTATCAAATTCAACAACTGTATCGCACAAAACAGATATATCTTCCTTATTATGACTAGCTAGTAAAATGGTTTTTCCCTCTTTTTTTAGCTCTGTTAAAAGTGTTCTGACATCTTGTACCCCTTGATTATCCAGTCCATTCATTGGTTCATCCAAAATCAGAAGAGAGGGTTCCTCCATAATCGCTTGTGCTATTCCCAAACGTTGCTTCATTCCCAGAGAATATTTTCCTACATGTTTTTTACTCTTGCCATCTAATCCTACCCTTTCCATAACATCCATTATGTCTTGTCTGGATATTTTTTTCTTGATACCTCCCAGAAAATTAAGATTCTGATATCCATTATATCCCGGTAAAAATCCAGGATTTTCAATGATTACTCCTACATCGGAAGGAGCTTCGATATCCTTCCCAAGTTTTTTTCCTTCAATAAAAATTTCCCCTATATCAACTTTCAAAAATCCACAGATACATTTAAACAATACCGTTTTTCCGCTTCCGTTTCGCCCTATCACACCATGGATTTTTCCTTTCTCAAAAGTTAATGATACATCATCCAAAGCTTTATACTCTTGAAACTTCTTTGTTATGCTTCTTATCTCAATCATATTTTCCATACTATTTTAAACCTCATCTGAAAAATTCAAATCTTTTTTACAGATACCTTTCCACGAAAATATCATACAAAGTAGGATCAAACCAATCAAAACACCATAAGCATAACCAAAAGAGACCCCATATCCATATTCTTTCCATTTATAATTTGCAAGGCTCATCCAGAGAGGTGGCGAAAAGTAATACCCTGTGCTAAATTTTGCCAGCCGTACAATCAATAAGGGCGAAAGTCCAAGGACCACGCTTACGACACTGCCTGTTCCCTTCTTCAGATAAAAATTAAAAACATAATTACATACACCGATCAGCACTACATTCAACCAAACCGATACTATAGTCAAAGCCATTGCGTCCATTGGACTATGTTGAACAATAATCGCATAATTAAATTGCTCCATTCCAAACTGACTTGCTGCACTTGTTTGTGCCAAACTTCCTAATATCTTTCCCCAACCGGTATCCCATTCCAGCATAGGAAGTATTGAAACTATTGGCAAAATACTCACTCCCACTGAATATAAAAATGAAAGTAACCAAATATATAACATGTTTCCCAAAAACCAGTTACTCCTTCCAGCTCTCAGAATTTGCCAACCACTATTTGCATGAAGAAACGGAGCATCACAAAACAGAAACAGTGCACCCAAAATAATAAATAATTGATTACTCGAATTTTCAGTAAGCAAGGCAAAAATCCATGGTGAACAATTCTTTCCAACCGAACCACAAAAACTCCTGATTGCTCCGATGTCAGGAGCAAATGAAAAGTATACCCATAGAAATGCCAGATAAAATCTTGGTGAAATTAAAATTTTTCTAAACCCCACCATGCATACACGCAAAACTTTTCTCAATTTATCCATGTAGTCTCCTTTTCTTTAACCAGAAAATAAAAAGAATACACTCAAGACAAATAAGGCTGGCAAAATATAAAAATACACAAATCATAAGTTTGCCAATGTCAGTAAAGATCCTGGAAAAATAGCCTCCTGTCTTCATAATATAATACCATCTGCATATCCCTGGAAGACCCAAAACATTACACAACAGAACGCTTCCGTTATAAAATATAACTGGCATACTAAATAATAGAAACACATTTTCTATCTTTGCAGAGATAACCAGCGCAAATACTGCCAGAAACGAATAGCCCATTGCCTCAGTTGAAAATACAGCCAAAAAATATAAACTTTTAAAGTGTTGAAGAATTAGAGGATCATAGCCACTTAAAATATCCTTTCCCATGTATAACTGTAAAGTTTCTAATTCGATAGGCAGAATAATGGGAAGTTTAATTGCCATAAGCCCAAAACATATTATATATCCTAAAAATACTGTCAAAAATGCTCCTATAGCTGCTGTTAAAGTATGGGACCAGCAATATTGGGTTATTCCAATCCTACACTTCAAGTAATACACATAATTATTTTGTAAATCTTCCCAATAACTCAGGCTATAAGGTAAAACGATAAGTACAGTAAACACTGTCAAAAATGCTCCTAGTCCGCCACGAGCACTTACCAAATAATATACAGAGCACGCATATCCCGATGCCGTAACTTCGGGCCAGATACTTATAAAAGTAACACTGACTATCCCCAGTATAGCTGCATAAAATTTCCAAGATGAAAACATCCGCTTAAAATCAGAACATAAAACTTTAAAAAATAGTATCATTGAAAATTATCCACCTTGCCCTTCTGTCCTTTTGTCAACGAAATAGGATGAAAGTCATTAAAAGCTGTAGTATGCTCTATTCAAACCAAAATATTTTTATGAGCAGTATTCTCTCTATATTTATATTTACCTATTAAATCAGATAGTGCTGCTATTAATATTCCATAAAAAATAGGCTCATATATTGTACTATTTTGCAAATATATTCCAAATCCAGCAATCAAGCTATATCCTATTATAATCCGCTTCGCTTTCTGGGAATATTTCAATATTTCAATATTTTCCAAGGGATTAATAGAATTAACTACTGGTGCATTTTTCCAAATAATTAAAAATGAACACATATATAAGATAATCATTATACTATTCGACATATTTATAAACTTTACTCCGGCCATTGCTAAATTTATAATCCCAATAGACACCATATAGCATCTGATTTCTGTGTCCGCATGAAATCCTCCGGCATATGGTCGAAGAAAAAACAGTGTAAGAAAAAGTAACAAACCAAACAATAATAACTTCCAGAAAAAACCACAAATTAATACGGATAACAAATTTAATAAAATTATCAAGCTTTGATGTAATCCATATTCTAATACTTCACGATCTTCTTTACTCGTACTAATTTGTGATATTAAATGATTTGAAAATTTTTCAATTCTTTCCTTCATTAACTTAACTCTTTTCCTTATTAGCTAGGTCAGACAGTTTCTTATTTTTCAAACTTTATTTTTGTAACCGTCAAACCATCCCTTAATAAAAGATAGATAGTTTAACGGTTACCTTCTTAATTAGCTTTTCTTGAGTTTCCTTACTGCTTCCGGTAGTTTCGGCTGATATCCCCAAAATGGGCAGCTGGTGTTGGCATCTCTTTCTGCTATCTTTCTTACTAAATAACCAATTGTTTTAGACACTTTCCTATTCATATACGTTACCTCCTTAAACTGTTGATTATATAATATCACATCATTTTTTCTTAAACTTTCCTCTGTAAAAATTCGCCCACTATTCTGCCAAAATATGACACTATCATTCAAAACTCTCTATCAAATTTGCGCTGACTCCTGATCGCCCCTGGTTCATAATTTTTGCATGTACATGGGCGCTACAAGACTACCATGTGAGAATAGTCAGCCTAACCTATGTGTACAATGATTGCACGGACTATAATACCCTAATCTCGATTAAGGAAACACAGGGAAACTTTTAGGTAAGTGAAATCTTCTTTTCATCAGCGATCTTGCATACTTCGCTGACAGAGGCCTTTGACATATATGGATTGTCGGTACGGTTGCCGTGGATTAAGTTGTCAGCGGACCGGTACTGCTGCCGTGGACAGGCGGTATCCATGCGCAGATTGGTGGTACACTATGGGTGGAATATTCAGCCAGTTATGAGACGAATAACCCGGATCCATCTGGAAGATATCTGGAAACATTACAACATGACCTGTCGAACTTTTAAGAATGGACATTTCTATATCTGCCACGATGGGAGGGAGCTGTGCGCCACATCCGGACGAATAGTAAAGGGCAAGGGGCTATATCAAGACCATAGAGATGTATGGTATAGAGACTTCTCAGACAGAGGGACGATAAGGCGGAATATCAATAAATACCACCTTTTCCTTTAACAGGAGATTGAAAGATACGATGAATAAGCCATACAGGAAACAAATTCAAGAAAAGGGATTTAAAAACAAGCATAAGATTTTACTTATAAAAATAGGAGCTGCAGAAAGGAGAAGACATCCTGTATGGAATCAGGCCTTTGTAAAAACCCGAATACCACAGTGATGTCTTCTTTTTTAATTATAAATCCAAAATGGGGATTTGCCCACACACATAATAATTTAGTCCGAGGAGAAAATGAAGAATGAAGCTCTTATTATAGAAGTATGCCAAACTTGCCTATAATCAGCTAAAGAATCAACTTCAAATAGTATTTTGCTAGATATGAATGGAATGCTCAGCGAATCTATTATTTTATATTTGATAAATACAAAAGTACTTCCACTTTAAACCTGTTATTTTCATAATTTATACTAATTTCTCCCCCGTTTGCTTCCACCATTTTTTTTACATTCTCAAGTCCAATACCATGAACCGCAATCATCTTTTGTGAGGTCTTAAACTTATTTTCTTGTTCCACAATCTCCCCAGTATAACTGTTCTCTATATATATCAATATAATCCCTTTTTTTGATTGAACGTTTATCTCCAGGAATTTTTCCTCTGACTTAGATGCTTCTCGAACAGCGTTGTCAATTAAATTTCCTAAAATAACACAAATACTAAAATCCGTCCAGTGATTTTTTTCTGGAATACTTATTTTTATATTCACACAATCAAGACTCTCTTCTACATCTTGTAGCAAGTAATTTAATACACCATCAAATGCTTTATTTCCTGTTGTAGCATGTTCTTTTGGATTTAACATAAATTTTTCCATATTTTTTAAGTATCTTATTACTTCAGGATAATCTTCCTTTTTTATCATAGATGATAATTCAATAATATGGTGCTTCATATCATGCCGCAAAGCATTTACCCGTTCCTGCGATTCCTGTACTATATCAAGTTGATACGAATATACTTCCACCATTTGTTCAAACATTTTCTTTTCAATTTTTTCAGAATAAAATTGTTTGAGCGCATTGTATAAGTAAAATATCACTATATTCACCAATAATATCCAAGAAGAAAAAGAAGAGACAATAATCCTTACTTGCTCCTGTTCTATTTCTATTACCGTGAGACTATAAATACATAATATGCTTACAACTGGCACGATTCCCAGTATGACTCCGTAAAACGCAGGTAACTGAATGTCTTTTTCCGGTAAAACTGTTTTTTCCAGAACAATTGAGATCAATAATATTATAAGGCTCGTAACGCATCCGTAAACCTGATTAAAAGGTTCACCAAGTACATATTTTGTAAATGAAAAAACTACAATACCATCAACAGCAATATTTACAATATAAATTATTAAAATAAGAAAAAATTTCTTTAACGCCTTTACTTTGTATGGGAACGTCACCAAAAAAAGCCCCGATAAATTTGCTAGAACATTCCATGCTGGAGATTTAAATAGTTCATAGATTAAACTAGTATAACAGCAAGCAACCACATACAATATCCAGGTATGGTTCCAGCGGCACTTATCTTTAACAAAAAAAAGAGTTATAAATCGTTTTATCGCGTAAAACCGCACTGCATTTGCCAGTACCCCAAGCAACATGTTAGCCATTACTAAATCCATCTGCTTCTCTCTCCATTATTTTTCTACGTATAGTTGCTCTATTCATTTTACTAATACTCAAAATATCATCGTTTAACATTCTTATCCATTCATATGTATATTCTTTTACATAATTAAAATTAACTAAATAAGATTTATGGATATTCAAAAATAAATATTCTGGGACTTTGTCTTCAACCTCTGACAATTTTCCATAAAAAGTCTTTGTTTTCTGTTTAGTTACAATATTTATTTTCCTGCCCTCACTTTGAAAATACAAAATATCTCTATAAGGAATCCTATATTTAACCCCATTACTTTGATACTCAAAATCAAAATTGCTTTTTCCTACAATCCGATAAATGCTATCAAGTATGGCAAAAATTTTCTTCTTCTGCAACGGTTTAACCAGAAAATCAAATGGTCTATTTTGGAAAAGCTGTAATGCATATTGCTCTTTTGACGATATGTATATGATAAATATCTGCTCATTTTCCAATACCCTTCGTATATAGTCGCCAACCACAACACCATTATAGCCTGGTATTTCTATATCTAAAAAAATAATATCTGGACCTTCTTCTCTGCATAGATATTTGGTCAGTGTATCCCCACCCAAAAAAACATCTGTTTGGATTTTAACCTTGCGTTCCGAAGCATAACTTTTAATAATATTTTCTAGTTCTGCACAAATACTTTTTTCATCATCACAAATTACTATATTCATCAAAAACTCCTCCGTCGCCATATATGATATCTTATTATCTATATTCATGCAAGTTTCTCCTCTCACCCTTTAGATTTTTTTCTTTTCTCCTCAATACTTCAGCTACCTTTGTCATGAAAATAGCTGACTTCCGCCCATCTTTCTTCCAGGCGCCTTTCCACCCGCTGCGCAAAAGAGTACTTCTGCTTCACAATCTCATGAAGCGAAGCTCTAGTGCCTGCCACTGCTGCTGCGACCACGGAGGTTCTAACAGCCGAAATAATGTGGCTTGTCACCAAGAGCTGGTGGTGGTTTTCTGTGTCGGAGCGCTCTAGCAAGATTTTGTCCTTATATTACAGTATACTGTTTACTGGTAAAACAAGTTAATATTGACCTGCCTGCTTCTCCCTGTGAGGCAAGGACCTGAATTACCACAGTATGTCCAAACTAACTAATCCGTCTGTTTACAGGATACGGCACTGGGTACTTTTACCAGATAGGCCTCACATTATGTTCTGTAAGATATCTCTGTAAATATGGAGCCCTCCGGGGTAGTTGTGTTGTCTTATTGCTGTAAGCTGTGAAGATATGATGCAACGGATAGGCGGCCCTGAGGATATGCTGAAATTTTCCTGCGGAAGAAGTGTCTGCAGGGAGCGGTTGATCCGCATACATTATATATGGAAGAAACAGATATGTATGAGGGCTTTTCTCATCTCGCGAGTCTGCTTTTGTGTGGGTTTGCGTTAGGTGATGCCTGGGGAGAAAAGGTTAGAGACCTTCTGGAGAGGGCAGAACAGACGGAAGGCGAGGTGTCTGTTCTTGCTTCAGAGGATGTGGTGCGCATTCTGGTAACCGGGCGCAGCAATTACAAAAGTTATGTAAACTCATAACAGGGTCTTAATAAAAAATTAAGAAAGCATGAAAAGGGCATTTTAAGCATAAAATGTCCTTTTTGTGCGCTATACAGAGACATACCCATTGACATATATCCAACATTAGTAATATGATGGAAACAGAATAAATTTATGTACCGTACATGAATATAAAGAAAGGTAAAACAGGACATGGCGCGGAAGAAAAGTGATAATCGGGGTTTTACACTGGTAGAATTAATTGTTGTGATTGTAATAATTTTAATACTTGCCGCATTAGCTGTGCCTTCTATAACCCATTATGTACAGAAGTCAAAGATAGCAAAGTGTGCGAATCAAAGGCATGAGCTGGAGACACAGTTTCAGATTATGGGAACAGATGTGCCGGAAATTGCGCTTTGTGATCAAATAGGGGAAGTTCACGTACTGTTGGGCGATGATATATTGGACTATATGGTCAAGAATGGATACTGTACTGAAGACATAACGGTTTGCCCTGTATATAATGAAAAATATACAGTTGAACTGACTGTGGAATCAGGACAGCAGCAAGTTGACTTTTCTTGTTCCTGTGTAGATAATGTGAAAGGATATGTTTCAATGTGCGGCAGTTATTATAAAGAATTAAGTAGTGCCGGATTTACAAATAGGGAAGCCGTTATTCAAAAAGTGGCAGATGAAAAAGGATTTTTGAAAATTTCGGACACTATAAAAAATAAAACTGTCTTTGCGGATAAAGATTTATATTGGAAGCCATATTATTTAGCAGATGGTAAGATGGTACTATACGGAACAACTAATACAGGAAATGCCTGGTCAAATTGGGAAGGCTATCTTATTTATGTCGACGGACAGATATATCAGAGCACCAATACTGACACAAACGGGAAACCGAAGGATACCAATGTAGCGAGCTTAAAGGATATTAGGGAAAATACATTGGATAAATATCTTGAGGATAACAAATTTGAAAACATTTCCAAATAAGAGATCAGGACAATCATAGATGCATTACATAAACATGAAATAAGAATAATTTGAATTTATTTGGAAATGAAATACAATTTTTGTAACTGAATGGCAGTTTTGTTGCTGTATATACCATTGACAAACCATAAGACAAATTATAAAATTAAAACAAAATATTTTAGGGCTATAAAACAAGCGGAGGCGTGCAGATAAATGGGAGAGAGTATGATAGAAGAAAAATTACCGGTTTTAAAAGTGCACATGTTGGGAGGCTTCTCCATGGAATATGGTGACAGACCCATATCCTTCCGCAGAAATACAGCGACCAAATCAATGAAGCTGCTCCAGATTCTACTCCACTGCGGTGAAAATGGAATTGCCAGGGTAAAACTTTTAGATAATCTGTATGGAAGGGAAGAATTGGCAGATGTATCCAACAATTTAAGGGTAACTTCACATCGGCTAAAGAAAATGCTTGTAGATGCCGGTCTTCCGGAGTATGATTATATACAGATTAAAAGTGGAATCTACCGCTGGAATGGGCCTATGGAGGCAGAGGTGGATGCCCTTATGTTCTCACACCTTATTGAATTAGGGGAAGCGGAAACGGACGAAGAAAAGAAAATACAATATCTCCGCCAGGCCTGTGAAGCTTACCATGGTGAATTCCTGCCGGGACTTTCAGGGGAAGATTGGGTTTTGCTGGAGAGCGTGCAGTATAAAAAGAAATACACCCATGCATTGGAAGAAATCTGCGATTATATGTTTAAACGGAGGGAATATGAGACAGTATTAAAATTATGTGATACTGCCAGTGAACTCTATCCCTTTGATGAATGGCAGTCTGTGCAGGTAGACTGTCTTATGGCTTTGAACAGGTATAAAGAAGCAATCCAGATTTACGAGGATACAGCAAAGCTGTTCTTTGAAGAATTGGGAATCAGTCCTTCTGAAAAAATGATGAATCAGTTCAAGGAAATGAGCGCTAAAATGAGCCATAAACCTCAGGCGATCAATGAAATTAAAGGCGGATTGAAAGAAGACGATGAGGAGGACGGTGCGTTTTACTGTAATCTTCCAAGTTTTCGGGATGGATACCGTCTTGTAAGGCGGATCATTGAGCGGAGCGGTCAATCTGTGTATCTCATGCTGTGTACCATTACGGATGGCAAAGGTCGTCCAATGGAAAACAAAGATAAATTGACAGCCATGTCCGATGAACTGTATCATGCAATCAAACATTGTCTGCGCAGGGGAGATTCATTTACAAAATATAGCCCCACACAGTTTTTGATTCTTCTGGTAGGAACCAACCAGGAAAACTGTGGAATGATCTTTGACCGTATTTCCCGCTATTTTGCCAGAGAACATAAATCATGGGAACAACATCTGGAATATTATGTCTCCTCCATAGCTGATGTAGAGAATGACAAATCCAGGATCAGTTTCAGAAGCAATGGATTCCATTGGGATTAACAAAAAAATTCCGGGAATGACGGGAGAGTGTGGACTATGAACAAAGAAGACAATATAAACATTAATGTATCCGCCCCGAACCTAATTAGCGTTTGTGTGGATACCAGCGACCATGGGGAGTTTTCGGGACGCCTTTACCAGTGTTACGAGGAAGAGCCGTGGCGTTACAAAAATGTGGTACAGCTCCTGCGTCTTATGGATAATCTTTATGATATAATCTCTTATCCCCAGGCTTCCACAGAAAGCCGCAGCTTTGTAAAAAAGGAAAAGGAACCATTACAGAAATTACAGAAACGGGTGCCTCAGGATGAAATCCTGAAACAGAAAGGGAAAGTTGCTACATTTGTGATCTATGTCCAGTACAGACAGAATGCCACCTGGCAGGGTGAAGTGATTTGGAGTGAAAGAGAATTAAAGCAGCATTTCAACAGCGCTCTCGAGCTGATAAAACTCATAGACAGTGCTCTTAGAGAATATGATATTTGATATTGGATATGCCGCCGGGTTGCCGGCGGTGTTTTTTTGCGTTTTTTAGGCTGTTTAACGGAATTTTCACAGAACCATTACACAAGAGATAAAGACAATAAAAACTTTTGAAAAAGTAATGCATGTAATGCTTTTCGTAATGCTCCTTTAAGTACAATAAGACCATAGTCAAGTAAATGTAAAAAACTTTACCCAAAGGAGGCGAGAATGTTGTGAGTGGCAAAACAATAAAAAAAGACAAAGGAACTTTCATTATAAAAATTCATGAATGTCAAAATGCCACATGGCAGGGCAGTGTCCTGTGGGTTGAAGAACAGCAGGAACAATATTTTCGCAGCGCCTTGGAGTTATTGAAACTGATAGATGGAGCCATAACCGGAATAGAAGAAAATATAGTAGAAGGAGGAAGCCATGAAAAGTAATGGGAAGAAAAGAATATTAGCAATTGTACTTTGCATGGTCCTGATGCTCAGTACTGGCATATCTACTATGGCAGATGGTGGAGCGGCAGCGGAAACAACCTCCACACCAGAGAATGCTGCGAATCAGGAACCTGCGGCAGCGAGTGTTGAAGATGAAGATACAAATAAGGATTCTGAAGATAAAGAACAGTTAGTTACAGAAGATGATAAAGCTGTATCTGAACCGGAAAAAGAAGAATCTAATATTAGGGAGGAAATCGAGCCTCAGCAACCAGAAAGTGATCAGAATTTAACTGACATTGTGGAAGAGGGGAACATTGAGGGAACAGAAAAAATTGACTGGAGTCAGCAGGTTGGAAATTCAGTTATAAAAGTTACAGCGGATAAAGGTGCGCTTCCTGAAAATGCAGAACTTTATGTGAGCGAAATAACGAATCAGGATGAAGTGGAGAATATTGAGAAGGCTGTAGAAGATAAAGCTATCGAGGAGCAATTCGCAGTTGAAAATATCATAGCATATGATATTAAGTTTATGGTAGGAGGCAGCGAAGTTCAGCCAGGGTCATCGGTACAGGTTACAGTTAATACGCCCGATATAGAAGCGGGGGCCAGCGCAGCAGTACTTCATGTGGACGATAATAATACAGTAGAAAAAATGAATGGTGCTGTAGATGAAGAAGGAAATGTTGTTTTTGATGCACCGCATTTTTCTACATACGTTATTATTCAACAGGGTGGATCAGCGGTCAATGTTACAGTTGAACATTATAACAATTCTGATCAACAAAAAATATATTCAAATGATGAGTTGACACTGCCGGTTGGAGGAAAAGTCAATGACTATGCAAAAGCCACCAATTGGGAGGTTCAAAGGGTAAATATTAATGGAACGGATTATTTTAATGAAGCTGAGTATAGTGAAATAAAAGTAACTAATGATAGTATTATTAAAATTTATTATGTCCCAAAGAGTAATACAGTAAAAGGACCGACAACATTTTATGATTATACAGTAAAAGCGGGGACTTCTGGTTCTGGCCAAAATACTAAATACTATTCGATTAATGCTCCAGAGAACTATGGAGAAGGAAAGGACAGTAATAAAAAGCTTTCTGCCGGTACCGCAAATAAGAATTACAATTCATATAAGTATATCTGGAAACCGGATGGCAGCAATAAGAACGCTAATGACTGGACAGGGAACAGTTCTGTAGTAAAGGGGCTTTTGAGAGGCTTAGATAAAGAGGGGCATGTGGTTTTTAACTATGCAGACCCGGGATTCTTTAATGATGATGATTTATCTGTGACTGTTGGTACTAAATATGGAAATGAAAAAAGAAATTTACGTAAAGTATATAAAAATTATACATTAGAATTTGACCAAACAGGAGATTCTTATAAACTTAGTAAGGTGAAAAATGGATCTGAAACGGTGGCCTCAAGCGGTAATGATTTTTTTCCTCTTGATGGTGTAAAAGATTCAAATGAGAAATCAGATAATGAACATAACTACTATTTTGGTATGCGATATGATGTTACGTTCAGAGTTGGTGATTATGTGGGGCCTTTAAGTTATTCATTTACAGGCGATGACGATCTGTGGGTGGTACTGGATGGTGAGCATGTAGTTATTGACTTGGGAGGAATTCATGATGCAGCTACTGGCAAGGTAGATTTATGGGATATTATCGGTGCCCCAGAAAGTCTGACAAGTGAACAAAAGCAGGAAGAACATACATTGACTATACTCTATATGGAGCGGGGAGCAAATTTATCAAATTGTCAAATGAATTTTACCCTTCCTTCGGCTAGAATTTCAGAAGTGACAGAGGTTCCAATGACCAATCTGTACTTAAATAAAGTAAATAAGAAGGGTGAAGCGTTGGAAGGCGCTAAATTTAAACTTGTTGACGATGCAACAGATGAGACCTTGACTGCAAGTTCAATGACAAATGGTGCAGTACAATTTACTAAGTTACGTGAAGGGGAGTACACCTTAACCGAAACGCAAGCTCCAAATGGCTATATTCCTTCTGTGGATACCTGGAAAGTAAAAGTGACCTTGAATGAGGAAGGGAGAGCTGTTGCTAATGTCTATTTGAGCGATGGTGAAACAGAAGCAAAAGTTGACCCGGATGAAGATGGCATTTATAAGATTTTAAATGTGACGGAGCAGGAATTGATAGATAGTTCTATGAACTATGATAAGACAGCAACTGTTCGAGACTGGGATGAAAGAACCTATGATATAAACATTACAGCATCTTCAAAATTGACGACTACTACCACTCAAGAAGAAGGTGGTGTGGCTGATATCATGATGGTGCTAGATAAATCAGGGTCAATGAATTTTGCTTATGGTTTAAAAAATACTCCGGGTTTTGTAATGGTAGAAAAAACTGAAAGTGCAAGCAAGTTTTCTTCAGTAAAAGATAAACTTGATACAACTAAGGTTTATTACTACGGAAAAACTACTAGTTATGCTAGTTCTTCACAACATTATTATGCGAATGGGCCAATGTTTTATCTGAATAATATGTGGCAATATTGGAATGGAAGTAGTTGGAAAGCAATTGATAAAAACAGTAGTACAATTATCTACACATATGCATCACGTTTAACAGGCCTTAAAGAAGCTTCAAGTGCATTTATCGCTTCGACATCAGCAGCCTCACCAGAAAGTAAGATTGGTGTAACAGCTTTTAATATCAGCAATTCAAATGTTTATGATTTAAAAGAGGTTGGTAACAATCCTGAATCAATATTGAAAAGTGTTAATAAAATTTTTGCTGATGGAGGAACTTCACCAGATAAAGGTTTAAAATATGCATATGATAAGCTGGTGAATAATAAAAGAGAGGATGTACCGCAATATGTAATATTATTTACAGACGGGGAACCTACAGGAAATGATGCCAATTGGAGCGATGATGCTGCCAGCGAAACAAAAACACAGGCGGAGAAGTTAAAAGAAGAAGGAGTTATTATCTATACTGTTGGTTTAGGGCTGACTGATAAGACAAAAGGATGGCTGGATGGAACTCGGCAAATTTGGTATAAGAATAAGAATATTTCAGGTATTGCATCTAAAGGATGTGCGCTTACAGCTGAAAGCATAGATGATTTAAAAGAAATATTCAAAAAGATCCAGGAGACTATTACAAATAATTTGGATATTAAATCGGCTCAGATCAAAGATGTTATTGATCCTAGATTTGTCATTCTGGATGATAGCGGTCAACCAATAACAAAAGACTATACGGGAATTAAAGATGGTATTACATTAAAAAATGGAGGAACCGTTTATTATGATTCTGTGACGGGATATCAGTATATTGTTTGGAATGAACAGACAATACCTAATGCGGAGAAAGGGGAATGGAATAAAACCATTACTGTAAAAGCGCAGGAAACTTTTATTGGTGGTAATAATGTTACAACTAATATTTCTCCTGATTCTAAAATTTCTACTGGGTATGGAGATGCAATACTTCCTCAACCGCCGGTAAATGTAAAAGCGGAATTACAGGTGGGTAATAATGAAGTTACTATTTATAAAGGAGACAAAATCCCTGCAAATAAAGAATTATTAAAGGATCTGTTCAATGTTGATGATGTATTAGCAGAGTTTGAGGGTGTGACAGCCGATGATTTCATATTGGAGTGGTACACAGACTCAAACTGTACAGAAGAAAGCAAGATAACGAAAGAAAATTTGGCAGACATGATTCCAGAATCTGATATCAGTTTCTATTTAAAAGTAACTTTTGATGCAGGAGCACCTTCGGATGATGGAAGGAGTACAGCAAATACGGATGGACATATTGCAGGTGGAGAGAATCATATTGTTGAAGCAGTCAATATAAATGATCCGGAAAAGTTCTATGGCATATATAAAGTAAATGTAGTCGCTGGTGAACTACAGATAACAAAAAAATTAGAAGTAGCAGCAGATGCAGAACAAACTTTTATGTTTGAGGTGTTAAAGAAAAACGATTCTACCTTTAAAGAAGAGATTACAATAGTGATTCCGGCAAATAGTACAGATGCGGTTTCATATTCTGGTGAGAAATTGAAAAATCTGGCTAGGGGCGAGTATACTATATCCGAAAAATCTGTAGAGGGTTATTCATTAAAAAGCATCAGTGTTAATGATAAAACAGATTGTGAAGCTATTAGCGCAGATGAATCCGTAACATTCATTATGGGAAATAATACAAAGAATGAAGATGTTATTAATAATGAATGGAAGCATACAGGTGGTGGTATTCTTGGCATTGCTGAGTTTACCAATGAAGAAGTTATTACTAATTGGAATATTTTAAAGGTAAGTTCCAGCGATAATAATTTATGTATATCTGACGCAGAATTTGAATTAAGTTCCACTGGAAAGACATATTATGGAAAAGCTGATAAGGATGGCAAAATAAATTGGTATGAGGATGTGGACTTTAATGATAATTCATTAGTCACTACAATAGCACCAGGTACTTACACTTTAAGTGAAACCAAAGCGCCTGTTGGATATTCAAAAAGTAACGAAAAGTGGACTCTGGTAATTGGCAGAAAAGGTGTGTTGAAGTCTATAGCATCAAGTAGTGGAGAAGTGAAAAAAGATGAAACCGTTGATAACATGACAACCGTTCATTTTTACTTTGAAAACACTGCAGTGTATGAATTACCAAGTACAGGTGGTTCGGGAATATTTGGTTATTTGATTGGTGGTGTACTGCTTATGATGGCAGCAACTCTAATCTTATATAAAAACAAACACAGGGAGGTGCTGAAAAATTAAATGATATGGATGCATTTTTCAGCGGTCTCTGTACCGCAACAAGCGGAAGGTAATTGAATAAAAACATTTTTAACTTTAACGGGTAGAACCCTAAAAAGAAAAGGAGAAAAGATATGAATAAGATTAAGAAAGTATTAGCCATGTTATTAGCATTGGCGATGGTTCTGGGAACCACATTAACCACATTTGCAGCAGTTGGTGATTCAGTACAGGATTATAAAAGTGATATTATAATTAATGGTTTGGCAGATGGAGACAATACAGTTATTAATATTTATCAGGCTGTTACATTAGTTGAAGTAGATGGAGCTTATGAGTGGGTTGTTGCTGATTGGGCTAAAGATTATATAGTTCTTAATCAGGGAAAAACTGCTTATGAAATCCAAGATCCAGATGGTTTAAAGGCAGCTGCACTTCCCCAAACCCCGACTGATAGGCAGAATGTAAATGGAACTACTGCTACGTTTATTGATATGAATGTTGGTGCATATGTAATTCTGGCATCGGGACAAAAAGCGGTATATAATCTGATGGTAGCCGATACATATGATGCGTCTCAGACATATATGGCAGCAAAAGATGCAGTTATCAATGCTAAGACATCAGGTTATAATGTTGATAAATCTGCAGATGATAAGTTTATTGCAAAAGGACAGAGTGTAACATTTACAATTACCACTACTTTCCCAACATTTGAAGCGGTTTCTACGGACAATTCATTCAAAATTGTAGATACACCGACTGGATTAACAATCACAAACGTAACAGCGGTCACAATAGGTGGAGTAATTCTTGATGGTGCTTCAGGTGCATATGGCACTGGAGATGATGCTGGAAACTATACGATAGATTTGAGTGATCAGATTGGTACAACAGTAGAAACATTGAATGATAATGCTGGTAAGCAGGTTATCGTTACCTATGAGGCTGAGGTAACAGCTGATGATGGATATTCCAATACTGTAAATACTTTTAGAAACGATCAAAAATTAGGTGAAGGCAAAACAGAAGGATTTACAGGTGACATTACAATCACTAAGAAAGATGAAAATGATAATTCTTTAAAAGGTGCAGAATTTTCTGTATATAAGAATGGTGCGGTAGAAGCCTTGTATTTCACTGGCTCTAATGGAGTTTACTCTTTAGCGAACAAAGATGCAGAGGGTGCAAATCAGACTATCGCAGTAAATGATGGTGGAGTTGTACAGATTAAAGGGCTTGATGAAGGTTCATATCACTTTGAGGAAACAAAAGCACCTGATGGATTTTCTATTAATACTAATGGTGTAACAGTTAAAATTGAGCCAGATGAGTCAGTAAAAGCGAATATTTCTATGGAAGATGAAATTATAGATACCAAACTCTCCTCCCTCCCCTCCACAGGTGGAATCGGTACAACAATCTTCACCATCGGCGGATGCCTCATCATGATTGTAGCAGCAGGTCTCTTCTTCGCAAGCCGCAGAAAATCTGCAAAATAATTATAAATACAATTAGTATTCATAATAATTAGCAACAAATCCAAGCAACAACAAAATGCCGGGGCGGACGGCCCGCCCCGGCATTTTAGAAAAATACAACAATAAGGAGAGTCCGGATGAAAAAAAGAGCACACATAATCATTGTTTCCCTTCTATTTTTAGCCGGTTTGTCCTTGCTGCTGTATCCCTTCGTATCAAATCAATGGAACAACTACAGACAGAGCAAATTGATCAGTAGTTACGAAGAAGTGGTAAATGAAAAAAGCACAGCCGGTGAAATTGACTATAAAGCCGAAGCAAGCCGCGCTGAAGCTTACAACAATGCCCTTCTTCCCAGCATCCTTCCGGACTCCTTTGCCGTAGCGGAAGCTTCCGAGGAGGACGAAGAATATATGTCTTGTCTTAACCTCACAGGTGATGGTATGATGGGATATGTGGAAATCCCTAAAATTGATATTAAAATCCCTGTTTTTCACACCACGGAGGACGAGGTACTTCAAAAAGCAGCAGGCCACCTGGAAGGAAGTTCTCTCCCTATCGGAGGAGAGGGCACACATTCTGTCATCTCCGCCCACAGGGGACTCCCAAGTGCCACACTGTTTACGGATCTTGACAAGTTAAAAGAAGGCGACCATTTTCTTCTCTATATTTTAGATGATATCCTTTGCTATGAAGTGGATATGATATCAATAGTAGAACCTGACCAAACCGAAGGGCTGGCAGTAGAGGAAGGAAAAGATTTAGTTACCCTTTTTACCTGTACACCATACGGTGTGAACAGCCAGAGACTTCTGGTTCGCGGGCACCGCGTTCCCTATGAGGAGACAGTAATGGAAGAAACACCTACTTCCCTGCTGACCGGTGTTAGCATGCACACAAGTTATCTCTTCTGGGTAATCGTAGGCCTGGCAGTGACAGCAGCTTTTGTGATTTTCCTCTATCTCCGTGAAAAGAAATTAAGAAAAAAGCTTGATCTGGGTGAGAAACAGGAGAACGAGGAGCTGACGGACAAATAAATTATGAAGAGAAAAATTTCAACGATTCTGTTTGCACTATTATTTCTGGCAGGATTCGGTATCCTGGTTTACCCAACCGTTTCCAATCAGTGGAATACCTACCGCCAGAGTAAACTCATAAGCAGTTATGAAGAGACCCTGGGCGATATGACGCCGGAAGATTTTACAAAAGAATGGGAGGCTGCAAGAGCCTTTGATGAATCTCTGACTCAGAACAATCTTTACGGTGATGTGTTCGGAGAGGATAAAGAAGAACTGGAAAACACAGAATATTGGAAGGTTCTCAATGTCAACAATGACGGGATCATGGGCTACATCTCCATTCCCAAGATCAATATAAAAGTTGCCATCTACCACGGCACCGGGGACGATGTCCTCCAGACCGGAGTAGGCCACTTAAACGGAACCAAATTACCGATCGGAGGCGAAAGCACCCACAGCGTACTGGCAGCCCACAGGGGACTTCCAAGCGCCAGACTGTTTACAGACGTTGACCAGTTAAAACGCGGAGATTTATTTTACATTCACGTACTGGACGAAACATTAGCCTATGAGGTAGATGAAATCCTTACCATGATAGACAAGGACGACAGGGAAACCTTAGACAGCGCCATGGCAATCGAAGAAGGCCAGGATTATGTAACATTGTTCACCTGCACTCCATACGGTGTAAACTCCCACAGACTTTTAGTCCGCGGACATCGGGTACCGTATACAGGAGAGGAAGAAATAGAAAGCACACCAGTACAATCCATGCTGAAAGCAGTTCAGAATTATTATATGATATATCTGATCCTTGGGTTGGCGGTGACACTGCTTGTGATACTTTTAATGAAATTCCTGTTTAGACCACGGAAGAAGAAATAAATAGAATATACAGTGGATTACAGGGAATGAGAATTCAGAGGAGGGTAAAATGTGAAGATGAAAAAGACAATAAAAAAAGGAAGTGCATTAGCTCTGGCTCTGGCATTGATGCTTTCCGCCACGGTTCTGCCAAAGGTATATGCAGCCTTCGGCATAGATACAGAGAAAAGCTGTTCCCTGACATTTGAGCTGGATGGACAGTATGAAGAGCTGGACAGTCTGGTAATACCTATTGACCTATATAAAGTGGCTGATGTGAAAGAGAACGGGGAATACACAGTATTATCCGGATATGAAGATTTGGATTTGACCTCCATAAGCGATAAGACAACAGCAGAGGACTGGGAGAAACTGGCGGGAAAAGCCATGGGACTTGTAGATAACCTTGCAGCCCAGCCCACAGTAAATGTGCGGATGCAGCGCCAGGAAGGCCAGGACAAATCCAGGGGAAGCGCAGAAAATCTTGCCACGGGAATGTATCTGGTAGCTGCCAGGTCCGTGCAGTCAGATTACAACACCTATGATTTTACACCCTACCTGGTATCCCTTCCAAATAACTACTACCAGTCCACGCAGGATGATACCTGGGTATATGATGTGGCAACCGGTTTAAAACCTTCACAGTCAAAACGCTATGGAGATTTGGAGATCAGTAAAACACTCACTTCCTACAATGAAACTTTAGGCGGAGCGGATTTCGTATTTAAGGTAGAAGCAGAGAAGGATTATGAAGTGGTTTACAGCAACGTAGTTTCAATATCCTTTGACGCACCGGGAACAAAAAGTGTGAAGATAGAGCATATCCCGGCCGGCGCTTCTGTCACAGTTACAGAGGTTTACAGCGGCGCAAGTTATGAACTCACAACTGAAGCCACACAGCATACAGTCATAGCAGCAGATGATATTGCAGGCGTTTCTTTTGAAAATGAATACGACCACCGTAACAACGGCGGCAGCAGCGTTGTCAACCGTTTCACATACAATGAAGGTAACTGGGACTGGGAACAGCAGTAAAGGAGGATTGAGAGATGAAGAAGAAATTCAATAAAAAAAGCCTTTGTCTGGCTGCAGCAGCTCTCGCCCTCACTGCAGGTCTGTCAGTGAACAGCGCTATGGCATACTTTACTACCTATGCAACAGCAGCAGGCGGTGTGACCATCAGTCTTGGTTCAACAACAACTGTCCCGGAAGAGACGGTCAGCGACTGGACAAAGCACATTGTGATCAAGAATACAGGCGATTTTGAATGCTATGTCCGCGTTAAAGTATTTGCAGGAGATAAATATCAGGATGGGCTGAAATATCAGGGCAGCGAGAAATGGTCTCCCGGAGAAGAAGATTACTATTATTACAGCGATATAGTTCCGGCAGGGGGCGAGACAGAAGAACTTCAGGTTAAGATTGATTCTAAAGACAGCGAAGAAGAATTTAATGTTATCGTGGCCCAGGAGTGCACGCCGGTTTTATATGATGACCAGGGCAATCCTTATGCAGACTGGAACGCGAAACAAGAGGAGGTTGGTGAATAATGAAAAAGAAGAAAAAATCCTTTTCTGTTAAACCAGTTATCCTTCTCACAGCATCCGCACTGCTTCTGCTCGGCAGCACAGTGGGAAGCGCGCGGGCAGCACTGACATACTACAGTGAAAATTATGGGATTGAGATGAGTACCTCCAATATAGGTGTAAGCCTGGTAGAAAATGGAAACGTGATCAGCAGCAGAGATTACGATAAAGACGGCGAATGGAATGAGACCACAGGGGATCTTCTGGAAGGTCTGAAAAAAGAAAAACTGGTGCTTGGAAAGAAGTATGAGGAGAACCTCAGTGTCACTAACAGCGGCACCATTGACAGCTACGTGAGGGTGATCCTGAACAAGAGCTGGTCAAAAGGGGAAGGCGCGGATGCGGTAAAAGATACCAAGCTATCACCCGAATTGATAGATTTAAATCTGACAGGTAATGGATGGGTAGTGGATAACACAACATCCAACTCAAAAGAACGTACTATTCTTTATTACACCAGTATCCTTCCGGCAGGGGAAACCACCCCGGATTTTGCGGACAGTCTGAGAATTGACCCGTCATTAGGCAAGAAAGTCACAGAACATGTGACAGAGGATGAAAATGGATATAAGACAATTACCACAGTTTATGATTATGACGGTTACAGCTTTCAGATAGAGGCCGAAGTGGATGCTGTACAGACACATAACGCTGTGGATGCCATCAAGAGTGCCTGGGGCGTGGATGTAGATGTGGCGGCAAATGGAGATATCAGCTTACGATAGGAGGTACAGAATATGAAAAAGAAAATTTTGTGCCTTGTCATGGCAGCGATCATGACCGTAGGCACTGCAGCAACAGCATATGCAGAAGATTTTAAAAGCGATAAAAACTGGCAGGTCACTTTTGACGGAGATGAGATGAACAGCAACTTCAGTTCCAAAGAGATGGCGGAGGAGATATATGGAATCCTTCCCGGCGATACCATGGAACTGCAGGTAGAGATAAAGAATGCAGGCAAAGAAAAGACAGACTGGTATATGTCCAATGAAGTTCTTCAGAGCCTTGAGGAAGGAAGCCAGGCTGAAGGCGGAGCATACACTTATGTTCTGACATACTATGACCCTTCCGGAACAGAAGCGGTACTCTATGACAGCGAAACCGTAGGCGGAGAAGGCACTTCTCACATGGGTGAAGGTTTGGAGCAGGCAACGAATTCTCTCGATGACTTTTTCTATCTGGACAGACTGGATGCAGGAAAAGCCGGATCCGTTCATCTGAAAGTTATCTTAGACGGTGAAACCCAGGGCAATGCGTATCAGAATACACTGGCCCGTCTGCAGATGAATTTCGCAGTAGAAAAGGTTGCGGCCTCCACGGTCACAGTAAAAGGTGAGGACACAGTGATCAGAAAGACAGTCACCGGTGCAACAAACACGGTGAAAGAGACCATAACCCGGCCAAAAACAGGAGATACAACGAATATCCTTCTCTATAGCACAATAGCATTGATCAGTGGAGTTGTACTGCTGGTTTTCGGAATTCTTTCCATGAAAAAACGCCGTGAGAACGAGAAAGGGGAGCAGAAGTTATGAAGAAGCTGAAAATGATCTTGACATCGTTACTTACTGTCTGCATGCTTTTTGGCTCATCCGTATTCAGTGTTTTTGCAGCGGAGCAAGAATATACCTATACAGCAACCTTCTATGCAGGCAATCAGGGTACCTTTTCGGGAATTGACGGTTTGTCTGTTGAAAGTACAGGAACACCGGTCATTACTCCGGGCGGGGACCGGGTAGTAGTAAGCGGCCTGAAATTAGGTGATAAAGTATCCTTTGATGTACAGAATGGTGCAGTATCACTGGGAGATTCCAGCAAATATTATGTAAAAGGTGTCCGTATAAGCGGACGTGACAATAATTCTCTTGAGACATCCGCATTTCATGTAAACGGCGACAGAGATTTTGTAGTTGCTTATGGAATTCAGGGCGATATGGTTGGTTATACTGTAAATTATCATGATGCAGACGGCAACGAACTGGCACCAAGCCGTACTTATTACGGTAATGTAGGAGACAAACCGGTGGTGGCATATCTGTATATGGAGAACTACACGCCTCAGGCTTTGGCACTGACAAAAACGCTGGTTTCCAACGAAGCAGAGAATGTATTTACTTTCGTATATTCACCGGTAACCACCGAGACCGTCACTGTCCCTGGTGAGACTACAACCGTCACAACTGTAGTGCCGGGAACCACCACAACAGAGACAACTGTGATCGAGACACCTGCAGCAGGTACCACACCTGCCGGAACAACCGGTACAGATGGAACCACTGGCGACGCGGGTACGGCCGGCACAGAAGGAACCCCCGGTGATGCCGGAACTGCCGGTACAGAGGGAACAGCCGGAGAGGCAGGAACCGATGCAGGAACCCAGGTAATTGAGCCTGAGGAAGTTCCGGAAGGAAATCAGGATATTGTAGATTTAGACGAGGAGGAAACTCCCCTTGCTGACAACCCGGAGGAAACCAAAGAGAAAGTGAAAAAAGGTCTTCCGCTGGCAGCCGGTATTGCGATCGGAGTCGGAGCAGTTGCTGCTCTTTCAGCATTAGCTGTATTTCTGATCAGACGCCGCAGATAATATATATAAAAATGCATAGGTAACAGAAAGGATATCCGATTTTGAGCAGAAAGAAGAAAAAGGATAAAAAAAGCCCAGCGTCTGCAATTTGCAGTGCACTGGGCACTGTTTTATTGATAGGTCTGGTGCTTGTCTGTCTTCCCATAACAGCAACCAGGCTTTTTGGCTATGATGCCTATACCGTGGTGAGCGGAAGCATGGAGCCGGCGATCCCCACGGGAAGCCTGGTATATGTGCAGGAAGCAGCACCCGAGGATATGAAAGAGGATGATGTGATCGCTTTCTACGGAGCGAAGGATTCCAATGCCATAATCACCCATAGAGTTGTAGAGAATAAAGTGGTCATGGGTGAATTTGTCACCAAAGGTGACGCGAATAAGACGGAAGATATGAACACAGTTCCCTACAGCAATTTTATAGGAAAAGTAGTGTACACAATTCCTGTTCTGGGAAGCATTGCACAGGCCCTCACAAGTACAATCGGGAAGATCATTGCCGGCGGTGTGATCGCCGCAGCTTTGCTTCTGGAGGTTATAGCCTCAGTGATCCGCAGACGGGAATAGAGTAGGCTTGTTTGTTTTTGCACCATTACAGATTAGCACGCAGGGGAAATAGAACTACATACAGGTAATGATGTAATGCTTTTTGTAATGCTGTCTGCAGTACAATATTATATATAATAAGTGGATGACCCAACTTGACAAACACCTTTCGGAGGAGAACGAACATTGTGAAAAACAGGATGGCCAGAAATGCAGAAACCTTTGTGGTTAAAATTGCTGACAATAAAAGCGCTACATGGCAGGGCAGTGTCACCTGGCTGGAAGAACAGAGCCAACAGGATTTCCGCAGTGCTATAGATTTAATAAAGTTTATAGACAGAGCCTTAGAACAGTCGGAAGAGAGCGGAGAGTAACAATAAGGCCTGGAAAGGAGTGCATTATGGGACATAAGAGATTAGCGAAAAAATCTTGCCGCTCACATTATGCATTGCCATGATCCTGGGAAATATGACCATTGCCCAGGCAAAAAAGTGCTTGTCCGGTGAAAGCAGCCGCACGAGCCGGGAGGCAGAAGCTTCCCAAACAGAGACGGACGAAAAACAGACACAGGAAAGTACAGGAAATAGCCATCAGGATGATAAAGATAAGCAGCAAAGTAATACCGTATCTGCAGATGATCCGGGCACCGCAGAAGGTACAGATAACAGGAAGACAGTTACGATCATCGGTGAGCAGGTACCCCTGGATGAGGGGGAAAACATAAAAAAACGACTATACAGGTCTTCTGTGTGTAGGTGTCTTCGCAGGTATTTTGCTTATAGCCGGAGCTAGGGAATTTGTAGTCAGAAAGCGCTTAAAGTAAGTTTAATAAAAACCTCCGTATATATTTACAAAAGCCGCGGAACAGAGAGATTCGTCTTCGTTCCGCGGCTTTTGTATTTCATCAATCTCTTAATTAACAGTAGTCAAATCCCCCAAAAAGTTGTAATATGAAATCATCAAATAATCTATAAAGAAGGGATACATAACACACTATGAACCACAAACAAAAAAGCGCTCCCCAGCGTCTTCTCTGGTCCCAGTTTGACGCCCTGCAGATGGGCTCAGGATGGGATGAGGAGGACATAAAAAAACCGCAGATCCTGCTGGAAGATGTCTTCGGAGACAGCCATCCCGGCAGCACCCACCTGTCCGGCCTTATGGAACAGGCAAAATACGGGGTATTTGAGAAAGGCGGCTATCCGGCTCAATATCACACTACAGATATCTGTGACGGATGTGCCCAGGGCCACGACGGCATGAATTACATTTTGTCTTCCCGTGAAGCCATCTGCGATATGATAGAGGTACACGGCTGCGTATACCCATGGGACGGTATGATCCTTTCCGCCTCCTGCGACAAGTCTATTCCTGCCCAGTTAAAAGCAGCGGCCCGTCTGGATATACCCACAATCTTCATTCCGGGAGGCAGTATGCGCCCCGGCCCGGATATGACCACATCTTTGGTTGCCGGAGACATTTCTCTGCGGCAAAAACGTGAAGGGGCTGTCACAGAGCAGGAGATCAGAGATTACAAACTTACAGGCTGTCCGTCCTGTGGAGCTTGTACCTTCCTGGGAACTGCCAGTACGATGCAGTGTATGGCGGAGGCTCTGGGCATGGCGCTTCCCGGAACTGCCGTTATGCCGGCTACCATGCGGGACATTTTCGCTTATTCCAGAAAGGCGGGACGAAAGATTATGGAGCTGGCAGAGCGTGATATTACAGCAGGAGCCATCATGACAAGAGAGGCATTTGAAAATGCCATCATCATTCACAGTGCCATCGGAGGTTCAACCAATGCCACGATCCACCTACCTTCCATAGCAAGGGAACTGGGAATTACGCTGGAGCCGGAACTTTTCGATGACCTGAACCACAAAGTGCCCCACATTGGCAATATCAATCCGAGCGGTCAGCACCTGACGGAATCCTTCTGGTTTGCCGGAGGAATCCCCATGGTCCAGATATACTTAAAGGACATGCTGCATATAGATGTGATGACTGTCACAGGCAAAACGCTGGGTGAGAATCTGGAAGATTTGGAAAGAGACAATTTCTTTGCCCGTAACCTGGGTTATCTTCACAATTATGGTCTGGAACGTGACCAGGTCATTTTCCCTGTGGAGAAAGCGGAAGAAAAAGGCTCCATTGCCATCTTAAAGGGCAATCTGGCACCGGAAGGCGCAGTGATCAAATATTCGGCCTGCATCGAGACCATGCGGGAGCACATTGGCCCGGCAAAGGTATACAACCGTGAGGAAGATGCCTACCAGGCAGTTGTGGACGGACAGGTGGACCCGGGAGATATTCTTGTTATCCGCTACGAAGGACCAAGAGGAACCGGTATGCCGGAAATGCTGATGACAACAGAAGCCATTGTATGCGATGAGCGTCTCAACGGCACAGTTGCCTTGGTAACAGACGGACGTTTCTCTGGCGCCACAAGAGGTGCCGCCATCGGCCATGTTTCCCCGGAAGCAGCCGCAGGAGGCCCCCTGGCCTTTATAGAGACAGGAGATATACTGAAATATAGTGTACAGAACAGAAGTCTGGATGTGGTGGGGATCCAGGGAAAAGAACTTCCCCCCAAAGAGATAGAAGCAATCCTGAAAAAACGGTCAGAGTCCGGCATTCTTCCACGTCCAAAAAGAAAAGGATTGTTTGGCCGCTATACAAGCCATGCAATATCAGCTATGAAAGGCGCGGGATACGAGGAAGTATAAAATACGAAGAGATGTAGAAATATGGCAATATATAAAAATACGACAGCAGCGGATGTACTGCCGCTGCCGCCGTATTTAAAAAACAGATGGAGACACCTCCAGATATTCGCCGTAATCCAGGGAGTATTCAAATAAATGTGCAAGGGGCCTGTCCTCACACAGGCACAACAGGCTTCGTATGACCCCTATATGGGTTACAAAGAGAATCGTATCATCCGCCGCTGCATCTGCGGCAGCCTGGCGAACAAGCGCAGCAGCCCGCGTCTGGACCTCCAGGAAGGATTCCCCGCCCGGCACACAATAATCGCCCATTGCATACCCCCGTCTGTGATACTCCTGCGGGTACCTGGCTTTTATTTGGGAAAAAAGCAGATTTTCCCATTCGCCCATATGAATTTCCGCCAGATCTTCGGCAAAATAAATCCCACAATCAAAATACGGCCTCAGTATACAGGAACTCTGTACACAGCGCAGCAGAGGGCTGCTGTAAATCACTTGAGGGATATTATTCTCTTTCAGCGCCAGAGCGCCTCTTTCTATCTGCCTGCACCCGGCTGTTGACAGGGGATAATTGGTCTGCCCCACACATTTTGCCTGTCCTGAATATTTTCCGTTCCCGTACATAAAATCAGGGATACCATGCCGCATAAAAATAAGCTTCATCACTTCCCCCTTATCTTAATGCTCCTTTTTCCTGCATAAGCATTTAAAAATCTATCCACGCTGTAACAGGATACCGGTATCTTTTCAAAAACCGGGTTTAGTCCCTGTTCAGAGACTGCTCTTTTTACCTTCATTTCAATATTTGCCTGATCTCCACGGAATCCGTCTCCCATAAATTTCAGTTTCAGGGAAAGCATTTTTTCCATCGGTTCATATTCCGCTTCATAATCAACCAGAGTATCTATGGAGAACAAGGCCTCATCCAGTTTTACGGTCAGCCCTTTCTCCTTGATCCTCCCTCCGCATTCCAGACGTTTTAATACACTTCCGCAGGCACAGAAGCCCGGAAGGAACCTGGCAAGATCTCCGGTGCGGTATCGCAGAAGAGGCATACCCCTTCGGGTAAGCGTAGTGACTGCAAGTTCACCCCACGAACCGTCTTCCAGGACCGCATGTGTGACCGGATGCAGGATCTCCGCATAAATATCATTTTCCCGGATATGCATTCCCTTATGCACGCTGCACTCCAGGGCACATCCCAGTCCTGTCTCTGTCATGCCGAAATGATCAAATACCTCACACCCAAGACCAGAGGAAATTCTCTCCCGTACCGGAAGCGGCAGGTGATCGGTACTTAAAAGCACGGTTTTCAAAGGCAGCTTTATATGCTGCTGCCTGCAGTATTCCGCCAGTGCCAGAAATTGAACCGGAATTCCCACGGCACAGGAGACCTGCTTTTCAAGTAAGCGCGCCGCACAGTCCTCCAGGCTGTTTATCATTCCGAAGCCAATGGGATATGCGCCCAGCCGCCCAAGCCCCTGCATGAGTAAATCCCCCACGCTTCCTTTCTTTTCAAAGGGAAGGAATACCATCACGGTTTCCCCTGCTTTCGTCAGTTCAGCCATTCCGTGATGAAAAAAATCCACGGTCAGTTCCTGGTCAGAAGCTGTATAAAAAATGCGTTTAGGCAGCCCCTCCGTGCCCGAAGTCCGCAAAGTGACCACCCGGCTGATCTCCCCCTGTGAAACACACAGCATGGACAGTCCGGCGTCAGTCAAATCCTTTCCGTCCATTGTGGGAAACGATGTGAACGCCTCCAGGGATTTTGGCGGAGGGAAACCGGTCAGTTTTTTTCTGTACCATTGGCTGTTCTCCCCCGCAAAGGAAAGCAGGGCACGTATTCTTTCCAGATGCCAGCTATTTAATTCCTTTCGGGAAGAAAGGGTGATGTTTTCTTTTTTCTCTATCCAGTCATCTAACACACATGTTTTTATCGGCATTTTAGTTTCCTTTCTCATGCCCCCTATATTTACAGGTCCCGTCCTGTGCAGTCAGATTATAGGCGCAAAATGGAATCAGACGAACCGGTTCTTCCCCTGTGACCACATGGATATAGCACTCCTTTAACCGATCCAGGTCCAGAGTCCAGGCATCCATAAACCCCATGGCCGATACTGCAAGGGTATCATGTTCCAGGCGTTCCAGAAAGTCATCAAGTGAACTGGTGTCACAGCAGGCCGGTCTACTGTGAAACGGTGAATCAGAACAGCGGTATGGTTCAGGGGGAGCTGCCCACTGCCTTGCTACAAATTCCCTGGCTTTCCGGGAAGCGTCCTCCGTGCCGCATCCACAGGTCTTTTCCTTACCCCATGTCTGCAGGGTTCCATCCTTTTGGAGAACGAAATTGCCGCTGAAGGAGCAGTAAGGATTCTCCGCATTTCCCGGTGAAAAATGTTCTGCCTTCATCTTTCCCCCGGTCTGGGTCTCGATGGCCCGAAGCAGGTCAGGCAGGGTAAAATGCTTCTTGGAAAGCCTTGGGTCATATCTGCCGAACTGGCTGGCAGGCTGAAAGTGTACGCCTCTCACAGCCGGCATATGTTCCAGCGCGAAATTAAGGATATCCCCCACCTCCCCGTCATTGATCCCCGGAACAATTACAGGGACCAGTACAACCCCCACATGGGCACGTACACAGGCCGCAATGGCATCCATTTTTTCCTTCAGGAGTTCCCGGCCCCGAAGTGCTCTGTACGTCTCCTCCCTCAGTCCGTCAAACTGCAGAAACACACAGTCAAGTCCTGCATCTGCCAGCTCTTTCAAATAAGCAAAATCTTTTCCGATCCGGATTCCGTTTGTATTAAGTTGGAAAAATGGAAATCCTGTCTCCTTACCCATACGGATAATATCTGCCAGGTCATTGCGCATAGTAGGTTCCCCACCGGAAAGCTGGATATTAAAGGGTCCGCCCATGCCCATCATGGCCTCAAAACGGTGCCGGATATTTTCCAGGTCAGGTTCATTTTTGGACCCTGCCGTTTGCGCATCTGTTTCTGCCTGGGAGGAGGCAAAGCATACAGGACATACCAGGTTACAGCGGCTTGTCACCTCCAGCAGCACACAGCAGGTACGCTGTCTGTGCTGGGGGCAGAGCCCGCAGTCATCGGGACATCCTCTGTCTGCTTTAACAGCAGGTGCCACGGGGGATACAAAACAGCGTTCCCTGTCAAATGTCTCATAGGCAGGGGCACCATTCCAGATAAGCGCGCGGAAATCACCATGTTCCGGGCAGGATTTTTCCAGAAATACCTGATTCCCTGCCCGCACCTTCCGGGCTTCCACCTTTTTGAGACAGACAGGGCAGACACTCTCCGTATATCCCAGAATACCCTGTTTAAACGCATTAGAGCTGCTGCAGCATTCCGCAGTATTATCACAGCATTCCGCAGTCCCATTACAACATTTCGCAGTATTATCACAGCATTCCGCAGTCCCATTACAACATTCCGCAGTATTATCACAGCATTCCGCAGTCCCATTACAACATTCCGCAGTATTATCACAACATTCCGCAGTCCTATTACAACATTCTGCAGTCCCATTACAACATTCCGCAGTCCCATTACAACATTCCGCAGTCCTATCACAGCATTTCGCAGTCCCGCCACAGCATTCCCCTAAGCCATCACAACCTTCCGCAGAATCCTCACAACCACACAGCCGTTTTTCAAAGTCCATCTTCAATTCCTCCCAGTCATCCCCGGAAAATCCGGCCTTAATGATAGTTTCATTGAGGATCCCCTTCACCTGGATCCCTTGGTCTGTGTCCAGCATGAAGAACGGCCTCCTGAAATCTCTGCGCACCTTCATCCTCCCCCATCCGGACAGAAGATGTAAGAGACGGTCATCCACAGGGGAGGAAAGCGTATAGGCATAAGAGCTGGCATTTGCAAAGCAGTTATCTGCCTTTTGGCAGTCCAGTATTTTAATTCCCATTGAAAATCTCCTTTAACACCCCTATGACCTCCTGAACCTCCATCAGAGAAGTAAATCTGGACAGGCTGAACCGCACCGTCCCATCCCTTCCCGCCCCTATACAGGGAAAAATATGAGGGGCACAGTGAAGTCCGGTGCGGCAGATAATGTCAAAGCTGCCGCTTAACATATCCCCAATATCAGCAGGCGAATAGTCGGGTGAAGTAAAAGTTACCACAGGCGTGCGGGTCCCGGATACCGGAACTACAGAACATCCAAGCCCTTTCAGCGTGTCTTCCAGCATATAAGAATAGTCCAGTATCTGCCCCGGATTGAAGGGATGTTCTTCTGCCCAAGCAAGCATTTCCCCCAGCACTTCCATGCCCTGTTCATTCTGGGTGCCTGCCTCCAGCCGGGTGGGATATTCCTCCGGCATTTCATCCCGATCCGAATGGATGCCAGTGCCCCCTGTATAGACAGGCTGAAGGGCTGTATCATGGGAGACATACAGCGCTCCGGTACCCTGAGGTCCCAGAAGATATTTATGTCCTGTGAGCGCAGCCATATCCACACCCCATAAGGCAGGCATGACCGGTATCAGCCCGGCTGTCTGTGCCGCGTCCAAGAAGACCGCGGCCCCCGCTTTTTTGGCTTCCCCGGCAATAACGGGAATATCATTCACGGCTCCGGTCACATTGGAGGCGTGGGTGATCACCACCATACGGGGATGAAGGGTTTTCAGGGCCTCACGGTATACTGCCAAATCCAGACGTCCGCTTCTGTCTGTATCCAGCTCATAATAACGGATGAGGCCCTTTTTCTGCAGAAAATAAAGAGGACGCAGCACAGAGTTATGTTCAGCCCGGCTTGTCAGAACCACATCACCCGGCGTCCAGGGGAAACCCAGCAGCCCCATATTCAGCGCGTGAGTGGCATTCAGTGTATATATAATTTGTCTGCTGTCATCAATACCCAGGATCTTTGCCAGACGCTGGCGGCATGACGTATTTTCTTTTCCCTCACGGTATGTGGAACGGATTCCGTGCCCCGGTATTTTTCCTGCGGTCCTGGCCCAGGCGTCTGCGTATGCAGGCGGTTTTGGAAAAGAGGTTGCAGAGTTGTTCAGATAGATCATGGCTTTTCACCCCTTATCAATTTATACAGATGTTCCGCGGTTTTCCTGTCTCTTTCCAGACATTCCAGTGCCTCCGTATTTCCTGTAAATCCTGCCTTCTTCTGCAGGAAACGTTCCGCAAGACTAACGCTTTGGTCCTCGGTCACCAGCCGGTCAGCCAGATAGAGCAGGGTGGTTTCATTCACAGTGTCCAGAAAATGCGTGGGAAGCTGTTTGTGGTACCGCACACATCCGGCCACGCCGCAGTATCCCATAAGTTCCAGCATATCAGCAGCGGCTTTGGCATGGTGTGGCTGTGTTTTCAGCATATCATGCAGAAGTGCCGCCCTTGACAGTACTGTAATATCTATAAGGCTGCTGTTCCGGCTATCGTGTCGGGCTTCAAATGCTTCTGCAAGTTTCAGCGCTGTTTTCTCCACTGCTCTGCAGTGCGCCCGGACCCGGGATGGCGTCTTCACGTAATCCCATATATCCTCACACACCTGGACGCTGGGAACTGCCCTGTTCTTTACGGCAGCCTTCAGGCGTTCATAGTCCTTGGGCAGGTCTGCATCTTCCAGGATTTCCGGGTCAGGTACTTCAAGGATTTCTGTGTCATCCTGAAACATCTCCAGCACACCGCGCATCCCCTTATCCCCCCTGTAGTGGGTCAGGGCCTCCATGACAGACCTGGTAAAAAGGGGCGGGTGCCCGCATTCCCCATGATAAGCAGGCAGCAGAACAGAAGATGGAAATGCCCTGTGATGTGCAATGAGTTCCTGTACGGTAAAAGGGGACACAAGCGCCACATCAGCAGGGCATAGAAATACGGCATCGGCCCGGGGCGGGACGGACTGCAGTCCAAGACGAATGGATTCCAGCATATCCGTCTCGTCATAGGCATTATTTTCCACAATAAGAACACCGGATTTTTTCAGAATGGGAATCATCTTTTGTTTCCGGTATCCCACAACAGTTATAATATTATGCAGCCCCGCATCCTGAAAATTCTTCAGGGTGGACTCCAGAATACACATGTCATGCAGCGGCAGCAGCGGCTTAAACTGCTTCATGCGCCGGGAACATCCGGCAGCCGCGATCAGTACATAAATATTTTCGTATTTTTTCTCACTCAATCAATCACACCATTCTCGCTTAAAAGTGTCGTCAATTTTTCCTGGCACGCTTCCAGTATGGGAAGGCATACAGCAAAAGTTTTGGAGAAATCTTCTCCCAGTATGGAGCGACAGTCTGTGTGCCCCTCCAAAGTGCCGTACTGCTCCTGAAACCAGTTTACATAATCCTTTACAATCTGTGTAAACCGATTATGTTCCATCTCCTCCGTGCTTCCTCTTCCGGCAAAATATCCCAGTACGCAGCAGCCTCCGGTCAGTGCGCCGCATTCCTTCCGGCAGTGCCCCATTCCTCCTGTAAGGCCGCTCATTGCCCGTACCAGGTCAGGGTTTTCACAGCCGTCCGCTTCCAGGGCCAGCAGCATGAGGATCTGGCTGCACTCAAAGCCCTGCATTCCTAACTCCATCAGATATTCTCTGAGTTCCATTAAAGTATCCTGCCCCCTTTCTCTTTCGCAGTATTGCATAGTAGTAAGTCAGATCATCGGGAGAGATCCGCCGGCCCCCAAGACAGAGGGGCGGACAGGCTCGTTCATGTTTCCATATCCACTCACTGATGTAATTTCTCAGACAAGGCGTTGCGTTTTCCAGATACAAAAGCTCAAGATCGTACTTCTCAGGCCAGGAAGGCCGGCACCCGAGTTCAAAGAGATCGGATACCAGAAAGATGCCTCCAGGCTTCAAGATCCGCAGGACCTCAGGCAGCACCTCGTCGGTTCCGGTTACGGATAAGGTGCATTCCGCCAGGACTCCCTGAAAACTTTCTTCCTCCCATGGGAGCAGGGACGCGTCCCCTCTTACCAGATGGGATTGATTTAGATCAGCGCTTAGATCAATGCCCTCTGCGTTAAAGTCCATGCCGCGGAGCAGTCTTACTGTCTCCCCGCTGCCGCATCCCAGATCCAGAAGCCGGCAGTGGTTAGCCAGCCACCCTCCCTGGAGCGCTTTTTGTATCATTCTTTTGGTCAGCATCTTACCTCCCGGATGGGAGGCCGCCTGGTCTGCCCAGATGTCATTTTCCTTTAATTGTGTCATTTATCCTCCAAAGCCTGTTCTACCTGCAGGATTTTCCCGGCTGCCAGTTCCTCCGGAATGAAGACCTGCCCGCAGACAGGACATTTCGGCATTTCAATAGGGAAATCGTTTCCCATATAATGCAGCACCACCTCACCCGGTTCAAGCGCTGTGCCGCATTTGTCGCAGACAAGGCTGCCGGGTTCAAATGCATATGTTTCATAGTATTTTTCTGACATTACATATCCCCTTTGATTTCCATACGATGTGCATATACCCTGCGGATTTCATATCCGTCCTCCCTGGGCAGGTACCATACCCAGAATGTGACATTCCCCACCTTCTTATGTGCAATGTACAGGCCGCTCTGGGCATCACGTATCCGTTCCCGGGTCTTTTCAGCCGCTTCGATGACAGAGCAGATATCCCGCTCTAAGATCATGCGTTTTTCAAGCAGGTCCGCGGTTTCACTGTCATAAAATAATTTCAAGGGCATCTCTCCTTTGGTATGTTCTCCCCACAGCTCTTTTGACAGCCTGCGTTTTAAGTACATACGGTTCTGCTGCCTTACAGAGTAGGAAGGCCATCTGTGTTCTTCATAGGAAGAAGGGTAAATGAGTTCCAGTATATGATATGCCTCCGCCCCCTGTCTGAGGAATCGGTCCCGGCAGTTAATGCAGTATGTAAGAAAGGCAGAATCGGAATCCGAGACGCATTGTCTCGCCATTTCATCTGCCAGGGAGGGATTGGAGAACTGTGTCAGTCCGCCGTAACCACAGCAGCCGGAGGACTCCCCTGTATAGAGACCTTCCGATACGCTGCATCCCATGGAACGGGCCAGATGCCTGACCTGCTCTCTGATCCGGGGAGAATTTCTTGCCTGGCAGGCATCATGGATCCTCAGGGATACATTCCCGGTATGCGCTGTCCCCGGCAGGCCGATTGTATGCAGGATTTCCCAGATACCTGTACAGTGCATCTGGGAAACCGCCTCCGAAAGAGAGGTAAGGCAGGCAGGGCATGCGGTGATCACTTCAGGGCATCCCAGGCTTTCCCAGGCAGTTTTAAGCTGCAGGACTGTCTCTTCATAGATATCCCCGCGTCCGGCCCATTTTGCCATAATGCCGCAGCAGCCCAGTATTATGCCGGTTCCCCCGGGAAGGCGGGAGCGTAGGTCGTTGTAAGACTGCCATACAGTCTCCGGGGCGGAAGCCCCAAGCTGGCATCCCGGAAAATATACATAGGAGGGCCTGGCATTCTCAGGGTCAGGTTTCACAAGAAAGCAGTGCTCCGAGTTGGAAAAGGTCAGGTCGTTCAAGGCGAACTCAAAGGCTGAGGAAGGCATTTTATTCTGGGATACCATGATGTTCCTGGCCGCCTGTATCACCTGGCCCAGGTCTAAACCATGGGGACACACAGATGCACACTGTCCGCAGAGGCTGCAGGAATTTATCATTTTGTTGGCATGTCTGGTACCCATGGCGATAGCCAGGTTGTTGTATACTTCCCTCAGATATTTCTTTGGCCAGGCTTTGTAGCGGCGCATAAAGGCGCAGGCGTCAATGCAGTCCGTACAGGTACATTCCAGACAGCGGGAGGCTTCCTGTACGGCCTCCTCTTTTGAGGGGAGTCCGGATGAGAGGCAGGAATTTAAAGATTCCGCCTCTTTTCCTGTGACGTGGAGTGTAGTGCGAAATGCCCCTTCCGCATCCCGGCCTGCGGTGAGTGATACTTTTTTGAGATAACGGTCCATGGAGATGGCCGCGCGTCTGCCTTCAGAGATGGCATCCGGTATAGTTCCGCTGCGGCTTTTTACGGCATCTCCCGCTGCAAACAACTTGTCTTTATCGGCAGTAAAGGTTACGGTATCCGCATGCACAGGCGGTGTATGAAGCCCCCAGGCCAGTAAAACAGCATCATATTGCGCTGTGAGTGTCTCTATATGATCAACCCTATTAAGGGTGTGGATCTCAATTTTATATTCTTTCAGCCGCTCCAGGTCTTTTTCCAGGATCTCCCGGGGCAGACGTCTTTCTGTCAGCAGAAAACCGCCGGGTCTCCGGGCCTGTTCCAACACGGTGACAGAATAGCCCTTTTTCCCTAATTCAAGCGCGGCAGCCAGCCCGGTCAGGCCGGCTCCAACGATTGCGGCTTTCTCGGCTCTTTTAGAGAGGAACGTTCTTTTTTTCTTCAGGGAACCATAGGCCTGCGCGGCACATTCCAGCAGGCGTAAGCTTACAGGATCACCGTGCTCTTTTCTGATGCAGGCACTTTGACATGGTTCTTCGCACAGATGGCTTAAAATACCGGGAAAGACCGCATTTTTTTCGTACAGTTCCCTGGCTTTGGAAAAATCAGAGACAGCGGCCGCCCGGCATATTTCCCGGCAGTCCACATGAAGGGGACAGGCGGCCATGGCAGCAGGCGGCTGTTCTTTCGTGCATTTCGCTTCCAGTTCATGTAATTTTTGCTGGTTCAGTTCAAGCATGGAATCCCTCCTGCCTTTTATGTAAGGAAGGCGCCGAAGCGCCCTCCTATGGGTGTTTTTAAACTACTGTTTCAAAGCGTTGATAGCTTCTTTTACCTTTTCAGGCCGCGCGGGGATTTCCAGTACCCTTGCGCCGGTGGCGTTATAGATTGCACTTAATATAGCCGGATGGCCGGCGGTAAGCGGGCCTTCCCCGCAGCCGGATGCCCCGAATGGGCCTAAAGGCCTGGAGGTCTCCGTATATATAATATTGAAGTCATCAGGTACATCCTCAGGATAAGGGATACCGCATCCTTTTAAGGTGGTATGTTTGCTGTAATCCTCAAAGTCCTCAGTGAGCGCAAGTCCGATACCCTGTGTACAGCCGCCGTAAACCTGGCCGTCCACTACAATTTTGTTGATAATAGTTCCAAAGTCGCATACCGTGGTCAGGCGGATGACACGCACTTTTCCGGTTTCCATGTTGACTTCCACTTCAGGGATAAACAGTTCATACATGTAATTGCTGAACGGTGCGCCCTGGGCTGTTTCCAGGTCGCAGTCCGTGCAGGCTGCGGCAGCCCATGTGCCTTCATAGTAAGTGGGGATATTTTCGGCGGTCATCTCCTCATAGGTGCGGAAGGTTCCGTCGTTCTTTCTCATGGCATTTAAAAGCATTTCCGCTGCCACACGTGTGGCATTACCTGTAACCACATTGGAACGGCTTCCTCCCGCAGGTCCGGATGCGGGTGTGAGGGCTGTATCGTTCTGCACCAGCTTGATCATTTCCGGTGTGAATCCGGCCTCCCTGAGAACTTCATGGGCCATGGTCAGCGCGCCGATATCAGCACCCTGTCCGTGGTCTTCCCAGGAGTTGTAGACAGTACAGGTTCCATCAGGATTCAGGCGGATATTGGCAAAGGAACTGTCCTTGCCGTCCAGGCCGCAGCCGTAGATACCGCTGGCAAAGCCTACGCCGTACCGGAACTTGTCAGTGTTCATTTTCGCAAGCCTTTCCTTTGCTTCATAGTAGACAGGCCGCGCTTTCTCATACATCTCCTCCAGACAGTACACTTCAGGTTCCTGCCCTGTAGGTGTGGTGCATCCGCTTCCTTTCCGGTAAATGTTGCGGTACCGAAGCTCAAAGGGGTCAATGCCCATCTTTTCTGCCAGTACATCTATGCAGACCTCAGAACCCATATAGGACTGGGGAGAACCGTAACCGCGGAAGGCGGAGCCCCAGGCATGGTTGGTACATACGGTCTGGCTTTTGTTGCGGATATTACGGATGTCATATCCTGCGCCTGTAAACTGTGACAGACGCATGGTCAGCAGGTCACCGAACTCGGAGTACGGGCCGTGGTCAATATAATTGTCGCCTTCCAGTGCCAGGAATCTGCCGTTTTCATCTGCCGCCATACGGATGTTCATAAAGGCCGGGCTGCGTTTTCCCGTGTAGGTGATATTCTGGTACATATCGTAAACCAGGGAACAGGGGCGTCCGTCCAGCGCCAGACAGGCAACGCCCAGAAGGGCTTCCATGGTGGGGCTGAACTTATATCCGAAGGTTCCGCCTGAGGGGTTCTGCACAAGCCGGAATTTGTCCGGTTCAATACCGATGCCGGCAGTGATCATGGCAGAGTGCAGGTGGATACCAATGCTCTTGGAGTGTACGGTAAGCCTGCCCTCCTCATCTATATAGGCAAAACCGCAGTCCGGTTCCAGATGAAGGTGAGGCTGGCGGCTGCTGTAGGTCTCCACTTCAGCCACATAGGGCGCAGACGCCATGATCGGGCCTGTTTCCTCCCCTTTGATGCAGTTGGTCTCATAGTAAATATTGGGTGTTCCCGGATGGATCTCAATGGCATCCTCAGCCATAGCTTCCGGAGCGCTCATATAGGCGGGAAGAGGTTCCAGGTCCAGTTTGACTTTCTTTGCAGCTTCCTTTGCGTGTTCCTCCGTGTCGGCCGCTACCATGGCCACCGCATCCCCTATCTGGAAAATCTTTTCATCACAGAGGATCGGCCGGTCCCAGCCGTCCCCTTTGTTGTTGGCAAATGTGATAAGGCCGCTGATGCGGTTCTTTCCCTTTACATCCTTTGCAGTGATGACCTTGATCACGCCGGGCATCTTTTCCGCTTCGGAATGATCCACACCCTTTAAGACTGCATGGGGAATCTCTGATTGTACAAGTGCCAGCCGTGCCGTGTCTGGGGGCATCTGCAGCGCCATGTCAGCGCCGTAATCCCAGGTTCCGGTTACTTTCTTCAGGGCTGACGGACGGATATAGCTGGTTCCGAGTATTTTGTTGCCCACCGGCTTGAAGATCAGGTCCTCTTTTTTCATTTCACCTCTCAGAACCTTCGCTGCGTCCATAACGGCATCCACCAGAGGTTTATATCCGGTACAGCGGCACAGATTCCTGTGTACCTGGAACCAGTGGCGCACTTCCTCTCGGGTGGGGGAAAGATTTTCTTCCAGAAGAACTTTGGCGGACATGATAAATCCAGGTGAACAGAATCCGCACTGGGCACATCCGTGTCCCATCCAGGCCACTTGAAGGGGATGGAGATCGTCGACGGTGCCGATACCCTCAATCGTTTCAATTTCCGAGTCATCTTCCAGCCTGTCCATCTTCATGATACAGGAACGGACTGCCTTACCGTTTACAATGACAGTACAGGTACCGCACTGGCCCTGACCGCAGCCTACTTTACATCCCGTCAGCATCATCTGCTCACGGAGGACTTTGGCAAGGGAATCTTCCTCATTTACAATTAAAGTGCGGGGCATACCGTTGATTTTCAATACTTTTTTGATCATATGGATACCTCCTTTGGCTGTTATCAGTTCCTTCAGGCTGTTCTGGTAGCAGGGGGTATTATGTCTCGTAAGTAGCAGTGTATCACATCTTTTCTTTCCGCTGTTCTTCCTGTATAATAGCAGATATACAAGAGGGCGGAGAGAAAGGAGAGAACATGGAGAACTTATATCAGGAGATTGAACTTCAGGTAGCAAGACTGCTGGATTACCTTATGGCCGCAGCCGGCGCAGAGGATTCCAGGCAGTCAGGTGAGCTTCACAGGCAGATCCTGCAGGCCGTGGATGCCAGAATGGAACTGCTGTATGGGGATGCAGACACGGAATATATCCGGGCATCCCAGGTTACCGTCCACGTGCAGGATGAAGCAGCAGGACGCATATACAGCCGTTTGCTGCCGCTTACATACAGGGAAAACAGCAACGGACTGGTTCTTCGCGGGGAAAATGTCTCCGGGGAACCTTCCGAGATTGTGTTTTTCTCTGAGACAGCAGCGGACAAGGTGTCTGACATTACCGGTCAGGGTGAGGACCACAGCCCATGTAAAGGTCACGGTTTACATGAATAATAACGAAAAAGTGTTGGAAAATAATACCTATTATATAAATATTGTACATATAAATAGGGATTCAGTCAAGCTTTTTCGCGATGCCGCAGAGAAGTTTTATAAAGAAAAAGTCAGTTGAAAACTCACATCAGAAAGTTGTTTCATGGGAAAAAGCGTGCTATAATTTTTACCAAATAACAGAGAGGATAGAAGACTATGAAAACAAAATGGATTACACCGGTAGTGACGGCACTGGATGAAAACGGACACATTGATACAGAGGCCAATAAAAAAATTTATGAACACCTGATTCAGGCAGGCATAGACGGGATCCTGATCTTCGGCAGCATCGGTGAATTTTTCGCGCTGCCCATGGAGGAAAAGAAAAATATGGTGCGGGAGGCAGTGGCCTGCATTGACCACAGAGTTACAGTCTACATCGGCACCAACAGCATGGAGTTTGAGGAGTGCGTGGAGTTTTCCAATTTTGCCCTGGATGCAGGGGCGGACGGTGTGATGGTGATTTCCCCATATTACTTCAATCTGCCTGACAGCGCGGTGGAAAACTTCTACGACAGCCTGGCGGACCGTGTGAATGGACCCGTGCTTCTCTACAATTTCCCTGCAAGAACGGGATACGATTTAAAACCGGAAGTGATTCTGGATCTGGTGCGCAGACATAAAAATATTGTGGGAATCAAAGATACCGTGGGAACTATGGGACATACCCGTGCCATTATCCAGACGGTTAAGAGTGAGTTTCCGGAATTTCTGGTGTATTCCGGGTTTGACGAGTTCTTTGCCCACAATGTGTTAAGCGGCGGGGACGGCTGTATTGCGGGGCTTTCCAACTTTGCTCCGGCTGTGGCAGCAGGATTTGCCGGGGCGGCCAGGGATAATGATTTGGCAGCCATGCAGGCGTATCAGCAGAAGATTGACAGCCTGATGGCGATCTACGACGTGGCGGAGCAGTTTATACCTATTATTAAAAAGGCCATGGTCCTGTGCGGTGTGGAGATGAATCCTGCCTGTGCGGCGCCTCTGCTTTCCGCGGATGAGAATGAGACAGAGAAAATCAGGGAAATATTGAAACAGGCGGAGATCATCTGAACCTGCAGCAAAACACCTGCAAGACAGTGACATGTGAACCGTGATCATAATTGACAGAAAGGATGCAGCTGTGAAGGCACTGAACAGTTACAAAAGGATTATCATAATGAAACATATAGGAATCATAGGAGCCATGGAGGAGGAAGTGGCAATCCTGAAAGAAAAGATGACGGACGTGACAGTAGAGAAAAAGGCGTCCATGGAGTTTTACAGCGGCAGGTTAAACGGCAGGGAGGCTGTGATCGTGCGCTCCGGGATCGGCAAGGTCAATGCAGGCATCTGCACCCAGATCCTGGCGGATGATTTTCACGTGGATGCTGTCATCAACACCGGTGTGGCAGGCTCACTGCGGGCGGAGATCAATATCGGCGATATTGTTCTCTCCACAGATACCCTGCAGCACGATATGGATGCCAGGGAGTTCGGCTATCCCATCGGCCAGGTTCCCAGAATGGACACGCTGGCATTTCCTGCAGACCAACAACTGCGCAGCCTGGCCGCAGAGGTCTGCCGCCGTGTCAATCCCGATATCCAGGTGTTTGAGGGCCGTGTGGTGAGCGGCGATCAGTTTGTAGCCCAAAAAGAGCTGAAAGACCGGATCCTTGAGAACACAGGCGGATACTGTACAGAGATGGAAGGGGCGGCCATCGGACAGGCTGCGTACCTCAATCAGATCCCCTATCTGGTCATAAGGGCCATTTCCGACAAGGCGGATGACAGCGCCCATATGGACTATCCCGCCTTTGAAAGAGAGGCGATCCGCCACACCGTAAATCTGGTGGAGAGCATGGTGGAGAGACTATAGAAAAGGCGGCTTTTGTCGCCATTTGACGCACGATTTTTGTTTTCAAAACGGCTGGGTTGCTATATAATGAATGCCATAAAGAGCGAGCTTTTTGCGCGCCGAAATAGTGAGGAGGATTTACTGTGCACTTATTTTATTATGGCACCTGGCTGATGGGGTTATTAAGCCTGTTCAGCGTACTGGCAATCTACGGGAGCAACAGAAGAGTAATCCGGGATATGAAAAACATTCCGGCGGTAAAAGACAAATGGCTGCAGCAGTTTCTGCTGGAATATCAGAGAAATGTAAAAGACGATTCAGCGATACATAACCCCGCTGTGTATCTCACAAGGCGGATGAGAGGACGAAAGATAGGACCCATAACCCTTCGGCAGATGAAAGGGGTATCCTGGTATACTTTTGTCCTCTCTTTTTTAGCAGCAGGTGCCGGGGCGCTGTGGCTTAGGAGGACAGGCCTGGAGCGGATCTCATTTCCGGTCATCACCCGCGATTTCCCGGCTATGGGACTTCTCGTGGGCAGCGCAGCGGTTATGGGTATTGTGCTTCTTCTGATTCGCATGGTCATATCCATGGGATTCCAGGAGGAGGTTATTGAGACAAATCTTTTGGATTATATGGAAAACCAGAAGGGTGACAGCCAGAAGGTCATCCAGATCGAACCGGTCCGTCAGAACTCTAATTCCAAAGCTGCCAGAGCGGCAAAAGCGGGAAAGACGGGCAGAAGGGCAAGAGCAAAGGCAAAGGAACAGGAACAGATCCAGCAGGAACAACGGCTGAAAGCCCAGAAGGAGCGTGCCATGCCGGACCGCCGCGGGCAGGATAAAGACACCCGGGCCGAGAAGGTGGAAGAGCGTATCCGGGAAGCGGCAGCCACAGATGAACGGTACAGTCATCTCCTGAACAAAGAGGAGGAGGCCATCGTCAAAGATGTGATAAAGGAATTTCTAACTTGATAAACCTCCCATCATTTGCTAAACTATATTTGTTGAATGACAACGTTCAAGTGAAGCCGGACATGCTGTCTTGACGTTTTGTCAGGTCAGCTTCAGGCAAACGACAGGAAAAAGGAGAAGAGAGCAATGGGAAATAAAGTTACATTTGATTATTCAAAAGCCGCCAATGTGATCCGCGAAGAAGAAGTATCAGCAATGGAAAAAATGGTGGAAGCGGCCAAAGAAACTCTGGTATCCAAAAACGGTCTTGGAAATGACTTCCTGGGCTGGATCGACCTTCCGGTAGACTATGACAAAGAAGAGTTCAGCCGCATCAAAAAAGCAGCAGAGAAGATTAAAGGCGATTCCGATGTGCTGCTTGTGATCGGTATCGGCGGATCCTACCTGGGAGCGAGAGCTGCCATTGATTTCCTGAACCATCCATTTTATAACAACCTTACAAAAGAAGCCCGTAAAGCTCCGGAAATCTACTATGTAGGAAATAACTTAAGCGGTGCGTATGTAAAAGGCCTTGCTGAGGTTATCGGAGACAGAGACTTCTCCATTAATGTCATTTCAAAATCCGGTACTACAACAGAGCCGGCAATTGCTTTCCGTGTGTTCAAAGAAATGGCTGAGAACAAGTACGGAAAAGAAGAAGCAGCAAAAAGGATTTATGCGACAACAGATAAAGCGAAGGGTGCATTAAAGACCCTGGCAACTGAGGAAGGATATGAGACCTTCGTAGTTCCGGATGACGTTGGAGGACGTTTCTCCGTGCTGACAGCCGTTGGACTCCTGCCTATCGCAGTGAGCGGCGTTTCCATTGACAAGCTCATGGAAGGTGCAGCATCCGGAAGAGAACTGGCACTGAATACTCCGTATGCGGAAAATGACGCTCTGCAGTATGCGGCAGTCCGCAACATTCTTCATAGAAAAGGCAAATCCGTTGAGATTCTGGCTGACTATGAGCCGACCCTGCACTATGTGGCAGAATGGTGGAAACAGTTATACGGCGAGAGCGAAGGCAAGGATCAGAAGGGGATCTACCCTGCATCCGTGGACTTTACCACAGACCTGCACTCCCTGGGACAGTTTATCCAGGACGGCTCCAGAATCATGTTCGAGACAGTTCTTGCCATCCAAGAGCCGAAAGAGGACCTTGCCATCCAAGAGGCGGACAATGACCTGGACGGCCTGAATTATCTGGCAGGCAAGGGCATGGACTTTGTAAACAAAAGCGCTATGAACGGAACCATCCTTGCCCATACAGACGGCAATACACCGAACCTGATGGTGAAAATCCCGAAACAGGATGAGTTCTATCTCGGACAGTTGTTTTATTTCTTTGAATTTGCCTGCGGTATCAGCGGTTACCTGACAGGTGTGAACCCCTTCAATCAGCCTGGTGTTGAGAGCTACAAGAAGAATATGTTCGCACTCCTTGGAAAACCGGGATACGAGGACAGAAGAGAAGAGTTACTGAAAAGACTTTAATAAAAAAGCCTGTGCGGAAGTTCACAACTCCCGTGCAGGCCATTTTTTTATCCCTCTTCGATCACCTGGATTTCCAGAAAATCAAAATCCAATACCTCAATAAAATTATCCTGGTTAAAACGCGCTTTTGCGTGCTTCTGGAAATCTTTGATATTCACATCCAGCCACAGAGGCTTTTCCAGATCGAACTCATAGCATATGGCGTCCAGACAGTGAAATACTTTTTTGGTGCGGCTGGTGTCCGTCTCATCACATATAACGGTACTCTTGACCATATGTGTGTCTTTATAAATTGTTCCCATCAAACGAAACATAATAAAATTCCTTTCCATTGAATTTGTCTAATTCGTATTATTATAAAAAAGAATTCGACATATGTAAAGTAATTCGGAAAGAATTACTGTTGATTTAGGAATTGCCTGAAGTCATGGTTTTGTTAATGCTGTATACGGAAGAAAAGTTCATTATCTGTATATTTAATATGTATTCTTTAAGTATTTCTTAATTTTATGGAATTTATCTACGTTTCTTTACGGTAAATGTAGAAATAATGGTATAATGGATTTATAGCAGTGACGCCACGTCCTGAGACGATTCAGGGTACAGGCATCCCTGGCAGGGTGTCGAGCCCGATAGCAAAATAATGACAAGAGGTGGTTACATGTTCAGGATACTTGTTTGTGATGATGATAGAGAGATTGTTCGTGCCATAGAGCTCTATCTTTCGGAGGAGGGATATGAGGTACTGTGCGCATATGATGGAATAGAGGCTGTGGAAGTGGTGCGCAGGGAGAAGGTTCATCTGTTGGTGGTGGATATCATGATGCCTGAAATGGACGGAATACAGGCCATCACCCGGATACGCAGATTTTCCAGTATCCCCATTATCTGCCTGACAGCCAAAACAGAGGATGAGGACAAGATCGCCGGGCTTAATGCGGGAGCAGATGACTATATGGAAAAACCCTTCAATCCCCTGGAACTGGTTGCCCGGGTGAAATCCCAGTTAAGACGTTACACCGAACTGGGAAATATGCCGAAAGGGCAGGGGGAGCATATTTATTTTTCCGGGGGACTGCTTGTGAATGACGATACAAAGGAAGTGACCCTGGATGGAAAAGGGGTTCGGTTTACCCCCATTGAATATAATATTCTTTTGTTTCTTCTGAAAAATAAGGGTAAAGTATTTTCTATTGAGCAGATTTACCGTAATATATGGAATGAGGAAGCCATAGGCGCTGATAATACGGTAGCAGTACATATACGGCATATCAGAGAGAAGATTGAACTGAATCCAAAAAACCCGAGGTATCTGAAAGTTGTTTGGGGAGTGGGATACAAAATTGACAATATTTCGTAATAGAAAAGAGAAAAAACCCGGCAGGAATAGGCGTCCGTTTTGTTATCCAGGGACACTGATCCTGCATTTTTTATTTGCGGTAATTGTGATGATCTACATTATTATTGCCGGCTATTATCAGGTATGGCAGGATCCGGGCTGGCTGGCGGGGGAGACACCTCCCTATTACAGGATCAGGGATTATGCCCAGAATGTGGAGAATGAGGTATCTGAACTGATCAATTATATCCGTCTCAGGAATGATTTTGAGACGGACGGCGAATACGACCCGGATAAGCTGGTGGATATCCTGGAATACTCGGAGCAGGGAAGCATAAGCGGCAGCAATACAAGCGGGCTTGTGTATAAGCTCCAGCACCTTTATGACTGGAGCAAGGAGAATGAGAGCTATCAGTGGTGGAGGAATTACATCCAGGAGAATGACAAAAGTCTGTACAGTATCAGCCAATTAAGGGAAATCAAAGGGACCCTGGATGAACTTTATGCTCCTAAAGGATTTGACAGTATTCTGGAATTTGTCATGTCGGACAAAAATGTGAAAAAGGCAAGCGAGGTACACTGCTCCTCCGGACTTGCTGTGTGCCTGCTGAAAATTGACGCGGATATGCCGGTATATCTGAAAGACAAAGAAAAGTTCAGGCCTGAAAATACTAATGTAAAATACAGGTTTGAAAACCGTGAGACAGGCCAGGTCTACACCAACTGTACCGGGGAGGAGGACAGGCAGAATGCCGCGCACATTCTGTTTCAGGGAGAGACCTTCTTTTTGGATACGGACGTCCCGCTGTCTTATGAAATGCGGTATGATATTATCAAGAAGCTCAATCAGGATATTTCGGATACAGAGAATATTACCCTCTCTGTCTGGATCGACCGGACATTCGCAGCCAAGGATTACCTGTGGGGCGGCAGTCAGTTTTATCATAAATGGTCCTGGTTTATCAAAACGTTTCCGAAAGGGCTGGTGTTATGCGCCGCCGCATTTTTCTTTTCCCTGATAATACTCTGTGTGCTGACCATAAAAAGAGCCGGACAGGGAAAAGGGACCGGCAGGTATTTTGATAAGATCGCCATGGAACTTCTGCTGGTTCCCATGGGACTGTTTTTTTACCTTGGCGCATGGATCGTCAGGAACAGCCTGGAGGAAGTTCTGCCCCCTCCCAAGGCTGCTGCAAATGTGATACTGCTTCTTTTCATCTATGCATTTCTGCTGGCAGGAGTTTTGAGCATCCTCCGGAGAGGGAAGGCTGCGACCCTTGGCAGAGGGAGCATTATTATCCAGATCATTGAGAATTATAAAGCAGGTATCCGGGGCGGAAAGCGGGCGGCTCTGGCACTGGCCGGGTTTGTTTCCTATACGGTGATCAGTTATCTGCTGTGTCATGCAGGGACCGTGGGCGGTGTGATCCTGGTGTTCCTGAATCTGTACGCAGGCGGACATATCCTGAAGGAGATATCCGCAAGAGAGCAGATGCTGGATGGTGTACGGAAGATCACCCAGGATAATTTTGCATATAAACTGCCTACAGAGAACCTGAAGGGGGTCAATGCGGAAATCGCAGGCAACATTAACAGGATTGGTGACAATCTGGAAAAGGCTGTGCAGGAGAGCGTGCACAATGAACGCAGAAAGACGGATTTGATAGCCAATGTCTCCCATGACCTGAAGACACCCCTCACTTCCATGATCAGCTATATCGGACTGTTAAAGCGGGAGAAGACTGTGAACCCCAAGATTGAAGAGTATGTGGATGTGCTGGACAAAAAGACCCAGCGTTTGAAAATACTTATGGAGGATCTGATCGAAGTATCCAAGATCAACTCCGGCAATTTCCATATCCAGCCCGAGCAGATGGACTATCAGGAGTTCCAGCAGCAGGTGCAGGGGGAATTCTTTGAGCAGCTCGAAAGCCGCGGTCTGGAGACTGTGAGCAGTATGCCCAAGGAGCGGGTTTATATCCGGGCTGACGGGAGGGCCTTGTGGCGGGTTATGGAGAACCTTTATGGCAATATTGTCAAATACGCCCTTCCGGGGAGCCGTGTATATACGGACATGAGGATAGAGGAAGGCAAAGTCGCTTTCTCCCTGAAGAATATTTCCAGGCAGCCTCTCAACATTGATGCGGAAGAGCTTACCCAGCGGTTTATCCAGGGGGATGAATCCAGGAGCACAGAGGGCAGCGGCCTGGGGCTTTCCATTGCCAGGAACCTGGTGGAGCTTATGGGAGGCCGGTTTGTCATCTATCTGGACGGGGATTTATTTAAGACAACCCTTATATTTCCAATAGCGTCTGCAGGGTCCGGGAAAAATATGGAGAAATAATATCCATTGTGCAAGTTGTATATTGAAGAATAAAAAATTCGGTAAATTGCCAATGGGGTGTAATTCCTTGGAGATGATAACAAAGACTTTATTTAATCTTTGTTTAATTGAACCATGGTAAAAAACGGGGTGGCAGTGTTATACTTGTAACAGTTAATCAAAGCAAAGAGACGCGTAACAATTAGGAGGAAATGAAAATGGCAAGCTTATCATTACAGCATATTAGCAAAGCATATCCAAACGGATTCGAGGCAGTAAAAGACTTTAACCTTGAGATTGAAGACAAAGAGTTCATCATCTTCGTAGGTCCTTCAGGTTGTGGTAAATCTACAACACTTCGTATGATCGCAGGTCTGGAAGAGATTACAGGCGGTACATTAAAAATCGGTGATAAAGTTGTAAATGATGTAGAACCTAAGGACAGAGATATCGCAATGGTATTCCAGAACTACGCTCTGTATCCGCATATGACCGTATATGACAACATGGCATTCGGCCTGAAACTGAGAAAAGTTCCGAAAGACCAGATTGATAAGATGGTAAAAGAAGCAGCCAGGATCCTTGACCTGGAGAAACTGTTAGACCGTAAACCGAAAGCTCTTTCCGGTGGTCAGAGACAGCGTGTTGCTATGGGACGTGCTATCGTACGTGAGCCTAAAGTATTCCTGATGGATGAACCTCTGTCAAACCTGGATGCTAAACTTCGTGTACAGATGCGTACTGAGATTTCCAAACTGCACGAGAGATTAGGTGCGACCATTATCTATGTAACACATGACCAGACAGAGGCTATGACACTTGGTACAAGGATCGTTGTTATGAAAGACGGTATTGTACAGCAGGTTGATACTCCGCAGAACTTATACAACGCTCCTAAGAACCTGTTCGTTGCAGGATTCATCGGTTCTCCGCAGATGAACATGATGGATGCAGTATGTCACGTAAAAGGCAACGAAGTTGAAATGGTAGTAGGCGGAACAACGATCGCATTACCGGCTTCCAAGAGAAAACCATTGATCGACGGTGGTTATGATGGAAAGACAGTTGTTATGGGTATTCGTCCTGAGCATGTATACGATGATGAAGCTCGTATCCAGGCGTTCCCGGGCAGCGTGATCGAAGGTAAGATCACTGTTTACGAATTACTTGGTGCTGAGGTTTACTTATACTTTGACACAGAAGGATTCCCGATGACAGCAAGAGTTAATCCGCGTACAACAGCCAGAACAGGCGATGTTGTTAAATTCTCTCTGGATCTGGAAAAGATTCATGTATTCGACAAAGAAACAGAACAGGTAATTACAAACTAATTGTTATGAAAAGATACAGACTGCCGCGGATTTATCTGCGGCAGTTTTTATATCTCAGGGAAGTCCTGCTTTTGTATGAAAATAAAAAATTGATATTTTGTCGAAAATACGTTATAGTAATTGATATATTAGTATTTTGACATGCGCGCAGAAGGAGAAGAACTATGATTTCAAGCCAGGTGATACAGAAGACATTAGAAGAATTGAGAACCATAACGAGAATAGATCTCTGTGTTATGGATGTGGATGGAAAGGTAAACTCTACTACATTTCCGGTGGAGAACGAGGATTTCGGTGATGTGTCCGGCTTTGTGGAATCAATGGCGGACAGCCAGGTAATGAAAGGCTACCATTTCTTCAAGATTTACGACGGGCAGTCTGTGGAGTTTATTCTGATCGCAAAAGGCGGCAATGAGGACGCCTATATGATTGGCCGTGTAGCAGTTGCTGAGATCCAGAACCTGATAGTGGCATACAAAGAACGTTTTGATAAATCCAACTTTATCCAGAACCTGATCCTTGATAACCTGCTTCTGGTTGATGTATACAATCGTGCCAAGAAGCTGCACATCCCGGTGGAGGCCAAGAGAGTAGTGCTTTTGGTTGAGACCAAAAATGAGAAGGACCAGGATGCCATTGAGATCCTGAAGAATCTGTTTGTGTCCAGAACCAATGATTTCATTACAGCGATTGATGAGAAAAATATAATTATTGTCAGGACTCTGGAGGAGACCGACAATTATGAGTCCATTGAGAGCATTGCCAAAATGATCGTGGATATGCTCAATGCGGAGGCTATGTCACAGGTGCGTGTATCATACGGCAATATTATCCACGAGATAAAGGATGTATCACGCTCTTATAAAGAAGCTAAAATGGCTCTCGATGTAGGTAAGATTTTCTATGTTGAGAAAACAATTGTGGGATACAACAATTTAGGGATTGGACGTCTGATCTACCAGCTTCCCATGCCTCTGTGCGAAATGTTCATGAAAGAGGTGTTCGGTGGAAAACTGCCGGAATCCCTGGATGATGAGACGTTAAATACCATCAACAAATTCTTTGACAATAACCTGAACATATCAGAGACCTCACGCCAGTTGTTCCTGCACAGGAATACACTGGTATACAGACTGGAGAAGATCCAGAAAAGCACTGGGCTTGACATCAGAGTGTTTGATGATGCGCTGACATTCAAGATCGCGCTGATGGTTTCCAGTTATATGGAGTTTATGAAAAAACAGGATTAAAGAGGATCATATGTCAGAGCTGCCATATGCCGCGGGGAACCCACCCGGGGCATGTGGCAGCTTTTTCACAGCTCCTTCCGGCTCCGGTATTTTGCCGGAAACCGCGCGGAATCCCCTTACGGATGACACCTGGCGGGACAAGGTATGCGGACGGTAAGGGCACTTGAATTAAATAAAGCGATAGAGAGATAAAATGCTTGCATTTTAGCGTGATAATTCGTATAATAGAAAAGAACTGTATAAGTGTATACAATGATACAAATTAGCGACAAGGAGGATATATCATGGTGAAACTTTATGATGGCGGTGTCTGGTTGGTGAATGGGACCGATCTGGTGGAAGACAGTCCCAAGGCAGCAAACGCTGTTGCGCAGATGACAGGTGCAGCGTCTCTTGACAGGGAAGAAGCATCCAGGCAGACAATGGCTTACTCTATTTTGGAAAAACATAATACATCCGGGAATATGGATGATTTAAAGATTAAATTTGATAAACTCACATCCCACGATATTACATTTGTAGGGATCATTCAGACGGCAAGGGCTTCCGGGCTTGAAAAATTCCCCATTCCCTATGTGCTGACAAACTGTCATAACTCTCTGTGTGCAGTGGGCGGGACCATCAATGAGGATGACCATATGTTTGGTCTGACCTGCGCAAAGCGTTACGGCGGAATGTATGTGCCGCCTCATCAGGCAGTGATCCATCAGTTCGCAAGGGAAATGCTGGCAGGCGGCGGCAGGATGATCCTGGGTTCCGACAGCCATACCCGTTATGGTGCCCTGGGAACAATGGCTATGGGCGAGGGCGGTCCGGAGCTTGTGAAACAGCTTTTAGGAAAGACTTATGATATACACAGGCCGGAGGTTGTAGGTGTTTATCTCACCGGAAAGCCCATGCCGGGCGTGGGGCCTCAGGATGTTGCCCTGGCTATTATCGGCGCTGTGTTTGCCAACGGGTATGTAAAGAATAAAGTTATGGAATTTGTAGGCCCCGGCGTTTCCGGGCTGAGTGCTGATTTCCGTATTGGAATTGACGTTATGACTACAGAGACCACATGTCTCTCCTCCATCTGGACCACAGACGATACCATAAAAGATTTCTATGAAGTACATGGAAGGGCGGAGGAGTACAAAAAACTGGTTCCGGGAGCAGTGGCTTATTATGACGGAATGGTCTATGTGGATTTAAGCCAGGTAAGACCTATGATCGCCATGCCGTTCCATCCAAGCAATACCTACACCATAGAAGAGTTAAACGCAAACCTGATGGATATTCTGGATGATGTGGAGAAGAAGGCACAGGTGAGCCTGGACGGCAAGATTCCTTTTACACTGAAAGATAAGGTACATGACGGCAGGCTGTATGTGGAGCAGGGCATCATTGCAGGCTGTGCAGGCGGCGGATTTGAGAATATCTGTGATGCCGCGGACATATTAAGAGGCACCAGTATTGGTTCAGATGCCTTTACATTAAGCGTTTATCCGGCCAGCACACCGATTTACATGGAGATCGCCAAGAACGGAGTCCTGGCAGATCTTATGCAGACAGGTGCCATTGTGAAGACTGCCTTCTGCGGCCCCTGCTTCGGCGCCGGGGATACTCCTGCAAACAATGCCCTGAGCATCCGCCACTCAACCAGAAACTTCCCTAACCGGGAAGGCTCCAAAGTACAGAACGGACAGATTTCCTCTGTGGCTCTGATGGATGCCCGTTCCATTGCAGCCACTGCAGCGAACAAGGGATATCTGACCGCAGCAACTGACTATGATGTGAAATATACAAAACCGCGCTACTTCTTTGACAAGGCCATTTATGAGAACCGGGTATTTGACAGCAAAGGCATCGCTGACCCGGATACAGAAATACAATTTGGCCCCAACATCAAGGATTGGCCTGAAATGCCGGCTCTCACGGAGAACCTGGTGCTTAAGGTGGTTTCCGAGATCCATGATCCGGTCACCACAACAGATGAACTGATCCCGTCCGGCGAGACTTCATCCTTCCGCTCCAACCCTCTGGGACTTGCCGAATTTACCTTGTCCAGAAAAGATCCGGAGTATGTACCGCTCGCAAAAGGGGTCCAGGCTGCGGAGAAAGCCCGTGAGAAAGGAAACAGTCCGCTGGAAGCTGTGCCTGAACTGAAACCGGTGTGGGATAAACTGAGAGAACTGTGTCCTGATATGGACAGCTCCAACACAGGGATCGGAAGCACCATTTTTGCAGTTAAACCGGGCGACGGTTCAGCCAGAGAGCAGGCTGCTTCCTGTCAGAAAGTGCTGGGTGGATGGGCTAACATTGCCAATGAATACGCGACCAAACGCTACCGCTCCAACTTGATCAACTGGGGAATGCTTCCCCTGCTCATAAAGGCCGGTGATCTGCCGTTCAAGAAAGGCGATTATCTGTTCCTTCCGGGAATCCGAAAGGCTGTGGAGGAAAAGGCAGAGGAAATAAAAATCTATGTGGCAGGAGATTCCTGTACAGAATTTACAGTTAAAATAGGTGATTTGACAGATGATGAACGTGAAATCATTCTGAAAGGCTGTCTGATCAACTACTACAGAGGTTAACATAAAAACCGTACGGCACAGCATTTATCCGACAAAACCAGACATTTTCAGTATGAAGGATAAAATAATGTGTCGTACGGTGTTTTGTTTTGGCAATTTCCAATGTTCAGAATTATTATGTTTATCAAGAATTGTATGCTAAATTCACATAAATATACATAATTTACAGCTTAATAATACTAAAGATATGACTTATAAAAAAATAGAACTTTTTTAAAAAAGTATATTGACAAATAGAACAACCCATGGTAATATATAACCATCAAAAGAAAACACCTACACACATTACTACATAACCAATTCTTAACTAAGAGAAGATAAATTTTATTTAAGAAGTTGGCGACAAGGTACAAAGGATAAAACATTATATCTCCTTAAAGTGTATGGAGAATACATAATAGGATCAAGAGTAATGTTAAACAGTACAACGTATGAGAAATACAAAAAGTACAAAAGAATAACAGTACCAAGGATAAAAAGTAATGTAAAAGGTGTCATTTGAAATATTGATGAGGAGGTATATTCCATTGGAAATAGCGAATATCAATTATCAATATGAGAGTGGTAAGGCATAGTTCCCTAGAGAAAGACCTAACTACATAAGACCGAAAAAGAATCCTATTAAGAGGATAAATAAGCGGTTAGGTGATATATCAGAAAGTGCCCTCATATTGAACATTTACCACAAAAGTAATAAAAAGGTTTCAGAATATATGTAAAGAAATATATTTTGAAAGAACAAAGTATTTATACATCATTCAAAGATATAAAAAATGTAGAAGATATAATAAGTTATATTTGTTGAAATAAGCCTGTTGTATTTAGATTTTCTTGAAAAAGAAGTAAGTTATTTTATATCCCGAAGAAATGTATAAAGAAATGTTTTGAAAACAAAATAGCCCGAACTATTTGTTAGAAGCTTTTTATTATCCATAATAGATTTGATATGAACTTTCAATAAATCTTATCAGACAACCAGAATTTCAAAATCCAAGAAGAGTGAAGACCATTTCAATGAAGGCTTTGTCAGAGTCCAAAAGGGATTTGGGTAGAACATTCATACAAGAAATGAAAGGAAACTCAAAGAGATTAAGAATTCTGATAGAAAGATTTATAAATAGGGAATGAGAAGATTAAAAAGAAGTATAAAAGAATAAGGAAGGAACAAAATAACAGTATTCATTCCGGATTTTTTATCAATATTAGAAAAAGAAAGGAATAAAAAAATTGAATAACGCAGATCATTAGAACAACCGTTGTATCCGAAAATCGAAGATATGACGGTTGTTCATTTTTTGCATTTTATGCTATAATACCCTCAGGCAAACAAAGTTTCCCTGTCTCACACCAATTTTCCAATTTCGCATAGTACGCCAACACCATTATCTTTCTTCATTATATAAAGCTACTGATATAGATTGGTAATGATATCCCTCCCGACAGTGAAAACCAGGAAAATACAGGGAGATGGGGCCGGGGTGTGTGCTGTGTCCGTGTGATGTTTCAGTGGAGCTTCACGAAGATCCACCTGCCCCATCTCCCTGTATTTTCCGTCCCTTTTGCCAATAAAATAAAAAAGGACCCAATAACCATGATAACCCCTAAAATCCTATACGAAGACCCCCACCTCCTAATCTGTCACAAACCTCCAGGCCTCCCCGTCCAAACCAAAAAGATCAACACCCCAGACCTGGAATCCATCCTCCTAACCTACTTGACATCAAAAGGCGATCCTCCCTCCCTTGCCGTGATCCACCGCCTCGATCAGCCCGTGGAAGGCATCCTGGTCTTCACAAAAACCAAAGAGGCAGCCAAAAATCTAAACACCCAGATCCAGGACGGCAAAATGGGAAAATACTACCTTGCCGCTGTCAGCGGCATTCTGACAGAAAAAGAATCCCGCCTGGAAAATGAGTTGATCAAAGACGCCAAAACCAACACATCCAGAGTATCCAGGCAAAAAACGCCTCAAAGCAAAAAAGCCGTTCTGGAATACCGTGTATTAAAAGAGGAGGAAGACAGATCATTACTGGAAATCCACCTTCTGACAGGCCGTCATCACCAAATCCGTGTCCAGATGGCATACGCAGGCCACCCGCTGCTGGGGGATACCAAATACAATCCCCAGGCAGGGAAAGAAAAAGAATGGCAGTACATAGCTTTATGTGCATACAAATTATCATTTGCCCATCCAAAAACAAAGAAAAAAATGGAATTCCAGGTAAAGCCCTCTGGAAATTTTCCTATAGTATAGGTAAGAAAAGTCCACGCATACTGATAGAGAAGAACAAAAAAAATAAGGTATGGTGAGTGGAAGATGAGATGGAAGAAGGCGGGCATAACAGTGGGAGTATTCGCAGGCGTATTTTTGATAATGAAATATGCGGTACCTGTGATGCTCCCATTTCTTTTAGGGGGGCTTCTGGCACTCGCCATACTTCCAGCGGCCAGATGGCTGGCTGACCGGAAACTCTGCAGAAAACTTCATTTTACAGAGGGGGGCATTGGCGCGGTTCTGATTCTTCTTCTCTCAGTGGCAAGCATTCTCGGCTTCATGTGGCTTCTCCAGGCCCTATCCACACAGATTGGACGGCTGATCTCTTTCTATCCGGTGATAAAAAAAGAATTCTGCCAGATCATCGGACAATGCTGCAGACAGGTGGAGTACACAATGGGGATACCGGCTCAGGAGAGCAGTCAGTATATTTATATGCAGCTCAGCAATCTGGGCAGTTCTTTTTTTGACGGAAGCCAGTCCATGGAAGCTGCGGTGGATTCCATGAAAACGTGTGTTGTGGTGGTAGGCGGCCTGATTCTGTGCGTGGTATCCGCAGTTTTGATCCTGCAGGAACACGGAGACTGGAAAGCGCAGTTCGCCTCCTGGCCGGTTTTCGTGAAGATCAGAAATCTTTTCCGGAATTTGAAGAACGGAATAGCGGAATATTTCAAAGCCCAGATAAAGATCATGGGAATTATTATTCTGCTCTGCATAGCCGGACTGTTTTTACTGGGAACATCCCATTTCCTCCTCGCCGGGCTGGCACTGGGACTTTTGGACGCCCTGCCGGTATTGGGAACAGGAACATTTCTTGTGCCCGCAGCCCTGGTGCTTGCCCTGAGGGGAAATGCTGTGGGTGCTGTTGGATGTATCGCCCTCTATCTTGTTACAAGCTGCGTCAGGCAGTTTCTGGAACCCCGCCTGATCGGAAAAAAAGTGGGTGTATCCCCTCTTCTTGTTCTGCTGTCCGTGTATCTGGGTCTTTTTTTGTACGGAGGAGCAGGTTTTTTGCTTGGCCCACTTTCCGCTTTGGTGATTTACGGGATTTTACGCGAATGGAATCTTCTGGACTATGGGAAAAATGAATAGAAAAGTTCCTGAAAATTTTACGAAATTATTACAAAAAGCATATGGACTAATGTATAGTTTCGTGTATAATGGAAACGTAGTTAAAATAAGAGAAGTCCATGTAAAAATCTGGTAAAACCGTGCAGGGGCATGGTATGAGCCTTGGAGGTAGGGCATGAAACGTACGATAGTTGCTTTATTATGCATCGCGCTGGCAGTGGGTTCCCTGGCAGGATGCGGTGATAAGAATAAGAATGAGGTACCTGTGAACACGGAGGCGAAAGCCGAAGATAAACCGGTTGTGGGAAGTAGTGGGGAACCTCAGAAGGATACAGAAGAGAATCAGAAGGAAGTGCAAAAAGAAAATACAGAGAACACAGAGCATACCGGTGAGGATGAGAAAAGCCAGGATGCGGAAGAAGAGAAAGATGCTGACATGTCTGAAGACTTGACCATGACAACTCTGAAAAGCAGTGCCGGTACCATTGATTATACGTCCCTGGAGGGATTGAATCTGGAGGCCGGCGGCCATATTGCAGTAGTTGTCAAGAGTACCAAGACAGGATACTGGGAAACTGTAAAAAAAGGCATGGAAGCAGCCGTAAAAGATTTAAATAAAAAACTGGAATATAAAGGTGATGATAAGATAAAACTATCCTTTGAAGGACCGTCCGATGAGACGGATGTGGAGAGTCAGATCAATATCATCGACGCGGTTCTGGCTGAGAATCCGGGGGTTCTCTGTTTGGCAGCCATAGATATGGAATCCTGCCAGGCACAGCTTGAGACTGCAGAGGAGAATGGAATCCCGGTTGTGGTGCTGGATTCAGGCGTTGTGACAGGAACTGTGAACTCTGTTTGTGCCACAGACAACAAGGCAGCAGGAGCGGACGCTGCTAAAAAGCTCAGCGAAGCCATTGGAGACAGCGGTGAGATCGCCGTCATGGCCCATATTGAAAGTTCTGAGAGCAGCCAGGACAGAGAAGCAGGATTTGCCGATGAGATCGCTGCAAACCATCCGGAGATCAAAATTGTGAATGTCTCCTATGAAAATGAGGAGATGTCCGTCAAAGAAATGGCTGCAAAAGTGCTGGAGGAAAATCCAAATCTGAAAGGTTATTTTTGTACCAATCAGATGACAGCAGATGATGTTCTGGACGCGCTTAAAGAAGCAGGAAAAGAAGATATGGCAGTAGTTGGATTTGATGCAGGCAAGAAGCAGAAGGAGGCCATAAAGGACGGAAGAGAGGCCGGAGTTATTGCCCAGAATCCGTACGGCATGGGATATGCCACTGTGGTAGCGGCAGCCAGGGCTTGGCTGGGGTTGGAGAATGATTCCTTTATCAATCCGGGGTATCAGTGGATTGATGCAGCGAGTCTGGATGATGAAAAGCTGAAGAACTACTTATACGAGTAAGATAAAGTCAAATTAAACAAAGACATTCGGGGAGATTGTGTAAATTATATACAATCTCTCTTTTTTTATCAGGATTACCAAAATAAGGCATTTTTTTTTCGTGTAATTCGGTAAAAATATTGTGAACAAATTGACAAATTGCATAATTCATAGTAATATTTAAATTATGTGAAGGTGGTGATACTGTGATAGAAGGAACAATCAAAGAAATCCGGGATGCGGAGCAGGAGGCAGCAAACATTGTTGCGGATGCAAAGCGCCAGAGTGAAAAGATTTCTGAGGAAGCAAAACTAGCTTCCGAAAAGTTGTATTCCGATATGGTTTCCGAAGCGCAGCAGAAGGCGAAAAAACTCAGAGATTCTGCTGAAACATTTGGAAAGCAGCAGACGGACGAGGCCCTTTTGGAGGCCGGAAAAGAAATCGAGGAGCTGAAGAGCGCGGCAAAAAGCCGGGAAAAAGAAGCGGTTGATTTGATTATTTCCGAATTAGTCTGAGAGGAAGAAAACGTAACTATTCAGCAGGTCTTCGCATTTACTGCGCTGACCGTAAGAAGACGCCCCGGATGCAAAGCGAAAATCCCATCGCCAAAGGCGATCCAGCATGGATTTTCGCCTGTTACTGTGAGGGGACTGAACAGTTACAAGAAAACGAATTAAAGGAGGGATGAGAGTATGGCAGTAATGCAGATGCAGCGAGTCAGTATCTGCGCGCTGAAGAGGGACCGGAAAGCCATCCTGGAAAAGCTGCAGACCATGGGCGTCATGGAAATGACCCAGGTTCTGGACGATGAGTCAGGCTTTGAAAAGATGGATACCCAGGGAGCCAGAAACACTTTTGAAAAGAAAGCGAATCTGGCAGACTTAGCACTGGATATCCTGCAGGAATATGCACCGGAGAAAAAATCCCTGCTGTCCAGTCTGGAAGGAAAAAAACTGATTGAAAAAGAAGCTTACAACCAGGTAGCGGTTAGAAAAGAAGAAATGATGGACATTGCTTCGAGAATAACCGGCTGGCAGAAAGAAATCGCAGAGTGCCGTGCAAATATCCAGAAAATGGAGAACCAGATAGAAGCACTGGCTCCATGGATGCGTCTGGATGTGCCTATGAATTTTGAGGGCACGGGTTCTACCAGGGCACTCATCGGTGCTATTTCGGGAGAAATGACACTGGAAGCGGTTTACAGCCTGATCGCGGAGTATGCTCCCGAGGCTGAAGGCGTGGATGTGACAGTCCTTTCTGCGGACAGAGATTCCACTTATATTGTTGCATTGTGTCTGAAAAAGGACGCGCACCAGGTGGAGGATGCGCTGCGGCAGGGCGGCTTTGCTAAGCCATCTCAGATCGTGGATGAAGTTCCGGCGGTCGAAAAAGAAAATTTGGAGGCAGAAATCGGTGCTGTCCAAAAACAAATTGATACTTGTCAGAAGCATATTGTTGAATATGGAGACAAGCGCGCAGACCTGCGTTTGATATCTGACTATTTCCGTACCAGAGCAGAGAAATATGAACTCCTGGGACATATTCCACAGTCTTCCAGGACCTTTTTTGTAAGTGGGTATATACCGCAGAAGGCAGTTCCCGCAGTGAAAAAGGCAATGGAGGAAGGCTATGATCTGGTCTTTGACGTGGAGGAGATACAGGAGGATGAGGAAGCACCTGTGCTTCTGAGCAACAATCCATTCTCCCAGTCCGTGGAGGGTGTATTGGAATCTTACGGTCTTCCAAAAAAAGGCGAGGTTGACCCTACGACGATCATGTCGTTTTTCTATGTGTTTTTCTTCGGTCTGATGCTGTCTGATGCGGCTTACGGACTGATCATTTTCCTGGCATGTTTTATTGTACTGAAAAAATATCCGCGTATGGGCCAGGGCATGCATAAGGCACTGAAGATGTTTATGTACTGTGGACTTTCCACATTGGTATGGGGCGTACTCTTCGGAGGATATTTCGGAGATGCTGTGGATGTGATCGCGAAAACGTTCTTCCACGCAAATGTACCGGATGGCGGACTGATCAAGGCTGCCTGGTTCGTTCCGCTGAATGACCCTATGCGTCTTCTGCTGTATGCAATGCTGTTTGGTGTGATCCATCTGTTTATGGGACTTGCTTTAAAGGGATACATGCAGCTGAAAGAAAAACAATATATGGATTTCTTCTGTGATGTTATAATCTGGTATGTATTTTTGATCGGTTTGATCATGATGCTGCTTCCCAGCAGTATCTTTGCTTCTATTTCCCAGCTTCCGGAAGGAACCTTTCCGCCGGCAGTTTCGCAGATTGGAAAAGTGCTGGCGATCGCAGGTGCTGTAGGCCTGCTCCTTATGTCAGGCCGTGCCAATAAGAACATCGCACTGCGTCTGGCGCTGGGTGCGTATGATATATACAATGTAACAGGATGGCTGAGTGATGTATTATCCTATTCCCGTCTGCTGGCCCTGGGTCTTGCAACAGGTGTTATCGCGTCTGTAGTAAATCAGATGGCAAGTATGCTGGGAGATGGCTTTATCGCTGCTATTGGTTTTATCGTGATCTTTATTGTCGGACATTCACTGAATCTGGCAATCAATCTTTTGGGCGCATACGTGCATACAAACCGTTTACAGTTTGTCGAGTTCTTCGGCAAGTTTTATGAGGGTGGAGGAAGACCTTTCAACCCGTTTAAATTAACTACGAAATATGTAGATGTTAAGGAGGAAACTTATTTATGAGTCAGTTAGGAATTGTTTACGCATTACTTGGTGCAGCATTAGCAGTATTATTAGCAGGTGCAGGTTCATCTATTGGTGTAGGTATTGCCGGTCAGGCAGCCTCAGGTGTTGTTACTGAAGATCCAAGCAAATTTGCAAAGGTTCTGATCATGCAGCTTCTGCCCGGTACACAGGGTATCTATGGTCTGCTGGTTGGTTTTATCACACTTTCCAAGATCGGTCTGTTAGGCGGCGGTATGTTAGACCTGACACCACAGCAGGGCTTACTGGTATTAGCAGCTTGTCTGCCGATCGGTATCGTTGGTCTGATCTCCGGTAAATATCAGGGAATGACATCTGCAGCAGCTATCGGCATCGTTGCCAAGAAACCGGAACAGTTCGGTAAAGCTATGCTCTTCCCAGCCATGGTTGAGACCTATGCAATCCTTGCTCTGCTGATTTCCATTCTTTCCGTAACGAACCTTTCCTTCTAATTATAAAAGGAGAGCAGTCCCTGCATGGGGACAGATATTACAGGACAGAATAGAAATAGTAAAGGAGAGCTAAAGAATGACTGGATTAGAAAAAATGAAAAGCCAGATTCTGGATGAAGCAAAAAGCTCCGCTAATGATATCATCGACCGGGCGCAGAGAAGCGCAGAAGCAGTAAAACAGGGGATGAAAGAAAAGGCGGAAGCAGAATGCGGACGTATCTCCAAAAAAGCGGAGGCTGATGTTGAAAATATTAAGGAACGCGCACTTTCCTCCTGTGATCTGCAGAAAAGAAAAGCGCTTCTGGAAGCAAAGCAGGAAGTGATTTCCGAAGTATTGGAAAGAGCCTATAATACACTGCTTTCTGCAGATGACGAGACATATTTCAACATGCTTCGCAAAATGCTGGACAAATTCGTTCTGGCTCAGGAAGGGGAAATTTGTTTCTCACCTGAAGATTTGAAGAGAATGCCGCAGGGTTTTGAAAAAGAAATTTCAGGCATAGCCGGGAAAAAGGGCGGAAAACTGGTTCTTTCCAAAGAACACAGAAATATCCGCGGCGGCTTTGTCCTTATATATGGTGGAATCGAGGAAAACTGTACCTTTAAGGCCATGTTTGATTCCAAGAGAGGTGAACTTTCCGATAAAGTTCATGCATTATTATTTTCGTAAGCGATAACCGCAAGAAGGAGGAATTATCTTGATTGATACAAAATATACCTATGCGGTTGCGCGAATCCGTGCGCTTGAGACGGCGTTATTCACTTCTGCCACTCTTGACCAGCTCATGGCCTGCCAGACAGAGGAGCAGTGCCTGCAGCTTATACAGGAAAAGGGTTGGGGCGGCGCGGATACGCCGGTGAATGCAGAGGCAATATTGACCAGGGAGCAGGAAAAAATCTGGGAAAATATTAAAGACCTGGGTGTTGACATGTCCGTCTTTGATGTACTTTCCTATCCGAATATGTTCCACAATCTGAAGGCAGCCATCAAGGATGTATGTACGGAGGAGAACGGCAGGGCTATGAACATCTATTATGATGACACTGCCATTTCACCGGATGAGATGCTGGAGATCGTGAGAAGCAAGGATTTTTCCAGACTTCCCCAATATATGGCCGGCGCTGCAAAAGAGGCCTACGAGACACTGCTTCACACAAGGGACGGACAGCTCTGTGATGTTATTGTGGACAAGGCAGCCCTGGAAGCTATCTATGCAGCAGGCAGGGAAGCAAAGGACAGCATTATCAAGGATTATGCGGAGTCTACCGTTGCCATAGCAGATATTAAGATCGCTGTGCGTTCACAGAAAACCGCAAAAAACATGGACTTTATGAAGCGTGCCATGGTGGAATGTGAATCCCTGAGTGTGGCACAGCTTTCCAAAGCGGCAGTAAGCGGCATTGATGCTATTGTGGAATATTTGTCAGGTACTGCTTATGCAGAGGGCGGAAAGGCCATTGCAGAGTCTATGTCCGCATTTGAACGCTGGTGCGACAACCGTATGATGGAGACCATGCAGTCTCAGAAATATCAGTCATTTTCAGTGGGACCTCTGGTTGCCTATGTGCTTGCCAGGGAGAACGAGATCAAAACGGTACGAATCATTTTGTCCGGCAAACGCAGCGGCCTTTCGGATGATTCCATCCGGGAAAGGGTAAGGGAAATGTATGTTTAAGATTGCAGTTGTGGGCGATTACGACAGTATTTACGGGTTTGCTACACTGGGTCTGGATACCTTCCCGGTAACATCCCGAAAAGAAGCTGAAGAAAAACTGGAACATCTGGCAGCAAGCAAATATGGGATCATTTATATCACAGAAGCTTTGGCCGCAGAGTGTAAAAAGACGATTGATAAATTTCAGGAGCAGCTTTTTCCTGCTATAATCCTGATACCGGGCGTTTTCGGAAATACCGGTGAAGGTGTGCAGGGAGTTAAATTATCCGTGGAGAAGGCTGTTGGATCGGATATTCTTTTCAGCAATAATTAAAAGGTCCGGTTAGCGGCAGCGCCGCAGTTTCCGGAATTCAGGTGGCGAAATGTCACAGATACGAACTAATTTAGAAAGCAGGTGATTCGTTCCGATGAGCAAAGGTACGATTAAAAAAGTTGCAGGACCGCTGGTTATCGCGGAGGGCATGAGGGACTCGAACATGTTCGACGTTGTCCGTGTTAGTAATCAGCGTCTGATTGGTGAGATCATCGAGATGCACGGTGACGAAGCCAGTGTTCAGGTATACGAGGAGACATCAGGACTGGGGCCGGGAGAACCGGTTGAATCCATGAATGCGCCTCTTTCCGTAGAACTTGGGCCGGGTCTTATCACAAGTATCTATGATGGTATCCAGCGTCCGCTGGATGAAATTATGAAGGTTTCCGGCACCAACTTAAAGCGTGGTGTTGAGGTTCCTTCTTTGAAGAGAGATAAGAAATGGAATTTCGTTCCTACTGTTAAAGTAGGTGACGAGGTACAGAACGGCGATATTATCGGTACGGTACAGGAGACGATCGTCGTAAACCATAAGATCATGGTTCCTTACGGGATCAATGGTAAGGTAAAAGAGATCAAAGCCGGTGAATTTACGGTGGAGGATGTGGTTGCTGTTATCGAAACGAAAGACGGTGACAAAGAAGTGGGAATGATGCAGACATGGCCGGTTCGTAAAGGCCGTCCTTATCTGAAAAAACTGCCGCCGGAAATGCCTTTGGTAACAGGACAGCGAGTAGTGGATACCTTCTTCCCTATCGCAAAAGGCGGTGTGGCAGCCGTTCCGGGACCATTCGGAAGCGGTAAGACAGTTATCCAGCATCAGCTTGCAAAATGGGCTGAAGCCGACATCGTGGTTTATATCGGATGCGGCGAGCGTGGAAACGAAATGACAGACGTTTTGAACGAGTTCCCTGAACTGAAAGACCCGAAGACAGGACAGTCTTTGATGGAACGTACCGTTCTGATCGCAAATACCTCCGATATGCCTGTTGCGGCACGTGAGGCTTCTATTTATACAGGTATCACCATTGCGGAATATTTCCGTGATATGGGTTATTCCGTAGCTCTGATGGCAGACTCCACATCACGCTGGGCAGAGGCGCTTAGAGAGATGTCAGGACGTCTGGAAGAGATGCCGGGTGAGGAAGGTTACCCTGCATACCTGGGTTCCCGTCTGGCGCAGTTCTACGAGAGAGCCGGACACGTGGTTTCTCTGGGAAGCGACCAGAGAGAGGGTGCACTTTCCGTTATCGGAGCCGTATCCCCTCCGGGTGGTGATATTTCCGAGCCTGTATCCCAGGCTACCCTGCGTATTGTTAAGGTGTTCTGGGGACTGGATTCCGCACTGGCATACAAACGTCATTTCCCGGCGATCAACTGGCTGACCAGTTATTCCCTGTATGTGGATAACATGGCTGACTGGTTTGACGACAATGTGGCTGCAGACTGGATGGAGAACCGCCAGAAGCTCATGAGTCTTCTGCAGGATGAGGCGGAACTGGAAGAGATCGTTAAGATGGTTGGTATGGATGCCCTCTCAGCTTCTGACAGGCTGAAAATGGAGGCTGCCCGTTCCATCCGTGAGGACTTCCTGCATCAGAACTCTTTCCATGAGGTGGACACCTACAGTTCACTGAAGAAACAGCATCTGATGATGAAGCTGGTTCTGGCTTTCTATGAGCAGGCAAAAGAGGCGCTGGAAAAAGGTGCTAATATCCAGGGTCTGATCAAAATGGAAGTACGTGAGAAGATCGGCCGTTTTAAATATGTGACTGAGGACAAACTGGACAAAGAATATGATGCAGTTTTAAAAGAGCTTGCTGTTGATATTGCCAATGTATTTGGGAAGGAGGACTTCTAATGCCGAAAGAGTATAGAACCATACAGGAAGTTGCCGGCCCTCTGATGTTGGTGCGCGGTGTTGAAAATGTACATTTTGATGAGTTAGGTGAGATCGAGCTGGCAAGCGGTGAGACACGCCGCTGCCGTGTACTTGAGATCAACGGAAGTGATGCTTTGGTACAGCTTTTCGAGAGCTCCACAGGTATCAACCTGTCTGACAGTAAGGTGCGTTTCCTGGGACGAAGCATGGAGCTGGGTGTATCTGAGGATATGCTGGGCCGTGTATTCGACGGTATGGGACGTCCTATTGATGAAGGTCCGGAGATCCTTCCGGATGAGAGGCGTGATATCAATGGTCTGCCTATGAACCCGGCTGCCAGAATGTACCCGGAAGAGTTCATTCAGACCGGTGTATCTGCCATTGATGGTCTGAACACACTGGTTCGTGGCCAGAAGCTGCCTATTTTCTCCGCATCAGGTCTTCCTCATGCGCAGTTGGCAGCACAGATCGCCAGACAGGCTAAGGTTCGCGGTACGGGTGAGAACTTCGCCGTTGTATTTGCCGCTTTAGGTATTACTTTTGAGGAGTCTAACTTCTTTATTGAAAGTTTTAAAGAGACAGGAGCCATTGACAGGACGGTTCTGTTCATCAACCTGGCAAATGACCCGGCTGTTGAGCGTATCGCAACGCCTAAGATGGCCCTCACCGCAGCAGAATATCTTGCATTTGAGAAAGATATGCATGTACTGGTAATCCTTACCGATATCACAAACTACGCAGATGCCCTGCGTGAGGTTTCCGCAGCCCGTAAAGAGGTTCCGGGACGCCGTGGATATCCGGGTTATATGTATACAGACCTGGCAACCATGTATGAAAGAGCAGGACGTAAGAAGGGAAGTAATGGTTCCATTACCATGATTCCGATCCTTACCATGCCTGAGGATGATAAAACCCATCCAATCCCTGACCTTACCGGATATATCACCGAGGGGCAGATCATTCTGAGCCGTGAGCTTTACAGAAAGGGTGTAACACCGCCTATTGATGTTCTGCCGTCTCTGTCACGACTGAAAGATAAAGGTATCGGTGAAGGTAAGACGCGTGCTGACCATGCAAACACCATGAACCAGTTATTCGCTGCCTATGCCCGTGGTAAAGAGGCAAAAGAGCTGATGACGATCCTTGGTGAGGCGGCACTTTCTGATATTGACCTTATCTATGCAAAATTCGCGGATGCTTTTGAGGCAGAGTATGTTTCACAGGGCTATACCACAAACCGCGATATTGAGGAGACACTGCGTATCGGCTGGAAGCTGCTTTCCATACTGCCGAGGAGCGAGCTGAAACGTATAGATGATAAATTCCTTGATGAATATTACGGTAAACAATAATGCCGGCGGGACAGCAGGACAAAATATCCTGCTGTTCCAACAGAAAATGCATAGAAAGAGGTGATTGTCTTGGCATCTACCCAGGTGAATCCTACCAGAATGGAGCTTACCAAGCAGAAGAAGAAGCTGGTTACCGCCGTCAAGGGTCACAAGCTTTTGAAGGACAAACGTGACGAGCTTATGCGTCAGTTCCTGGATCTGGCAAGAGAAAATATGGCTCTGCGCCTGAAAGTGGAAGAGGGTATTAAAGAGGCTAACAAGAACTTCGTGATCGCAAAAGCCGGCATGTCCGAACAGACCCTGAACACAGCGCTGATGGCACCAAAACAAGAGGTGTATCTGGATGCGGGCAAGAAGAATGTCATGAGTGTTGACATTCCTGTTTTCCAGTCCCAGACCAGGACCGCAGATGCAAATGACATCTATTCCTACGGTTTTGCCTTTACATCAGGTGACCTGGACGGCGCGGTGAAATCTCTGGCAGATATCCTGCCGGATATGCTGAAGCTTGCGGAGATTGAGAAATCCTGCCAGCTTATGGCTTCCGAGATTGAGAAGACCCGACGCAGAGTAAACGCTCTGGAACATGTTATTATTCCGGAGACTCAGGAAAATATTAAGTATATTACCATGAAGTTGGACGAGAGCGAGAGAAGTACACAGATCCGTCTGATGAAAGTAAAAGATATGATGCTTGAAGAAGCGCATCATTATAAGGAAAAGGACAGAGAACGCGTGTATAGCGCGGGCTGATATGTCTAATGGAAGGATCCTATTTTCCAGAAGCACTGACAGGTTGTCAGTCCGCTGGAAGATAGGATTTTTTTATTTATTTTGAAAAATATTCCAGGGCCTGGAGAGGAGATATTTATTGGAGAAGAGGATATTACCCCTTACCTAACTAATTTTTTTGGGGTGAGTGAATCCCTGGGAGCTATGATAAGTCTGATCAAGTCCTATGGACTGGCAGTTTTTGGAGGAATCGCGGCTGGGTTTACAGCGGATAAGATTCATTCTAATCCTAAAGTGATTGGAATTGGATTTTCACTAATGGTAATCGGAATTGCTACATTCTTTGTGGTACCGGCAGAGCCGGAACTGCTGGGACTGGCAGCAGTTACCATTCTTGTCATCAGTCTGGGGTTATTTATGGTAAGAGCCTTGTATTTTGCCGTTATTGATGAGTTAAAGATTCCACTTAAATATACCGGGATGGCAGTTGGGTTTGCGTCAGTAATAGGGTGTCTTCCTCAGATTTTTATATATTCCATTACGGGGAACCTTTTGGACGCATTTCCGGGAATCCAGGGCTATAGATATATGTTTGCGTATGAATTCGCGGCAGCGCTGATTGGCGCAATTCTGGCATTTACTTTATATAGGAACATCAAGAAGGAAAATAATAAAAAAGCCTGAGGCAGATATATTCCAATAGAAAGGAGAAGAAATATGAACAGCCGCACAATGACAGAGTTAATAGTGAACAAAGCGATCGCTTTAGGGGCAGCTGCAGCAGGGATCGCCAATATTCAGGATTTAAAATCAGCGCCGGCATTTGTAATGATGCCACAGAGGCCTCATATTGATCGTGTGGGGGCAGTGGAGAATACCACCGGGCTTCCGGAAGGCGTGGTGGCCTGGAAGGAAGAGATGCGTTCCGTTTTGGTGATCGCCTATGAGCATCCGGAAGAAAAACCATATCTTGACTGCTGGCTGGATGGCAAAAACCCGCCGGGAAATTTGGAACTTATATCTGGCTCAAAGACGCCTCAGTTGTTGCAGGGCTTGGTACTATTGGAAAGAATAATCTTCTTATCACAAAAGAGTATGGGCCGAGAGTGCGCCTGAGAGCTATGTTTCTAAGTGTGGACTTGCCCTCCGCCGGCCCCAGTGACTGGGATCCCTGTGCGGGCTGTGATATGCCCTGCAGAAAAAAATGTCCTCAGAATGCTTTTGGCAGGATCACTTATGAAGCCGGCCAGTATGGGGGGCTTACCAAACTGCCGGGGCGTGACGGCAGTTACAGTTTGCTTACCTGCGACAGGCAAATGGCTGAGGATGAGGAGAACGAGATAAAAACACCTACAGAGGTTCCGGATTACGGGACTGCAGTGTCCATTATCAAGTATTGCAGGGAGTGTGAACTGAACTGCAGGATTAAACCGTCTTAGAAAGAATCCCGGTACTGCCTGGGAGTCATGCCTGTGTATTTTTTAAACACGGAAATATAATGACTCTGACTGGAAAAGGCCAGTATCATGCTGACTTCAGATATAGAATACTGAAAAACAGTCAGCAGAGACTTGGATGTCTCCACACGCTTCCGGTTCAGGTATTCCATAGGACTTATAGCCATTTCCTGACGGAACAGATGGGAGAAACGGTCTTTGCTCAAGCCCGCGGCATGGGCAATGTCGGAGAGGCATATTTTTTCCTGTTGATGGTTATTTATGAAATTCACGGCTCTGTGTATGGCCGGAGAATGGGTGGTGATACCTTTTGCCTTCGCTGCAGCAGCCGTGAATTCACAGGTGGCCTGGTCACGCAGAGTAAGAAGGCGTGTGATGGAGGTGCATTTTTCAGAAGCCTGGATAAAGCTGTCGCTCATTGCGTAAGCCATATCTTCTTCTGCGCCTCCTTCAATAGCAGCCCTGGTGATTTGGGTAATGTGGGCAATGAAAAGGTTCTGCGCGTGCCGCAGGGGATTTGCAGAGAGAATTCCCGGTTTACCTGTAAGGCTTAATTCATTCATACATTCTTTGGCACGTATAAGGTCTCCTGCGCGCACTGCGTCCAGGAGATTTTTTTCGTATGAATAAGGTGTGTGAAATGCGGAGGATTCTCTTCGATGAAAAAGTGTCTTTTGCACAGCAGCAGGTATGGGTGCGGGGGTGATCAGGTCATTTGCCTCCATAATATCCTCCGTATTGATCTGTTCCCGGAAGAATAAGCAGCAGGCCAGGGAAAGATAATTATAAAAATATTCCTGTTCCATAACAGGCAGCGCTGACATAAGCGTGTAACGGCTGCCCGGAGACAATACGGACAGCTCCGGGAAAGCCTGTTTAAATTCCCTGTCGGAAAGCGGGGAAAAGAGACAGGGACCAAAGTGAAGAGAAAAACATCCGTCAGCCGCGGGAAAGGATAGCCCTGCACTGTAATACGCGCTGTATTCCATGAAGAGAACAGGCAGCGGGGCAGTACCTTTGCGGGGCAGTTTCTTGGGCATACGGGGAAGGGGGAATAAGTCCATACCTACAAGCCGGGGATAGGTGAAGCATATGCTGCCGTCCTGTGACAGGCAGAAGACAGGAATCTGTGTCAGGTAATAAAGCAGGCGGCAGTTATGGCGGATGGTTTGCATATCCATATGGTTTCCTCCCAGAGATGATATAAGCTTATTTAAGTATAACAGAAATAGGAATTTCTGACAATAATATGATAGAAACAGCAGGATTATGATATTCATTCGGGCATTTGCGTGGTATTTTAATGATATACCTCATCATGCGGCACAACAGTAAGAAGGCATGGTGCATTTTTGCAAAGGAGCGGATAAATATGAAGCGGGATGTAAAAGCAATTGTAAAACAAATGACTCTGGAAGAGAAGGCAGGTATGTGTTCCGGTAAGGATTTCTGGCATTTGAAAAGTGTGGAACGGCTGGGGATCCCTGAGGTAATGGTCAGCGACGGACCTCACGGGCTTAGAAAACAGGATAAGGAAGCAGACCATCTGGGTGCAAATGAGAGTATCAAAGCGGTATGTTTTCCTACTGCCTGTGCTACCGCCTGCTCTTTTGACAGAGAGCTGCTGGAAACTTTGGGGGAGACACTTGGGGAGGAATGCCAGGCGGAAAATCTGTCGGTGATCTTAGGGCCGGCAGTGAATATTAAGCGGTCACCTCTGTGCGGACGAAATTTTGAGTATTTTTCCGAAGACCCGTACCTGGCTTCTCAGATGGCTGCGGCACATATAAAGGGTGTGCAGTCTAAAAACGTGGGAACTTCTATCAAACATTTTGCCGCAAATAATCAGGAACACAGGAGAATGTCCTGTTCCTCTGAAATTGACGAGAGGACGTTCCGGGAGATTTATCTGGCTGCATTTGAAACAGCAGTCAAGGAGAGCAGACCGGATACGGTAATGTGTTCTTATAATAAGATCAACGGGACCTTTGCGTCTGAGGATCACAGGCTGCTCACGGAGATCCTGAGAGACGAGTGGGGATTTGAAGGATATGTTATGTCTGACTGGGGCGCAGTCAATGACAGGGTAAAAGGACTGGAAGCGGGGCTTGACCTGGAGATGCCGGCAAGCGGCGGGCATACGGACGCGGAGATTGTGGAAGCTGTGAGATCCGGTGAGCTTAAGGAAGAGGTTCTGGATACTGCAGTTGAAAGAATTCTGAATATTATCTTTAAATTCACGGATAACCGCCAGCCCGGAAACTTAAACATGGAGGAAGATCATAAACTGGCTGGAAAGATTGCCAGGGAATCCATGGTGCTGCTGAAAAATGACGGAATCCTGCCGCTTAAAGAGAATGGTCAGAAGATTGCATTTATCGGTAAATTTGCAGAGAAGCCCAGGTTCCAGGGGGGCGGAAGTTCACATATTAACTCGTTTAAGGTGACCGGCGCGCTGGAGGCTGTGAAGAAATATGCGGATGTGTCCTATGCCCAGGGATATGATGTGAAAGAGGACAAGGCAGATGAAGCCATGCTTGCAGAGGCTGCTGCGGCAGCAGAGAATGCGGATGTAGCTGTGATATTTGCAGGGCTTCCCGATGCATTTGAATCGGAGGGGTATGACAGGGAGCATATGAGAATGCCGGAATGCCAGAACAGACTGATCGCTGAGATTGTAAAGGTACAGCCCAATACCGTGGTGGTCCTCCACAATGGTTCTCCTGTGGAAATGCCTTGGGCGGATGATGTGAGGGGCATCCTGGAATCTTACCTGTGCGGACAGGCCGTGGGAGAGGCCCAGGTGGATCTTCTCTTCGGCAGGGCAAATCCGTGCGGTAAGCTGGCAGAGACCATTCCGTATAAACTGTCTGATAATCCTTCCTACCTGAATTTCCCCGGAGATGGGAAGACCGTGGAGTACAGGGAAGGCGTATTTGTTGGGTACCGCTATTATGATACAAAGGAACTGCCTGTTCGCTATCCTTTTGGTTATGGCCTGAGTTATACTACCTTTGCCTACAGTGATCTGAAGCTCTCCGCAAAAGAAATGAAGGATACGGAAAGGCTGACCGTTTCCCTTAAAGTTAAAAATACGGGGGACATGGCAGGCAGGGAAATTGTGCAGCTCTATGTGGCGGATAAGACAGGGGTTGTAAGCAGACCGGTGAAAGAACTGAAGAATTTTGCCAAAGTGGAGCTGGAACCGGGCCAGGAAAAGACAGTTACAATGGAGCTGGATAAGAGAAGTTTTGCGTGGTATAATACAGAAATTTCAGACTGGTATGCAGCTACAGGGACATATGAGATCCTTGTGGGAAGTTCATCCAGGGACATCCATTTAAGAGATGCGGTACAGCTTGTCTCCACAACAGAAATTCCTGTAAAAATCCATATGAATACCACAGTCGCAGAACTGTTGGCAGAGCCTGAAGCGAAAGAGATCATGAGCGGGCTGTTGAAAACCATGATGGAAAATATTGGGGCGGGAGATGATAGGGAAAGTGCGGCCAGTGAAGCTATTTCTCCGGAAATGTCTCTTAAAATGATGGAGAACTCACCGCTTAGGACATTCAGAAGTTTTGCGGGAGTCAGCACACGGGAAATACAGGAACTTATAGAAAAGCTCCAGGCAGCAGTGGACGGGAAATAAAAGAATATAGCATAGGTCCGGGTTTCTGGATACCAGGTCTCAGGTTATATTCATGAAATAACTGCAAAAGTACATTTTTAACGGACAGGCGGGAAAGTATATTCCCGGCTGTCCGTTTGTGGTATAATTGAGGAAAAACAACCGGAGACTGAACGGATAAGGAGGTATTGATATGTTTCGATGGGGAATTATGGGCGGCGGTTTTATATCATCCCAGTTTGCCAGGGGGCTGGAGGAAGCGGCGGATATGCAGGTGGAAGTGCTGGCATCCAGGTCCGGGAGGAATGATTACGGGATAAAGGCAAAGAAATACTGTTGTTCTTATGAAGAGCTGGTAAATGATAAAGATGTGGATGCAGTGTATGTAGGGACGATCCACCCTCAGCATCTTTCCTGTGTAAAGGCCTGCCTGGAGGCAGGGAAACCTGTATTGTGCGAGAAGCCGGTGACTATGAACGCCAGGGAGCTGGAAGAGATCCTTCATTTGGCCAGGGAGAACCAAACCTTTTTTATGGAGGCTATGTGGACCAGGTTTATTCCTGCCATGCGGGGGCTTAGAAAGGAAATACAGGCTGGTGTGTACGGAAAAGTACATAATATGCATTTTACATTTGGCGGGCCTGCCAAACCGGAGACAAGGCGTTTGTTTGAGGCAGGGCTTGGGGGTGGAGCACTTCTTGATGTGGGGGTCTACGGTGTGAGTGTTGCACAGTATCTTCTGGGAGAGGCGCCGGATGTAATACATGCATGGTCTGAAAAAAATGAGGAGACAGTGGATTTAAATACATGCATTCAGATGACTTATCCATGTGGATGCCTGGCGGATATGGTATTTTCCATCAATAGAAAAGTGGACAACAGGGCAGTGATCATCACGGATAAGGCAGAGCTAGAAATACCGTATTTCTGGCGTCCGAATACTGTATATTTGTTTGAGCCAAATGAAGATTTCCGTACAGATACACTGAAGGAAAAAAGAGTTGTGGAAGTGGCGGGAAACGGATATCATTATGAGGCCTTGGAAGTACAGAAGATGCTTAAGGAGGGCAGGACAGAGAGTCCGGTTATGCCCTGGGAAGAGAGTCTTCAGATCATGAAAGAACTGGATGAGATTAGAAGGATCTGCGGAATCCGTTATCCGCAGGACGCTTAGTGACAAGAGAAGAAGGAGAAGAAGCAGGATGTCAAAGGAGAGACAGGAATTTTTGATCGGCACGTATACGGAGACCGTCATATTTGGTGACGGAAGCCGTTTTATTGGTAACGGGCAGGGAATATATTGGGCAGATATAGATATGGTATCCGGTAAAATAAGGCTGAAACAAATCATAGAGGGGATAAAAAACCCCTCTTATGTCTGTGCAGATAAGGCCGGAAAAAGAATCTATGCGGTGAGTGAACTGGAGGAATATGAAGGGCATAAAAGCGGCGCTGTGAGTGTCTATGAGGTGGGGGAGGATGGTTCAGTGAAGCTGCTGGACAGGAAAGCTTCCATGGGAACAAATCCGTGTCATCTGTATCTGGATGAGACAGAGGGGATATTGTACATCAGTAATTATGGAAGCGGTTCAGCCTGTGCGTACAGAATCGGTCAGGATGGGTGTTTAAAGGAGCCGGCCATGGTGATCCGGCATCACGGGCATTCCATTGATGAGGAACGGCAGGAAGGGCCGCATGTGCATTCTATTCATCCATGCCGGTTTGCCGAAGGGGTGCTGGTTTGTGATCTGGGACTGGATAAGATCAGCCGTTGTGTGGTCAGAGAGCAGGATGGCCAGTGGCTTTTCACAGAGGAAGAAAGCTGGATGACAAAGCCCGGATATGGTCCGAGGATGTTGGTTTATCATCCGGTTCTGCCCATATTCTATGTGGTGCAGGAGATGGGGAACAGGGTTCTTGTATATGAGTATGGAAATGGCACACCGCAGCAGGTACAGGATGTTTCCAGTCTTGTGACGGAAGACGGAGGGAATTTTAATACGGCTGCCGAAATACGGATTCATTCCTCGGGGACAAGGCTTTATGTTTCCAATAGAGGCGCTGACTGTATTACGGTATATGATGTGGACGGAGCAGGAAGGATTGCGCCAAACGGCAGTATACCTTCCGGTGGGAAGACGCCCCGGTGCTTTGCTGCGGCTGAAAATACAGAGTCAGGGAATACATTTCTGGTGATCGCAAACCAGGATTCTGATCAGCTTCTATCTGTGAAGCACACGGACTGCCATATGGCGGAAGCGGAGGATGAACTGCAGGTGGGAAGCCCTGTCTGTGTCTGGTTATTATAAATGGATCAAGAGCAGTGAGCTGCCGGGTTTTTAGGCGGCTTTCAGGTTAAAATAGGAAGTTAGGCGGCAGATTTCCGCCTTGGAAAGAAGAGTAAGATGAAGAAGTCATATGAGATAGATATGTGCAGCGGGCCGCTTTGGGGGAAGCTTCTGCTGTTTTCCTTACCGCTTATCTTATCAGGTATTCTGCAGCTTTTATTTAATGCTGCGGATATTGTGGTGGTGGGAAGGTTTTCAGGAAACCATGCGCTTGCAGCAGTGGGATCTACCAGTTCCCTGATACAGCTTTTTGTCAATGTATTTATTGGATGCTCTATTGGGACAAATGTTTTAGTGGGGCGTTTCTATGGGGCAAAGGATGCTAAGAATGTCAGTGAGACTGTGCACACGTCCATTTTATTCAGTATTGTATGCGGCTGTATCCTTATTTTTCTGGGAGTGGCATTTGCAAGACCCATGCTGGAATGGATGGCAACACCCCCGGAAGTGTTGGAACAGGCAGTGCTTTATATGAGAATTTTCTTTGTGGGCATGCCGGCTATGATGCTCTATAATTTTGGTGCGGCGGTGCTGAGAGCTACGGGAGATACCCAGAGGCCGCTGTATTATCTGCTGCTGGCCGGGGTTATCAATGTGGTGCTGAACCTGTTTTTTGTGATCGCGTGCGGACTGGGAGTGGCGGGTGTGGCGCTGGCTACGATCATTTCCCAGGCAGTGTCAGCACTTCTCGTACTGCGTTGTCTTATGCACACGGAGGGCATGTGCAGGCTGGAACTGAAGAAGCTGAAAATGCACAGGGACAAGCTGAAGCACATTGTGCGCATTGGGTTTCCGGCCGGGATGCAGAGCGCCATATTTTCCATATCAAATGTACTGATCCAGTCATCCGTTAATTCATTCGGTGCCATTGCCATGGCCGGAAATACGGCGGCATCCAATCTGGAAGGGTTTGTTTATACTTCCATGAATGCTATCTACCAGGCGACTTTAAGTTTTACCAGCCAGAATATGGGGGCGGGGAATCAGAAGCGGATAGATCAGATCCTGTGGAGGTGTCTGGTGCTGGTGACGGTCATCGGTGGTATTTTCGGATGTCTTATGGTATTGTTTTCACCCCATCTGCTGGGAATCTATTCCTCGGATGCGGAGGTGACCGCATATGGGATACAGCGGCTTAAAATCATATGTCTTCCGTATTTTCTCTGCGGAATCATGGAAGTGCTGGTGGGGAGTCTGCGCGGCATGGGATATTCCGTTATGCCTATGCTGGTATCCCTGACCGGAGCCTGTGGACTTAGGATCGTATGGATCTTTACCGTATTTGCCTGGCAGCACAGCCTGTTTGTTTTGTATCTGTCGTATCCCATAACCTGGGTGATCACTGCGGCAGCACATTTGGTATGCTGGTGTAAGCTGCGGCAGATCATGAAAAAGCGTAAGTATTCAGTGCCGTAACAGATTGGTTAAAAGCAGATATTTGGGAGGACTGCACATTTACTTTTCCTATTAGAATGTTCGGCAGACAGGCAGAGTTCGCAGTTTGGAATGTTCGGCGGACGGGTAACATGTTATGGCAAAGACGGTTTTAGATGGTTTTTGTTTGTAACAGCGAAGGTACAGAGTAATTATGGCTTGCCAATTGGGAATGTCGGAAAGGAGCGGTCAGTATGGGAAGGTTTAAAATTGAAACAGGTGATATTACAACGTATAGTGTGGATGCCATTGCTAATGCGGCAAACGGTTCCCTTTTAGGGGGCGATGGTGTTGACGGGGCTATCCACAGAGCTGCGGGACCGGAACTTTTGGAGGAATGCAGAGGGCTTGGGGGATGTGAGACAGGTCAGGCAAAGATAACAAAAGGGTATGGGCTGCCTGCTGGATATGTGATTCATACACCGGGGCCTATCTGGAGGGGCGGGGCTTTCGGGGAGGCGGAATTGCTGAAAAATTGTTATGAAAACTGCATCCGGTTAGCGCATGAACATGGGTGTAAGACCGTGGCATTTCCGTCTGTCAGTACGGGGATTTACGGTTATCCTCTGGATCAGGCTGCCCGTATTGCGGTAAAAACCATTCGGGAAGGACTGGAAAAGTATCCTGATATAGAAGAGATCATTATGGTATGTTTTAGTGAGAGAGTGGAAAAGGCTTATAAAAAGGCGGATAACTATTAAAAAGGCAGATAACTATTGAGCGCGCTGAAATCCCCATGCCATGGGGCAAATACCTGCGGCCGCTACTTTTGTGCACGGTCTGTGCAGTAAATGCGCAGACCTGACTGGATAGTTACAAAAGAAGATGCATTGTGGAAAAAATAGACAGATAAACAGGCATCATGGATTAGACAGGAAAGGAATCTTGAAGAAATGAAAAAATGGAAAAATCTTTTAGCCGGACTGTTGGTTCTGGCGCTTCTTATAACCGGATGCAGTGCAGTGGGGCAGGCAGCAGACAGCGGACAGGCAGCAGACAGCGGACAGGCAGCAGGCAGCAGGCGGACATCAGAAAGCAGTCAGGCAGTGGGCAGTGGGCAAACGCCAGAAAGCAGCCAGGCAGCAGGGAGTGGGCCAACGTCAGAAAGCAGCCAGGCGGCAGGCAGTGGGCAAACGCCAGAAAGCAGCCAGGCGGCAGGCAGTGGACAGCTGACGGTGCATTATCTGGATGTAGGGCAGGGGAACGCAGTGCTTTTGGAGTCTGACGGACACTATATGCTCATAGACGGTGGGAACCGGAAAGCGTCCTCCTTTGTTGTAAGCTATCTGAAACGGCAGAATGTGGAGGCGCTGGACTATATACTGATCTCCCATTTTGATGAGGATCATTTGGCAGGGGCTATCGGTGCACTTTACCAGTTTCCTGCGGGGAAAGTCATAACGGCTGATTATGAGACAGATTCTTCCATTTATAAGTCTTATCTGGAAGCTATGGATAAACAGGGATATCAGGAGATACACCCGTCACAGGGGGATGTATTTACCCTCGGAAGTGCTTCCGTACGGATCATCTCCCCGGTTTCCTATGGACATGAGGATGAGAATGAGGATTCCGTGGGAGTTATAGTGGAAAATGGGGATAACCGTTTCTTTTTTGGAGGAGACATGGGGAAAACCGGTGAAAAAGAAGTGATGGGGTCCGGTGTGGATATTGGGGCAGATGTATTTTTGTTGAATCATCACGGTTCTTATCTGAGCAGCGGATTTCTGGAGCGTATTTCTCCATCCTGCGCGGTGATAAGCTGCGGAGACGGCAATCGTTACGGGCATCCCAGACAGGATACCATAAAGCTGTTGGAGGGCGCCGGGATTCCTGTATTCCGTACGGACAAACAGGGGACTGTCCTTCTCCACAGCGATGGAAAAACGATATCCTGGGAACAGGAGCCATGTAATGATTACACGCCCGGCACAAGAACAGCGTCCGGTGATAAGGAGGAACCTTATGTGGAGGAAAATAACAGCGATGCGGAGCACTGTGACTATGTATTGAACACACATACGAAAAAAATCCACCTGCCTTCCTGCTCTTCTTTGAAGGGGATGAAGGAAGAAAATAAGGCTTATTATAAAGGCAGCAAGGATGAGCTTATGGATAACGGATATGAGGCATGCGGGAATTGTAAGCCATAAGCCTTATAAAAAATCATAAAGGTACAAACGAACCAGTTCATATGATTGGATTTCTAAAATGTCATGCCCTGAGTCTGTAAAGAAGGTAAAGGCGGCGGCCGGGATGTGGTTCCGGGAAAAAATATAAGCATGGCTGCGGTAAGAAAAAATAAAAATATGTCCTTTCAGGAATAAAAAAGACAAAATGCGGAAGTGATCCGGGATTTTGTCTTTTTTATTTAGGCATTTATACTGCGTTTAGTCGTCAACTACTATAGCGTTTGGATAGATTTGTTCCATACGTTTATCGGTAAAATGTTTATCCAGAAAACGGGTGACCGTATTTTCATCAGCAGATATATTGGAGTGGCGCTCCGTGTATCGGATAAGTGCAAGGCCTGACATGATCATGTTGAATATCATGAACAAGATCATAACCCATGTTATAGGAATTCCGGCTTTCTTCGGGAGTTTTTCGATCAGCGCAGACAGCCGTGGGTAAAGGTATTTCAGCCAGATGACTGCGGCAATGCCCCAGAAAAAGCAGTACAACAAGTTGATCCGGCCCCCCAGATTAAACGGGATATCTCTGTAATCCCAGAACACGGTGCCAAAGACCAGCTCTGTAAACACACTGCATATGTATTCATAAGCGCCGCCTAATATTGTGCCGAAAATAAAAATGTAGCTGTCACTGCGGCTGCGGTATTGATATAAAACAGCAGTCAGCAGAACACAGCCCAGACCCCATACAATGCTGAATGGTCCGTAGACAACACTGCTGCGGCTCATAAACTTTCCGGTAGTTGCAAGGCAGAAAATAGTCTCGGTAATATCCCCCAGGAAGGCTCCAAGGAAAAACAGGCAGACCAGCTTATAGAACGAACAGCCGACAGCAAATATACCGGCACGCTCCCTGGCGGCCTCAAGCTGTTCTTCCTTTTCCTGTCTGGCAGCCAGTAATTCTCTCGCCTCCAGGCTGGGATAAGCCTTAGCTATATGCTTCTGCACCCATCCGGTCAGGCCTTCACCCATCATATCTGCAGCTTTTTGCAGGTTTTCGGATACATCTTCAATAATGGAGAGTTTTCGCAGTCTGGAATGCACGGCTTTGATGGCCATAACCGTTCCAGCCAGGTCCAGACAGAGGAGAACGTAAAGGACAATTAATATAATGGTTCCCAGATTGGAGGGAATAATAGCAAGCAGTTCCTCCAGGGACGGGTTGACAAAAGAAATACAAATTACGGCTGAGAGTCCCCATACAATGGTGTAGGGGAGGTTGACATAACCACCAAACTGGAATCTTTTCCGTGAGTAGTCCCACCATTTCCGATGAAATATTTTTTCCAGAACAAAGCCTGTTGAAAATGTGATAACAGATGAAAGGATGACACCGCCAAGAAAAAGAAAGAACAGTTGATTTTTAAGTTCAGGCAGAAATACAGTAAAAGCCACTGCGCTGAAACCATAAGCCGGACAATAAGGGCCAAATAAAAAACCAACATCAATAAATAGATGCTCCCTCACCGCCGCAACCGATGTGCCGACCGCCCAGCCGATGAAAGAATAGAGTAAGAAAAACCATAGAAGTTGATATAGTGTGTAGTTCAAGTTATGCCTCCTTTGGGGTGATGGTGCTTTTTATATACCATATACGTGAGGGTGGGAGATGTCAAGTGTATGAGGTGGAGATTTTCTGGTGCCCATTGACAGTGCACATGAGTTTGCAGGGGGATTCGCTCTTGATATGCGGTTAAAGGTGGAAGGGGATTTGTAGGAAATGGGATGAATCTGTGGAAATTAATTGTAAATGTGGGGGTAATGTGGTATTATATACAAAAAATAGCTAGGGTGTTTATGCATTTTGCTGTCGCTGCCTTCGTGGTAGCGTGGATTAATTGAATTAAAACTGATATCCGGATTAATTGCAACCGCCGTTTGCCATCCCATGGCCATATACAATCAAATATCCTACACTACATGAAGTAATAATTTGCATTGACATACAACCAAATTTCCCGGCATACATTGTAAAAACAACGTTTCCGGGAGATTTTTCCTTGAAAAGTTATATAGAAGAACGTGCTATATCCATAGCCAACTACATCATTGAAAACAACGCAACCGTCCGCCAGACTGCCAGGGAGTTTAAGGTGAGCAAAAGCACAGTCCACAAGGACGTTACAGAGCGTCTGCTGCAGCTTAATCCTTCGCTGGCTAAATGTGCCCGAAAGGTTCTTGACGTGAACAAGCAGGAACGTCATATCCGGGGTGGGATGGCTACCAGGGAAAAATATCTGCACAAGGTGCAAAAATAACAAAAGAGACTCTTGTTTTGAAAAAAATATGGGCGTATAATTGTTCCTATCAAAATACAAAAGTTTATTGTGAGGGGAAGACAAATGAATCGATTCTTTTCAAATGCGGATTTGCGGAAGCTGATCATACCGCTGATTATCGACCAGTTTCTGCAGGCGTTTGTAGGACTTGCCGATTCTATTATGGTGGCCAGCGTGGGCGAGGCTGCCGTCTCAGGTGTATCATTGATCGATACGGTTATGGTATTGATCATCAACATTTTTACAGCACTGGCTACAGGAGGAGCCGTTATCGCAGGACAGTTCATCGGCAAAAAGAAAGCTGAGAATGCCTGCCTGGCAACCAACCAACTGCTGTCCTTTACCCTGAAAGCATCCTGCATCATAATGGTGCTTGGATATCTTGGGAAGAATCTTATTATCAACGGAGTGTTTGGGAAGATTGAAGCAGACGTTATGTACAACTGTAATGTTTATCTGCTCATCGTATTTGCGTCTGTGCCCATGATCGCCTTATACAATGCGGGCGCTTCTATTTTCCGCGCAATGGGAAACTCAACAATTGCCATGAAGACGTCCCTGCTTATGAATGCCATCAATCTGGGAGGAAATGCACTGCTCATTTACGGCTTTCACAGAGGCGTGGAGGGTGTGGCGATTCCTACGCTTGTATCCAGAGGTGTGGCCTGCGTAGTAATGCTGTGTCTTTTAAATGATCAGAGCAGAATTCTGCATATCCACCATCCGTTTTCGTTTAGAACAGACTGGATGCTTCTGAAGAAAATACTGTATATCGGCATACCAAACGGCCTGGAAAACAGTATGTTCCAGCTTGGAAAAATCCTGGTGCTCAGTATTGTTACCGGATTTGGAACTGCATCCATTGCAGCGAATGCTGTGTCAAACAATGTGGCAACGTTTGCGGTTCTGCCGGGAATGTCCATTGGATTTGCACTGCTGACGGTGGGGGCCCAGTGTGTTGGGGCAAATGATTTTGAACAGGTACATTATTATACGAAGAAACTGATGAAGGTTGCCTATGTTTCCCTGATAGGAATAAACATATTGCTAATGCTTGTAATGCCTTTCATCATCAGAGCCTATGGGTTATCAGCAGAGGCCAGTAACTACGCTTACAAAATTTTGATATACCATTCCATATGTGTGGTGACCATATGGCCATTGTCATTTTCACTTCCAAATACTCTGCGTGCAGCAGCTGATGTACGTTTTACCATGCTCCTTGCCATTATTTCCATGTGGATTTTCCGCATTGGATTCTCAGTACTGCTGGGGGTAAAACTGCATTGGGGTGTATTTGGCGTGTGGGTAGCCATGACCATTGACTGGCTGTTCCGCGCTGTTTGTTTTACGGTCCGCTACATAAGAGGGAAATGGCAGCACCAGTCACTTGTCTGATTAGAGTATACATCTGCTGGGGATATATTTCTCATGGGCAGTGTAATATATGAAAATACAAAAGGAGAAAGTATTGATGAAACAGGATATGATTGTTATTCTTGACCTGGGGAGCACAGAGAACACTGTACTTGCAAGAGAAATTCGGGATATGGGTGTGTACAGTGAGATTTATCCCCACGATATTACCAAAGATGAGCTGGAAAAGCTCCCGAATGTAAAAGGTATCATCATTAACGGCGGACCGAACCATATAGTTGACGGTGTCCGTATTGATATAAGACAGGAAATTTACCAGGAAGGCAGCCCGGTAATGGCAATTGACCATGAGCCGGCATCCTGCAGTGAGAAATACCAGGGCCTGTGCGGAGAGCAGAGAGCAGAGGTCCTCAAAAAGTTTGTATTTGAAACATGTAATGCGGAAGCAAACTGGAATATGAAAAACTTTGTTGCAGACCAGATTGAGATCGTCAGGGAGCAGGTTGGAGATAAAAAGGTTCTTCTGGCTTTATCCGGCGGAGTTGACAGCTCAGTTGTCGCAGCACTTTTGGTCAAAGCCATCGGTAAACAGCTTACATGTGTGCATGTAAATCATGGACTCATGCGCAAAGGTGAATCCGAAAGTGTAGTTGAAGTGTTTAAAGACCAGATGGATGCAAATCTGGTTTATGTGGATGCTTCAGAGCGTTTCCTGACAAAGCTGGAAAATGTGGATGACCCGGAGCAGAAACGAAAAATAATCGGTGCGGAATTTATCCGTGTCTTCGAGGAGGAAGCAAGAAAACTGGAAGGGATTGAGTTCCTGGGACAGGGAACCATTTATCCTGACATTGTGGAGAGTGGGACAAAAACAGCCAAAATGGTGAAATCCCATCATAATGTAGGCGGCCTGCCCGAGGATTTACAGTTTAAACTGGTGGAACCTCTGAAACAGTTATTTAAAGATGAGGTACGTGCCTGTGGTATCGAGCTTGGACTTCCGGAAGAAATGGTATACAGACAGCCTTTCCCGGGACCGGGGCTTGGCGTGCGGTGCCTGGGTGCTATTACCAGGGAGCGTCTTGAGGCAGTGCGCGAATCAGATGCGATTTTGCGTGAGGAATTCAAGAATGCAGGTCTGGATAAAACAGTATGGCAGTATTTCACTGTTGTTCCGGATTTCAAATCAGTCGGTGTGCGTGACAATGCCAGAAGCTTTGAATATCCAGTGATCATCCGTGCAGTCAATACAGTAGATGCCATGACCGCAACGATTGAGCAGGTTGACTGGAAGGTGCTTCTTAAAATTACTGACCGTATTATGAAAGAAGTCAAAAACGTGAACCGTGTCTGCTATGATATGAGTCCAAAGCCAAACGCTACGATTGAATGGGAATAACCCGAAATGTTGAGGCAAAAAGTGCAGATATTTGTGGTTAATGTATTACATTAAAATTTAAAACGAAAGAGAAATGTAGGTAAAATATGAACAGTAAGATGTTTCAGGAACCAAAAGCGCCTGTGAAACTTCCAGTCATAGAAGATGTAGTTTCAGTTCTGGAAGATGCAAAAATATCTGAGGAAGAAATTACAGGCTGCTGTTTTAAGGGAGTGTTTATCACTAAGTTTGATGGAAAACTGCTTCGCTTCAAAAAAATGGCTTTTGAAAACTGTAAGTTTATAAGCTGTTTCTTCGATGAAGCCAGCTTTACTGATGTGCGTTTTAAGAACTGCGACTTTTCCAACACCAGCCTCACGGATGTCTATTTTAAAAGATGTTCCTTTCAGTCCTGCAAGGCTGTCGGAGCTGATTTTTATGGCAGCCTTATGCGTCATGTATCTTTTCTGGAATGCAATCTTTCTGATATGAATCTGGATGCGTCCAGAATGAGTTATGTCAAGATCAAAGATACCAATCTGGAAGAGTCAAGCCTGAGTAAATGCGGGCTGGATAATCTTGACTTACATCAGGTAAAGCTTGCCGGCGCCAGTTTTTTCAAGACTGCACTCAAAGGTGTGGATATGTCTGACTGTGATATGGACAGGATCATCATATCTGACGGCAAGGAAGAACTGCGGGGTGTAGTGCTCAATATGACACAGGCCATTGTCTGTGCCAAGCGCATGGGTATTGTGATCAAGGAATTAGAGACTGAAAATTAAATAAAAATTAGCATTGACTAATAGGCCTGCTCTGGCATAAAATAATATAAACTTCTTTGCACTGCATTTAAAATACAGTACAAACTGAGCAGGCACGGATGCTGGGCATCCGTATAGCCGGGTCACTTTTAGTGACAGCAGATGAACATAGGGCATCTGCGGGACAGTAGATTACTTTATTGTTCCGCAGGTGCTTTTTAAAATGGTTGGAAACAGCCCGGGTATTAAGAAGCGGAAGAGGAAGTTATGCAGTAGTAAGAACCAATACCGGGGAGGATTATAATGGAACAGGTAAGGAAAGAATTTATAACGGATGAGAAGGCAAAGAAGATAGCACTTCATGTATCCGGGGTCAGTGTGGCCGGCAATGTGGTGTTGTCACTTTTTAAGCTGCTAGCGGGTATTATAGGCCATTCTGGGGCTATGGTTTCTGATGCCGTACATTCTGCTTCTGATGTGTTTGGAACTATCATTGCCGTGCTGGGGATCAGCATCTCGAAAAGAAAGTCAGATGCGAACCATCAGTATGGGCATGACAGGCTGGAGTGTGTGGCAGCTATTGTGCTGGCTGTGATTTTGCTGGCAACAGGGCTTGGTATCGGAATCAGCGGTTTGGAGAAGATCATAAAAGGAAACAGCAGCAGTGCGGCGGTTCCGGGAGTGATTGCACTTGTGGCTGCTGTTGTTTCTATTGTGTTTAAAGAATGGATGTATTGGTATACCAGGTCGGCAGCTAAGAAGATCAATTCGGGAGCGCTCCTGGCTGAAGCATGGCATCACCGTTCGGATGCCCTCTCATCGGTCGGTGCATTTGCCGGTATTTTGGGGGCCAGATTGGGCTATCCTATTTTAGATCCTATAGCCAGTGTGATCATCTGTCTATTTATCGGAAAAGCGGCTTATGATATATTTAAGGATGCTATAGACAAGATGGTGGATAAATCCTGTGATGACGAGACGCTGGAGCAGATGCGCGGTATTATTTCAGAGCAGGCAGGTGTGTTAAATATTGATATGCTGCACACCAGGCTGTTTGGCGCAAAAATGTATGTGGACATTGAAATCTCCGCGGACAGAACCCTTTCCCTGGAGGAAGGGCATGAGATTGCACAGAAGGTGCATGATGCCATTGAAAAGGAGTTTCCGCTGGTAAAACACTGCATGGTTCATGTGAATCCCGTTTAATATACTCTAAGTAAGGTTTACTAAGAATGGGGCTTTGCAGGGACGATTTTTGTCAGATATTCTATTTTTAAAATATGGAAGGGAAATTTTCTTGTAAATTGATGCGGGATATTTTATAATAAAATTTGATTTTGAGGAATGCGAAAGAACAGGAGGGCACTTTTTTGAAGAGAGAAACCGTAATTGTACTTGATTTTGGCGGCCAGTATAACCAGTTAATAGCAAGACGTGTTCGGGAATGTAATGTATATTGTGAGATATATTCTTACAAAACAGATATTGAAAAAATAAAAGAAATCCAGCCTAAGGGAATTATTTTTACAGGTGGTCCGAACAGTGTGTATCTGGAGGATTCTCCCACATATACAAAAGAAATCTTTGAGCTGGGAATTCCGGTTCTGGGAATCTGCTATGGTGCGCAGCTTATGATGCACCTGTTGGGTGGTCAGGTAGGCACAGCGCCTGTCAGGGAATATGGAAAGATTGAAGTTACGGTGGAACAGTCTTCCAAAATGTTTGAGAATGTGTCCGAGAAGACAATTTGCTGGATGAGTCATAATGACTATATCGGAAAAGAAGCACCGGGATTTGAGATCATTGCCCATACCTCCGATTGTCCGGTTGCAGCGGTGCAGAATCCGGATAAGAATCTGTATGCTGTTCAGTTCCACCCGGAAGTGCTGCATACGCAGGAAGGCAAGAAGATGCTTTCCAATTTCGTATATAATGTGTGTGAATGCTCCGGGGACTGGAAGATGGACTCCTTTGTGGAGGAGAGTATTAAGGCGATCCAGGAGAAAGTCGGGGACGGTAAAGTGCTGTGTGCGCTTTCCGGCGGTGTGGATTCCTCTGTGGCGGCTGTTATGCTGTCAAAGGCGGTGGGGAACCAACTTACCTGTGTGTTTGTGGATCATGGACTTTTAAGGAAGAATGAAGGGGATGAGGTTGAGGCTGTATTCGGGCCGGCGGGTCCATATAATCTGAACTTTATCAGAGTAAATGCACAGGAACGGTTTTATGAGAAGTTAAAGGGCGTGGAAGAGCCGGAAGAGAAACGGAAGATTATCGGCGAAGAGTTTATCCGGGTGTTTGAGGAAGAGGCTAAGAAAATCGGAACCGTTGACTTTTTGGTGCAGGGAACTATTTATCCTGACGTTGTGGAGAGCGGTGTGGGCGGAGAGTCTACTGTGATCAAATCTCATCATAATGTGGGAGGTCTGCCGGATTACGTTGATTTTAAGGAGATTATTGAGCCGCTTCGTGATCTGTTTAAAGATGAGGTGCGTAAGGCAGGTCTTGAGCTGGGGATTCCGGATTATCTGGTGTTCCGTCAGCCATTCCCGGGGCCTGGACTTGGAATCAGGATTATCGGGGAAGTCAATGCGGAAAAGGTGGAGATGGTGCAGGAGGCTGATGCTATCTGGCGCGAGGAGATTGCCAGTGCAGGGCTGGATAAGGAGATTGGACAGTATTTTGCAGCATTGACGAATATGAGGTCTGTGGGGGTTATGGGGGATGAGAGAACTTATGACTATGCAGTGGCGCTGCGGGCGGTTACTACTACGGACTTTATGACGGCTGAGAGCGCGGAGGTGCCTTGGGATGTGATTGGGAAGGCGACTAGCAGGATTGTGAATGAGGTGAAGCATATTAATCGGGTTATGTATGATTGTACGGGGAAACCGCCGGCTACGATTGAGTTTGAATAGTAAAGTAAGCCCTAGAAATGGCGTATTTGCGCCGTTTCTGGGGCTTTTGTGATTGGCGTGATACCTTTTTGATACCTGTTAAAATGATTTATGGTAAAATACTCTTTTCATCTATAAACTCGATATCTATAAAGCTGTAATGCTTATCATTCAAAAGTTTGGTAGCATAGTCTTCGAATACAGAAATATTCTCTTCAACTGTAACAATTATGATTTTGAATCTAAAATTCCGATGCACTGTATTTTCACATGTTATGCCCGCTGCTTCGGCTTTGGAGAGTAAGTTGCGTAAATTCGATTTAGCAGAAAGCTTCAGCCAATATTTAATCTCATATAGAAATCAATATTATCGTATTTTGAAGTGGCAATTATATCAAAGCCAACATCTCCAACTTTAATATTTTTCCGGAGTGTATATTTATTTTTCATATTCTTAACGATCCTTCTCTTATCAAAAAATATCCCAACGTGGCTGTTATGGGAACAGAAAGCTACGCCCGGACCAGTGATCTGATTAAAGAAATTATGGATGAGCACCCCGAGGTGATAGGCGACTTTGTCTGGACCTGCTGGGATCACATAGGAGAAGCGGGACTTGGAAGGTGTGTCCATGTTCCGAAGGAGGAAGAGGAAAAATATAACAATGTATTCGGCATGATGGATATCATGGTGAAGACAGAATACCCGTACCGGCTCTCAAACTGTGCAGATTTTGACATTAACGGAGTACCGACGGTGCAGGGGATTTACAGAAAGATCGTGTGGGGGGACGAGAGCACTTGTATTGCAGTGCAGCCTCCGGCTTACCACGACCTTGCGGAGATTAAGATGCTTGGATTTAGCAGGACAGAGGAAAAGCAAAGCTGGAATTTTGAAGGTGAAGAAGGAAAGCCGATAAGAGTGAACGTGTACTCAGGCGCAGAATGGGTGGAGCTGTTTTTGAACGAAAAAAGCCCTGGCAGAAAACCGGCAGGCAAAAAAGCCCGTTATTGCGCAAGTTTTGAACTTGAATATGAGCCTGGCATCCTTACAGCAGTAAGCAGCACGGGCAGAAAAGAAGTATCCCGCAGCACGATAGAGACAACGGGAAAGGCAGTAAAAATAAAGGCAGTTCCGGAAAATACACAGGCAAAGGCAGGAGTGAAAGCATTAGGCGGAAAAAGCCACAAGGGGCAATTAGGATTGGCAGCCCTTGTGACTTTATATGCAGAAACTTAGCAACGGGATGATTCCCGGTATTTTATTACAGTGCGAACATAAGTTGTCCGATATGGAATACCTGGTTCTTCGATACGGGAAAGAAGCAGTTCCGCAGCAATATATCCCATAGCAGAACTTGGAATATGGACAGTGGTTAAATGTGGTTCAATAATCTGGGATTCAGCAGAATTATCGAACCCTGTAATTTTTACATCTTTAGGGACCGATAAGCCGCATTTCTTCAGCGCCTTCATGAGGTCCATGGCGACAAAATCATTTGCACATATAAATGCATCTGGCAGTTCTGGCAGTTGTTTGATATGTGATGCAAGCTGTTCAACAGTATGGAAGGGCTCGTTTGCTAAGAGTTCGTCAGTAACCGGTTTTAGACCAGAGAGTCTGAGCGCATCACTGAATCCCTGATATCGTTCAAAAAATGAGTGGCAGTTATTGATATCTCCTGCAAACGCAAGCCGGTGCTGTCCGTCCTTTATGAGAGTCTGCACGACGCTGGAAATACTGCTTCGGTTTTCCATAAACAGAAAATCCGCATCAAGCGTAGTGAAATCAATGTTAGAGGCGCAGTCGGTAAAAAGCAGTGGAATATCAAGCTTGCTGAGCATCTGACTGTATGCGTAATCAAATAGTTCTAAACAGATGATTCCGGCAGTGTTTGAAAGGTCGAATCCGGCCGGGAGCTGTAATTCCGCAAATTCCTGCTCACGAATCAGAAAAAATGATAATCGGTATCCGTTAGAACTGATTTTCTCCTGAAAAGTATTTAAAAGTTTTGAGCCGAAATGAGAACTGTTCGGCATAGAACGGGTAAAAAGAGCAATCTCACAATTTTCTGGTTTTGGAATGGAAGCTAAAGGTGGATAGTAAGAAAATTGTTTATATCCCAGTTCGGCAGCCTTTTGCAAAATTCTGTCTCTTGTAGCATCTGCCAGCACACCGGTATTGTTTAAGGCTTTTGATACGGTGTTTCTTGATACCCCTAATGAATCAGCTATATCTTGAATGGTAATTCGTTTTCCCATAGATACCTCCCTGTTTTAAATATGATGATCGTATAATCTGTATAAATACTTTTATGAGGGTGTTATACTTCATTATTAAATGTAACTTATTTAAAAAGATTTGTCAAATGTAAAAATGTGATGGACTAAAAGCTGTTTTTTATTGGCATACCGGCTTGTTTACAGATGAAAAAGGTGTAAATGTAAAAATAAATGAGGTATATGTAAAAATATAATTGACAAAAAGGTGTGCAAATGTTAGTATAGACTCAAGAAACAGTACAAAGTGCACAATGAATCAGTGCAATGTTACATGTTTATCAGGAAATGATGCAAATGTAAAAGGGAGGAGAGGGAACAATGAGTTTTCGTAATGCAAAAAGTGTTTCAGCCGGTAGACAGACTTTTCGCCAAAAAGCTGGCTACATCAAAAGAAACTGGCAGTTATATGTAATATTTTTAATGCCGGCTCTTCTTTTGACGATTATTTTCAAGTATATTCCCATGGGAGGAGTATTGATTGCTTTTGAGGATTACAATGTAATAAAAGGGGTATTTGGCAGCCCATGGGTGGGACTGGATTACTTCAGAAGGTTTTTATCGTCTCCGGATTTTATGAAATATCTTCTGAACACATTGAAACTGAGTGCCTATGGATTGCTGTGGGGATTTCCGATACCGATTATTCTTGCTCTTTTGCTAAACCAGATTCGCAGAACCGGAATAAAAAAGAAAATCCAGCTTTTGATTTATGCACCAAATTTTATTTCTGTCATTGTGCTCTGTGGTATGGTCAGAATGTTTTTGTCACCGGTAGGGCCGCTGAATCAGGTTTTGGGGATTGATGCAAACTGGATGACCATGCCGGAGGCATTCCGTACTATTTATATAGCCAGCGGAATCTGGCAGGGCGCCGGCTGGGCGTCTGTCATGTATACAGCGGCTCTGGCAAATGCAAGCAAAGACCTGGAGGAAGCCGCAATTGTAGACGGAGCAAATATCTTACAGCAGATATGGTATGTGCAGCTGCCTGCAATTAAAAATATTATTGTGATTCAGTTTATTCTGCAAGCAGGAAATATCATGAGTATCGGATTTGAAAAAGCCTATGCACTGCAGACGGATATGAACCTTCCGGCATCAGAAATACTTTCTACATATGTGTATAGAGTCGGTCTGTTGAATGGGGATTACGGATATTCTACAGCGGTTGGATTGTTTAATTCCGTAATTAACATTATCCTGTTGATTTTTGTAAACAAGGTAGTAGCAAAACTTAACGATGGAGAAGGATTATAAGAAGGGGGCAAGTGAAAATGGAAAATCGAAGAAAAATGAAACTGGGAACGTCCGATAAAATGATTCTGTCCATTGGATATATACTCCTTGGTGTTTTTGCTCTTGCAATACTGATTCCGCTGGTTTATGTTGTAGCTGCTTCCTTCATGGATCCTAATGTATTGAACAATCAGGGGATCAGCTTTCATTTAAAAGACTGGACTCTGGATGCGTACAAGCGTGTACTCGAAAATAAAATGATATGGAGAGGATTTGCCAATTCCTTTTTCTATTCTATAGCGTTTACAGTAATATCAGTGTTTGTTACCATACTGGCAGCATATCCGATGTCTAAGAAGGAATTTGTCGGAAGAAAATTCTTTAATGCAATATTTATCGTCACAATGTTTTTTAATGGTGGATTGATTCCGACCTTTATTCTCGTGAATCAATTACACTTGGTAAATACAATTTGGGCAATTCTGATTCCGGGTGCATTCAATGTATGGAATATGATTCTCGCAAGAACCTATTATCAATCCATTCCGAAGGAGCTGCGTGAAGCATCTCAGCTTGATGGAGCCAGTGAGATAGAGCACTTTTTCAAAATTATGATTCCGGTGTGTAAGCCGATTATTGCGGTATTGGCATTGTGGTCTTTTGTAGGTATGTGGAACGGTTACTTTGACGCCATGATTTACCTGAATGACGCAGACTTACAGCCGTTACAGTTGGTGCTTCGCTCCATACTGGTACAGAATACTCCACAGCCTGGTATGATTGCGGATATCCAGAGTACGGCTGAGATGGCAAAGGTTGCAGAACTTTTGAAATATGCAACGATCGTAGTATCCAGTTTACCATTGTTAATTATGTATCCGTTTTTCCAGAAATATTTTGATTCGGGAATTATGGTGGGTTCCGTAAAGGGCTAAGGAGGAAAGAGTGATGAAGAAGAGAATGATATTTGCACTGGGAATATCACTGATTATAATGGTTTCTCTTGCCGGATGCGTCGGAGAAAGTGCACAGGTTGCAGATACAAATCCGGATACACCGGCAGAAGAAGTAACATTTCCGTTAAAAGAGAAAAAAGAACTGTCTTTTATTACAAGTGCTCCGGCAACCAGTACACAGGATCCAAATGAGAGGCTGATTTTTCAGCGATTAGAAGAACAGACAAATGTGGAAATTGACTGGACCTGTTTTGTGGCAGATCAGTTTGCTGATAAAAAGAATCTTGCACTGGCGCAGTTTGGAAATCTTCCGGATGGACTGTTTACAGCCGGAATGAATGATTATGATTTGCTGAGATATGCAAAGCAGGGAATCATTATTCCATTGGAAAATCTGATTGATAAATATATGCCAAATTTACAGACTGTTTTTGAAAAATATCCGGAGTATCGGACAATGGTTACAGCACCGGACGGACATATTTATTCATTTCCGTGGATTGAGCAGCTTGGAGAAGGAAAAGAAGCGATTCAGGCTATTGGTAATATTCCGTATATAAATAAGAAATGGCTGGATTGCCTTGAACTGGAAGTACCGTCTACAACAGAGGAACTGGAACAGGTATTGATTGCATTCCGAGACAACGCAGATAAGATTCAGAAAGAATGTGGTGTAGAAGGTGATGTGATTCCGATGTCGTTTATCATCAACAATGGAGATCAGGATCCGGCAATCTTAATCAATGGATTTGGAGAGGGGTATGGAGACACGGGGGATCACTTCGCAGTGACAGACAGCGGAGAGGTAATTTATACGGCAGTTCAGGAAGGCTATAAAGAAGGAGTTAAATGGCTGCATAAGCTGGTTGAAGAAAAGCTGATAGACCCGGAAGCATTTACGCAGGTGTGGTCCACCTATGTCGCAAAAGGAAAGAATCACAGATATGGTCTTTGCTTTACATGGGATATCGGAAATATCGACAATTATGATGACTATGTAATGCTGCCGGCACTTGCAGGACCGGAAGGGCTTGTGAATGTTACCAGGCAAAACAACAGTGAGACAAGCGGATTTGACCGTGGACGCTGTGTTCTTACAACAAGTTGTCGGGATACTGCACTTGCGGCTGCATGGATCGATCAGATGTATGCACCAATCCAGTCTCCACAGAACAACTGGGGAACGTATGGAGAGAAGGATGCTGCCAACATATTTGAAATGAGTACAAACAGCGAAGGCGAAAAGATGCTGAAGCATATGGATTTGGGAAATAATTCACCGGTTGAGGTACGTGAAAGACAGTCTGTGAATGGCCCGCTGGCGGTGCTGAATGATTATTATGATGTGTATGTGACACAGCCGGCAGATGCAAAGTGGAGACTTGATAATATGCATGAAACTTATCTGAAGGATATGAACAGCAAGTATGTATATCCGAATGTGTTCATGAGTATTGAAGATACCAATAGAGTTTCTCAGCTTGATACAGATATCAGGAAATACGCAGAACAGATGAAGGCAAGCTGGATTTTGAATGGCGGTATTGATGAAGAATGGGATGCATATTTAGAGAAAATGGACAAATACGGTTTGCAGGAGTATTTGAAAATTAAGCAGAAGTATTTTGATGAATACCAGAAATCGTTAAGTGCAGATAAATAGGAATATATTATATGGAAAATAAAAAAGATATGAATGGATTGCTGCAGAAAGCAAGAGAATATGAAAGGAATGAAATCCCTGACATTCCTGCAGGACAAAAACCTTCTTTTCATGCCTGTGCCCCAATCGGCTGGGTAAATGATCCCAATGGGTTCTCGGTGTTTCAGGATGAAATACATTTAATGTGTCAGTATCATCCATACAGTACGCAATGGGGACCGATGCATTGGGCGCATTTTAAATCAAAAGATTTTATTAAGTGGGAGCAGATGCCTGCCTGTCTTGCGCCCGATCAGGAATACGATAGTTTCGGATGTTTTTCGGGAAGCGCCATAGAATTTGAAGGAAAACATGTATTGGTCTATACCGGTGTCGTTGTTGGAAAAGATGAAGAAGGAAAACACTTTGAACGTCAGACACAGTGTATAGCAGTCGGAGATGGCGTTGATTATGAAAAGTCTGATGTGAATCCGATCATAGGAACGGACATGCTTCCGGAAGGAGCCAGCAAGGTCGATTTCCGTGATCCGAAAATCTGGAAAGACGGAAATACATTTTATGTGATTGTTGGAAGTCGAAATGAGGATGGAAGCGGACAGTTGCTGTTATATTCCTCAGATAATCTGAAGCAGTGGAAGTATTGTGGTGTTGTAGATAAGTGTGAGAACCGATATGGAAAAATGTGGGAATGTCCGGATATGTTTCAGCTTGAAGGAAAGTGTGTTATTTTGACATCACCGCAGGATATGTATGCGGAGGGACTGGAATTTCACAATGGAAACGGAACACTTTGTTTGATTGGAGAATATGACAAAGAGCAGGTAAAATTCATACGGGAGTCTGTAAGTGCCGTTGATTATGGTCTGGATTTCTATGCAACACAGACTCTGGAAACGAAAGATGGACGCAGAGTTATGATTGCATGGATGCAGTCATGGGATAACTATATGACTCCGGGAGAATTTAGATGGTCTGGGCTTATGTCGATTCCAAGAGAAATTCATGTAAAAAACAGCAGGTTATATCAGCTTCCGGTAAAAGAGTTGGAAAATTATTACGCAAATACAGTTATGTATAACAATATTCCGGTTCAGGAAAAAACAGAATTGAATGGGATTTCCGGAAGAGAAATTGACATGACCATTGAAATTCAGGAAGGCGGGTATGAAAAATTCTGGATTCAACTGGCAAAGAATGAGAGTTTTTATTCGGAAATCGTTTATGATGCAAAAAAAGGAACCGTTTCCTTTGACCGAAATTATTCTGGACTGAGGAGAGACTTTATCTGCCGTAGAAGCATGAATGTGGAAGGCAGAAATGGAAAAATCAAACTTCGTGTGTTAATGGACAAATATACGGTTGAACTATTTGTAAATGACGGTGCCCAGGCAATGACTTCTCTTATTTATACACCGCTGGATGCAGATAAGATTCTATTTAATGCTGACGGAACAGCTTATATAGATATTGTGAAACACGATGTTGTTGTAGAATAAAAAGATTGTGCGGCAAGTTAAATGACAGTACCGACTATGGTGCGTTTACGTTTGAATAACGGACAGAACCCCGGAAATGTTGATAAAATTGGCATTTCCGGGGTTGTTTTATGTCCTTTGGTTCTAAAATGGCTCTAGTTATTTAAAAATAATGAATTTACACTTCTTGAATTTCAATAGCGTCAATGATAACATCTTCTTCTTTGGTAGAATGATAATCGGGATTACTTAATAATGTATCACGTAAAGATTCTTTTAACTTGTCACAACAAGGTTTGAAAGATAAATATGTAATACCGCCGCCGATTACTCCGCCAACAACGGGAATAGCTTTTTTAAAGAAACCGGCAAACACTTGTTTTGTCATATTGACTCCAAACCACTTTGAAACGCTTTTCACGATTGGGTAGATAGTTCCTTTTGTAAGGGCGGCGTTCATTAATCTCTTTTCAACACCTTTTCCAAGGGCAGTTGCCATTGCTTTGAGGGCAGTATTTGTTCCTTGAACACCATACATAACTCCAAGACAAATGATTAGTAAATTCATAGTTTCTGAATCAAATTTGTGCTCTTTTTTGGTAGTGTCGATCTCTGGAAAACCGTATAAATACATAATCTTTTGAGCGGCACGTAGCATATAGCCATAATATTGAACTAAATCAGCAGGTATAGTGGCAACCATGGCGACACCCCCGGGGGCGCCTAGTGCGGCAGAAATTCCAGAGACACAGTTCCGTTCAAATTTTATTACTTCATCTGCGATTTTGTCAATTTCGCAAGCTGATATCTGAGCATAAGCCGGATTATGTGTAATAGCTGACTCAATAACTTCTGGAGGATAATTTTTCATCAATTCTCGTTGTAAAAAATCAGCCCGGTTTACTTTGATTCCAGGAGTTTGTAAGCCGATAATTATAAAATCCTCAATGCCAATTTCCCCAATGCCATTTGTGTCAACCGCTTTAAGAATGAAATCTTTAGATTTTGTGAGGGCTGTTTTAGCCATTTCTGTTGTAGAAGAAACTGCTGAGTATTTTTGGCTGCTTTATTTAAGTTCGTTTTAAAGTTTTTTGTATTTGCTGAATTATCTGTGCTTTTTTTCATCTCTCATTCTCCTTTCTAAAACAGCAAATGTAATTTTAGCCCAAAATTATCCCATTCGGAAAATAATTCTATGACTTCAGTCCATTCAGAAGCATAGTTTCTGTGATGCAGTACACAGTCGTACTGGCCTGTGCACCGCGGATGCTTTTGGCAAACAGCCAATTGCGTCTTCCTATTGTATTAAAGGAAAGTTCTCGTGTCGGAGAACACTTTAAGTAAATTGCAAATTAAAAATTATGCATAGAAAACAGGTGGTGGTTAAAAGATGTAAATATAGAATCCTTCTTCAAATTCTTCATCGCAAAGGTCATCATCTTCCGTTATAAAGTAATGCATATCCAATAAATCGGAATCGGTCATGCTTCTGACCAGTTTGGGTGACATTCCTTCTGGCGGACTTTTGATATATTTTTGCCTGAGTTCGTCTATATACTTTTGATCCATTTGTATCAGCCTCCAATCTGTAATAAGTAAAGTATGGAACAGATGGGAAAAGAAGTCAAGCAGGCTGGGAGCGGGGATAAATACTTAGCTTTATCATTGTCCTTTTATATAATTCCTCCAAATAAACCTGTTTAGTGTTTATGATATAGCTCATAAAGTATTTCTTTTTTACATTTGGACATTGTAGAGGGGCATAGCCATGGTGAGCAGAAAGTGCTTACTCCGGGATTGAGATCAGGAATCAGTGTTTTGATCTATGGAAAGACCTGTCGTTGGAATACTTTGCTCCAAAGGTGGGGCAAAATTTTGAATGGCAGTGAATAAAGGTTTCCACAATGTGGACAGCCATACATGGTCCCGCCATAAGAGGGATTCCCGCAGTTGATGACCTTTTCAATATTTTCCAAAACAATAGGTCTGGATTTAATATCGTATTCGATAAATTTGTAATAGTCTGTAAGCATCTTCTGTATCACCATTTTTTATAGGCCATGACATTGGTGGGACATAATCTTTTTTTCAAAAAGAGGCATATTATTATCAGAGACAGTTTTTCAGACAATCCTATAAGTCGATAAAAAATGATAGATATATGATACAAAAGATATGTTATATAAAGGCATGAATTGTTATACTTAAAACATGATGCAGGAGACAAAAAGTGTTAAGAATTTCAAAGGAAGGTATTACAGCAAAACATTTTAACTCATACATCAAAAAACCAAAATAATATAAAGGAGATGGCAGCCATGAAAATTAAATATTTAGGCACCGCAGCAGCAGAGGGCATCCCAGCCTTATTTTGCAATTGTCCGTTATGTACATATGCCAGAGAACACCGTAAGAGAGAAGTAAGAACGAGATCCCAGGCATTGATTGATGAAAAGCTGCTGATCGATTTCCCGGCAGACAGTTACAAACATGCATTAGAAAATAAAATAGATCTGTCAGCAGTTTCGCATCTTTTGATTACCCACTCACATGATGATCATTTTTATCCTATGGATCTATTCATGCGTCATCCGGAATACGGAAAAAAATGGGGAGCCGAGCAGCTTCATATTTACGGAAACAGTGCGGTTATCCGTCTTTTAAAGGAGATGGCAGAAAGATTTTCCGTTGAAGATATATGGAAATATATTATTCCTCTTGAAATTAAGCCATTTGACGAACTGGAGATAGAAAATTACAAAATCACAGCATTGCCTGCCAGACATATGCAGACAGAAGACGCGTTATTGTTTTTAATTGAAAAAGAGAACACAGCCTTCTTATATGGCAATGATACAGGAATTCCGGACGAGAAATTTTGGGAGGGATTAAGAGGTAAAAAATTAACCGGTGCAAGTATGGACTGCACCATGGGAAAGGGAAAATCATTCTACCACGGACATATGGGATTTGGAGACATTCTGGAATTAAAAGAAAGAATGGAAAAAGAAGGGGTAGCCGATCAGGAGACTGCATGGGTAGTGACACATTTCTCGCATAATGGCGGCTGGACATATGAAAGGATGACAGAAGACCTGAAAGATACTGTATTTCAGGCGGCTTTTGATGGTATGTGTATAGAAATAGGTAAGTAAAGCAAAGGTATTTCAGACAGGAAGTCTCAGATTTTTCTGAGGCTTTCTGTCTGTAATGAATCAGGAATTATTACGAAAATGATTCGGAGAAACGCCGTACTGGGATTTAAAGGCTCTGGAAAAATTAAACGCGTTTTCATACCCTACATTTGCTGCGATTTGCTGAATGGAGAGATTGGGATTCTTCAAAAACTCCAGTGCATGTTCCATACGGACCATACGCAGATATTCCTGAAAGGGCATATGGAATGTCTTATGAAAAGACTTGCTCAAATAGGAATAACTCATAAAGAAACGGTCAGCTAAAGCGGAAAGCGTCAGTTCCTCCATGTAATGCGTATCCACATAATTTTTTACCATATCCAAAGAATTGGAAGACTCAGGATGCTGGGAAATTTGCTGTGAATACCGGGACAGTTTATTATAAAGGTAGTTTTCCAGACTCTCATAATCCGAAAAAGAAGAGAGAGGAGGACAGCGCTGGCTCAGTTCAAAATAGTTTAGTGTGGATAAGGCTGCACCGAGTACCTCGTTAAAGTAATGATAAAAAATGTTCAAATCTGGTATGGTGAGCTCTTCGATTTTTTTAATAAAAGTAATGCGCTGTGCACTGTTGGCAATCAGGGAAGGTGTTTGGATAAACTGATTCATCATATGTTTAAGCTTTTGAGGAATGCCCTGTTTTGCCATTGGCGTCATATCTGTAAAGAGATGTCCGTATCCCAGGGGAAGACGCAGACAGATATATTCCTGTGCTCTCTGAAAAAGCCGGGCAATACCGGATATGTCGGAAGGAGACATCAGACACCCCACGCAGGAATCTTTGTTTGCATCAATAGTACCCAGAAGAAGATTTTTGAGGGGTTCATAACTTTCGGCAGCACAGATAATAACAATCTCAAACTGTGATAACGTATTGCATAAAACATGGCTGATGGTATCATAAACCGCATTGATCTTATGGTTCATTGCCTCATAGGTCTGAGGGGAACGAAAAGCCAATATGGCAATACAGCAGTTATCCTCAATTCCTTCATTGGCAAGACCGGTAAGAAAAGAAGCGGAAGGAGTCCCATTAGCGGGAAGCTGTGTCAGCTTCTGCAAAAGATTTTCCGAAAGGTGGAAAAGATTTTCCCGGAATTTGTGAGGAACATGTGGATAACTCTGAAAAGCGGAGAAAGCTTTTGCGAGAACTTTTGCCAGACTATCGTTGAGGATCGGTTTAAGGAGATAGTCCATGGCTCCGTTCTGAAAAGCGCCTCTTACATAATCAAAATCATCATATCCACTGAGCACAATAAACTGGACGGGATGAAGTTTTTTGCTCAAAGCATGAATCAGGCTGATACCATCCATGCCGTTCATTTTGATATCAGTAAATACAATCTGAGGTTTGTATGTCTGGCAAATTTCAAGGGCATCTTCCCCGCTCAGGCAGGTTCGGATTTGGCCGGCTTCCGGGAAATTAAGCAGGCGAATCTTGTTATGCAGGCCCTCGCAGATATAATATTCGTCATCGACAATCAGGATATTGTACATAGTTCATGACTCCTCCTTTATTACGTCAGCCGGAATATGAATTATTATAGTAGTCCCATGGTGTTCACGGCTTTCAATTGTAAGCTGAGCACGTTGGCTGTAAAAAAGTTTCAGTCGTCTATAGATGTTCTGCAGTCCGATAAATGTGCCGTTGGAAGAATCCAGTAAAGTTTCAGAAGGATGCTCCAGGCTGTATAATACCTCTGATAATCGGTCCGGTGACATACCGTCTCCATCATCGCAAACCTGTATTTCCATAAAATCAGCCAGTGGTTTAATGGAAATGTGTATATGCAGTGAAGTGTTAGGCGATACCAATCCGTGTAGAATGGAATTTTCCAAAAGAGGCTGCAGTAAAAATTTAATGATCTGTATCTTTTGAACGGATTCAGGAACATCTGTAGTTAAACGCAATTGATTAAAATAGCGGATATTGTACACGTTGATCAAAGAGACAGCAGTGCGAAGCTCTGATTCAATCGTTGCGTACAGTCCATCATTTTTTATGTTATAGCGGAGAATCTGCCCAAAGGAGGCGATAGATTCCGCAAGTATTTCCTGGCCATGCTGGGAAGCGTATCCGGAAAAAATACTCAGTGTGTTATAGATAAAATGCGGATTGATCTGATATTGCAGAGCTTTTAGCTGAGCCTGAGTCTGAGTGGTTTCTTTCTCTACGGTTTCCTGTATCAGGGAATTTATCTTATCCAGTAAAATATTGTATCGGTGGGCGATCATGCCGATTTCGTCGGAACGTGTCTCAGGAATTTTTTCTTTAAAGCCGTGGGCAATAATGGCATCCATCAGGTTCAGGTCGGTGTGAAGCTGATGAAAAGATTTTCGGATAAAAATTGTTAACAGTATAAACTGAAGTACAGCAAATGAGGCCAGTGCCAGGGAAAGACTGAACACAGGGCGGTTACTGGAATAAAAAGTAAGCGGCTGCGTGTTCATGATCATAATGTCAAAATGCTCCATCATACAGCAGATGTATTGTTCTTTACCGGAGTTTATGAAAAACGGAGCGGAATCTGCATCATCATTAAGAAGCTCCTCCAGGTTTTGGGGTGGTTCCGCCCCGTAACCTTTTTGGGAGTCCTGAAACCAGGCAAAATAATTTCCGTTTTGCGAAGGACGAAACAGAGTCGGAAATATTTTGGACGGGGAGCATTCAAAAACAATATATCCCATACAGGAACCCTGGTATTCTGTATTGATTTTTTGTATGACCAGGATGATATTTTTGTCTGCAGAACTTGTGGAGTATCCGCAGGTATCATGAAAAACTTCAGTTTGTTTCGTATCGAGATAAAAAAGGCCAAATTCGCTTTCTGCTTCCTGAAATTGTTGAAAAAAATCCAGATTTACAAGCCGGTCTGCAGACCAGAAATAGCTGCCTTCCTCCTCCAGAGGAGTTGTTGTAAAAATGTTGGCTGTATTGACACCCAGATTTCTGTATTTTAAAGAATATTTGATGGAAGCAATGATTTCACCCAGATATTTTTCAGACCATACAGGAAATTTATTCAGCCCCATGCGATAATGTTTTCCGAGATAATTATTTAGGGGCTCTGAGTAGGCAATATCTCTTGAAAGGTCTGAAATAGAAGTAAGAATATTATCCAGTGTTTTCGTTGTCTGTTCGATCGCTATGCCTTGTTCATGAATCAACTGTGTGCGTAATTCCCGTGTTTGTTTTTTATACAGATAGAAGGAAAAAAACAGTGTGGGAATCGTCAAAAAGAGCAGGGATAATATACATATTTTTTGAACCAGTGTTCGTTTGGTGAAAAAGCTCATAGGCACCTCCAATATATTGGAATAATGTAAAAAATGATATAATTACTTCTAATATGTGGACATTATAACATAAGGTGCCTGATTTGTATGTGTATCTATACGAAATGAACAAAAGAAGATATTCAATAGCAAAAGATGATATGTAGATTGAGAAATAAAGATGCTATACTTCAAATATGAATTTTGGAATATGAAACAATTGCGGTTGGATGCGGAAAAGCTAAGTCCGGTAGTGCCAAAAGCGGCAGGCTAGAATAATAATTGGGGGAAAGATATATGTTGGAAACATCAGTAAATACAGACTATAACAATGACTTGCATGATTGGGCAAGTATGGAACATCAGATATGTTGTCTTGCTGAGGCGGGTTTTACGCATACGCAGTGGATCCATGACTGGTCGGAAGAGTATATGTACAGTAAAAGTGAAATGCTTCAGGCAGGAGCAGTTCTGAAACATTACGGAGTAAAGGGGCATTCTGTTCATGCAACGGAGGGGGGAAGCCGAAAAGATTATACTAACGCAAATGAGTATTTGCGGCTGGCAGGAGCTGACCTTTTAAAAAACAGGATTGATCTGTGTACATATATCGGAGCAAAAGTAATGGTTTTACATATGCAGCTTCCATTTCGGGAATTTGAAAAAAATGAAAGTAATATGAAAGATTATTACCGGCAGGTATACCGTTCCTTCGATGAAATACAGGGTTATGCGAAAGCGGCGGGGGTAAAAATTGCACTGGAGAACCTTCTGCTGACGCCTATGAAGTACCAGATTGATAAGTACGAGAGGATATTTGACCGGTATGATGATGATTTTATAGGGTTGTGTTATGATTCCGGTCATGCCAGTATTATGAGCCAGGATAATTATTATGTATTTCTGGAAAAATATTATGACCGTCTCTATGCGACACACCTTCAGGATACAGATTCCATTGCACCGGAAAAGTTGAATGACGCGCGGGCGGTGGTGATGGCAGATGCTCACAGAGTACCATTTACCGGAGTGCTGGATTGGAAGCAGATTGCCCGCTGGGTGGCAAAAGCGCCAATGGAACTTCCTGCGGACTTTGAGGTAGGATTAAAATATGGAGAAACATTTGAGTCCCATGAGGAAGAAATAAGTCTGCTGAAAGACTGTCATGAGAGAGCTCTCAGATTTCATCAAATGGTACTTGATGCAAAAGCTTCGGAAAGTGTTTGTGATTGATAAGAGAATTCAGGTAATAAAAAATGTAACTTATTGAAGGGACGGCGGGAACTGTATGAAAAAAGCAGTTTCTGCCGCCCTTTTGTTTTGTGTCAATCGGATATGAATTGTATAAAAATGCCATATAGTATGGCGCGGGTCCCACATATGCCTGTACGAGATGAACAAAAGAAGACATTCATTGGCAAATAAAGATATGTAAAATGAATAATGCGGATGCTACAATTCAGATATGAATTTGAGTAAGAACAGAAAAGGGAAAGGAAAGTGAAAATATGCAGAAAGAGGGAAAGAGAAAAGTAAAAGTGCATTATTCACGGAAAGAGAATCTCACAGGGATTTTGTTTGTGGTGCCGGCGTTGATTCCGCTGCTGATCTTCTGGGTAATACCGGTAGTATGGTCCGGTGGGCTCAGCTTTACGGACTGGGATATGATGTCTGAAAATATCAACTTCATGGGTCTTAAGAATTTTGCCAGTCTGTTGAGGGACCCTAAATTTGGGGACGTACTGTGGAATACACTGGTTTTTGCAGTGGGGAGCACCGTTCCGACGATTGTCTTAGGGTTATTGGTTGCATTATTGATGAATGGAGCAAGAAAAGGAACCGGGGTGTATCGTACCGTGATCTTCGCACCGTATATCACACCCATGGTTGCAGTTAGTGTGGTATGGTCCTGGATTTTTGAACCACGTGTGGGAATTTTGAACTATATTCTGGGGCTCTTTGGACTTCCCGGCAGTCAGTGGACACAAAGTAGCAGTACAGCGATGCTCAGTGTTTTGATTGTGACTGTATGGAAGGGTATCGGTTGGACCATGATCTTTTATATGGAAGCGCTTCGGAAGGTTCCGCAGAGTTTGAAGGAGGCAGCAGCCATTGATGGCGCCAATGGATTTCAGCAGTTTTGGAAAGTTACGCTTCCAATGATATCTCCTACAACATTTTTCCTGGTTATCATGTCCAGTATCAGTTCGCTTCAGGCGTATGACCAGATTCAGGTACTGACACAGGGAGGTCCGGCAGGTTCCACCCGTACACTGCTATATTATTACTATCAGGAAGCGTTCAGAAATTTTGAAACCGGAAAAGCCTCAGCGGTGGCAGTGGTGCTGGTGCTTATAACTGTGGTTCTTTCTTGGGCTGAGACTGAAATTTCTAAGAAAACCGTATTCTATAACTAGGAGGTGACAACAGTGACGAGAAAAAAAGGAATAAAGAATAGTCTGGTTCATGTGGTTTTGGTTTTGACAAGTTTTTTAATAGCATTTCCATTTCTATGGATGTTCACCAATTCCATAAAGACGAAAAATGAAATCTGGGAAGTTCCGCCAAAGGTTTTTCCTTCAGTGGCACAGTGGATCAACTACGGAGATGCTCTGGCAGACGGAACATTTTTTAAATATATGTGGAATAGTGCTTACACAGCGGTTATTATTACAGCAGTGATCTTAATTAATTCAGCAATGTTTGCATATGCGCTGGTTCATATCCATTTTCGCGGGAAAAATATTTTGATCGCATTGATCATGATTACATACATTATGCCGGCCAGTACAACTTATGTGCCATCATATGTGATTTTATCAAAATTAGGATTGATGAATACCCATGCCGGCTATATTTTTTCCAGTTGTGCAAGTATTTTTAATATCTTTTTTTTAAGAACGGTATTTGCACAGATCAGTCCGGGTATTGTGGAAGCGGCACGTATTGACGGGGCAGGACATTGGAAGATTCTATGGAAGGTAGTTTCCCCCATGTCAGTTTCATCGTTTGTTACCCTGGGATTACTTTCCTTCCTGGGCAGTTATAACAGTTTTATGTGGCCTTCCTTATTGATTCACGATAAAGAAAAATACCTGGTGAGCATGGGCCTGCAGGCATTCTTCACATCGGAAGGTGCTTATGGATTGAAGTGGGGAACTATTATGGCAGCATGTTGTGTGATCGTATTTCCATTGTTGTTACTGTTCTTTTTCGGACAACGTTGGATTTTAAACGGAATTACCAGTGATGCTGCGGTAAAAGAATAAAAAAGTTAAGGAGAAAACGAAAATGAAAAAACGAACAATTGCACTGACACTGGCAATGCTGACAATGGTATCAGCAGTTGGATGCGGAAAGTCTGAATCCGGAAATACAGCAAAGGGCGGAAACGAAAGCGCTTCAGGCCCGGTGGAAATTGAATTCTGGTACGGGCTGGGGGGAACTCTGGGTGAGACTATGGAAGAGATGATTGTAGCCTTTAATGAGTCACAGGATGAGGTTGTTGTGAAAAGTGTGGTTCAGTCAAGCTATGAGGAGACCAGTAAGATGCTGCAGGCGGCGATTGCATCCGGAGAAGTTCCGGCCTGTTATTTGGGCAGCCACATAGACTCCACTACGTTTGCGGAAAAAGGGGTATTGGAATATATGGATGATTATATTGCTGCAGATCCTGAGTTTGACAAAGATGACATTATAGAAGCCTTCATGGATTATTGCCGGGACAGTGAAGGTTATGTGTACAGCCTTCCGGTATGGGGAACTACACAGGTAGTTTACTATAGAAAAGATATGTTTGAAGAAGTGGGCCTGGATCCGGATGAAGTATTTGCTACCTGGCAGAATGTTGCTGATGCAGCACGTACGCTGCAGGAACATTATAAAACAGAGGAACCCAATTTCTTCGGATTTGAGCCAATGTCCGGACCTGACTGTCTGGTTGACATTGCATGCAGTAATGCAGGAACCATTGTAAGTGAGGACGAGAAAACAGTTACCTTTAACAGTGACGCATTTGTGGAAGCAATGGAATCTGCCCGCAAATGGATCAATGAAGAGAAAATCATGGGAATCCACTTTGGCGGAGACGGCTGGGAATATTGGTATAAGACCATTGATGATGTAATGCAGGGAAGGGCCGGAGGATATGTAGGTTCCAGCGGTGATCAGGGAGATCTGGATTTTGATATTATTGCGGCACATGTGCAGCCCGGATTTAACGACAACCCGCCAAAACCTTATGTAGACCCCATTACAGCGGCTATTGTGAAGAAAGCACCGGATGTTGAAAAACAGGCAGCTTTCAAATTCCTCACCTATCTTAATAAAGTGGGAACAAAAAACTTCTCTATGAGTGCAGGATATGTACCGGTACGCAGCTCAGTTAAAGAAGATGAAGAATATAAAGTATATTTGGAAAAGAATCCACAGGCACTTGTGCCGATCGAACAGGCTGAACTTGGACGCAGAAAGTGGCATGATATTACCGGTGGTGACGTAATGACGGCTTTGTCCGATGCATGTGACCTGATCGAGATTGAAAATGTACCGGCAAAAGAAGCGCTGGATGACGCGGCAGTTATTGCGCAGCAGGCATTGGATGAATACTGGGCAAATCAGGAATAAATAAAAAATATGAAAAATGCAAGAAAAAACAGTGCAGCAGCATTGGGGATGGTATGTTGGATCGTATATTTTTCGATCTATCTTGGACGTTTGAATTTTTCTGCAAGTATGGGTGATATGACTCAGACAGGATTGTGGGGGAAAACAGAGCTGGGAAGTGTTGCGGCGGCATTTTATCTGGCATACGGACTGGCTCAGATTCCCTGCGGCATTCTGGGAGACAAAATTTCGCCTAAGAAACTGGTTTCCATTGGTCTGATTGGGACTACAGCGGCCAATTTATTATTTCCGTTTGTTGACAGCGTTACAGGAATGCAGATTCTGTGGTTTTTAAATGGTGTATCCCAGGCCATGATCTGGCCGCCGGTGGTAAAGATGGTGATAAATCTGACTTACGGACAGCAGTCGGTAAATATTATCTTAATGTTGTCATTTACAGCTCCGGCGGGAATGCTTGCGGCATATCTTCTGGATGCAGTTATGCTAAAGGCAGCAAACTGGAGATACTGTTTCTGGAGTGCCGGAATCTGGCTTGCTGCAGTTGTGCTGTTGTGGCAGACCGCAATTCCGATCATTGAGAAAAAAGCTGAAAAAGTTCAGAAGCCAATTCAGAATACACAGCCCGGCAAAAGGCAGGTAAATAAAAAGGAGATATCTCTGGCAGCTTCCGGGGTTTTGTGGATGCTTACTGCTGCGTTTATTCATGGCGTATTAAAAGATGGACTGACAACCTGGATACCTACTTATCTGATAGAAAGATTTACCATCAGTTCGTCATTATCGGTTATTATTTCTATGGTGATTCCCATAGTGAATCTGTCAGGTGTCTATATGGCAGGATATGGGAACCGGACGCTTTTTAAGAATGAAACCAAGACCGGAGCAGTTTTCTTTGGGGTTTCTGTTTTATGCATTGCTTTGATGATGACAGGACTTTCCCTTCCGGGAAGTATGGTGGTATTTGCAGTGGTTACCAGTATGATGACAGGAGTAAATACATTGTTTGTCAGTTTACTGCCCATGCATTTCCGTGGTGAAGGTAAAGTATCTACCGCAACAGGGGTTTTAAATGCCATTACCCACCTGGGAAGTGCAGCAGCCAGTATCCTGTTCGGTGCGCTGACAGAAAAGTTTGGTTGGGGTGGAACAGAATTTGCCTGGTGTCTGTGTGGAATTGCCGGAATGTTCTGCTGCATATTACCTATAAAACGCTGGGGGAATATCAGAAAGAATATTTATACGGAATACTGATAACAGTCCCATTAAAATTATGAGAATTCAGGAATGAAAATTAAGGTGTGCAGATATGTAGTAAAAATCTGCACACCTTTTTATCGGTGTAAGTGAAGAATGAAAAAAGCCACATATGACGGAGATAAATATTATAATTTACACATAAAATTCACAGAAACACAAGACAAAAAGGAAGTTTTTGTTTAAAGTATAAATAAAAGATCAGTTGAGAGAAGCAAAATTTTACTATTAGGAGGAGCAACAAATGTTTTTGACACTGGATAAGTTTGAAAGAAGAGTAAGCGAACTGGGCCGGCGCAGATATTTTGGCCATCAGTGCATCGCGCCGTTCATATCTATGGAGGGAAATCTTCCAAAAGACGAGAGCTATTGCGGACTGCCCGAGAAAATAGAAGGGCCGGAGTTCGGAATCAACAATTCCTTTGTGGGAAGAGACCGTTATCTGTGGATTGAAAAAGGGGTGACACTGCCAAAAGCAAAAGAAGGCTGTGAAGTAGTTGGTTTATTTGACTTTGGTGAGACCGGAGGAGGTTACAACAGCGGATTTGAGTCCATGCTGTATGTGGATGAACATCCATATCAGGGCGTGGATACCAACCACAATGAAGTTATTTTTCATGGGGAGGAGGGAAAAGCGGTACGTCTCACATTCCTTCTCTGGACCGGATTGGAAGGGGGCGGCGCGCACCGCACCTTTTTCCATCAGTGTAAACAGGCGGATGTGGCGTATCTGCATAAGACGACAGATGAGCTGTATTATTTTGCAAAAGCCATCACCGGTACACTGCGGCTGATGCCGGAGGATAACGAGCAGTATGTGAAGCTGAAAGCCGCTCTGGACCGGGTGCTTCAGTTTATCAACTGGGATGAGGAATATTTCTATGAGACAGTGGAGACCGCCTATGAGGTTCTGATGACTGAGCTTGACCAGATGGAGAAACATACCGATGTGACAGTCAGCGTAGTAGGACATACCCATATTGACGTGGCATGGCTGTGGCGTCTGAAGCACACCAGAGAGAAAGCACAGCGCTCTTTTTCTACTGTGCTCCGCCTGATGGAACTGTATGATGAGTTTATTTTCCTTCAGACCCAGCCTCAGCTTTACAAATATATCAAAGAAGACTGCCCGGAACTGTATGCCAAGATCAAAGAAAAAGTGGCGGAAGGCAAATGGGAACCCGACGGCGGCATGTGGGTGGAAGCTGACTGTAACATTTCCTCCGGTGAAGCACTGGTGCGCCAGTTCCTCCACGGGACCCGTTTTATGGAGAAGGAGTTTGGAAAAAAATGTGAGTATCTGTGGCTGCCTGACGTATTCGGTTACAGCTGGGCGCTGCCTCAGATTCTGAAACAGTGTGAGATAGACACATTTATGACTACCAAGATCAGTTGGAACCAGTTTAACAGCATTCCCGATGACCTGTTCCGATGGAGAGGGATTGACGGAAGCGAGGTGCTGACTTATTTTGTAAATACCCCCAGTGAGGGACAGGACTCAGACACCAGATATGCCACATATAACGGAATGGTGACACCTCATGCAGTGATCGGAAGCTGGAAGAAATTTAAGAACAAGGAACTGAGCAGCGAGACGCTGATCTCCTATGGTTACGGCGACGGAGGCGGCGGTGTTACCAGGGATATGCTGGAACTGAGAAGAGCCATGGACGTGATTCCTGGTCTGCCGAAAATAAAGGCTGTACAGGCGAAAGATTTCTTCCGCAGAATGCATGAAAATGTGGAGAAAACGGATCGCTACGTCCACACCTGGGATGGGGAACTGTATCTGGAATACCACAGAGGAACGTATACATCCCAGGCATATAATAAGAAAACAAACCGCCGTTTGGAAAACAAACTGGCCCGGACAGAATGGCTGTCCTCTCTGTCTTACATCCTGAGCGGAAATTACGCACAGCAGGAGCTGAATAAAAACTGGGAGTGTGTGCTGCTTCACCAGTTCCATGATATTATCCCGGGCTCTTCCATCCATGAAGTTTATGAGGATTCCCATGTAAACTATGGCATTGCGGAGGAGAGGGCAGACCGGATAACAGGTGATGCGCTTAAAATTGTTTCAAAACCGGAAGCGCATGTGTACAGCGTATACACCACCAATAGCTTTGGTGGAAAAGAGCTGGTTCTGATTTCGGAAGAAGGGACAGGAAGATTTGCAGATGAAAAGGGACAAAAGCTGGAAGCCCAGAAGACTGCAGGCGGATATGAAGTTCTGGTGGAGGCGGAACCATTTGGGGCAGTTGCCGTGAAGTTTGAGCCTGTCCAAGATGTGCATTATGAAGCTGAAGATACTTCCGGTGACAGCTTTTCATTTGACGGAAATACACTGGAAACTCCAATCTACACCATTTCCTGGAACGAGGACGGACAGTTGACTGAGATTTTCGATAAAGAGGCGGACAGGTCTGTGCTGAAAAAGGGACAGCCCGGAAATGTACTGGAAATCTATGAGGACAAGCCCATTAATTACGATGCCTGGGATATTGATATTTTCTATACCCAGAAAAAAGAAACGGCAAAGCTGGCAGAAGTTGTAGAACTGGTGGAAAAGGGAGCGTTAAAAGCAGTGGTACGCTTTGTATTTAAGTACCACAAGTCCACCATCCGGCAGGATATGACAGTGTATAAAGATTCCCGAAGAATTGATTTTGTCACCCGGGCAGACTGGCAGGAGACCCAGAGACTTCTGAAAACTGCATTTTACACCAATATCCGTTCCACAAAGGCAGTCTATGATATCCAGTTCGGACATGCAGAGCGCCCCACCCACTGGAACACCAGCTGGGACTGGGCAAGATACGAAGTCTGCGGACATAAATGGGCAGACCTTTCAGAAAACGGATATGGTGTCAGCCTGTTGAATGATTGTAAATATGGTTACAGCATCAAGGACAATGCAGTAAAGCTAAGCCTGTTGAAGAGCGCAGTTTATCCGGACATCATGGCAGACAAAGGGGTGCATGAATTTATTTATTCTCTGTATCCCCATATTGGAAATGTGACAGAAGGCGGCACCATCGAAGCTGCCAACCAGCTGAACCTGCCTGCACAGGTTGTTTCCGGTGTATTTACAGACCGGAGAAAGATTGTGGAAGTGTCTTCGGACTGTATGCAGATTGATGCAGTGAAGAAAGCGGAGGATGAAAACTGCCTGATCGTGAGGCTGCATGAGTGCAGGGGCGGAAGCAGAAAAGTGACCCTTACTTCCCAGTTTGATGTAAAATATATCGTGCCCTGTAATTTACTGGAGCATGACAGCGGAGAGGCGGTGGAAGGCTCCAAAGTATCCTTTGAGGTTACACCGTTTATGATCAAGACCTTTAAACTGTATCTGTAAAAGTGGAGAAAAAGAATCGTGAAAAACAATATATCTAACTATGAAAAGATGAAAAACCATATGGCAGGCTTATTTTTGCAGTATGATCAGGAGAGAATGATTCAAAAGTTCGCGCTGGAACATGACAAAAACTATATTTATATTCCGTTTGTCGGGAGAAGATACCGCATTGACCGTTTGAAGGGAACTGTAACTTGGTCAAATGACTTTTTCCAAACAGAAGAAAAGGCAGATTATAATGAAGTCATGACCATATATGATGTGCTTTGTTATTCTAAGGAGAATTGTTATCTCGCTGATGAATGGGTAAATGTAGGAAGTCTCGCTTCTATCCAAGGCGGTACCTTAGCAAAAGGGAATGATTTTTTTCAAAATGCAGGGCAGTATTTTGACGGGAAAACGAATAAACTGGCCCGTGCCTGTGAGATCCTTGGGGGAAGAAAAATAAAAAAAGGAGATGTGGGTTATGAACTTGCGTTGTTTCCTTTTCTTCCCCTGTCCTTGTGTTTCTGGGAATCTGATGAGGACTTTCCCGCCAGTCTGCAGATTCTGACAGATAAGAACATTCTTGATTATATGCATTACGAAACACTGATGTTTGCCATCACACATATACTCAATCGTTTGAAAGATGAATGTGAGGAAGGTTGAATATTTGATCATCCTGGCGCCATAAGATTTTTTATGGACTTCATGGTAGAGTACGGCCATTGAAATATATAGGAAAAGCGGCATAAACGCAGGGTTTATGCCAATTTTCTTTTTTTACCATGGGAACCATATTAATTATCTTGCCCTTCCCGCCATAAATGTCTATAATATTCATCAAAGCCCCCCAAAACACTGCAAAATACAAAGGAAATCAACAAAATGCCCATACAAAAAAAGTTCCATAAAATATCCTGGACAAGACGTATGATCATAGCCCTGATCGTTGCCACCGTCATGCCTGCAGTCATTATTTCCTCGATAATTTTTAATGTGGCGGCAAAAAATCTTGAAAAACAGGCCTACGAGCTGACCGATTATAAGATTACCCAGCGTGTCCGTTTTCTTGAACTGGATCTGCGGCAGGTGTTTGATCTGATTTACCAGACAGTAGTAGACCCTGCGGTGGCAGGGGCCATGGACAGCCTCAACCGTGGCAGAGAGCCGGTGGAGAGCAAAACAACCCTGCGTAGTAAATTCATATCCTATGGTCAGATGCTGGAGGCAGTCCAGAGTATGACATACATAGATGATCAGGGAGAAAACTACTATACCTACGAGAAATTCAACAGTGTCTATGACAATAATATGTGGTCTGACAAAGAGCGGCGTCTGGGACTGTGCAGTCAGACAAAAGAATCGGAATCAGCCGTGTTTTTGCCCACAATTCAGGAAGAACTTGCCGGGGGCAGGCAGATTGATCTATTTTATATAGCCATACCTGTTCAGGATTATGTGGCTGACAGTAATGTGGGAGTGCTTGTCATGGGAATCGGCATGGAATTTTTTCAAAATTTGGATACCGGCGATGAGGAAGAGTCCCAGTGGAACGATATGGTGGAGGTTATAGACCCCCAGGGAAGAATCATATACTCCCAGGAGAAAGACAGAATAGGAAAAATCTCGGAAGGTACTGATAAATCAGACAAAACCCAGTTGATAAAGGAAAATCAGATTGAAAAATCAAACTGGACACTGAGGTCTTATGTAAACCTTAAAGAAATAAAACAAAATCTATACGGTTTCCGGCAGGTGACTATATTGATTGGTATTATTTTTATTGTACCGTTTGTCGCAGTGGTCTGGGCACTGAGCAAATATTTTACAAGGAATCTCAGCATGCTCTCCATGAACCTGAAGAAAATAGGGGAAGGCCAGGTGGGGATGCAGCTTGATGCCACCATAGAAGATGAATTTTATCCCGTCATCCAGCAATTTAACCAGATGTCAAAAAGTATTGAACGTCTGATAAAGCGGCTGAAACGGGAGCGTGCCCAGACAGAGGAGGCGGTGACAAGGCAGAAACAGGCAGAGCTGCGCGCTCTGGAATCCCAGATTAACCCGCATTTTCTCTATAATACCCTGGACAGTATTAATTGGAGGGCTATTGAAAATGAGGAATATGAAATCAGTGAGATGATTTCCTGTCTTGCGGACCTGCTCAGATACAGTATTACGGATATAGACGGGATGGTACAGGTGAGAGAAGAAAAACAATGGCTGAACAAGTATCTTTTTCTGCAGCAGAAACGTTTTTCAGATAAGTTTACCTTTATTATCCGTATACCGGAGGAAGCGGAAGATATTCTGATACATAAAATGCTGCTGCAGCCTATTATCGAAAATTGTGTGGTGCATGGCATTAATGAAATGAAAAAAGATGGAAAGATCACAGTTGAAGCATCCATGGAAGAGGGGAATCGGCTGCGGTTTGTTATTAAGGATAACGGAAAGGGAATAGGGGAGAAGACGCTGGCAAGGCTTAACCGTAAGGACAACAGAGGGGATATCGGCACGGATAATGTACGGGCAAGACTGGAGAGCTATTACGGAGGAGAAGCATTCATACGTTACTATAGTTCAGAGACGTCAGGAACAGTGGTAACCGTGGAAATACCTTATGGAGAGGAAGTATATGCTAAAAGTAGTGATTGTGGAGGATGAATATATGGCCCAGACAGGACTGGGGCATCTGATTGAGAAGATCAATCCGGAATATCATATTGCAGGTTATGCAGATAACGGCTGTGATGGAATGGTCCTGGTTAAAGAGGTGAAACCTGACATCGTTATCACGGATATTAAGATGCCCAGGATGAATGGACTGGAAATGATTGAAAGCCTGAGGAAGATCCATATGGACTGCCTGTTTGTGATCCTGAGCGGTTATGCAGAGTTCTCTTTTGCGCAGCAGGGAATTTCTCTGGGTGTGACGGATTATCTGTTGAAGCCGGTGACTGTGCAGAAGATCAAAGACCTGATGGAGCGGCTGGAGCAAAAATGAAGCCTGTCCGCCGGGAGGCAAAAAAGGAGGAGGCGGTTTATTCTCTTCTTGTCATAAAGGTGATCGGATATATACATGAACACTATCAGGATAAACTGACACTGGATGATCTGGCGGAGAGGTATAAGGTAACACCTGAATATCTGAGCCGTATGTTTTCCAGGGAGGTTGGCCGTCCTTTTGTCAATTATCTGAAAGAGTACCGGATTGGCAAGGCTAAGGAAATGCTGCAGAAGGGAAACAGAAAAATATATGAGATTGCTTTTGAAGCAGGATATTCGGACGTGAAATATTTTTGCCGGGTATTTAAAGAGGTTACAGGAGTATCCCCGAAAAAATATCTTCAGTATGGTGAAAACGAAGACAAAATAGAATGATTTGAAAATAGATAAAATGACCCGATATGTGTAGTGAAAAACATATATTTGGTCATTTTTTTGTGCAAAAGAATCCACTTTTGTTAAAATCGTATAATTTTGTCTGAAAATGAAAACTGATATAATAAAATCATCTTAAAGAGAGCAGTAAAAATACCGGTATTTGAAAAAGGCAACAAGTTGTAACAAAAACACAGAGTATTGGAGGAAAGAAATGAAAAAAAGATATTTGGCGATGGCACTGACAGGAATGATGACGGCAGGCCTGATGGCTGGCTGTGGAAGTTCAGGTGATACGCAGGCGGACACAGCAAAAGCTGCAAAGGATGAAAAAACAGCAGATACAGGGAAAGATTCTGACGGCGGGGGAAAAACGGAGGTTGTACTGTGGCATAGTATGGTATCTCCTGAGGTGGAGCCGTTCCAGGAGATGATAGATAATTTTAATGCACAGAGTGAAAAGGCAACTGTTGTGACAGAATGGGTTGCCAGGGATGAGCAGACAAAACAGCTCACGATCGGCAATATGGCAGGTGAACTGCCGGATATGGTATTTGTGGACAACCCGGAAGTGATCAATTATGGAGAGATGGGGGTATTCCAGGATATCAAGAAACAATTTGACGGATGGGATGAAAACCAGTTCCTGGACAGTATCACAAATTCCTGTGTATATGAAGGCAAAATGTACGGTGTTCCTTATATCGGAAACAACCTTGCCCTGTTTTATGATAAGGATATGCTTGCAGCCGCGGGCGTGGAAGCGCCGACAACCTGGGAGGAGCTGGTGGATGCAGCCAAAAAGACTACAAAAGATGGTGTCTACGGCCTGGGATTTTCAGCGATCAAAAATGCGGAGTGTACATTCCAGTTTATGCCGTTCATCTGGTCAGCAGAGGGGGACTGGGCGGATATGGGATCGGATGACAGCATAAAGGCCATGACTTATTACTCTGATTTCGTGAAAAATGGATTTGCCAATAAAGAAGTTTTAAACTGGTCACAGGCTGACGTGTGCAAACAATTTGCCTCCGGCAACTGTGCAATGATGGTAAACGGGTCCTGGAACGTGGGGACACTCAGAAATGATGCGCCGGATAAGAACTGGGGAGTTGTACCCATTCCGCAGGACAAAGTACCTGCATCCTGTCTGGGAGGCGAAGCTCTTTGTATCACAAAGAATGCAGATGCTGACGCCTGCTTTGAGTTTATTGAATATCTTTGCGGAAAGGAAATTTCTGCTCCGTACGCAAAGAGTGTAGCAAAATTCTCTCCCCGTTCCGATGTGGATATTGATAAAGAGTTTGCAGATGATCCGGAGATGAAGGTATTTGCTGAACAGATGGAAAATACAAAACCACGCGGGCCCTATCCAAAATGGACAGAGGTGGACAATGTTATCATTGAATCCTGCCAGAGTGCGCTGACAGAGGCGAAGACGCCGGAGCAGGCATGCAGGGATGCAGCCGCGGCAATTGCGGATATTGAGGAATCATTAAAAAAATAAAATGTTGCATTTGCCGATCACAGGCAACTGACATTACCAGGAGTCTGCCGGGTTTTTCGGTCTTAAGAAATCCCGGCAGACTTTTTGACTCTAAATACCTGAAAAGGAGCGGACATTATGGGCAGTAAATATTCCAGAAACAGCAGGCGGGAAATACGAAACGGATATGCATATATTATGCCGGCGCTGATCTTTATGGTCGCTATGATCGGATTTCCCATTCTGTATAATTTTTATATCAGCTTTTTTGATATGACAGCACAAAGCGTAGGCATGGGCCATGGGGAATTCATCGGTCTTAAGAACTATGAAGCGATTTTCAGTGACCCAACCATGTGGAAGGCTGTTAAAAATACATTTTTCTATACAATTTTTTGTATTGTATTTCAGTTTATGATCGGATTTGCTTTTGCTATGTTTTTCAGTAAAAAATTTAAGGCCGCGAGATATTTAAAGGGCCTTATGGTAATCAGCTATATGCTTCCCATGACAGTGGTAGGACTTATGTTTAAGTTCATGCTGAGCCCCACAAACGGTGTTATCAATGATATTCTTATGAATCTGCATCTTGTGAAAGCACCTGTGGAATGGCTGCTGAATGAAAAAACAGTTATCTGGGGGCTTATCATTGCCAATACCTGGGTGGGAATTCCTTTTAATATGCTGTTATTATCAACCGGTCTTGACAATGTCCCCCAGGATGTCTATGAGAGTGCGTCTATTGACGGTGCAAATTCCGTACAGAGGTTTTTCTATATTACTGTGCCGATGATCAAGCAGTCTATTCTTTCTGTTTTGATATTGGGATTTGTATATACGTTTAAAGTCTTTGATTTGGTCTATGTGACTACAGGAGGAGGGCCGGTGGATGCCTCAGAGGTTCTTTCCACATACTCGTACCGTCTTTCCTTTAAGACTTATTATTTCGGACAGGGGGCGGCTGTGGCAAATGTATTGTTCCTCTGCCTGTTCGTGGTGGCATTGGTATATCTGAAATTGATCGGAAAAGATGAGGTGAGTTGACTATGATGAAGCAGCGGACAAAAAACATGATTGATACCATAATAGCAGTTATAATAGCGGCAATATTTCTCTTTCCCATGTACTGGATCATCATCAGTTCCCTGAAATCCGATACTGAGATTTTTGCGCAGGTACAGACATGGTTTCCAAAGGAGATCCATTGGGAGAATTACATAGACCAGTTCCAGAATAAATCCAATACAGCTAACATTTTCGTCCAGTTTAAGAATAGCTGGATCATAGCCATAGGTTCCATGGTTCTCTCACTTGTCCTGTCTATTCCCGCCGGATATGGACTGTCAAGATTTAAGATTCCGGGGAAGAAACCGATTCTGATGATCTTTCTGACAACACAGATGCTTCCCTGTTCCCTGGTGCTGACGCCTCTGTTCCTGATCTATAACAAAGCGGGACTTTTGAATACATATCTTGCGCCTATCCTGGCTACAGCTACAATATCCATTCCATTTGTGATCATGGTGCTCAGGCCTATTTTCATGGAATGCCCCAAGGAGATAGAGGAGGCGGCAAGAATTGACGGGTGTAATTACTTTACGGCATTTCTCAGAGTTACACTGCCGATATGTAAGAGCGGTATCATAACGGCTGCGGCATTTTCTTTTATTTTTGCATGGAATGATTTGGTTTATTCCATAACCTTTAACAACAAAGGCGATCTGCTTCCCATGACATCCGGGATCTATCAGTTTCTCGATGCATACGGAACAAAATGGAATATGATCATGGCATATGGTGTGATCATTGTGCTGCCAATCGTGGTGTTGTTTGTATGCCTGCAGAAGTATATTGTGGGTGGACTGGTGGGCGGTGCCGTGAAGGGCTGATCGTTCAGGTGATTTTTGGAAAGGAGAGACACATCGGATGAAAGGTATTGTAAAAGGTGAACAGGAGCGCTTAAGCTGGCGGTATGATGATGAACTGCTGTACATTGAGGCATGGGGCAGGGACAGCCTGCGGGTCAGAAGTACACATTTGGAGAAAATGCCGGAAAAGGACTGGGCTTTGGAACCACAGGGTGAAGTGAAGCCCATCATTAAAATCTCAGAGGATTCTGCCAGTATAACAAATGGTAAAATATGCGCAAGAATCAATACATACGGTTATATTACTTTCTATAATGAGAAGAACGAGGAAATTCTGAAGGAACGCTGGGAAACCAGGGAGGTTCCGGTGGATATGATGGCTACGGAGAATTATGCACGCGTCCTGAAAGAGTGGGGCGGCACCGTACCGAAGGCGGTTATGACTTTTGAGTCAAATAAAAACGAAAAAATTTACGGCATGGGCCAATATCAGATGGAATATCTGGACTTAAAGGGATGTGAGCTTGAACTCTGCCATAAAAATTCTCAGACAAGCATTCCTTTTTACATTTCAAATAAAGGGTATGGCTTTTTATGGAACAATCCGGCAGTGGGAACTGTTAATTTCGCGAAGAACCTGACACGATGGACAGCAGAGGCGTCCTGCATAATTGATTATTGGATTACGGCAGGGGAGACACCAGCCGAAATTTTGGAAAATTATACGGCAGTTTCAGGGCGGCCGGGGGAATTTCCGAAGTGGGCGTCCGGCTTCTGGCAGAGTAAGCTGCGGTATCACAACCAGGAGGAGGTACTTGAAACTGCCAGGGAATATAAGAGAAGAGGACTTCCCTTATCTGTGATAGTTATAGATTTTTTTCACTGGAAACATCAGGGGGACTGGTCATTTGACCCGGAATATTTTCCTGATCCACAAGCTATGGTGGATGAGCTGAAAGAGATGGGCGTTGAACTCATGGTATCTGTATGGCCTACAGTGGAGCCGTACAGTGAGAATTATGCCAGGCTGAAACAATTGGGATTTTTGACCAGGGCGGACCGGGGGGTGAGGACACAGTATCATTGTCTGGGCGCTCAGGTATTTTTTGATCCAACAACACAGGGAGCAAGGGAGTTTTTATATGAAAAGCTGAAAGAGAACTATGGGAAATACGGTATCCGCATTTTCTGGCTGGATGAGGCAGAACCGGAATATCAGCAGTTTGATTATGATATTTACCGTTACCAGGCTGGCTCTGCCAGAGAAATCGGCGGCATATATCCGCTTTGTTACAGTCAGGCCATTTATGACGGAATGAAAAAAGACGGGATTGAAGACCCCATGAATCTTACTCGAAGTGCATGGGCAGGCAGCCAGAAATTCGGGACACTTTTGTGGTCCGGTGATATATATTCCAGTTTCCGTTCCTTCCGTATGCAGATTCGGGCGGGGTTAAATGCCGGTATGGCCGGAATTGCATGGTGGACAAGTGATATCGGCGGTTTCTGGGGCGGAGATCCGGAGAGTGAAGAATTCCGTGAACTTCTTGTCAGATGGTTCCAGTTTGGCGTGTTCAGTCCAATATGCCGGCTTCACGGTCATCGCCGCCCCTCAGGAACCCTGCCGGAAGTTGTGGACAGCGGGATGTTCGACTTTAATACCTGCGGACCAAATGAGGTATGGAGTTACGGAGAGAAAAATTATGGGATTCTAAAAGAGCTGTTGATGCTGCGGGAGAGAATGCGTCCCTATGTGGAGGAAACAGCAGCCGAGGCCTCCGAAACAGGACTGCCCATGCTCAGAACCCTGTTCTTTAACTATCCGGAAGATGAAAACTGCTGGGAGACTGAAGATGAAATTATGTTGGGAAGGGATCTTCTGGCAGCACCGGTCACGTATCCGGGGATGACTTCCAGAGAGGTATATCTGCCAAAAGGAGACAGATGGATCGATTATTATAATGGGAAAGTGTATGAAGGCGGGCAGACATTGATGTACCCTACACCTCTGGAAGTGATACCGTTTTTTATCAGAGAGGGATCCGGGCAGTATGAGAAAATCAGGGGACAGGCAGAGGGAGGCTTATGCGGATGGAAAAATTAGATTCGCCAAAGCTGTCAGATGTGAAGATAGAGGACAGATTTTGGAGCAGATATATTAAACTGGTGCGGGAGAAGATGCTGCCGTATCAATGGGAAGTATTGAATGACAGGGTAAACGATGCGGCGAAAAGCCACTGTATTGAGAACTTTAAAATTGCAGCAAAGGAGAGTACAGGAAAGTATTACGGAATGGTTTTCCAGGATACGGATGTGGCAAAATGGCTGGAAGCCCTGGCCTACAGCCTGGAAGGGGAGAAGAACGGCGAACTGGAAAAAGAGGCTGATGAAGTTATAGATTTGATCGGAAGGGCCCAGCAGCAGGACGGATATCTGGACACATATTATACCATTCAGGAGCCTTTGGGAAGATGGAGCAATTTAAGGGAAGGACATGAATTATATACTGCCGGGCATATGATCGAGGCTGCAGCGGCATATTATCAGGCTACGGGGAAGGACAGTTTTTTAAAGATCGTATGCAGACTGGCAGACTGTATCTGCGATACCTTTGGCCCGGATGAAGGAAAGATCCACGGATGTCCCGGGCATCCTGAGATCGAGCTGGCACTTGTTAAGCTTTACCGTCTGACAAAAGATGAAAAGTATCTGAATATGGCAAAGTATTTCCTGGATATCAGGGGCAGTCAGAGTCCCAGCCACTTTGAGGAAGAGCAGAAGATGGACGGGTTCCATCACATTTTTCCTGAGTTTGAGCATCTGGGATATAATAATATACAGGCGCATAAGCCGATACGGAAGCAGAAGAAGGCGGACGGACATGCGGTCAGGGCTTTATATTTGTATTCAGCTATGGCTGATGTGGGATACGAATGCAGAGATGAGTCTTTATTGGATGCCTGCAGAATACTATTTGATCATATTACCGGCGCGCAGATGTTTATCACCGGCAGTGTAGGGGCAGCGGCTGACGGGGAATGTTTTACCTGTGATTATGACCTTCCTAACAATTATAACTATTCGGAGACGTGTGCTTCTGTAGCACTTGCCATGTTCTCACTGAGAATGTTCCAGGTAGAGAGAGACGGAAAATACATGGATATCGCCGAGAGGGCGCTTTATAATACAGTTCTTGGCGGTATGTCGTTAAACGGGACAGAATTTTTTTACGTGAATCCTCTGGAAGTGGTACCGGAACAGTTAAAGGCAAACAGAACCCTTCATCATGTACTTCCCTCCCGGAGAAAGTGGCTTGGTGTTGCCTGCTGCCCTCCGAATATTGCCCGTACACTTACCGGCCTTGGGAATTATATTTATTCTGAAAATGAGGATACTCTGTTTGTCAATCTTTTTATCGCCGGAAAGTGCTCAGTAAAATTAAAGGAAGGCACCATATCTGTGTCTGTCCAGACAGATTATCCCTATGACGGCAAGGTGAAAATAACAGTGGAAAACCATGAAGGAATTCCGTTTTCCCTGGCAGTACGCGAGCCTGGATGGACAAAAGTAGAGCAGATGGTCAGTAAGAGCGGAAAAGAAGTTTCAGTCAGACGGGAGAAGGGATATCTGTATACTGAAAAAACAGTTTGGGAGAGCCATGCAGAGTTTATTTTTGAGATACCTTTAAAACCTGTCCTGATGTGTGCCCATCCCCGCGTTGCTTCGGATGCAGGGAAGGCGGCAATCGTACGGGGACCTTTGGTGTATTGTCTGGAGGAAGCCGATAACGGAAAAAATCTGGGAGCTGTCGTACTGGATGCCGGCGGCAGTATAGAGCCGGTATTTCAGGAGGATTTACTGGGAGGGACTACCGCTGTTTTAGCGGATGCCTGGCGCGTAAGTGAAAAAGGATGGGAAGGGAAATTATATCAGCCTGTGACGGAACGATTGGAGAAATGCAGGGTTAAAGCGGTGCCGTACTGTATGTGGAATAACAGGGGGGAAGGGGAGATGCGTGTGTGGCTGCGGGTGATGAAAGAATATCAGGACAATACGCAATGATAAGACGCGTATTGAAAGCAGACTGTCATTAAACCGGACTTTGGGGGAATCAGAGGAACCCGTATATACATTTTTTATTTCTGGTACATAATTTTTATAGCAGTGACAAATCCGGCAGCAATGCCGGATTTGTGTTATAAAAAAATATATTTATAGGAAAAGGACATTTAAGAAAGTTGGAAATTTCGCGGATAAAATGTTATACTAACTGATACATGATAATCGTAATTACCATTTAACGTCAAAAAGGATAAGGTGATAAGAAATGTACATCGCAGATTTACACATTCATTCCCGATATTCCCGGGCCACCAGCAGGGACTGCACACCGGAATATCTGGATCTCTGGGCGCGCAGGAAGGGAATCCAGATAGTCGGCACAGGTGACTTCACACATCCTGCCTGGAGGGAGGAACTGCAGGAAAAGCTGGAACCGGCGGAGGATGGGCTGTATGTGCTGAAGGAAGAATATAGAATACAGGATTCTACAGCGGCAGCAGCCATGCAGCCGCGTTTTGTGGTTACAGGCGAGATCAGCTCTATCTATAAGAAAAAGGATAAAGTCCGTAAAGTACACAGCCTGATTCTTCTTCCGGGACTGGAGGATGCGGAGATCATCTCCGGGAAACTGGAAAGCATCGGCAATATCCATTCCGATGGACGTCCAATATTGGGATTAGACTGCAGGGACCTGCTGGAAATCCTGCTGGAGCTGTGTCCGCATGCCGTATATGTGCCGGCCCATATCTGGACACCTCATTTTTCTTTATTTGGGGCGTTTTCCGGTTTCGATACAGTGGAGGAATGCTTTGATGACTTATCGCCATACATCCGGGCCATGGAGACAGGACTTTCCTCAGATCCGCCTATGAACTGGAGGATATCTGCCCTTGATAAATACCAGCTTATTTCAAATTCTGACGCCCATTCCCCTGCAAAGCTGGGCAGGGAGGCCAACCTGCTTAACATCGAACTTACCTATGAAGGATTAAGAAATGCTATTCAGGAGGGAGTCGGTCTGGCAGGAACCATAGAGTTTTTCCCGGAAGAAGGAAAATATCACTTTGACGGGCACAGAAAATGCCATCTCTGTTTAAGCCCTCCGGAGGCAGAGAAATACCAGGGTAAATGCCCTGTCTGCGGAAGGAAACTCACGATTGGAGTGTCTCACAGAGTGGAACAGTTAGCTGACCGCCCGGAAGGATTTCTAAGAGCTGATGCGAAAGCATTTGAAAGCCTTGTACCGCTGCCGGAAGTTATCGGCGCGTCTGTGGGATATTCCGCGGCAAGCAGAAAGGTTGTGAGGCAGTATGAAGAAATGCTCCGGAAACTGGGACCTGAATTTGAGATACTGCGCATAATGCCCCTGGAAGAGATCCGAAGCGTTTCCGGGCATTTGATCACTGAGGGAATCCAGAGGCTGCGGGAAGGAAAAGTGGAGAGAATCCCCGGTTTTGACGGAGAGTATGGCACCATAAAATTATTTGAGCAGACAGAAATAGAAAACCTGGATGGACAGTTGAGCCTTTTTGACAGCATGGAAAGCATTCGGAATACGAATAAAATATCAGGCAATACAGGAACTGTACAGAGAAAAGGACAATCAGATGATGTACGGGAAAACACCCTTCCCACTCTTCCTGCCCCCCAGCCTCTGAATCCCAGGCAGCAGCAGGCCGTCCAGTCCGTAGACCGGGCAGTGGCAGTCATAGCAGGTCCGGGCACCGGGAAGACTAAGACACTCATATCCCGCATCCTCTATCTTCTGGAAACCAGAAAAGTAAAGCCTTCAGAGATAACCGCAGTTACGTTCACGAATAAAGCTGCCGCCGAGATGCAGGAGCGTCTGAGGCAGCGGTTAGGAAAAGGCAGATCAGCCCGTCTGATCCAGGTAGGCACTTTCCACTCCATCTGCCTTGATCTGCTGAAAAAACAAGGTATGCAGTTTACCCTTGCCGACGAGACGGAAACCCTGGATATTGCCGCAGACATAGTCAAGAGCAGGAATCTGGGGATAAAACCCAGACAGTTCCTCCAGAAAGTATCCCGGATCAAAACAAAAAGCGATGTGTTCTCAGACCTTTCAGACGGCAGGCGTGAAGAGAAAGCTCCGTCAGAACATACACCGTTTACCGCCCTTGGCATAACAGAATCCGAACACGCCGCATACATAGAATACAGCCAGACATTAAAATCCCTGCATATCCTTGACTTTGACGACCTGCTTACGGAAACCCTGAACCTCATAAAATCTGATCCAACCATTCCGGCACAGAGCTTCCATTACCTACACGTCGACGAATTTCAGGATATCAGCCCAATCCAGTACCGACTGATCATGGAGTGGGCAAAGCGGGGCAGAGAGCTGTTTGTCATTGGCGACCCGGACCAGTCCATTTACGGTTTCCGCGGCTCAGACGATAAATGTTTTGAACATTTAAAAAACCACTTCCCAGACCTTAATATCATCCGCCTGACCGAAAACTACCGTTCCGCACCTCAGGTGATCTCCAGCGCAGTTAAGGTTATATCCAAAAATCCTGGCATGGAGAGAGTTATCCACCCCAACCGGCCGGACAACACGCAGGTCCGCCTTGTCACAGCCGGAAGCGAGATGGGGGAGGCTATATTTACCGCTAAAGAGATCAACCGCCTGATTGGCGGAATTGATATGCTGGATGCACAGGAAAAACAGGAAACACGTACGGAGCATACAATAAGAAGCTTTGCCGATATTGCAGTATTGTACAGAACACACCGCCAGGCTGAACTTCTGGAAAAATGTCTGCGAAGGGAGGGCATTCCATATGTGATTGCCGGGCGCGAGGATTTTCTTGCAGAAAAGACCGTCCGGGGATGCATCTGCTTTTTCCGATGCCTGACAGATCAGGATGACACAGTGAACAGGAATCTTTGCCTGAAATTACTGTGGGACCTGGAACCAAACCAGATAAGCGGCAGTATTTTTGAAACCATGCAGGGGAAGTATATTCCATTCCTAAAGAAAGGAAAACCGCAGAAAGTCCTGGAACAATGGATAGAAGACATGAATCTTACAGATGATATAGCTGTAAACAAGCTTCTTGGAATGACCGTTTTCTATAAATCCATGCAGGAATTCATGGATGCCGTCTGCCTTGGTGTGGAAAGTGATCTGAAACGCTGCGGCGGCAGGAAATATACAGCCGACTGCGTCACACTCATGACACTCCACGGCTCAAAAGGCCTGGAATTCCCAGTGACGATTATCTATGGCGTCAGAAAAGGCGTGATACCTTATGAGAGGGACTCTCATCAAAAGAAAGAAGACAGCGCAGGTATCCGGGAGAATTTCATCACTGACATTGAGGAAGAACGCCGGCTCTTTTACGTGGGAATGACCAGAGCCAAAGAGGAATTGATACTCACCACCTCCCGGGAAACCTCTGCCTTTCTGGAGGATCTGCCGGAGGAATCCCTGCGGAGAGAAATTGCTGATAAAAGAAAGCAAAACGACGGGGGAGAGCAGTTAAGCCTTTTCGACTTCCTGTAAATGAAGCAGACTGAGAGGAAAAAAGAATGACACAAAAGAATATAAAACATCTGACACTTCTGCATTCCAATGACATGCACGGTGATTTCCTTGCAGAGGAAATTGATAATGAACTGGTGGGAGGCGTCTCTCTTTTATCAGGTTATGTCAACCAAGTGAGAAGAGACATTCCCAATACCTTATACATGATCGCAGGAGATATGTTCAGGGGTTCTCTCATAGATACTGAATTCAAGGGAATCTCCACAATAGAAATCATGAATGTCCTGGGACCTGATATTGTCTCCCTGGGAAATCACGAACTGGATTACGGCATTGCGCATCTGTTGTTTTTGGAGCGCTGCTGTAAATTCCCCATCGTAAATGCAAATATCTACATCAGGCCAACAGGTATGCGTTTGTTCCGGTCCCACAAAATCCTTCAAGTGGATGGTATGAAAATCCTTGTTATGGGCCTTTTGACGGAAGACATTATGAGTAAGGCAAAATCAGACATGCTCCTTGGAACCTTTGTGGATTTGACCGATGCAGCCAGGGAAGTGGGCATTATCTGCAACAGTTATAAAAACGTGGATATTGATTTTACCATACTCCTCACACACATTGGATTTGCGGAAGATTTAAAGCTTGCCGAACAGCTTGACCCCAGATGGGGTGTGGATGTTATCATCGGCGGTCACAGCCACACCTATCTGGACGCGCCCGCAGAGGTGAATAACATCCTTATTGTACAGGCCGGGATCGGAACTGACCAGATCGGACGTTTTGAGATAGAGGTAAACACGGATACCAATTCCGTTGAGAGCTACACATGGGAAACGGTTCCTATTGATGACGCGCACTGTGAAAGAAATGAGGAACTGGAACACCTGATCTATGACTTTAAAAAAGTAACGGATGAAAAATACGGAGCGGTCCTGGCCAGCATGGTGCGAAAAGCCACCCATCCCAGCCGCTATCAATCCACAAGCGCAGGGAATCTGTTCTGTGATGCGCTGAAAAAACAGTTTGGACTGGATATCGTCATGCTTGGTTCCGGAAGCCTCAGGGCGGAGGAAATAGGACCCATTATCACGGTGGGGGATTTGCTGAATATGTATCCCTATGATGAGACACTGGTCCGTATTGAATTGACAGGAAAAGAACTGAAGAGAGGAATTCTCCATGCCATGAAGAAAAGCTTCCGTGCTAAGGACAACGATTCCGAATATTATCAGTTCAGCAAAGGCATCCATATTGTATATTCCACAGGCAGCCAGGTATTGACAGAAGCACGGTTTAACGGAAAAGAAATACAGGATGATGCCGTATTTGCCGTGGGCCTGGAACTGTTCCACTACAATAATATAGACAGTTTCCTGGGGCTTGACCGGGAGGCCATGGAGGGGCGGAAGCAGGCGAAGACTGTGACGGGAAATATCCGAACTGCTATTGAGGAATATTTTAGAGAACATAATGCTCTGCGGCCTGTTTATGAAAAAAGAACAGAAACAACAGATTAAGAAAGGAAAAATATAAAATGCAGGAATCTAAATCAAATATATCCATAAGAAATGCACAGCCGGGGGAAGGTGAATATCTGGCCTCCATTGAGGCGGCCTGTTTCCCGGCAGCGGAAGCAGCCAGCGTGGAGGCCATAAAAGAGCGTCTGGCTGCATTTCCTGAAAAGTTTTTTGCTGCGGAAACAGAAGGAAAATTAGTGGGATTTGTCAATGGAGGCGTGACAGATGAACCATATCTGCCTGACGAGATGTATCACAATGTTGGTTTACATAATCCAAATGGCAGCTATCAGACCGTATTCGGCCTCAATGTTCTGCCCCGGTACAGAAGACAGGGCATCGCTGAGAAACTTATGAATGCATTGATACAGTCCGCAAAACAAGAGGGGAAAAAAGGAGTCATTTTGACCTGTAAGGACCACATGATCCATTACTATGAAAAATTTGGCTTTGTCTGCCACGGCAGAGCGGATTCCTGTCACGGAAATGCAGTCTGGAACCATATGCAGCTGATTTTTTAAAGCATCTCTGCAGATATCCGGGTAATCCATGGGAAAGTATCATACACGCTCAAACCCATGCACCCAGTCCGCCTTTTTGTAATATAATACAAACACCACGGAGCTTAAACACCACGTCAGCGGATAAGCCCAGAAAATAACCTGGATAACCGGTATGAATTTCACGATGGCGGTGCACCTTTTTTTGCCCTGTCGTATTCCCTGGCTCCCGGATTCTGGCTGACAAAGGTGGTCAGCGCAAGGGTAAAGCAGTTGATTGGCAGGAAGACGAACCCCTCGATCTTAGAGTAGGCACCACATCCGGCCGCCGCCATTTTTCCGAAGGTGTTGATATTCGTCTGTATGATCACATTGACGGCTCTTTCACTATTTTACTCCTCATGTGGAAAAAAGCAACAATAAAAGCGATTGACAAACATACCGATGGTATGTTAATTTGAATATAATCCAAAGAAATATGGAGGTACAATATGGCACGGAATAAATATCCGGAGGAGACAGTGAATCTGATTCTGGAAACTGCAGGCAGACTTTTTGTGGAAAAGGGGTATGAGCGGACTTCTATCCAGGATATCGTGGATCATCTGGGAGGACTCAGCAAAGGCGCTATTTATCACCACTTTAAGTCAAAAGAGGAAATCCTCTCTGCTGTGACAGACCGCATGACGGAAGGGTCGGAAGTTCTGCTGCGCCGGATAAGAGACGATAAGACGCTTACAGGAAAAGAAAAACTAAAAAAATTGTTTTTTGAATCCCTCAACCGTCCGGAGCAGAAAGATATGTTTCGTTCCGCCCCCCGACTTGGAGATAATCCGCAGCTATTGTCCATGGTAATGCGGGAAACCATTGATATCACGGCTCCCCAATATCTGACCCCCATCATGGAAGAGGGGATAAAGGACGGCAGCATCCATACAAAATATCCGGCAGAGTTAGGGGAAGTATTGCTTCTGCTTGGGAATGTATGGATCAATCCAATGACTATGGATTCCACCCCTGAGGAGACACTCAGGAAATGCCTCTGTTTTAAGGAGATTTTGGAGGCCCTTGGTCTTGACATTGTGGATGAGAAAACTATCAACAGACTGCAGGAACTGACAGAGATTTATAATGAATATAAATAATATAAGGCTGCCCGGCAGCATTGTCTGAACCGGCAGCTTATTTTTTATCATTATACATACCTACGGTCGGTATTAAAAGGAGAGAAACGATGGATGCAGTAATAGAAATAAGGGAAGTGTCTAAGAGTTTTCAGGGACAGAGTGTGCTGGAACGCTGCTCCCTGAATCTGAAGAAGGGTGAAATTTACGGCCTGTTGGGAATCAACGGAGCCGGAAAGACCACACTGATGAAAATAACCGGCGGTTTTCAGCAGCCGGACGAGGGAGAAGTGCGGATAGAAGGCAGAGACAGCTGGGAGTACAGAGAGAAGATCCAGAGCAGGATAGGCACTCTGATCGAGACGCCCATATTTTACGATCACTTGTCAGCCAGGGAGAATCTGGAGATCCATATGGCATACATGGGTCAGGAAAGTGATATTAACGGTGCCCTGGAGCAGGTAGGGCTGGTGCGGACAGGAAAAAAGCCGGTCTCCAGATTTTCCATGGGCATGAAGCAGCGGCTGGGGATTGCAAGGGCAATGCTCCATAGCCCGGATTGTCTGCTGCTGGACGAACCGGTCAATGGCCTTGACCCTGTGGGAATACAGGAAGTGAGAGATATTCTGCTGGCTTTGGCAAAGAAAGGTACAGCGATGCTGGTCTCCAGTCATATTCTGAGCGAAATGGAGCAGCTTGCCCACAGAGTGGGCATCCTGGCACAGGGAAAAATTGTGGAGGAGTTCTCCCCGTCTTTGATGAGAAAACAATACGGAGAAAATTTTGAAAATTACGTCATTGACATTATGAGGAGGAAACAGATATGAAGCTGATAAAGCTGGAATTAAGAAGAACGGACTTTAAGGGCTATCTGCTGGCAGCAGTGGGGATCGCTGTGTTTTGTCTGATCATGACCTTTGCCTTTCCGCTGCTTCCCAAACTGGAGGAGGGAAGTGTGACCAAAGACGATGCGCTGCTGTTTGCCACCTGGAAAGGGGTGCTGCTGCCCGTTTCCGGACTGATCATGTCCTGTTTTGCGGTCCTGGGCGGCGCTATGGCAGCCAGGCTGGTGGTGACAGAATATACAGGGAAAAATGCGCTTCTGCTCTTCTCTTACCCTGTGAAAAGAAAATCGGTCCTGAAGGCAAAATGTACCCTGCTGTGGGGCTTTATATTTACAGCTACGTTACTCTGTGAGACACTGTGCTTTCTTGTGGTGGGTATGGCGGCCAATCTGTTTCATTTCATGCCCGAAACCTTTGGCATAACGGAGATAGGGAGGGTGCTGGCAGCAGGTGTGGTACTGGGCGTGATGGCAGCCTCTATAGGACAGATTTCCATGCGTATTGGTTTTGGGAAAAAATCACTGGTGGCTTCTGTGGTAACTTCCGTTATCCTCATATGCCCGGTGACAAACCTTTTCATGCTGGGAGCGGACAGGGGGCTTTGGATCATGATTGGGATCATGACGGTTACCCTGGCCGCAGGTCTGGGATGTTATGTGGGACTTACAAACAAAATAGAGAATATGGAGGTATAAATATATGAAGAAAAACGGTTTTTCAAGAGATTTTATGCTGGTAGTTATGGGACAGATCATCTCTCTGTTTGGGAATGCGGTGGTCAGGTTTGCCCTTCCTCTGCATCTGCTTAACATTTCCCAGTCTCCTACCCTGTATGGGATGGTGTCAGCGCTGGCATTTTTGCCGCTGCTTATCATGTCACCCCTTGGAGGTGTGATCGCGGACCGGGTGAATAAAAGAAACATCATGGTAGTGCTGGATTTTTCCACTGCCGGAATTATCCTGCTGTTTCTTCTGTTGTCAGGACAGGTGAACCTTGTGGCGCTGATCCTTGCGGCACTGATCCTGCTTTATAGTATTTCCGGTCTTTATCAGCCGTCTGTGCAGGCCAGTATGCCGTTTTTGGTGCCTGAGGAGAAACTGGTGCAGGCCAATGCCGTTATCAACACAGTATCTTCCCTGGCCGGACTTTTAGGACCTGTGCTGGGCGGCATCTTTTACAGTATGAAGGGGATCCATGTGGTGCTTGCCATCAGTATGGTGTGTTTCTTCCTCTCGGCTGTGATGGAAATCTTTATCAGAATTCCATTTACGAAAAGAGAGACCAATATGGGAGCTTTCCGCATTATTTTCGGAGACTTAAAGGAGAGCGTACATTTTATTGCAAAGAGCCAGAAGGTGATTGGCAAAGCCACTGTTATTATAGCGTTTGTGAATTTATTCATATCCTCCCTGCTGATCATCGGGCTTCCGGTCCTCTGTACCCAGGTACTTGAATTCCAAAAGGCTGATCCGAACCAGATGTACGGATATCTGTCAGGAATCATGGCTTTCGGCGGAATTGCAGGTGGAATTGCCGCAGGAATTCTGGGAGGTAAGATCAAGATTGGAGATACCTGGAAGCTGATCGTGGCTGTGGCCCTGCTCATGTTCCCCATGGGCGGAATTCTGTATTCATCGGTTCCTGATATGGGAAAATATTTGGTACTGGCCGCGGGAGCATTTTTGATCATGCTGTGTGCAACTTTATTTACGGTACAGACAATGTCTTTTGTGCAGATGAAAACGCCGGGACATTTGATCGGAAAAGTGATCTCCTGGGTTATGGCCATCGCCACCTGTTCCCAGCCTCTGGGGCAGGCTGTGTACGGTGTTGTGTTTGAGCAGGCCAGAGGTCTGGAATGGGCAATCTTTATGACAGCAGGCATTGCCAGTATTTTCGTGGGTCTGTATCTGAGAAAAATATGGATCTCGGAGGGGATACTGGACAGCGGAACAGAGGCCGTGTCCGGTGCATATAAATAAAGAAAAAAGTAGAGTTCCTTTATGTTCTATGTAAGATCTAACGACGGCACCAGGATCGCTGTCTATGAGTTCAACAAGGAGTGCTCCAAGACCGTGTTTCTGGTCCACGGGTGGCCGCTCTCACATGAGATTTATGAGTACCAGATCGAACTGCTGACAAAATGCGGATACCATGTGGTGGCGATTGACCTGAGAGGTTTTGGTGAATCCGATGCGCCGGCCTGCGGTTATGGATATGACCAGATGGCAGCAGATATTTATCATGTGGTGAAATCCATGGGATTGAAAAAATTCATTCTCACAGGTTTTTCCATGGGAGGAGCCATTGTGCTGCGTTATATGCGGCTGTTTTGCGGCTACGGGGTGGATAAGCTGATTCTTCTTGCCGCCGCTGCCCCATCCTGGACACAGCGGAAAGGCTATCCATACGGACTTACCAGAAAATATGTGGATGGCCTGATTTCCCTGGCTGAGACGGACAGACCGCAGTTGGCTTATAACTTCAGCCATGAGCAGCTTTTTGCCACACCCCACCGGGAGCCGGTAAAACAGTGGTTCCAGGATATATCCCTCTCCGCTACCGGCATTGCTACAGTCAGAACAGCGATCTCGCTCAGGGACGAGGACGGGCGCAGTGACCTGGCCTGTGTTCATGTTCCCACATGGATCATCCACGGAGGGAAAGACGTGGTAGTGTCCAATGACCTGGCCCGTATCCAGAAGGAGGGAATTCCCTGTTCCCAGCTTGTGACCTTGGAGAACAGCGGGCATGGAATCATGTATGATGAGCTGGCCCTCTTTAATAAAATATTTCTCCGGGCAGTCAGAACAAACCCGCAGGCCCGTTGAAAACAGAGTTACTGTTGACTCCGTGCCCAGCAACACGCTTCGCGATGCACAGATATGGAGCATTCTGCTCCATATGGCGCTGGCTGCCTCGGGCTTTTCATGCCTTCGGCCTGAAAACACCTGGCGGGACAGTGGCGCGTGAACAGTAATAAAACAGATGCAGAGTATTTGCCGCATGTCAGAAATGGCATGCGGTTTGTGCGTTTCTATGCTATAATATCTAAAAAGCGTGAGGCCGCTGGCGATCAGCGGCGTACAGGGTGGGAAAGGGGAAATTTTCTGCAGAAAATTTTTACCAGGTATATCAGCTACGTTGTCGCCGTAGCGCTTCTGGCTATTTTAGCGCTGAATTGGGGGGCTGCAGGGGCGAAATGCCAGAAAACAGATGGTACAGGGTCCCGGTGGATGCGGGGAGTGTTCTCTTTGCCATAGATAAAGAGAGAGGGGAGGTGCTGGCCCACTGGGACCAGGATATGGCAGGCAGCGGCATGGAGGATCTGGGGCTTACCCCGGAGGTTTAAGGCGGCTGATTATGCGCTTTACGATGCGAAGAACAGCGGAAAGGGAATCATGAAACAGTATTCCCTGAATTGAGGCATACCATAAAAAACATAAGGAGACAGATGATATGGATAACAATACAACCGTGACAGACTTAAAAATGAGGGTATTTGATTTTTGCGAAGAGAGGCACTGGAATAAATCCCATAATCCTAAGGATTTGTCCATCGGCATTTCCACAGAGGCCAATGAACTGATGGATTTGTTCCGGTTTAAATCCAATGACCAGATGAAGGAAATGATGAAAGATGAGAAAAAGAGAGAACGCATTGGGGAGGAGCTGGCAGATACGCTGATTTTTTCACTGCGCTTTGCCGAGATGTATTCTTTTGATATTGATGAGATCATCCGCGATAAGATGATAAAAAATGCGGTGAAGTATCCGAAGCCCGGAAAATAACGGCGGGAAGGAGTTTTTATGGAAATCAGATGTATTGCTCTTGACCTTGACAGGACAACACTGGACGGGGATGGATATCTGCCGGAGGAAAACAGGCTGGTGCTGGAGGGGATCATGGAAAAGGGCGTGCAGGTGGTGGCAGCCAGCGGAAGAGCCCTCTCCACTTTCCCTGAAGCCATCAGAAAAATGAAGGGGATCCGGTACGCCATCACATCAAACGGAGCGGCTGTATATGATCTTTCCGCAGGAAAGTGTCTGAAACAGTATAAGATGACAGAGGACTCCGTGCATCGGATCCTAAATCTGACAAAAAACTTTCCTGTGACCTTTGAGGCCTTTGTGGATGGAGAGGCATATGCGCCCAGGGCGTATGTGGAGGATCCCATACAGTTTGGTGCCGATGTCAGGGCAGTCCCCTATATCCGGGGAACCAGAAAACCGGTGGAGGATATTTGGGACTTTATCTGCGCCCATGGGTCTGTACTGGATGGCATGGATGTGATCATAAGTGATCCGGAACTGAAGTCCAGGCTGTGGCAGATGCTGGATGGGGAGGCAGAGGATGTGTATATCACGTCATCCGTCCCGCAGCTCCTGGAGATTTCCTATAAAGATGCAGGAAAGCACACGGGAGCTGCCTTTTTGCTGGATCACCTTGGACTGCGGCAGGAAGAACTTGCGGCTTTCGGGGATGGGGATAACGATGCCGAGCTGCTGGCATTTGCGGGAATTGGAATTGCAGTGGAGAACGCATCCCCAAAATGTAAAGAGGCCGCGGATCATATTACCCTGTCCAATGAAGCCTGCGGCGTTGCATATGGCATCAGAAATATACTTAAACTATAAGAGAGGCATAAGGTATGATTCAGAATTGGAAACATAAGTTAAAATATATCTGCGGCGTTCTGGTGCTGCTGCTCTGCTTTCTGACGGGATGTACCAGCACCACAGACAGTATGACAGGCGGGACGGACAAAGACACCCAGCAGGCAGCCGCTTCCCTTGAAGAATCGGGAAGCTATACCTCAAAAGAGGATGTGGCTGCTTACATTCACCAATTTGGACAACTTCCGGATAACTTTATCACGAAAAAGGAAGCAAAGAAGGCCGGATGGGTCAGCAGCAAAGGAAATCTGGCTGAGGCAGCACCGGGTAAGAGTATCGGGGGAGACCGGTTCGGCAACTATGAGGGAAACCTGCCGGAAAAAGAGGGACGGCAGTATTATGAATGCGATATTGACAGCGACGGAAGTTACCGGGGAGCAAAAAGGATCGTCTATTCAGATGACGGCCTCGTGTACTATACAGAGGACCACTACGAGACCTTTGAGCTTTTATACGGGGAGGAGAATCTATGAAGGTAGTCCTGGACGCATTATGTATGGACGAGAAGGAGAAAGCGCACAGATATCTGAAGGAAAAATTAGAACTTCCGGATTACTGCGGGGGTAATCTGGATGCATTGTATGACTGCCTTACAGATAAGGAAGAGATGGAGATAGAGGTGGAGAACCGGGAGCTGGCACAGGATTATTTTCTGCGGATATGGCGGGTCCTGCTGGATGCCTCCGGGGAGAATGAGGGTCTTCAAGTGATTGGCTAATAAAAACACAGGAGATAGAAAATGGGTAAAGTGCAGAAAGACAATGGAAAATCATCAAAGAAACGAATATGGCTTCTTCTGGCGGTCATAGCCGTGGCAGCGGCGGCAGCAGTCATATTTTTTATGAAGAGCCGAACAGAGAACGCGGTGTTTTCCGTTGACGGGCAGCCGGTTTACAAGGAAGAGGCAGCTTGTGTTGTCAGCAAGATCAAATTGCATCAGAGGGAAAAGATAGCGGCTAAGGCAGGAATTGATATATCGGATTTCACCTGGGAAACAGAGGCGGAAGGAAAGACCGCATATGAACACCTGGCTGACGCAGTGGTAGATGAGTTAAAACAAATGAAAACCATGCAGAAGGAGGCTATGGACAACGGCCTTGCTGATGCAATTGACTATCCTTCCCTGATGGAGGCCATGGAAAAAGAGAATAAGGATAGAGAGAAGAAAAAGGGAAATAACGAGACCGTGTTCGGAATGACCCGGTATACAGCAGACCAGTTCTATGATTATTTCAATGAAAATCTCTCCCTACAGAATAAAAGAGAACTGATAAAGAAAGAAGTGCTCACTGCATCGGATAAGGAGGCAAGGGCAGCTTACGATGCAGACCCGGACTATTTCAACAATGAGGAGTATGAAACAGTGGAGACATATGCCAAAAACCTTGTTCTGGATCGTAAGTATGAGGAACATTTACATGAGATGGCAGAGGCTGCCAAAGTGGAAATACCCAGTGAGAAGGCATTGGTACAGGCTGTCAAGGATGCTTTGGAAGGGAAATAAAAACACGAATACATATATTAGGAAAAAAGACATTCACATACCCAATAAAAAAGGTATACAGGATGTCTTTTTTTGTTGCAGAATCAATAAAAAAAGGTGAGTGACTGCTGAAAGATTTGCTTAATCATATAAATTTTTTGCATGATTGTATCTTTTGGGATTATAAATGGTCGAAAATGACGAAAAACAGGTAGAATTCGTAAAAATTTATGTTTATATGTGGACTATAATAGAAGACACGGCAATGCAACACCTGTCAAAATGACGGAAGCTGATCAGCGCAGCGTGTTGAAGCTCATTGCGTAAATATTCTTTTGGAAGGAGAGCAATGTATGAAATCATGGAAGCGATGGAACAGGGCGTTTGGTGCTACTCTGGCTACAGCTCTTGTCTGCACTTCAGTTAATTTCCCGGTCTATATACAAGCGGCCGTAGAAGACCAGGGAAGCATATCTGAGGCAGCTACAGAGACAATTCCTGAAATCACGGGAACCGTTTACCACGTGGACAGTGCAGGGGGCAGTGATGAAAGCGGTGACGGGTCGGAGGCAAATCCATTTAAAACTCTGGCTAAGGTAAACACAATTGAACTGCATCCCGGAGACGGCATCAGCCTGAAAAAGGGCAGCATTTTTGACAACCAGCAGCTTGCACCGAAAGGAACAGGAACCGAGGAGAAGCCTATCGTGATCAACACATATGGCGAGGGAAGCATGCCTGTTATCAATGCAGGAGGATTCAGAAGGACCGGCGGCACCAATGGGGACGGTACACCTGAATATGCAGGCTACAAAGAGGCGGTCCTGATCCAGAATATGGAGTATACATATGTAACAGGACTGGAAGTCACAAATGATGACGCATTCAATGAGACAAGCGATGCAGGAGATCCAAACAACCTGAATTCCGGAAGCGACGATGTAATTCCCAGACGTCTGGGTATTCACGTTACCATTGATGAGCGGGAAACTGTAAACAAAACATTAGACGGCGGCAGAGAGTACAACACCGTCGTTGTTGACGGCTGTTATGTACATGATGTAGACGGAAATGAAAACCGCGGTGTAAACAAAGTTGACGGCGGTATTGGTATTGAGGTTATCTTCAGCTCAGAAGCAGGAGTCTTTCCTTACTTCAACGGCGTAACCATCCAAAACAACAGAATTGACCAGTGTGACCGTACAGGGATCAAGGCTATCCGCCTTTCCGACCTGGATCAGTTCAGAAACAATGACCCGGATAAAGCCGGATATGACCCCAATAATGACGCGGATAACAACTCAGCCAATGACGGTGTACGTCATGACAATATCCGCTATAAAGACCAGGCACAGAGAGGTCTTCACATTGTCGGAAACTATCTGAGTGATATCGGCGGTGACGGTATTCTGGTCTGTGAATCACAGGGCGCAGTAGTTGAGCACAACGTGGTAAACGGACAGGCTATGCGCGCAAAAGGAGCCAATGCAGGTATCTGGGCATGGAACTCCTTTGACACCTTATTCCGTTATAATGAGAGCTTTGACGGCCCGGCCTACAACCAGGACGGCTGCTCTTACGACAGTGATTACTGGTGTGCGGGCAGCATTTTTGAGTACAATTACAGCCATGATACGCCTATGGGCTTTATGCTTATGATGGGTAATAACAATACAGATGTTATCCGTTATAATGTGAGCCAGAATGACGGCCTTGCATGGCGTCACGGAGCAGGAAATACCAATTCGGAAAGTTACATTTACAATAATGTATTCTATTACGATGGCGCAAACTGGGTATTCAATCACAGCAACGGCGGCGGTTCCGCTATGGGAAGTGCTTACAACTGGCATATGTACAACAACATTTACTATAACTACAATGAAGAAGTGGCCAGTAAATGGGGCAGTGCGGAGACAACGGCGGAAAGCTGGAACAACTCTTATCTGCAGCAGGCAGGAAACCTGGTATATGAAGCCAGCGGCATTCATGATCCCGGTGAAATCCCTAATGCGATCCAGGCAGATCCGCTCTTTGAAAATGCGGGCGGCGGCCAGAGCGCTGCGATCAGCGATGACGGTATGACAGCTACATCCAATTGGGAATCCCTGAAAGCCTACGCGCTGAAGGAAGGTTCACCTGCTATCGGCAATGGTGTGTATGTCAATGTAGTTCCGGCAACCAGCCCGGAAAACAAAGGACTCTGGGATTACACTTCAGACAGAAATGCAAAGACCGACTTCTTTGGAAATGCCCTCTATGACGGCGCACCTGATATCGGTATTATGGAAATGACAGGCGTTCAGGGTGCAGACTTCGCACTTGAGAGCAATGCGGGATATAAAGTATATGATCCGGAATGCGGAGCATATCTTACAAGCGGGGAAAATGGCCTGGAAGTCAACGCTTCAGGCAGCCAGTTTGTCATGGAGAATGCAGGCGGCGGCTATAAAGTTAAAATCTGGGATACAGAGAGTAATGCGTACTTATACTTAAATACGGATGGTGACAGTGCAGTTCTGTCTGAAAAAGATTCCACTGTCTGGACAGCGGTTGACAGGAAGAACGGCCTTCATCAGTTGAGATCCGGGGATAACTTCCTTGTCTGCAACGATGACGGAACACTTTCTCTGGGCACAGCAGGTACAGACTGGCAGTTTGTCCTTCAGGAGCATTCCAAGTCCTATAATGTAGGCGGAGATGCCATTGACGGATTCAGCGCTGACCGGGCTTACGACGCAAATAAAAAATTATCCGGTTATGTTGAGGAGTATACCAAACTGACTGGCAGCGGCAGCGGTGTATATGCTACAGGCGTTACAGCTGACACAATTGAATACAAGGTTTACGCATCAGATGCTTCCCACAACCTGAAACTCTATGTTTCTGAGATGGAAGATACAGCCGGACGTACTTTTGACGTTCTGGTAAACGGTGAGGTAGTGAAAGAGAGATACACCTTGTCCGGTGACACAGATGTTATTGAAATCGGTTCTGTGTATCCTGCAGGCGGTGTTATCACTGTGAAACTTCAGAGTGCATACAGTGAAGAAGCCGGAACAATGACTGATCCAATCCTGAATGGTATCGCAGCAGATATGGCTGTTATGTCAGAAGTGAATATGAGACTGGATGCAGGTAATTCCGATACATCCAATATGGGCAACCATGACGGACTGTTTGAGGATGCAGAATTTGAAGCCACAGGAAGCGGCTGGTACGCAAATGGTTCCACCTCAACAGAGGAGATCAACAGCAAGCTTGCCGGTGGGAAACCTGTACCGGATGCCGGGCTTGGAACTGCACTGAAGAGTGGACGTGCAGGTGAAGACTTTGGATACAAATTCAAAGTGGCACCTGGAATCTACAGAGTAAAACTGTATTTTAATGATACAAGCGCAGATGAATTTACACCTGGAACATTTGATGTGAGTGTCAACGGTTCTGTAGTGGAAGAAGGATTTACCATTCCGGAGCAGAATAAAGCATACGATATCACGGTTACAGCGGAGGCACAGGACGGTCTGATTGATATCGGACTGAAAGCAGCCGAGGGAAAAGCCATTGTCAATGCAGTTATCGTTGAGCCTTATCAGGAGATCACAGGCGAGAACCTGGCACTGAACAAAGCGGCAGACGCAAGCGGCCAGGAAGAAGACTCCATGGCAGCAAAATACGCAGTTGACGGCAGCCAGTCCACACGTTACAGCAGCGGACAGGGCAGCAGCCAGTGGATCAGCGTTGATCTGGAAAAGAAATATATGGTAGATACCGTTGCGGTTGACTGGACACCAGGCGCTTATGCCACAGATTATGAGGTGCAGGTCTCTGCAGACGGAGAGACCTGGAATACGGTCAAGACAGTAAACAGCGCTTATCCGGGACTGAATCTGGTGAAATTTGATCCGGCAGAAGCACAGTATGTAGCGCTTGTCTCCATCAGCAATGCCAATGAATGGGGAATGTCCATGACAGAGCTGGGTGTTTACGGTGAGGAGATCACGGGAAGCCCGGCAGCAACAGTAAGTACAGAGGACAAAGGAAACCATAACTATCAGGTAAACGTAGGCCTGGAGAATATTTTCAACAAGTACAGAAATGCAGTTGTGGAATATACATATGATCCGGCTCAGATCACCTTAAATACAGACAGTGCCGCAGTAAATGAAGAGGCACTTCTGAAAACAGTAGACCCAACAGTAACAGATAATGAGGACGGAACCAAGACGGTTCGTTTCTCTTATGGAATCAAGAAACAGGATGCATTCCAGAAGGCTGCGGAACTGATGAATGTAACCTTTACGGCAGAAGAGGGAGCAACAAGGAAACCGGTAACTGTTAATGTATCCTTCAGCAATGCGGAAGGCCATGTGACAGCACTGGAAAAAGTGCTCACATATGTACCGAATAACTTTACATATGAAGATTTAAGCGTTTTGATCCAGGATGCAGAAGCGCAGATGAATGCAGCAGTAGTGGGACCGAAACCGGGTGAATATACCCAGGAAGCAGTCGATACATTCAAAGAAGCTATTGAGGAAGCGAAAGCAGTTCCGGAAGGAAAGGAAGCTTCTGAGTATGAAGCTGCATATGTGAAGCTGGAAGCAGCTATGAAGGCATTTACCGAAGTGGTCAACGTTGCAGAATATGATACTTACTATCAGGACTTTGCGGCAGCAGATGAGGCAAACTTTGAATATGCGAATGCTTCCGGACAGCTTACGGATGAAGGTATGTTATTATCTATCGGCGGCAGCGGAGTTGCTAAGGATATGAATGCCACCGCTATCAACCAGGGGATATTCCGTATCCGCTTTACTACAGACAGTGTTGCAGACCAGACATTGTTTACTGTTGGAAACGGAATCATGTTCGGGTACGATGCAGGCGGCGGAAACTGGTTCTATGATAAAACGGCAGACGGAGGCTGGGGCAACTTTATCTATGGCCATGCGCTTACACCGAATGAAGAACATGAGATCATTTTCAAATTTGTACCGAGTGCCAGCAAAGCAGCAGGTTTATACGACCTGACTCTGTGGTATGACGGAACTGAATTAGGAAGTGCATCCAATGTTCCTTACAGCACAGAACCCGGACAGTATACACTGCAGAGCAGAAGAAATTTACACAACATGACTGTAAAAGAAGTATACTACGGCGATGAAGTTCCATCACATACCATCAGTGTAACAGCAGGTGAGAACGGAACCGTCAGCCAGACGGGTGATGTATCGGTAGACCGTGAAACAAACAAAACATTTGTGATCAAACCGGATAAAGGTTATACTGTTGATAAAGTGCTTATTGACGGCAAACCGGCAGTAGTGGAAAATAATAAAGTTACATTTGAATATGTAATTGAAGACCACACGCTGGAAGTAACCTTCAAGAAACTTGAGACATCCAGTCTGGAAGCCCTGATTCAGGAGATGAAGGGAATTCAAGCGGACGGTTATACACCGGACAGCTATCAGAAATTCCAGGAAGCGATCGCCGCAGCAGAAGCTGTTGTGGAAAACGCCACAACGCAGAAAGAGATCACCGATGCCATCGTAGCCCTTGGCAATGCAAAAGATGTGCTGGTACAGACCGCCCTTGAAGGCCTCACAGTCAACACAGAAAATGCCAAGACAGACTATCTGTTAGGCGATGAATTCAACGCAGAGGGAATCGTAGTGGAGGCCGTATACAATGATGGCACCACAAAGACACTGAATGCGGACGAATACACCATCACTGGATTTGATTCCAGCGTGATCGGACCAAAAGAAATAACAGTGTCTTATACAGAGGGTGAAACAGCTATGACTGCATCCTTCACCGTACAGGTCAGCTTAACTGTAGACACCAAGGGACTGGAATTAGCTATCACCATGGCAGAGAATCTTGCAAACGGCAGCCAGTCCTTCTCACCGGAGAGCTGGGCAGCAGTGGAAGAGGCTCTGAATGAGGCAAATGGTCTTCTGACAAGCCTTGAGACAACCCAGGGACAGATTGATGATGCATTCTCAAAACTGATCAATGCGATCACAGCACTGAAACCGGGCGTACAGAAATTCGGTCTGGAAGCTGCGATCCAGGGAGCAGAAGCTATCCTTGCAGATCCTGTGACAGAAGAGCGTTATACAGAAGGCAGTGTTCAGGCAGTTAAAGATGCATTAGAGGCAGCTAAGACTGTATTTGACACCGTTTACGGCGAAGACGAGGTAGAGGCAGGACAGCAGGCAGTCAATGAGGCAACAACAAATCTGCTCACTGCAGTATCTCAGATGTTAGATAAAGACTTTGCCCGTCTGCATGCGATCATTGCGCAGGCAGAGACCATCCTTCAGGATAGCGGCAAGTACACGGCGGAATCTGTGGAGAGACTTCAGAACCAGCTCAAAGCAGCAAAAGAGACAGCAGCTAATACAGAACTGACAGGGCAGGAAGCCAGAGAAGCCCGTCAGGCACTGGAAGAAGCCATTACAGGGCTTGTCTTCAAAGGCAACAAGGCAGCACTGGAAACCGTTATGGCAAAAGCGCAGGAAATTTTAAACAATTCAGGCAGATATCTGGCAGGAAGCATTGAAGGCCTGAAGGAAGCTCTTGACAAAGCCCAGATAGTCTATGACGATCCGGAGGCAGTTCAGGATGAGATCAATGCAGCAGTAGCAGAACTTACAAAGGAAGTGGAAGAGGTAAGACTTCTCGGTGACGTGGATCTGAACGGCGTTGTAAATGCAGCAGACAGTGCACTGCTCCTGCAGTACAGCGTAGGTCTCAAAGAACTGACAGAAGAGCAGATTCTGATTGGTGACGTGAATGTAGATAATGAAACCAACACAACAGATGCGACCAGAATCCTGCAGTTGTCAGCAGAGAAAATTACTACATTCTGATTTTAAAGGAAAATCCAGGAGAACAGGCAGGTAACCTATATGAAAAAGAGAACCAGGAAAATAGCAATGTTATGTATGAGTGCACTTCTGTTTGTACAGGCAATGCCTGTCTGGGCCGCAGGTGGAACAGAAATCGCATTAAACCCGGGTAAGGCTCAGGAGGGCAGCCAGGTTCAGGTGGCTTGTGAGATCACAAACGCCCAGGAAGTGACCAATGGAAAAATTCGTATCCATTACGATGCATCCAAACTTGTCCTCACTGCGGACAGCGCCGGAGGTGCGCTGTCCGGGGCCCTGTGTGAAGTCAATGACTGCCTGACAGGAAATAAGGAGGAAGGAGAGATTGTAGCAGCATTCGCTTCTTCAACACCACTTGCAGAGGACGGCAGTCTCCTTGATATGACATTCCAGTTGGCAGACGGCGTTAAAGCCGGGGATACAGCGGACATTCAGGTAGATATTGAGGAATTGGCCGGAGACAGCGGTAATATAGGGAATAATGAAACGCATACTGCCTCCATTACTGTGGAAGCAAAGGGTGAAAATCCGAATCCGGGCGGAGATGACCACAAACCGGGCGGAGACGATAACAAAAATCCGGGCGGGGATGATGGCAGCCAGGGCAGTGACAAGAACGACGGAAACGGCAATAAGGGAACCACACCCGCCACTACCCCAGCCAAAAAATCCGGAAACAGCACAACAACCTCCAAATCAGCAAAGACCGGGGATGATACCAACATTTTATTCCCTGTTCTGGGTGTTGGAGCGGCAGCGGTAGTGATAGCCGCCGTAGCAGCAAAAAAGAAAAAAGAATCATAATGGAAAAACAGTTATAAAAGGGTGCCGGTCTGCAGGATACTATGCAGACCGGTATTTTTTTATGACTTTTTTTGATAAAATGAAAAGAATCTAATCATTTTCCATGTTTAGATACGTTTTATTATACAGGGGACGCCCTGTAGGAGGAAAATCTTGACGCGTGAAGACAAACTTATTAAAAAACTGGAACATGGAGATATGAGCGCCCTGGATGAGCTGATATCCCTGTACTATACCGATATTCTGCGGTACTGTGTCTGCCACACAGCGGATAGGCAGACCGCAGAGGATGCCGTACAAGAGACTTTTTTAAAGACCGTGCGGTATCTGGACAGATATATACACAAGGGGAAATTCCGTGCTTTTTTATACCAGGTGGCATCCAATACGTGTGTGGACATGTGGAGAAAAAAACATCAGGAGGAACAGATGCCGGATACGCTTGAATGCCTGGAACAAGGATTTAAGAGAGCTGAGACAGAGATGGACTTTATGCTGCTCATCAAAGAACTGCCGGAAGAGCAGAGAGAAATCATATACCTGCGGTTTGCCCATGACCTGACACTGAGAGAAATCGGACAGATTTTGAATCTGCCGCAAAGAACGGTACAGTCCAGACTGCGGGCAGCACTGAAGCGGATGAAAAAGGAACTGGGGAAAGGAGGGATTCTGCATGAGGAAATCTGAGATAGAAAAAAAGCTTTTGCAATGCCTGCATGAAAAGACAGAACCGGATACGGAAGAGAGAGGAAGAGAGGCTGTGATGCTGGCAGCCAGACAGGCATACCGCACCGCTTCCGGGAAAAAGAGGATTTCTTTTTGGCAGTTCATGACAAGCCAGGCCAGATTTTTAGGCTGGAAAATATGGAGTATGCAGGCAGCCTCTCTGGCTGTCATGTATTTCTTGATCTATACGCTCTGCGCTGGTGATATCGCGTATTTGTGGGGCCGGCATCTTCCGGTGCTGCTGTGTTTTGGAAGTGTTCTTCTGCTCTTTCCCACTCTGCCCATACTAGCCAGGTCCAGGCGCTATCAGATGGCAGAGACAGAACAGGTTTCCCGGTTCTCTTTAAACCGCCTGCTGATCGCCCGGCTGGTAATGATCGGAGCTGGGGATCTTCTGATGCTGACACTGCTGTTTTTCCTTACGGTGGGGGGCATGGGAGGAGATCCGGGCGTTGCGGTATTATACCTGCTGGTACCTTTTCTCATACTGGGGAGTATTTATATAACCATTGCCGTGCATGTGCAGATCAAATACGTGCTCATAACCTGCCTTGCCGCAGGGGCGGGAACTGTGGTGGTTCTTTTGCTGATGTATTATTTTTGTTACGGTTTTTATGAGCAGTCTTTCCAGGCCGGGTGGGCGCTTGTCTGTGCAGGGGCAGTGTTGTGGGACATGATCCAGCTTAACAAAGTGGAAAGAAGAGAGACTGCATTGGATACATGGATATAAGGAGGAATAAGATGGAGCTGACAATTGATCAGATATGGAAAAAATATAAAGACAAGGCAGCAGTCAGTCAAGTCAGCCTAAAGCTGACACCCGGAGTCTGGGGACTTCTGGGGGCCAACGGAGCGGGAAAGACTACCCTTATGCGGATGGTGGCCGGAATCCTGAAACCCACCGAAGGCAGGGTTCTCTATGACGGCATATCTATTCAGGTGCTGGGGGAGAAGTACAGGGATATCTTCGGCTACCTGCCTCAGGAGTTTGGCTTTTATCCTGAATTTACAGTTCAGGATTACCTTGAGTACATGGCAGTGTTGAAGGGGCTGACCAAAAAAGAAAGCAAAAGAAGGATAGAAGAACTTCTGGAGAACATGTCACTTGCGGAAGTGAGAAAGAAAAAGATCATAAAGCTTTCAGGCGGAATGAAGCGCAGGGTGGGGATCGCCCAGGCCCTGCTCAATGAGCCGGAGGTACTGATCCTGGATGAACCCACAAGCGGTCTCGACCCGGGGGAACGTGTCCGATTCCGCAATCTGCTCTCGGAATTTGCCTCCCATGACAGGATTGTCCTCATATCTACCCATATTGTATCAGATGTGGAATATATCGCCACATGCAACGCGGTGATGAAAGACGGCAGGATACTGGCTTCCGGTACCACAGAGGAGCTGGTGACCATGGTGGAGGGCAAGGTCTGGACCGGTTCCATACCCATGGAGCAGCTTGCCAAGTACGAGAGGAAGCTGCAGATCGTAAATCTGAAGAATGAGGAAAACGGAATGGTCTCCATTAGATATTTGTCTGAAGATCCGGGGATCGCGGATTCCAAAAAAGAAGTGCCAAGGCTGGAGGATCTGTACCTCTGGCTGTTTCCGGAAGACAGATTTGAAAAGGAGGCGGAGTAAATGCGTCTGTTGAAAGCAGAATGTAAAAGGGTTATGAAGACCCGGGCTGTATGGTTCCTTCTGGCAGCCGCGTTTTTATTATCTTTTGTCATGGCCTATTTTCCAATGAGTTTTATGCAGTATTCCTACCTGGACGGAAGCGGTGAACAGGTAACGATAACAGGTAGAAAAGCCATAGAAATAATTAAGGAAAAACAGGCGGTTTCCGCCGGAGCTGTAACACCGGACAAGATCCAGGCAGCATTGGAAACCTATCAGGCCTGTGTAAAACAATATGGTCCTACAGCAAGTGAGGACTTTCCACGCAATGTATATAATGAAAAAATCCTGCCTGTTGAAGCCATCATTCATGTGGTGCGGGAAGTGAATGCTGACAGTAAAACAGGTATTGCGCCGGATATTATGGAGATAGACCCAGGGAACGCCCAAAGTTTTTATGAGCAGTGTACAAAACGTCTGGACAGTCTGATGGACCTGGAACAGAAGAAGCATCCGGATGCCCAGAGGAAGGCAAAAGCACTTTATGCGGAAGTGGAACAGCCCTACGAATATTATCCGGGCTTTAATAAGGATGCCACGGACTATCTGATCCTCTACCTTCTTCTCCTGGAATTTATCTGTGTGCTGCTGGCCGCGCCGATTTTTTCATCGGATCACCAGACAAAGGCAGATGATATCCAGCGGTGTACCAAATACGGGAGAATCCGGCTGGCAGTTGTCAGGGTCATGGTTATGCTCCTCATATCCACGCTCACGGTGACTGCAGGCGTTACGATCTTTCTGTCACTCACCAGAGGTATATTCGGCGCGGAATGTATGAACAGTTCCATACAGATGCTATACTCAGCAGTCAACCTGTCTGATCTGAATCTGGGACAGATGCTTTTGATGGGAGCAGGTGTTGGACTTCTTACCATTACAGCGGCAGTTTTGTGCACTCTGATGATTTCCTCCAGATGCAGAAGTGTCTCTGCAGCGGCGATTGCCGCTATGGCCATCTGTCTGCTGCCCATTGTTATCGGACAGATGGGCAGTGGAAATCTGGCCGGCTGGATACGATGTATTTTGCCCACAGGAGGGCTTGGGCTGGGAAACTGTTTTTTATATGAACTGTTTGATTTTAATTTTATTAATCTGGGGTCATCCTCTTTTTGGGTACCTCATGCAATACCGGCAGTATTGGCAGTGGAAATACCGCTGTTCTTTGTCCTGACCGTTTGTTTTCATAATCAATATATAGCAAAATAATAGCAGTGGAGGGTTCCAAAATATGGATCTCTCCACTGCTTGTTTATGGGATAATTGCACAAGATGTAAGAATATTATAGAAGAAGAACACTTTATTAAATGGGAAATACGCACAACAGATGCTATGATAAGACAATAATATTAGTTCATATTAAATAATGCTAGGAGGTAAGAATATGAAGAAAAGGATGATGAAACTGGCGGCAATTTCCATGTCCGTATTTATGGCAGCAGCTCTCGGTGCGTGTGGTTCCAACGGAGGGGATGACAAAACCAGCGGTGGGGATGAGACGAAAAAGGAAGAAGGTACCGCGTCGTCCGACCGCAAAGACGGGGACAAAGAAATTATAATGTGGGCTAACGGCACAGAAGACCCGGACAAGAGCATCTGGAATTATGCTATTGACAAGTACAATGACGGAAAGGGAAAGGAGACAGGGTATCAGGTGACTTACGTTCCCACTCAAAACGATACCTATAAAGAAAAGCTGGTGGTAGCGGTAAGTTCAGGTGAGTGTCCTGACATTTATCAGACCTGGTCCGGCGGCCCTATGATCGAGTACGTGGAAGCAGGATTCGGCCAGCCTCTTGATGAGTATATAGAGAAATATAATTTAAAAGATGTGCTTATGGATGCAGCCCTGGAACAGGGAACTTATGACGGAAAGGTATACGGACTTCCGGTATTGAACATAGCGATCTCCGGTGTATACTACAACAAGGAAATGTTTGAGCAGTATAACCTGGAAGTCCCCACAACGGTAAGCGAACTGGAAAAGGTATGTGATACCTTGGTGGAGAACGGCATCACTCCCTTCGCCCTTGCCAATGCCTCCAAATGGACAGGCTCCATGTACTTTATGAACCTGGCTACCCGCTACGGCGGTCTGGAGCCGTTCCAGAAAGCGGTTTCCGGAGAAGGCACCTTTGAGGATGAGTGCTTTGTTTATGCCGGAGAAAAGATTCAGGAATGGGTCAAAAAAGGATACTTCCCGGAGGGTGTAAACTCACTCAGTGAGGATGACGGACAGGGCAAACAGCTGTTATATCAGGATAAGGCGGCTATGACCTGTATCGGTTCCTGGTATACAGGCACCATTAAACAGGACAGCGAAGAGTTCTATAATAAATTAGGATGGTTCCCGTTCCCGGCAGTTGACGATTCCTCTGCAGATGCTTCTATCATCATCGGTACCATCGGTGACGGATTCCTCACCTTCAACTGTACAGGTGAGAAACTGGATGCGGCCTTTGAGATGGCAAGCTATTATTATGATGATGAGGAATTAGACTTCATGGTAGAAAACGGAAAGATCCCTCCTGTTAAAAAAGCAAAAGAAATGATCACGGATCCGGTCAGCCAGCAGATCCTGGAAGCTGCCACAAATGCATCTTCCGTACAGCTTTGGTATGACCAGTATCTGCCGCCGGTAGTGTCAGAGGCACATAAAGACACCTGCCAGGAATTGTTCGGACTTACCATGACACCTGAGGAGGCCAATAAAGAGCTGCAGAAAGCAATGGACGAGTACAACAGCAGCCATAGCGGGGATTGATCATCTCAGTATAAAGAAGAATATTGGATTTGAGCAGAAAGCCGGCAATGGGAGATTTTCATTGTCGGCTTTTCCCTTTTCAGAGGGATTCTTTTGTTCACAGTGGGAAAAACTATATAAATAATCTGCTGTTCAGGTAAGAATATTATATAATGTGGACACTTTATTTTATGGTTATTAGGCAAAAAGAGGGCTATGATATAATGCATAAAGCAAAATCACGTATTTCATTTTAAGGAGGAAAAGTATGAAAAAAAGAATGGCGAAACTGGTTACTCTTTCTATGACAGCTCTCATGGCAGCGTCACTCTGTGCATGCGGCAGCGACGGCGGGAACAGCAGTGCAGGTGAAAGTGATTCTACAGGCAAGAAAGCAGCAGAAACAAAAGATACCGGTGATGACAGCAAAGAAATCGTTTATTGGAATATCGGAACAGAAAGCCCGGATAAGGATGTTATTGCAAAAGCAGTAGACAAATTCAATTCCGAGACAGAATCAGGTTATACCGTTACAGTAGTACCCACCCAGAATGATACCTACAAAGAAAAACTGGTAGTTGCCATGAGCTCAGGTGAGTGCCCGGATATGTATTCTAACTGGTCCGGTGGTCCTATGTATGAATATATAGATTCCGGTTTTGGCCAGCCTATTGATGACTTGTTCAACGCATCTGATATTAAGGATAAACTCATGGACGCAGCCGTTGCGCAGGCTACATACAATGACCATGTGTACGCAGTTCCTTACCAGAACGTATCTCTTGCAGGTATATTCTACAACAAAGAAATATTTGAGAAATACGGACTTTCAGAGCCGAAAACCCTCGGTGACTTAGAGAATATCTGTAAGACACTGAAAGACAACGGCATTACTCCGTTTGCTCTGGCTAACGGTTCCAAATGGACAGGTTCCATGTATTTCATGAGCCTTGCGGCACGCTACGGCGGACTGGAACCATTCCAGAAAGCAGTTGCAGGTGAGGGCAAATTTACAGATGACTGCTTCATCAAAGCTGGTGAAAAGATCCAGGAATGGGTTAATGCAGGGTATTTCCCGGAAGGTGTAAACTCTCTGAGCGAAGATGACGGACAGGCAAAACAGTTGATGTATCAGGAGACAGCAGGCATGCTGCTGTGCGGTTCCTGGTATACAGGTACTTTCTCCTCCGACAGCGAAGAATTCTACCAGAAAATTGACTGGTTCCCATTCCCGGCGATCGAGAGTTCTGATGCAGATGCAAACATCCAGATTGGTACTGTAGGTGACCAGTTCATCACATTCAACTGTGAAGGCGAAAAGCTGGCAGCAGCTTTTGAATGTGCAGAAGCACATCTGTCTGATGAAGTGATTGATTTTGAAATTGAAAAAGGCAAGATTCCGCCGGTAAAAGGAATTGAAGATAAGATCACAGACCCGGTAGCCAAAAAAATCGTTGAGACAGCAAACAGCGCTTCGGAGATCCAGCTCTGGTATGACCAGTATCTGCCGCCGGCAGTTGCAACGGCTCATCTTGACGGATTACAGGAAGTGTTTGGTCTGACCATGACTCCTCAGGAGGCTCAGGACTCCATGCAGACTGCAATGGATGACTATTTAAGCACAAAAGCCGAATAAAACGTACCGTTATTAAAAGCGCTCTGTCCTCTGCGGACAGGGCGCTTTTTTACCTTCCGCATATAGAGGGTTCTGTGGGCAGGCGTCTGTTTTTTCTATAAATTTATGTTCTTAAAAGGCAGATATTTATAGATAATGCGTAGATTGTTCTATGTCTTTTCAGCAGCCTGTTTGCTAGTATATATAATAAGAAAAGAAAGTGTTAAGAAACAAAAAGGAGGGCTTCTATTATGAAAGAAAATGGTATTTCTCTGGCACAGTTAAGACAGAGAAACACACGAAAAGTTGCGGCGCTTTTCCTGGCACCGGTAACTGTTTTACTGGTTGTATTTATTTTTTACCCAATCGTGGATACCTTTATCACAAGCGGTTATCAGTGGAACGGAATCTCTGCAGCTAAGAAATTTATCGGCATTGGAAACTGGAAAAAATTAATTGCTGACACCAGTTTTTGGATCGCGTTCAAGAACAATGTTATTATAATGGTTCTTTCCATCTGTATTCAGATTCCCATTGGTCTCGCGCTGGCAACATTCCTGGATTTCGGCGGAAAGAAACTGACACCGTTTAAAGTGGTTTGGTTCATTCCCCTGTTAATGTCATCTGTTGCGATCGGTTTTCTTTTTACATATGCACTGGCAACAAACGGCGGTCTGGTGAGCACAATTTCAGGCTGGTTCGGAGGCGGAAACATTGACCTGCTGGGTAATCCCAAGACAGCCCTCCTGACAGTTATCATGGTTATCTGCTGGCAGTTTACTCCGTTCTACATGGTTTACTTTATGGCGGCATTTACCAATATACCTTATGACGTATTTGAAGCAGCCAGAATCGACGGAGCTACCAGAGGACAGTATTTCTGGAGAATCGCACTGCCCCTTCTGGTTCCATCCATGAAAAGTGCAGCGATCCTCTCCATGGTTGGTTCCCTGAAATACTTTGATCTGATCTATGTTATGACCGGCGGCGGGCCAGGAACTTCCACAGAGTTGATGGCCACCTATATGTACAAGCAATCCTTTAAGACCTTCAACATGGGTTATGGTTCTGCAGTGGCCGGCGGTATGTTTATCCTGATCAGTATGGTATCCCTGATCACCATGAAGTTGTTAAATGGAAAGAAGGAGGACTGAAAAAATGGATAGTTATAAAAAGAGTAAAGCAAAAAGCGTAACAGCTTGGACCGTTGCCTTTATCCTGGCGATTTTCTGGCTGGCTGTATCCTTTATGCCCTTTGTGTTTATGGTTTTGAACTCCTTCAAAGAGAAGTTTGAGATGCTGACAAAAGGTGTCTTCCAGCTTCCTGACAGCCTGAACTGGAGCAACTACACGGAAGTGTTAAAAGGCGGATTCGGTACCTATTTCAAGAATAGTGTGATCGTGCTTGCCATCTCCCTGATCCTGCTGCTGTTCATCGCAGCCTGCGCATCCTACCCGCTGGCAAGGTTCAAGTTTAAACTGGCCAATCCGATCTATGCGCTGATCGTGGCATGTATGTCCATACCGGTCCATATCACCTTGATCCCGGTATTCAAAATGGCAAAAAGCACAGGCCTGTATGATAGTATCTGGGCGCTGATCGGACCATATATTGCCTTTGCGGTTCCTATTTCCGTGTTCATTCTGACCAGCTTTATGAAAGAGATACCGCGGGAGATTGAAGAGTCCGCCGAGATTGACGGCTGCGGCAAGATTCAGATGTTCTTCTCCATGATCCTTCCGCTGGCAAAGCCCGGCCTGGCCACACTGGCAATCTATAACGGTGTAAATATGTGGAATGAGTTCTCCTTTGCCTATACACTGACACAGTCCTCCGCAAACCGTACCCTGCCTCTGGCAATCTGGGAATTCCAGGGCCAGTATTCCATGAACACCCCTATGATCATGGCAGTTCTGACACTGACGCTTCTGCCTATGATCATCATGTTTATCATTTTCCAGGATAAACTGGTGAAAGGTATGACAGCAGGTGCCGTAAAAGGATGAGTATGCTGTGACTTTAAAGCTGCTGCCGGATTCGTTATCCAGGCGGCAGCTTTTTCCAGTTAATGAGAATTGCCGTATGGCTGTGGGACGTGGTATGATAAAAATCAGAAAACAGCAGAAGGGCGGTAACACGTATGAAAAAGTGGATGGAAAAAATAAGCCGGTGGAAATTTGACAAAAAGATGCAGCTTCTTGTGACAGTATCTATTATAGCCACTACCCTGATCGTTCTGGCGGTATCCACCATATCCTCTGTGACGTCCATGAAGCAGCAGTCCATAGAACTGCTGCAGGCCCAGAACAGCACCACGGCTGAAAACTTCAAAAGTTCTCTGGACAATTACAAAACGCTTGCTATTGCAACCGTCATGGATACGTCTATACAGCAATATCTGAAGGCGGCCAATTATTCAAAAGAGAGCGGCGGACTCAAAAACAGTGCCTACAACATTTTGTCAAGTATCTCCAATATGCATTCAGATATGAATTTTATTGCGATCGTGGGAAAATCCCCGGATGATTACATATACAAAGGGCAGATCGCCATCTCGGCAGCACAGTTTACACAGGTTTATTCCCACGACTCCCAGCAGTGCAAGACCGTGCAGGACAGCTCCATTAAGATGTGTTTTAACAATGCTTATTATAACGGCAGCAGATACACCCTGAATATTTATTTCCCCATCTATGACACCAACCGGGTGCTGGGGGAACTGGGGCTTCTCTGTATGAATTTTACAGACCCAAGTCTGCAGCAGATCCTGGAGTATGACAGCTCAAAAAGGCTGGAATCCATGGTAGTGGACACGGAGGGGATGCTGATCTCCTCCAGGAATAAGGAAAAGATCGGCACCAATGTGGACTTTATCCCGAAAATGAAGGAGAAATCAGGAACCTTCAGTATGGACGGGAGGCTGTATATTTACCAGAAGGTTTCCAACTGGCGGTTCTATGTGGTGAGCAGCGTGCCCATGATGGAGCTTTATAAATCCAGTATTCGGACTATTTTCTTCATGGCATTTATCCTCTTGTTCCTGCTGACTGTGAGTCTTCTGGTGGTTAAGAGGATCATCAGCAAGGTATACCGTCCGCTGGATAAGGTAGTGCGGAAAATGGATGACGTGGCTTCCGGCTCATTGAAGACCCGCATTAATGTGGAGCATATGGGAGAGGACTTTACCAAGCTGGCAGTTGGGTTCAATTCCATGATGGAGGAAATCCTGGTACTCATGGAGCAGGTGAAAATGGAGCAGCATCAGATTGAGCAGATCCGCTTCAATGCGCTCCAGTCACAGATACAGCCTCATTTTCTGTACAATACCCTGGAGTGTATACATTGGCAGGCCATGGTGGACGGCAATGAAGAGATCTCCACCCTGGTGAAAGCTCTGGCAAAATATTACCGTATCTGTTTAAGCGGCGGCCATGACGTGATCCCGCTGAAGATGGAGCTGGAACATGTGCGGAATTATCTGATCATCCAGAATATGCGGTATGATGATATAATCGGAAGTGAGTTTGATGTGGAGGAGGCTGCTTCGGATGTGATGATTCCCAAGCTGACACTGCAGCCCTTGGTGGAGAATTCCATTTACCATGGGATCAAGGTGAAGGAAGGGAAGACAGGAAGTCTGTTTTTAAAAGTGAGAAAACGCAGCAGCGATGTGCTTATTACCCTGGCTGACACAGGTACGGGCATGAGTCAGCAGCAGATTGATGAGATGAACCAGCATCTCTCAGAATATGATGATTCTTTTGGATATGGTGTGCGGAATGTAAACAAGAGGATTGAACTTCTCTATGGAGAGGAGTACGGACTTTATTATCTGAGAAATGAATCCGGCGGCGTGACAGTGGAAATACGCCTGCCTTATGTGACACAAGTGGAAGACGGTATCATACGAGGAGAGATGATCCATGTATAAAATATTGATTGTGGATGACGAAAAAATGATTCGCCTGGGCATGAAAAAAGTGCTGCCCTGGGAGAGCCTTGGAATCATTGAAGTTTACGACGCGGCCTCAGGCAAGGAAGCCCTGGGCATTATAAGGGAAAAGAAACCGGAGATCATGATATCTGATATCCAGATGACGGAGATGACGGGGCTGGAGCTGATCGAGGCAGCCCGGAAGATTGTACCGGAGCTGAGGGTGATCGTGCTGACAGGATACGATAACTTTGAGTATGCAAGGCAGAGCCTCCGCCTGCAGGTGCAGGATTTTTTCCTGAAACCCATAGAGGAGGACGAGCTTGCGCGGGCCGTGGGCAAGCAGGTAAATTATCTGGAAGATTTAAAAGCCGAGGAAAAGAATTTAAGGCTTCTCCAGAGAACCCAGGGAACGGCGGAACAGACAGAACTGGAGCACTACATGCGGAATCTGGTGCACAAGCGGGACGACATGGGCAAGCTGCTGGATAATCTGAGGGAGTATTATCACTTTGACACAGAGATGGAGCTGAAGCTTATGCTGATCGTGCCCACCCTGTACATGAACCAGCAGCCCACGGAGGAGAACTTCCAGGCCATGTCTGTGAAAAATGTATGCATGGGCATGGTGGATGCCCAGGAGAGAGGCATCACGTTCTCGGATGATGACGGAACCATTGCCATTACCTGGTTTGAGGCAGAGACCGGGGACGTGGTGCTGGATGCCATTGAGGAGCTGTCCGATATCCTGAAGGATGAATTTGACGCCAAACCCAAGATGGTGGTGGGAAGTGCGGTGCATGGATTTGCCAATCTGTTTATCTCCTACAATGACGCCCGCTTTCTTTTGGACAATGAAAAAGAGGGGATCCGGGATATTGTGCAGACCTTCGGGGCCCAGAATAAGGCGGATATTTTCCGGGATATCTACGCAGAGCTGAAAGGGATCATGTGCGCCAATGTGGGCAATACAGACTATGTGATGAAAGCGTTCAATACCTTTTCAAAAGCTACTCAGTCCTATAATCTCTCACCTGCCATGGTGCGCAGAAACTGCTTTGAGATCGCATCTGCCCTGTATTTTTCCTACATGGGAGATTCCGGGGAGGTGGAGTCAGGAAAGCTGGATTCCCTCTCCAAAAGCCTGATCTGCGCAGACCGGGAGGAGGCCTGTGAGGTGACCCGTATGTTTATCTCCCAGCTTTTGGGCAAGGAGGAGGAGAATGTTCACGAGATCATAACAAAGGCAAAGCATTACATAGACGAGCATTTGACAGAGGAGTTATCGGTATCCAATATTGCAGCCAGCCTGTATATTACGCCGAACTATTTTTCCAGGCTTTTTAAGCGTGTGACAAAAGAGGGATGTAATGAGTATATTGTGCGGAAAAGGATTGAAAAGGCCAAATCCCTGCTGGAGACCACCAGCATGAAGACCGGAAAAATTGCCATGATGGTGGGATACCGTGACACAAATTATTTCTCCCTGGCGTTCAAGAAACACACAGGAAGATCTCCCACAAAATACCGTGAGGAGATACAGCATAATGCATAGAAGAAAGGAAGAATTTTATAGAAGGAAGTAACTTTTTTTTATTACGGCTGGGATGCAGGTATGGTACACTATGTCTATAGGTAAAAGTACCATACCTTTTTGGCGTGTGGATACAATACGCAGCAAAGAAGTATATGCGGTTTCGGCAGGTATGGTGTAAGATGAAGGAAGAAAAAGGCTGTGAGGCCGTCCTTTGCAGAAGGGTATGTAAAATAGAAAATTAAAGGAGAACGATTGATGAGAGACCACAAAAAAGAAAGAGCCATTGCAAGAGAAAAAGCAAGAGAACTGGTATCTAAAATGACACTTATGGAGAAGGCATCCCAGTTAAAGTATGATGCTTCCCCTGTGGAGCGCCTGGGTGTTCCCACCTACAATTACTGGAACGAGGCCCTGCACGGTGTTGCCAGAGCCGGTGTGGCTACCATGTTTCCGCAGGCTATTGGCATGGCGGCAGTTTTTGACGATGAAGAGATGAAAAAGGTGGGCGATATCATTGCCACTGAGGGGCGTGCAAAGTATAATGAGTATTCCAAACACGGAGACAGGGATATCTACAAAGGGCTCACATTCTGGTCACCAAATGTGAATATCTTCCGTGATCCACGCTGGGGAAGAGGCCATGAGACATACGGTGAGGACCCGTACCTGACCTCCAGGCTGGGTGTGAAATTCGTGGAGGGTATCCAGGGTGACGGTGAGGTGATGAAAGCCGCTGCCTGCGCCAAACATTACGCTGTACACAGCGGTCCGGAATCCATCCGCCATGAGTTTGACGCTGAGGCAACCATGAAAGATATGTGGGAGACATACCTTCCGGCCTTCGAGGCTCTGGTCACAGAGGCGGATGTGGAATCTGTCATGGGTGCCTACAACCGGACCAACGGGGAGCCCTGCTGCGGCCATACTTACCTTATGGAAGACGTTTTAAGGGGAAAATGGAACTTTGAGGGACATTTCACCTCTGACTGCTGGGCTATCAAGGATTTCCACGAGAATCACAAGATCACGAAAAATGCCAGAGAGTCCGCTGCCCTTGCACTGAAAAAAGGGTGTGATGTAAACTGCGGGAATACCTACCTGCACCTGCTGGGCGCCATAGAAGACGGCCTTATTACAGAGGAGGATATCACGCTGGCAGCCGAGAGACTGTTCACTACCCGTTTCCTCTTAGGTCTTTTTGACGGAAGTGAGTATGACAATATTCCGTACGAAGTGGTTGAGTGCAAAAAGCATGTGGAGAAAGCCCTGGATATGGCCAGAAAGGGCTGTGTCCTTTTAAAGAACGATGGTGTCCTGCCTCTTGACAAGTCAAAACTGAAGACCATCGGTGTTATCGGACCAAACGCGGACAGCCGTGCATCCCTCATTGGAAACTACCACGGAACTTCCTCAAGATATATTACCGTTCTGGAAGGCATCCAGGATGAGGTGGGCGATGAGGTGCGTGTGCTCTATTCAGAGGGCTGCCACCTGTATAAAGACAAAGTGGAGAATCTGGCATGGAACCAGGACAGGATCTCAGAGGCTGTTATTACAGCAGAACACAGCGATGTGGTTGTTCTCTGTGTAGGCCTGGATGAGACGCTGGAAGGGGAAGAAGGAGATACCGGAAACAGTGATGCGTCCGGTGACAAACAGGACCTTCATCTGCCGAAAGCACAGGAGGAACTTATTGAGAAAGTGGCAGCAGTGGGCAAACCCACCATCGTAGTGCTTATGGCAGGCAGTGCCATAGATATGAATTATGCGGATGAAAACTGCAATGGCGTTCTTCTTGCCTGGTATCCGGGCGCAAGAGGCGGAAAAGCAGTGGCAGATCTGCTGTTCGGCAAGGTTTCACCTTCCGGAAAACTTCCGATCACATTCTACAGAGATTTAGAGGGAATGCCGGAGTTCACGGATTACAGCATGAAAAACCGTACATACCGCTACATGGAAAAAGAGGCACTCTATCCTTTCGGATACGGGCTCACATACGGTGACGTGAACGTGACGGATGCAGAGATCACAGGGGAAGTGACCGCCCAGTCGGATATTCAGGTGAAGCTGACAGTGAAAAATGACGGCGGCACAGCAACGGAGGATGTGGTACAAATCTATATCAAGGATATGGAATCCCCTCTGGCTGTTCGCAACTGCAGCCTGTGCGCATTCAAACGTGTCTCCCTGGCAGCAGGAGAGAGCAGGACCATGACGGTTACCGTTACCGGCGCAGCTATGAATGTTGTGGATGAGAATGGTGGACGCCGCGTTGACAGCAGACACTTTAAACTATTTGCGGGAACCTCCCAGCCGGATGCGAGGAGTGAGAAACTGACAGGAAGAAAACCAGTGGAACTGGATTTAAACATATAAGACAGGAGAGATGGATATGAGGAAAATTTTACGGAAACTGTTGCTTTTGGGTATTGTCTCATCCTTGACAGCCGGGGTGCTATCCGGCTGCGGCCAGGAGACCAAAGCGAAGACTTCCTCCCAGGAGAAGACGGAAACGACAGAGACGAAAAAAGGGAAAAGTGAAGTAAGATCCGCAGAAGAGAAGCCCGGGATGACAGTGTCAGAACATCCTCAGTTCATCTCAGACGGAGTCCGCAGGCTTGTGCTTGTACAGGACGGAAATGAAATCTTCAACCTGTCCAAGGAGCCTGCTGATTATAAGATGGATTTTGACTACTGGGAAATACTGAATCCCTATGATGAGACCGCGACAGTCAATACAGAGACTATGTACACCCTGTTTGATATGCTCAAAGAGATGGATCTGACTGCGCCGGTGGCAGTGGAAGATGGGGTAGATACGGGAATCACGGGCACCACCACCAAAATAACCATTGACTTTGTAAATACCCAGGATGCAGATACTGCCAAACAGACAAAATATGCAGACAGTACAGCGACACTTCTCATAGGCAGTGCGGATGGGGAAGGAAACCGTTACGCGGCTGTGGAGGGATATGAGGGTGCTGTGTACAGAGTTCCCTCCGCTCTGCTGGACGCTGTTTACGGACTGAATCCTTTTGACTACATCCTGAAAGTCCCGGCTCTCATAAATATCGAGACTGTGGAAAGCGTGGAGATCCAGACAGGCGGCAAAACATACACCATGGAGCCATCCCAGGACAGGTATAAGATGAACGGGAAGAAAGTGGAAAAAGAGGAGTTTACGGATGTCTACCAGGCCCTTTTAACTGTGATGCTGGATTCCGAGATAGAGGAAGGCAGCCAGCCGGAAGGTGACAGGGAAGAGAAGCTGCGTGTGGTGTATCATAGAAATACGGAGGAGGCCCCCCAAGTGGAGCTGGTATATTATTCCTATGATGATACCTATGACAGCATTTCCATTAACGGCAGTGAACATTTTCTGGTGAGATCCGCGGATGTGGATACACTGAGAGAGCAGATAGAAAAAGCATTTTGATCATATGAAATATAGAAAAAAGAGCCATGCTGCAGATATAGATTCATGCAGTACGGTTCTTTTTTCGTGAGATAGGGCTGACATGGAGGAGCTGCTTGGGGAGATGAAAAAGTTATACCCCTGTATTCATGTGGAAAACCATATGGGGGTCATAGAGGGTGATGTATCCCTGGTCAAATGTCTGTTTAAGAATTTGATCAGCAATGCGGTAAACGCAGGGGAGCATGTGGCCGTGACAGCTTCGGATCACTGTGTGAGTATATGGAACGACGGAAAATACATAGAGAAACAGAAGCTGAATTACCTGAACCGGAACCATGAATTTCCAAGGGCAAAAGCCGAACGGAACGGTTACGGAATTGGTCTGTGCTATGAGATCGTAAAGCTCCATGGATGGAAGATGGACTATGAATCCTCAGAAGAAAAAGGGACAACCGTAAAAATAAGAATATAACCGGATACTTCAAAGGGAAGGGTGCCGGACCGGCGTTTCTGCAGCGCAGGTCCGGCCTTCCCTTTGATAGGAGCAAAACCTTACTCATGCAGTTCCAGATTCTCCACAGCAAAGGCCATATGGCAGTTACGGGAAGAGCAGATGTGCCGCGTATAGTATAGCATGGGTTCAGAGAAATTAGGAATTTTTAAATAATATCTTTATAATTTCTTTCGGATTTTTACAATTGCTTCTTGTTTTTTCGCTGATAAGATATAGTCATAATAAAGAAGAGGTAAGAATAAAAGGAGGGGAAAGAGATGGCTAGAGACATGGTGGTGAGAATTTCAGAAGGCGTGAGAAGACAGTTTACACAGGAAAGATTTATAGCAGCAGAATATGACAGGGCCTATTCCCTGACCAGCATGATCTTATTTTTCTTTTCCGCATCAACAGTTGGATGGCTGTGGGAAGTATTCCTTCACATATTTATCGACGGGGCAATCATCAACAGAGGGACCACATGGGGACCATGGCTTCCCATCTATGGTGTGGGCGGTGTGATGACCCTGGTGTTATTGAAAAGATTTGCTAACAAGCCGCTTCATGTATTTGTATTTGCGTATGTGGGCAGCGGTATTCTGGAATATACAACGGGGTGGGCACTGGAACAGTTCAGGGGCGTAAAATACTGGGACTACAGTGAAAGCCTGTTTAACATTAACGGCCGTGTGTGTCTGGAGGTACTGGCACTGTTTGCAGTGGGTGCCTGCGCGATCCTTTATATCGCAGCACCGGCTATGGATCATCTGTTCAGAAAGATCCCCCGGACAGGGATGATCGTACTCTGTGTTGTACTGATCACTTTGTTTACAGTTGATTTGGTGTTTTCAGCCATATACCCCAAAATGGGGCCTGGGATTACCATGGATGTTTCTGAAACTACAAGATGGATATTTTAACGCCGGAGGCGTAGACTAATAGATTTGACCAAATAAAAAAGGTATTGCCGTACACAGGGCAGTGCCTTTTTTGTGTCACACCGGGATAAGACGGTTGGGCATGGGGGGAAGCCTGGAACGGTGAGGAGGCTGAAGTGTTACAAATACTGCTTGTGCAATCTGTGAAAAAAAGATATGCTGTAAGAAAAAGGAACAGATCAAGGAGGCGGCTATGTTCTATACAATTGACTATGAGAATTGGGAGAGAAAAGAAATTTTTGAACGTTTTGCAGGATATACTTATAATCTGACCGCGGAGGCAGATGTCACGGATTTTTTAGGGGCCATACATGAGAAAGGTTATAAATTCTATCCGTCCATATGCTGGTGTATTGCCAATACGGTAAACAGTGATGTGGATTTCCGCTGTGCAAAAGTGGACGGAGCCATAGGGTATTACGAGAGCCTGAGCCCTTGCTATACGCTTATGCGTAAAGGGGAAGGGCATCTGTTTACGCATATGGTCACCAATTTTGACAAGGATTTTAACAGCTTCTATAAAGCGTTTCTGGAAGATAAGGAGAAGGCCGAGAACGGCAGCACCCTGTACTATTACGGGAATCCTGTCCCGGGCTGCGTGGACATAACCATATTGCCGAACACGGCGTATGCGTCCATCTGCTATGTGCGTCCGGCTTCCTTCGTAAATCCGGGATCGGGCAGCGAGAGTTACATACCTTTTATCACAGTGGGAAAATATCAGGAGAGGGACGGAAGGATGAAGATGTCCGTGACGGGAAACTTTAACCATGCAGCAAATGACGGGTATCATGCAGAGAAATTTTTCCGTATGCTCCAGGAAAATCTGGATACGTTTTCTGCATAGCCTGTACAGCCGCGGGCAGGAGTCTGGGTTCCTGCACAGATACAGATGACCAGGCCGGGACGCGGATATCTGCGCCCCGGCCTGTGAGTTTACATAATAAAGATTACTGACCCTGATACTGGAACCAGTCAAAGTCAGCGTGACCGGTACTGGGCTGGTGGTTGGAACTGGTATACATGCCCAGATATACACCTGTAAACCCGTTGTTTACAACAGAGCTTAAAAGAGAGGCGTCCACCCCGGACAGGAAAGGAAGCAGTTCGGATTCGCTGTACCCATAATAAAAATCGTAGTCAGTGGTATTTCCCTGAACACTTAAATACAGGCGTCTGCTGTCCTTTATTTCTGTTTCTTTTACCAGAGTGCGGCAGCCATTTTCTGTTTTGTAGAACTGCAGGAAAGGTGTGCCGTCTTTTTTCTTCATAACCATCAGATAGTGGAAACGGTCATCCTGTACCAGCGCTATACCTGCCTCCTCACAGTCTGAAGCAGGCTGGAACTCCATGGCGGTTTTTGCCAGAAAGCTTTTGTGCCGCTGTCTGCGTCCGATGAAAGACGGGGTGCAGATCTCTTCCATGACCTGAGGTCTTGTCATAAGGCGCAGAAAGCCGGGGCGCTCTGTGAGGGAATAGAAGGCTTCTACTGGAGGGTGGATGGTATTCCACTGCATCTGGAGGGTTTCGTCTTCAAAATTGTCGGATTCCGGCATAAGCGGATATATGGTGCGCGGCAGTTTGGGAAGACGCTCCTCCTCCTGCACAAGCCCTGTTTCATTGTCGGTCATAGGCCAGCCGTCTTCTGCCCATACAAAAGGCACCATGAAAGTCTCGCGTCCAAGATTGTAGTGCCCGCCCTGGTAGGGGCGCACAGCAAGCAGCACCATCCACCATTCCCCGTTCTGGGTCTCCACAATATCTGCATGTCCGGTAACGGAGATTGGATTCAGGAGAGGCATATGCCTGTGTGTCAGAATAGGATTTCTGGGGCAGATCTCATAATCACCGTCAATGGTACGGCAGCGCGCCATCTGTACACTGTGGGTGACAAAGGTACCGCCCTCTGCCACTAACAGGTAATAATATCCGTCCTTTTTATAAATATGGGGGGCCTCGATCCACTTGCTTCTTGTTTTCTTTCCGTCCCAGATAATGGTTCTGGGGCCTTTGAACTGCAGGGTATCAGGGTCTAATTCATTTAAGTAAATGCCGTGATGCCCTTCATAGAGCTTCTCCTCACTGATGAAGTTACCCACGTACCATACAGAGCCGTCATCATCAAAAAACAGGCTGGAGTCGATGCCGTCAGCACCGTCCACCACAACCGGGTCACTCCAGGGTCCTGCAGGATTTTTTGCTGTTATGATATAATTATCGCGTTTTGCCTCACGTCCTTCGGAAACGAACGTATTAATAATATAAAAGGTCCCTTCATGGAAACGGATGCTGGGTGCCCAAAGCCCCTCACTGGTTTCGCAGTTTTTGTAGTTGAGTTGATCCGGCCTGTGGATGCCGTGGCCGATCTGCTCCCAGTGGACCAGATCCCTGCTGTGGAAAATGGGAAGTCCTGGATAGTAGACAAAGGATGAGGTCACCATGTAGTAATCATCTCCCACACGGCAGATGGATGGGTCCGGGTAGAAACCCGGCAGAAGCGGGTTGTGAAAAGTTTCTTTTAGCATATCGTATTCTCCTTTACAAAATTTCTCCATTTTCTTCATTATAGGCAGGGAATCCATTTTGGTAAATAGAAAAAAACGCCTTTTCCCTGGAAAAAAACGTGATAAAAACATTTTTACAAAACCAGCTCCGTATAGTATAATGGGCAATACAATGAAAGTAGTAACATAATACATATGAACAGGAGAAAACTATGGATTTATTAACGTTATTTACGCTGGCGGTTGGCCTGTCCATGGATGCTTTTGCTGTTTCTATCTGCAAAGGGCTTTCCATGGAGAAGCTGAGCATAAAGAACATGACAGCCATTGGCCTCTGGTTTGGCGGATTCCAGGCGTTGATGCCGGTGATCGGTTATCTGCTGGGAGTACAGTTCAAGAGCAAAATAACTGCCATTGACCATTGGATCGCTTTTATCCTGCTGGGATTTATCGGTATCAATATGATACGGGAGTCCCTGGATAAAGGGGAATCCTGTCCTGTGGCCGGGGTGGATGTAAAGACCATGTTCCCTCTGGCTGTGGCAACCAGCATTGACGCGCTGGCAGTGGGGATCACCTTTGCCTTTCTGGATGTGGCCATCGTTCCAGCTGCCAGCTTCATCGGCATTGTCACATTTGTCTGTTCCATCTTTGGAGTGAAGGTGGGAAATGTCTTTGGCACAAAGTACAAAGCCAAAGCGGAACTTGCGGGCGGTATTATACTGGTGCTCCTGGGGTTGAAAATACTGTTGGAGCATCTGGGTATACTGTGATAAACAAAGAATCAAAAAAGAGAGAGGAGAAATGAGATGAAAAAATTGTTTAAAAGCCTTCCGGTGCGTCTGTTGATCGGCGTAGTTCTGGGTATGGTGATCGGCCTTGTGGCAAACGAGGCTGTCATGAATGTGGTGGTGACTGTCAAATACATTCTGGGGCAGGTGATCACCTTCTGTGTTCCCCTGATCATTATTGGATTTATTGCGCCGTCCATCACCAAGATGGGAAATAACGCGTCAAAAATGCTGGGCGTGGCCTTGTCCATCGCCTACATTTCTTCCATAGGAGCTGCATTTATGGCAATGGGGGCAGGCTACGGGCTGATTCCCCACCTGTCCATACAGTCTGAGGTGGAGGGGCTGAAGGAACTGCCCAATGTGGTGTTCCAGCTTGATATCCCGCAGATCATGCCGGTTATGAGTGCGCTGGTATTTTCCATCATGCTGGGTCTGGCGGCAGCGTGGACAAAAGCCCGCTATACAACCGCCATTCTGGATGAGTTCCAGAAAATCGTGCTGAAGATCGTGACAAAATTCATTATTCCCATACTGCCGTTTTTCATTGCTTCCACCTTCTGCGGACTGGCATATGAGGGAACGATCACAAAGCAGCTTCCCGTATTTTTAAAAGTCATTGTCATCGTCATGGCAGGACATTACATCTGGCTTGCGCTTCTGTACGGTATAGCCGGTGCATATTCCGGAAAAAACCCGATGGAAGTTCTGAAATACTACGGACCTGCTTATCTGACCGCAGTGGGTACTATGTCCAGTGCAGCGACTCTGGCAGTGGCTCTTGAGGGTGCAAGAAAGTCAAAAGTCCTGAGAAAAGATATGGTGAATTTCGGTATCCCGCTGTTTGCAAATATCCACCTGTGCGGTTCTGTGCTGACAGAGGTGTTCTTTGTCATGACAGTATCTAAAATACTCTATGGTGAGCTGCCGTCTGTGGGGATGATGGTGCTGTTCTGTATGCTGCTGGGTGTGTTTGCCATCGGAGCTCCTGGTGTGCCGGGCGGTACGGTTATGGCGTCCCTGGGGCTTATTACAGGTGTCCTGCTCTTTGATGAGACGGGAACCGCTCTGATGCTGACGATCTTCGCGCTTCAGGACAGCTTCGGAACAGCCTGCAATGTGACCGGAGACGGTGCCCTGACTCTGTTTTTAACAGGATATGCGGAGAAACACAATGTGAAAGAGCAGGAGCTGAATATAGAATTCTGATCGTGATCGTTTAACAGGTCTGCGCCGGACTGCATTTCATGCAGCCCGGCGTTTGTCTTGCCAGAACAAGTTGGCAGAAGGCCGGACTGTATGAAAAAAAACACTTGTGTTTGTCTGACGAATATGATAAAGTATAAAACGTTGTGAAAACAACGACTCTGGAGAGTCTCAGTAAGAGCGCCGAAGGTGTACAGCAGTTTCATCAGCTGCCAATCTCTCAGGCAAAAGGACAGAGTATACACAGATAATATCTTGTATATGTTTTGTCGTACTCTTATGGAGGCTGTGGGAAACCACAGTCTTTTTTGTTCATGATAACAGAAAACATACGGCGTGTGGTATTTATGAAAAAGAGAGGACGGAAGAAAAAATGTTACAGGTAGTTTTGCAGAAAGTGAATCACTTTATCACATGGTTTGACCAGGTGGTGTGGGGACCGCCGCTGATCGTTTTGATCCTAACGATAGGTATTTACCTGACGGTGAGAATGGGATTTTTACAGATCAGGCATCTGGGAAAAGCACTGAAGTTCATGGTTAAGAATGAGGATGGGGGCAACGGTGAGGTGACCAGCTTCGGCGCCCTCTGTACAGCCATGTCAGCCACCATCGGTACGGGTAATATTGTGGGAGTGGCAACCGCTCTTGCGGCAGGCGGCCCGGGAGCGCTGTTCTGGATGGTGCTGGCAGCCTTCTTCGGTATGGCCACAAAATACGCAGAGGGCGTTCTTGCCATAAAATACCGTACCATTGACAGTGACGGGCATGTGCTGGGCGGACCTTTTTATTATATAGAAAACGGAATGGGAGTCAGGTGGAGATGGCTGGCTAAGATATTCGCCTTTTTCGGAGCCGGCGTGGGGCTTCTGGGAATCGGGACCTTTACCCAGGTAAATGGTATATCCTCTGCGGTATGCAACTTTTTTGACCCGGAAAAAGCCAATACGGTATCTCTGCTGGGCGGCAGTTACTCTATTGCCACCGTCATCGCGGGTCTTATTCTGACTGTGTGCGTGGGCCTGGTAGTCATCGGCGGGCTGAAGCGGATTGCACAGGTTTCTCAGGTTGTTGTGCCGTTTATGGCTGTTTTATATTTTATATTTGCGTTTATTATCCTTGTGACCCATCTGGGAGAGATTCCGGCTGCTGCAGTGTCTATTGTAAAAAGCGCGTTTTCCGGCAGCGCCCTGGCGGGAGGTGCCATGGGAACCATGATGGTTGCCATGCAGAAGGGAATTGCCAGAGGTATTTTCTCCAATGAAGCGGGACTTGGCAGTGCGCCTATCGCAGCCGCGGCAGCACAGACAAAATCTCCGGTTCGTCAGGGTCTTGTATCTATGACGGGTACTTTTATTGACACTATTGTCATATGCACAATGACAGGCCTGTCCATCGTTGTGACAGGAACCTGGAACACAGGACTGGAGGGTGTGGCTATTACAACCGCCGCATTCCAGAAAGGGCTGCCGTTTCCACCTGTTGTGGCGTCGGTAGTGCTGATGGTATGCCTTGTGTTTTTTGCCTTTACTACCATCCTGGGATGGAATTATTATGGGGAGCGCTGCATTGAATATCTTTTCAACAGAAACAGGAAGGTGGTCAAGGGGTACCGCTGGCTGTATATCCTGGCAATTTTTATCGGACCTTATATGACTGTGCAGGCTGTATGGAACATTGCCGATATCTTCAATGCCCTCATGGCATTCCCCAATCTGATCGCGCTGGCAGCTCTGAGCCGTGTAGTGTTTGCGGAGACAAAAGCTTATTTCGGGAAAGCTGCTGAATGATATTTCAGAGGTGCAGGCTTAATTGTAGAGAGCAGAGATATGGCCAGAGGTGTATAGTAATGGATACAGACATACTCTGGAACATCCGGAAGTGAAAAAACGGCTGTCAGTCAGAAAAGCAGCCGTAATTTCCCTTCTGGATTTTTTATACAAAATAAATGGATAAAAATAGTAAAGATTAGACTATGCAAACTTGTCGAAATGTATTATAATAAGAACAAAGAAAGTCGTCCGGTTTAAGGAAAATTAAGAGATTTGCTGTTGCAACTTGTCGAGAAAAAAGGTATCATGAAATGGAATATCTAGTGTAAGCGGAGATGGGAGTATAATGATGGAAGACGAAAGAGATCTGGAGTACGAGCGGCGAAGACAGGAACGCATGCGCAGACGAAGGCTTGAGAAGAAGCGGCAGATGCGCAGACGAAGGATAATGCGCCTGGTAGCTATGGCAGCAGTATTGGTGCTGGTGATCGGTCTGGTGGGAACAGGCATACATAAGCTGATTTCGGGTAAGACAGGGGTCCCGAAAGAAGGCGCTGTGGAGGTTAAGGCTCAGACTACCTCCCAGGAAGACACATCAGCAGCCACAAAACAGCCGGTTATGGGAGCCGCAGATTTGGCGAAAATGACATCCGCCGGTGTGATGGGCTGGCAGCAGGACGACAAGGGCTGGTGGTACCGTGACACGGACGGAACCTTTTTTAAAGGTGGCTGGAAAGAGATTGACGGCTCGAAATACTATTTTGATGAGAACGGCTATATGAAAACCGGATGGCTGGAGCTGGAAGGTGAAGACTACTTTTTTGATGACAGCGGAAAATACGATGAGACAAAGAAGCGGCCCATGGTTGCCTTGACTTTTGATGATGGTCCGGGGGAACATACAGAAGAACTGCTGGATTGTCTGACAAAAAATTATGCAAAGGCTACATTCTTTATGCTGGGTTCCAATGCAGCGGCGTTTCCTGATGTAGTGAAGGATTTGAAGGATGCCGGTATGGAACTGGGGAATCATACATATGACCATCTGGATCTGACTACGTTAGATTCTGAGAGTGTCACCAGTCAGATCACAAGGACCAATGATGCCATTTCCAGTGCGGCAGGTGTGCCTGCGACTGTGATGCGCCCGCCGGGCGGCGCTTATAATGAGTCCGTGCAGGCCGCAGTTGGGATGCCGGTGATCATGTGGAGTATTGATACAAAGGACTGGTTGACTAAGAGTGAGGACCAGACGTATCAGGTGACCGTTGACAATGTTAAAGACGGTTCTATCGTCCTGATGCACGATATTCATGAATGGTCTGTAAAAGCAGCTATCCGTGTGATCCCGGAACTGGTGGAACAAGGCTACAAACTGGTAACCGTAAGTGAATTGGCAGAAGCCAAGGGTATAAAGCTGGAAAATGGTGCCGCTCATTACTTCTTCGGCGAAGGAGAGCAGCAGGTAGAGTAGTGTGGCAGGTGAATTACGGACATACCCCCTCAGACAGAGATGCCTGAGGGGTATTTTTATGCCGTGTGTCCAGCGAAGCTGTACCACACTTGCCGGTGTAAGTCCGGTCACGG
>ERZ778495.17-NODE-17-length-187349-cov-12.401043_pt1 | contig 187349 bp, 189 predicted proteins | sample MGYA00433100_ERZ778495 | MGnify/ENA primary metagenome ERZ778495 (study PRJEB29527, sample SAMN07138962) | mouse gut metagenome | material: feces | host: mouse | place: China:Nanjing | collected 2016-01-25 ...
TGCAGAAGTTACAGACAGTCAACGCCGAAACGCTCCTTTATGAACCGCTTGAGAAGCCGTCCTTTGTGGTGGACAGCCTTATCCCCACAGGCTTGTCGCTGTTCTGCGGCTCACAGAAGATAGGAAAGAGCTGGCTCATGCTGAAGCTATGTTTATGCGTGTCGCAGGGACTTCCCTTGTGGGATATGCCGACAATGGAGGGCGACGTGCTTTACCTCTGCCTTGAGGACACGTTCTGCCGTATACAGGACAGGCTGTTCCGATTGACGAACGAAGCGAGCAGGCGGCTTCACTTTGCCGTGGCAAGCTGCAAGCTGTCAGACGGTCTTATCGTGCAGCTTGAAGATTATCTGAAAGATTACCCAAACAGCAGGCTTATTGTCATTGACACTTTGCAGAAAGTCCGTACAGCTTCAAAAGACAATGCCTACGCAAGCGACTATGGGGACATCTCACTAATCAAAGACTTTGCCGACAGGCATTCATTGGCGGTCATTGTCGTACACCACATCCGAAAGCAGAATGACAGCGATGTGTTCAACAAGGTGTCTGGGACGACAGGCTTAACGGGGAGTGCGGACGCTACCTTTGTTCTGGAAAAGGAGAAACGGGCATCCGACACCGCCAAGCTGTATGTGACGGGCAGGGACACGCCCTATCAGGAATACACGCTGCGTTTCCGTGATTGCAGTTGGGAACTTGTGGAGAGGAAAACGCAGGAGCAGCTTGCGAAAGAAACGATACCAGATGTCCTTTTTCGGTTGGTGGATTTTATGAGGGATAAGGAAGAATGGGCAGGCACGGCAACGGAGCTGTTAGCCGCTATGAGGGAAACGGAAACCATACCCACGGTGATTACGAAATGGCTCAATGAATACCGCACCACATTTTTAAATGAGAACCATATCGTTTATCAGTACAGCCGCAAAAAACACGGCAGGCAGATTTCGCTTGCAAAGCGGGCGGGTGACAGCGGTGACGGTGGTGACAGCGATATTGGGATACCCCCTGTTACTGTCATTGACGCTTAAAGCCGTGTAAAGCTGGCGACTCTGCCCTGCGGGTGACAGCGGTGACGGCGGTGACAGTGATTTTAGGATACCCTGCCGCTGTCATCCCTACGGGAGAACACCCCGCAAACGCAAAATGCAGGCGTGGGATTCACCCGCCCTTTTCGGGCGTGTAAAATCACCCCTGCGGTCAGAAAAATCTCTCCGATTTTTCCGACTGCGTTTACAGGGTGTAACACACTACACTTTGCCCTGCAAAGTCGTGTGCCAGACGTTCCCTCTGGACTCCCTTATGGCAGGTCTTACGCCCTGCTTATCCTACGCTCCACGCTTCGGATAAAAGAATGGCAGCATGACGGTGACGGCTCTTGCGAGGGGGTATTCCAAAAACACCGTCATCATCGACATGACCGTCATGCAGGGAATAAGGGTGACAGTTGAGGCAGTCGGTAGGGGGTATCCCAAAACTGCTGTCACCGCCGTCACCGCTGTCACCCAAAGGGCAGTTTACCCGCCGAAGAAAGGAAGATGATGGATTATGCCCTATGCAATCCTGCGTTTCCAGAAACGCAAAGCGGGCGGCGTTGCGGCTTGCGAACGCCACAACGAGCGTAAAAAAGAAGCCTATAAAAGCAATCCAGATATAGATATGGAACGCTCGAAAGATAACTACCATCTTGTGAATCCGCCGAGGTACACCTACAAGAAAGAGATTAACCGCATGGTAGCCGAAGCAGGGTGCAGGACGAGGAAAGATAGCGTGATGATGGTGGAAACGCTTATCACGGCTTCGCCAGAATTTATGAACAGCCTGCCGCCCAAAGAACAGAAAGCGTATTTTACGATGGCTCTGGATTTCATTTCAGAGCGTGTCGGGGAGAAAAATATCCTCTCCGCAGTCGTCCACATGGACGAGAGAACGCCGCATATGCACCTCTGTTTTGTGCCGATTACGCCAGACAACAAGCTGTCAGCGAAAACCATTTTAGGCAACCAGAAATCATTATCCGAGTGGCAGACCGCCTACCATGAGCGGATGTCCTCACGGTGGAATCAGCTTGAAAGAGGTCAGTCCTCAATGGAAACGAAGCGGAAACATGTCCCCACATGGCTCTATAAGTTGGGCGGCAGGCTTGATAAACAGTATGAGGAAATTGTGTCTGCACTGTCCGACATCAACGCCTTTAATGCAGGGAAGAAGCGTGACAAGGCTCTGGAACTGATTGCGGCATGGCTCCCAGACGTGGAGAAATTCTCAAAGGAAATCAGTAAGCAGAGTGCCTATATCAATAGCCTAAAGGAGCAAATCGGGCAGGAATCAGACTATGCGGGGCGTATGCGTGATGAAAAGTATGAGCAGGAACTAAAGGTGCAGAAAGCGAACCAGAAGATATTTGAGTTGCAGAGAACCAACGAGCAGATGGGGCGGCTGCTCTCAAAGATACCGCCCGAAGTGTTGGAAGAATTGCAGAAAAACCATAAAAGCAGAGCGAAAGAAAGGTAGATATGTGAATGAAGAAACAGGATTTTAAGGTGTTAAAGACCAAAGACTTGTACCCGTTTCCCGACAATCCGTTTCATGTGGCAGAGGATGAAACGCTGTCAGAGTTAGCGGAAAGCATCAAGGAATTTGGCATTGTCACGCCGATAATCACACGCCCGAAAGAGGACGGGAACGGCTATGAAGTAATTGCAGGGCAGCGGCGTGTCCGTGCGTCTGAACTTGCAGGGATAAACACAATCCCCGCTTTTGTCCTGCCCTTAGACCGTGACCGAGCCATCATCACCCTTGTAGACAGTAATTTACAGCGTGAAAATATCCTGCCATCGGAGCGGGCGTTTGCCTACAAGATGAAATCCGAAGCCATGAAGCGGCAGGGTTTCCGCACAGATTTAACCTCGTCACAAGTTGGGACGAAGTTGCGGACGGACGATAAGGTGGCGCAGGGCTTCGGCGTTGGCAGGATGACCGTGCAGAGATTTATCCGATTGACGGAACTGATACCGCCGATTTTGCAGATGGTGGACGAGGGGAAAATCGCCCTCACGCCTGCGGTGGAACTGTCCTTTTTGAAGAAAGACGAGCAGGAAAACCTCTTTGCCACGATGGAGAGCGAAGAAGCAACGCCCTCACTCTCACAGGCACAGCGGATGAAAAGCCTAAGCCAGAGCGGGCGGCTTGACATGGATATGATATTTTCCATTATGACCGAGGAAAAGGGAAACCAGAAAGAAACCGTGAAAATTGGCATGGAAAGGTTAAAGAAATACTTCCCGAAAGGCACAACGCCGAAGCAGATGGCGGACACCATCATCAAACTTTTAGAGCGTGAATTGCAGAGGAAACGGGGCAGGGACAGCCGCTAATCTTCTCTTTTCGGGAGGTAAATGCAGAAAATTGAGGTATGAAGAATGAAAGAAATCCAGTATGAGATTGTAAAGGAAATCGCCGTATTGTCTAAGGGCGACAGCGGCTACACAAAAGAAATCAATCTTATCTCATGGAACGGAAGAGAGCCGAAATATGACATCCGCAGCTTTTCCCCGAACCGTGAGAAGTGCGGAAAGGGTATCACGTTGAACGCTGATGAAGCAGCAGCACTCCTTGAAGCATTACAGAAAGAAGTAAACAGCGGGGATTGATGGTATCTGATTGACAGGGCGGGGCGTTTCCAGACGTTCTCCTGCCCTGTCTGGAAAGGAAGATTTAAGTATGGGCGAGGATAAGAAAGCAGATAAAAAGAGAAAGCGTATCGTGCCGAAAGCACCAGTGCAGATGATAATCAGCCGTGAATATGTCGGCACACAGACAGTCACAGAAGCGTTTATCCCGATTATCTCCGAGGATATTCGGAAGAAGATTGCCGAGGGCGACACCTTCGACAATGAGGGGCTGTCCGCTTAGAATGTACGCAATGGAACATGAAAACAGATAGGACAGATATGGAGGTTTTACAGTATGGCAGGAATAAGAATGGAGAACAAGATTTATGAAGTCGGCATGTACTGCCGCTTGTCAAAAGACGATGGCACGGATAACGAGAGTGCGAGCATTGCGACACAGAAATCCATCCTCACGGATTATGTGAAAAAGCAGGGATGGCACTTAGCAAAAACGTATGTGGACGACGGTTACTCTGGTACAAATTTCCAAAGACCAAGTTTCCAGAACATGATTAAGGACATTGAAAGCGGTCTGATAAACTGCGTTATCACGAAAGATTTATCTCGTCTGGGGAGGAACTATCTTGATTGCGGACTGTATCTGGAAGTGTTTTTCCCAGAGCATAATGTGAGGTATATAGCGGTCAATGACGGCGTGGACACGCTCAATAAATCCGCTATGGACATCACGCCTTTCCGCAACATCCTAAACGAAATGTATTCCGCCGATGTGTCGGTCAAGATAAAATCGGCGTACCGAGCGAGGTTTCAGCAGGGGAAATTCATGGGGACGACAGCACCATACGGTTACGTCAAAGACCCCGCCGACCACAACCATCTGCTGATAGATGACAAAGTTGCCCATGTGGTAAGGGAAATATTTGACCTTGCGTTAGCGGGCAACGGAATCGCCAAAATCCGCAAGCACATCAACAAACAGCATATCTTACGCCCCGCCGCTTATGCGGCGGAGCAGGGGGCAACAGGCTATGAGAGGTATTTTGAGGAGAATGAGGAGAACCGTTATATTTGGAGCGAGAACAGCGTAAGGGGCATTTTAAGAAGCCCGATATATGCGGGAAACCTTGCAGGCTACAAGCGGATTGCCGCCAACATGAAAAGCAAGAAACGCCCCTCTAAGCTGCCCGAAGAATGGGAAGTGATACCAGACACCCATGAGGGGATAGTCACGCAGGAGGAATTTGATACCGTACAGCAGCTTATTACAAGCCGCAGATTACCAGAAAACAAGGGCGGCTTTGAGAACATCTTTGCAGGCGTTATTAAGTGTGCGGACTGCGGCTATGCGATGCGGGCTATGAGTGCCAACAGGAGGAAACGCCCCGACATCATCGACTGCGTACAATATTCCTGCAATAATTATGGCAGATACGGTAATATCATGTGTACCGCACACAGCATTGAAGCGAGGGACTTGTTCAACGCTGTCCTCACCGACATCAACCGATTTGCGGATATGGCAGTCAATGATGAAAAGGCAGTGAGGGCGATTGAAAAGCGGCTCACGGAAACAGACCAGAGCAAGGCAAAGGCACTGGAAAAGGAGCAAAGAAAACTGAACAAACGCCTTGCAGAACTGGACAGGCTGTTTTCCTCACTCTATGAAGATAAGGTGATGGAGCGTATTACCGAGCGGAATTTTGAGATGATGTCGGGAAAATACCAGAAAGAACAGCTTGAAATTGAAGCAAGGCTGAAAGAGGTAACGGAAACGCTCAGCGACAGCTATGAGAAGACGCAGGGTGTCCGTGACTTCCTCTCCCTAATCCGCAACTATCAAGGCATTAAGGAACTGGACGCAACCATCATAAACGCACTCATAGACAAGATACTTGTTTCGGAACGTGAGAAACTTGCAGACGGGACAGTAAGACAGGAAATCAAGATTTATTATAAATTCATCGGCTTTGTCGGTGAATTACATATCACACCCACAAAGCGGTGGACAGCGTTAAAGCCTAAGAATTGTACGGTGTGCGGTGTTGAATATGTTCCCCGCTCTGGCATATCGAAGTATTGTCCTGCTTGTGCCAAGAAGATACAGAGGGAGAAATCAAACGAGAGCAAACGCAGGAGCAGGGAGCGAAACAGACAGGCATGTATTGAACTGTCCGCAAAAAATGACCGACTGATATTGAGCAGAGGGAAGGGCGTATCATACGCCAGGGAAATGATAATGAAGAAGTCAATATATACCGCTATATCACGAAAAAGACATTTGACAGCTACCTTTGGGGGATTGTAGAAAATAAGCAGAGGTTTATCAGCCAGATAATGACAGACAAAACGGTTGAAAGGGAATGCCAGGACGTAGACGAAACCATTTTATCTTTTGCGGAAATCAAGGCAATTGCGTCTGGGAATCCTATGATTATGGAAAAAAACGAGGTGGACACGGAAGTTTCGCGCCTGAAGGTCTTAAAGGCAAGCTATGAGAGCCAGCGCTATGTCCATCAGGATAATTTCCTCTTCAAATATCCAGAATTGATTAAAAAGACTGAGAACCGATTGTACGCTATGGAAAAAGATATCAGGAAACGTGACCAGGCACTCTGTATGGAGCCGGACTTTTTCGTTACTCTGAACGGCCTTAGATATGATGAACGTGAGGCTGCGGGCAGCGTTATCTTAGGGATGGCCCATTCCCTTGAAAGTATGGAAAGCAGGACGGTGGGCAGCTATAAGGGGTTTGATGTAGTGGTAGAAAAAAAGTATTCTGACTGTTCCATAAAGCTGAGTGGAGAGCTGACTTATTCGGCAGATATGAGTAGCAGTGCTTCCGGAAATATGGTCCGTATGGAGAACCTGTTGGGTAGTTTGGAAAAAAAAGTTGCTGCACATAAAGAAAAACTGGAAGAGTACAAGAGAAATATGGAGGAATCTAAAAGGGAGTTTAATAAAGAATTCCCCTATGAATCGGAGTTGAAACAAAAACTAATCCGCCAGCAGGAAATCAATAACGAGCTGGAGATAAAAGATGAGGGAGAAGAACTGGTAGTAACGGAAGAACTCCCGGAACCAGCTTTGTCCAGATAGAATTCATTAAAAAAGGAGACTAAGTTATGAAATATACAGTAAATATTTATGAGGTATCAACAGAGAAAGATAAAAAGCTGAGAGCATTTGTTGCGGTAACGTTCGGTGACAGTTTTAAAGTAACCGGTATCACTATCAGGGAGGGAAGATCGGGGAATCTTTATGTGAGTATGCCGCAGTATCCAACGGGGGAAAAAGATGAACAGAATAAGCCGATATACAGTGATGTGTTTTTTCCAAAAACTACGGATTTCAGCACCGCATTAAGGGGAGAAATTCTGGAGGCGCACCAGGAACGTGAGGAAGGGAAAAACAAAGTTGACCTCACCTATGGGGAGGAAGATTTTGACTATTATGTTCAAGTAGTAAACAACAGAGATTTGTCCAATACCACTAAGGCATATGTCAGACTGGTGATTGGTGATGTATTTGTAGTCAATCAGATTTCTGTCAAACGATCCTTTGCAGGAAATAATTTTATTGCCATGCCTTCCCAGCGACGCATGGTTGAAGGAAAGGCGGAATATCAGGATATCTGCTATCCAGTGACAAAGGATTTTCATGACAGGCTGCAGGGAGACATTATGAGCCAGTTTGAGCAGAATAGGGAAAAGCTGTGCTCTGCAAAGGAAAATGCGAGGTAGCTTATGGAGAAGAAAATCAATACTACAATAGGCTGCCTGGAAGAATTGGAAGAGGAAGAATGGGATGGCGAGAACTTCCTATTTGAAACGGATGAGGAACATCAGGTCTGGCTGGACAAAAAACACTTGGTTATCCAGAAACTTGGCTTGCAAATACATAGCGGCGTCTGGTATGAAAAATATGAAGATGATGAGGAGGACAGCTTTGAACCGGATTTTGATTTTTATATGTTTTTTGATGCCGGTACAAAGGAGTATCTGTACATGGAACAGGGAAGTTCCCTAATCACCTGCATCCATAATTTTACCGGTTTGAGCTGGGAAGAGATTGAAGGACGGGCGTGTGAGGTTATCCAGACAGATCGTGATATTCAAGTCGAAGAACAGATATTAATCTATCAATAGGAGGTGGAGAGTATAGAAATAAACATGGAACATGTAGGCTGGACATTGAAAGGAAGATGCCGGGAAGTGGCAGTTTCATTTGAACACGAATTTGCCGGTGCAGTCATATATGGAGAAACCATAAAAGAAGGGCGCTGGTTTTATACTCTACTTACAGGAAATCTGGCGGTGCAATTGAAGAACCAAACGCAGGCAACATTGATTACAATGGAAAAATAATTGGAAACGACATTGGTAGTGCGGAATTGGGTGAGATATTTTCAAAATCTATATCTGAAGATTACGAAATGCTGAAGACTATCCAGAATATTGTCCAACAAATGGAATTGATAGAGAATATCTCGGTAAATAAGATGGTATCAGGAGAAATCTATGGTTTTGAGGATGAGGGTTGCCACTCTCTTATTATCTCTGCCTTATCAGAGGATATAATCTATTTTCTGCGGCTTGATCAGGACGGCAAAGACAATATTTTTGCAGATGATGGGGATGAAAAGGTTGAATGCTGGCCATTGAATTGTCTGCAAAGTATGGCGGAATATAAGCCGGAGGATTACGGATATGATACTGGAACCTTGCGGGGATTATATAATTATGTTGATACTGAAATTTATAATCTGCCAGAAAAACTTGTAGACTATGAAAAGACGGAGTTTGTTAGCGCAATCGAGTTAGCGGAGCGGTTGAAACTACAGATTCCCGATATTATCCGGCCAGGAGAAAAGAAAATCCGATAATGCGCAGAAATGATTTCTAATGGAGTGTTTGTAAATACCAAGGCAGATGAATTAAGAATACAGAAAAATGGGATATGTATCAAGCAATATTACGGAAAAGCAGTATGCGGGATGGTGAGGCTGATGATAAAAACAGACGTAAACGACAGATATCCAGTAAATACACGGAGGCGAGGCGGTTTAATTCTGAAAATCTTGTTGTGAAGCAACGAAATTATGAAGGAAAGGTCTAACTTTTGTAAAACTATATGTAAACAGAAAGGGATTTCAGGACATAGCTGAAGCGTTTTTGCTGTACCACGAAAGCCGTGGTAAGTAAATATTATTTTTTTTAGGACCGAATCAGCTCGCACGTGACTTTGTTTACGGTGGCTGATTCAGTCCTTTTTTACTTTATTTGAATTTGCAGAAATACGAGATAATGGGAAATAAGGCAAAGATTATTTCGGCAGTCAACTAGAAAGACAGAACAGGAGAGTCAGCATGTGCCAGAAATCTGAAGTGTCTAAATATAGCATAGTATTAAAAAAATTTTTCACAAAATAATATACTCGTTTATTCCTAGTGTAAATGGCTTTCGATATTTATCTGACACATACTCCAAAGTGGTACATACGGATGAATGATGCAACGCTGATATTCGTCTGCGGTTTTTAGAAATTTTTCATAGCCTAAGACAACTTTATTCAACAATATCCTCTTTTATATAGCCTACAATACTTCTCTCCAATTATTTTTCTCCTGTCTTCACTAATCGATAATGTTTCTCCGTTTTTCAAGATAATTTGATGATATGTGATTGTAGCAATATAACTGATATTTACAAGGTATGATTGATGTATTCTCCAGAAATCCGCCTTTTCATTTTTTAGGCGGATTTCAAGATTATTCATCTTATCATAGAATTTATAAATTTCACCATTTACCATATATGTTTGAAGAATGCGCTTGTCACTTTTGAAATACATAATGTCACTCATTCTCAAAATATGTGAATTCCGGTTAAATTCACAAAGAAAATAATGGGGACCTGTTATCAGTTTTTCATAAGCTTTCATAAAATAGCGATGCATAGTGTCAACGTCAATCGGTTTAACAAGAAATTGAAACGGCTGTACATCATATGCCTCAACAGCATAACTTTCATGGCTTGTTACATAAATCAACATAGTTAAGTCATCTACCTGACGGATTTTTTTTGCTGCAGTGAGACCGTCCATTTCTTTCATTTTTATATCAAGAAATATTAGTTCATATCTTTTACCTTTCCTACAAATCTCATCAACCAATTCCTTTCCGTCTCCAAAAATCTCCAAATCAAATACGAGATGCTCCTGTTTTTTAATGTCATATAACATATTCTCAAATTCACCTGAGAAATTAACATCATTATCACAAATGGCAATTTTTAACATGATTATTTCCTCATTCTAAATTTTTTATGATAGCTTGGGCTGACTACCGTTCTTTGTTTATAGTCTTTTATTATACACTGCTATATACTTTTTTATTTTGGTATGTAATAAAATCAATGAATTTTGTCATGCTTTTTGTTGGGTATCAGGTACTTGTTTCTGAAAATAATTACACGATACTACGAAAAAGTTACAAGCATAAAAAAGAACAAGGATTTTGTGGTAACATGTATAAAAATCAAATTTTTTACTGTTTTAATGAAGTAATATAGAAAGATTAACCTTAATTTTTGAGAGGAGGGTTAATGCGTATTGGGTTTTTGATTTCTTTACATCAAATTCCTAAATAGTCATTTATATATTTATTTATGCGTTTGTGTTAATTCCAATCTATATAAGTTGAAGAAAATGTTTGATTTAATTGAGATTATGAAAGAGAGGATGTTTTATGGAAAGAATTTTTTTTACAAGCGAATCGGTTACGGAAGGGCATCCAGATAAAATGTGTGATGCCATTTCTGATGCAATATTGGACGCTTTAGTCGAAAAAGATCCAACGAGCCGAGTCGCATGTGAAACGTGCATTACTACAGGCTTGGTTTTGATTATGGGTGAAATTACGACAAGTGCTTATGTTGATATTCCAAAGATTGTGAGACAAACTATTCGCGAGATTGGTTATACTAGTACAAAATATGGATTTGATGCAGATACCTGTGGCATTATTACTTCGATTGATAAACAGTCCGAAGATATTGCTATGGGAGTAGATAAATCTTTGGAAACAAAGGAAAGTAGCATGTGTGAAATAGATGCTAACACTATTGGAGCCGGTGATCAAGGCATGATGTATGGTTTTGCGACAAATGAAACTGAAGAATATATGCCATATGCGATTGCTTTGGCACATAAACTATCCAGACAACTTGCTGATGTGAGAAAGAATGGAATATTAGAATATCTGAGACCAGATGGGAAGACGCAGGTTACAGTCGAATATGACGAAAATAATTTACCCATGCGTGTCGAGGCAGTTGTTATTTCAACACAACATGACGCTGGCATTACGCAAGAACAGATTCATGATGATGTAAGAAAATATGTTTGTGTTCCAGTTCTTCCTCCCGATATGTTAGACAAAGATACTAAGTTTTTTATCAATCCTACAGGGCGATTTGTTATAGGTGGTCCAAATGGAGATAGTGGTTTAACGGGCCGTAAAATTATAGTAGACACCTATGGTGGATATGCCCATCATGGAGGAGGTGCCTTTTCGGGAAAAGATTGTACAAAAGTGGATCGTTCAGCGGCTTATGCAGCTCGATATGTAGCTAAAAATATAGTAGCGGCGGGACTTGCAGACAGGTGTGAAATACAATTATCTTATGCTATTGGCGTAGCTCATCCTACCTCAATTCAGATTGAAACGTTTGGCTCAGGTAAACTGTCGAATGAAAAATTGATGGAAATTGTACGGGAAAACTTCGACTTAAGACCTGCGGGAATAATCCGAATGTTAAATTTAAGACAACCGATTTATCGACAGACATCTGCATATGGACACTTCGGAAGGCAGGATATTGACTTGCCATGGGAAAGGCTTGATAGAACTGAAAAATTAAAAAAATATTTGTAAAGAGATTGGTAGTTCCTTTTTATGTAATTAAATTTGATAAAAAACAATTATGATTACATAAGTAACGAATTTTGAGACTAAAAAAAATTACAAAGATATAAAAAGGAGAGGGGTATGTATCACCCAATTTTAAAAGAAGTACTAAACTTTAAACAAGACTATAATATCGTTCCTGTATGCCGAGAATTCTATGCTGATATGATTACTCCAATCACTTTGTTGCAAAAGATTTCTACTATCAGTTCCAATTACTATCTATTAGAAAGTGTAGAAGAAGGAAAAAACTGGGGACGTTACTCATTCTTGGGATTTGACCCCATAGTTACTGCTCATTGTAAAGACGGTGTGGTTATTCTTGAGGGTGATATTCAGAATCAGGTAAAGACATCGAAACCAATAGATGTTCTTAGGGAAGTTATGAAGACTTTTCGCTCTCCGCATATTCCTGAAATGCCGCCTTTCACTGGTGGGTTTATTGGATATTTTTCATATGAGATGATTAACTATGCTGAGCCAACTCTAAAGCTAAAAAAAAGTGACTTTGATGACTTTAGATTGATGCTATTTGACCAAATTATAGCCTATGATCATATGAAGCAAAAAATATGTGTAATTGTTAATATGAAGCTTGCTGATGGTGAAGAAGGCTACCGAGATGCATGTGGCAAAATTGATGATATTATTAGATTGATTAATAAACCTATTTCAATAGCCGTTGAGGACGTTGAAGAAATTTCTGAGTTTCAGTGCAACATATCGGAGGAGGAATTTTGCAAGTTAGTGAAAAGAGTTCAGGAATACATTGTTGAAGGTGATATTTTTCAAGCAGTGGTTTCTAGGAGACTTGAAGTTCCTTGTCAATCTAGTTTGTTGAATGTATACCGAGTATTGCGTACTACAAATCCGTCTCCATATATGTACCTGATGAGTATGGAGGGAGTTCAATATGCCGGAACCTCTCCTGAGACTTTGATAAAATTGAAAGATGGAAAACTCATTACCTATCCGGTAGCCGGAACCAGAACTAGAGGAAAAAATTATAAAGAAGATCTGGAATTAGAAAAGGAACTCCTGGCGGATGAAAAGGAATTGGCAGAACACAATATGTTGGTGGACTTGGCTAGAAATGATATTGGCAGAATCGCAAAATTTTCTACAGTCAAAGTTGAAGAATACATGCAAATACATAGATATTCTAAGGTTATGCATATCACCTCTGTTGTATGTGGAGATATTCGAGAAGATAAGGATGCCTTTGATGCTATTGAAGTCATGCTTCCAGCAGGGACTCTCTCAGGGACACCTAAAATTCGGGCTTGCGAAATAATTGATGAACTGGAGCCGAGTGCTAGAGGCATTTATGGTGGAGCAATTGGGTATATCGATTTTTTTGGAAATCTGGATACTTGTATCGCTATCAGGACAGCTATTAAAAAGGATGGTATTGTATATGTTCAAGCTGGTGGAGGCATTGTGGCTGACAGTGTTCCACGTAAAGAATATATGGAAAGTCAAAATAAAGCTAGAGCTATTATAGATGCTATTAAAAAAGCAAATGAGGTGGATAATTGATGGTGTTATTGATAGATAATTATGATAGCTTTTCTTATAATTTGGTTCAGGCTGTAGGGGAAATCATAACTGATATCCTTATTGTAAGGAATGATGAAATGTCAATTATCGATATTCAAAAGTTAGCTCCTACACATATCATAATTTCGCCAGGTCCCGGCTATCCTGCAAATGCTGGAATTAGTGAAGAAGTTGTAATGCAGATGAAGGCACAATGCCCAATTTTGGGTGTTTGTCTGGGACATCAGGCTATCTGTGAAGTATTTGGAGCGAGAATTACCCATGCTAAAAAGCTAATGCATGGAAAACAAAGTAATATTGTCGTTGATATAAATAATGAAATATTCAGAGGGTTACCAACTGTTATAAAAGGGGCTAGATATCATTCGTTGGTGGTAGAAGCAGAATCTATATCTGATGAACTGATGATTATAGCCAAAGATACAGAAAATGGTGAAATTATGGCTGTTAGACATACGCATTATCCTATTTATGGTCTTCAATTTCATCCCGAATCTATTCTGACGCCTAAAGGTAATATTATTATTCGCAATTTCCTTGGGGTAAATATTCGAAAAGAGATGTATTAATGATTACAGAAGCAATTCATTTATTAACTGATAATAGAGAAATCTCATATAACATGACAAAAATGGTTATGGAAGAAATTATGAGTGGAAAAGCAACGAATGCACAGATGGCTGCTTTCTTGACAGCTCTCCGTATGCATGGGGAAACGATAGAAAATATTACCGCATGTGCTACTGTTATGCGAGAGTACTGTACAAAATTGAATTTAGATACAGATGTAATTGATATAGTTGGAACAGGTGGAGATGAATCATTTACTTTTAATATTTCTACTATCGCTTCTTTTATTGTTGCGGCTTCTGGAATTCCAGTAGCGAAACACGGAAACCGGAGTGTCTCTAGCAAATGCGGTGCTGCTGATCTCTTAGAGACACTTGGAGCAAAATTAGATTTAACAGCAGCCCAAAATGAACAGGTATTAAAAGATTGTGGAATGTGTTTCTTGTTTGCGCCCAAATACCATGTATCAATGAAACATGCTGCTACAGTTCGAAAGGAACTAGGTATCCGTACTATTTTTAATATATTGGGGCCTTTATCAAATCCCGCTGGAGCCACCTTGCAGTTATTAGGAGTTTATGATGAAAATTTGGTTGTGCCTATGGCAAATGTGTTATCAAATTTAGGTGTAAAAAGAGGATTAGTAGTACATGGTAAGGACGGTTTGGATGAAGTATCTATTTGTGATGACAGTATAATCTGTGAAATCAAAAATAGGATGTTAAATAATTACATTTTTAGTCCAGAAAAATACGGATTTGCCAAATGCAAACCAGAGCAATTGAAAGGTGGAAATCCGGCTGAAAATGCTCAAATAGCTCAAAGAATTTTAGCTGGAGAAAAAGGACCAAAAAGAGACATAGTTATATTAAATGCTGCACTTAGTATCTATTTGGGAAAAGATGGTTCTACAATAGATGATTGCATTGACATTGCCAAAATTATCATTGATAAAGGCAAAGCTAAAGAACTAATGGAAAAGTTTATAATAGCCACTAATCAATTTTAAATATCATCGATGTTAAAAAGCAAACATATCGATAAGTCTACAATATTAAAAAATAAAAAAGAGGAGATGATGTATATGATTGAAAAAAATATTGAAAAATATTCGGAAAAAAACACTTTAAAATCACAAAAACTAATTATTTTATCACTAACAAAAAGATGTAATTTGCATTGTATTTACTGTAGGACTAACCCAAAAAACTGGTATGATAAGTTAAGCGGAAGTTCTGAAGTCATAGATTTGGACAAAGAACAATGGGATAATTTAGCTGACTTTTGTAAAAAAAACAATATTGCTGAAGTATTACTTACAGGTGGTGAGCCCGTTGAATATCCGCATTTTAAGGAATTGTGTTTATTTTTAACTTCAAAAGGTATAAAGTTTTCTATTCATACAAATGGGGTTAGTCTAAAATGGAACGGTATAATAGATTTATTTAATAGTTACAACATTAGGCCGGATATCTATTTATCCTTAGAATTATTCGATGATCTTCAGGAAACTCTACGTGGTACAAAGATACCATATGATTTTTTGGAAAAAATTATTGATTGTGGTTTTTGGGTGGAATTAAAAGTCACGCTTACAGGATTATTGTTAAATAAAAGAGAAGTGCTCTTAGACAAATTAGAGGAGTGGGCAGATAAAGGAATCTCTTCAATTAGATTTCAACCTGTGGTTCCAGTAAGTGAAGATACTCCAAACGAGGTTTTATTAGATGAGTCTTTTATATCGTTGGTTAAATTATTAGAAGAGTGTCAATTGAATAATAAAATGGTGGGTAGCCTTTTCCGACATTCAAACTTGTCATACTTATCCATAATTGATTATTTACAAGGGAATTCTGTTAATGAGAAATGTGCCAATAGTTGTTGCGCAAAGAATCAAATTATATTTATAACTCCAGATTACAAATTTTTGAATTGCCAATCACTGTGGGGAAAGGATGAATCAAAAACATGCGTAGAGCTATTTGATTTAGTCTGTTGCGGTTTCTTGGATTAAAATTGTTATAAAAATATCTTATATGTGAGCGTCGTTGAAAAATCGTATAAAATGATTTTATTTAGGAAGGAACATACATGAAAAAAGGGTTGATACATTATTATTTTGGTAATGGAAAGGGAAAAACAACAGCAGCATTAGGTCTTATGATTAGAGCCGCGGGATACAATAAGAATGTTGTTATAGTACAATTTTTGAAAGACTGGAAATGCGGTGAACTTCAATCATTTTCTCATTTACCAAATATTTGTGTTTTACGAGGTAAATCATCAGGTGGAAACTTTGTTTTTGAAATGACAGATAAAGAAAAAGAAGAAACAAAAAATATACATAATGAGAATTTAAGAAGAGCATTGGAAATTCAAAAAAAAGGACAATGTGACTTACTAGTACTTGATGAAGTTGTTGATGCCTATAACTTAGATCTTCTCGATAATACATTATTTGAGAATTTGCTAGAAAACAAACCTGAAGCATTAGAATTAGTTCTTACAGGCCATGAATTAAATAAATATGTATGTGAACGAGCTGATTATGTGACTAATATGCAAAAAATTAAGCATCCTTTCGATGCAGGTGTTTCTGCAAGAAAAGGAATTGAGTTCTAATTTTTCTAATTTAAGGCTGAATAAAAAGTATAGATCCCTAAAAACACAGTATACAAAAGGAGAAGTATTATGCAGAACCTGAATTTCAAATCAGTGGCAAGAATTCCTTCGTTTTACCATAATATTACTATTTATTATGATATTAATAATAAATTACAACTTAGACAAATAAATAATCCTGTAACTCTAACTGACGCTGCTTTATCTCATTTAGCAAATGTTATGGGAACCTATAAAATTGCGAATGTTACTCCCGGTAATATACAAAAACTTCTCGATGGAACTATCAAACATGCAGAACTTGTTGAAAAAGTAACTACGTTTATTTTTATTTCTAGTTATGGTTTGATTGATGATGCTGAGTGGACGGCTTATCAACCATCTGAAGGTATTTCACTATTATCTGAGTGGCTTGCAAAAAACGAACCCTCAGCAGCACCCTTAACCATTGATCCCAATTTGGTATTTAAAGATTTGTTTTCTATTATACAAGAGCATGTAGCCGCTAGTGTAAATGTTGTATTTGCTTTCAGTATAATACCAGCAAATATTGAAAATGATCTCCAGTTGATTTTAAAAGTTAAGAAGAGTGTACCCAATAGTACAGTTGTAGTTGGTGGGATTGGCAGTGACGCGCTTAAATTGCTTCCGACTAGTGATGGAAAAGTAGGACTTCAAAATGCGATGCCAATTGATTTGATTCTAGAAAACGATGGATTAGTGGATTTGTCTAATATTTCACGTAAACTGTCAGGTATAACGAGTGAAAATAGAATTAGCAGTCCAGACTTTTATGAAATATCAGAATCGCGTCTTATTGCAAACGAATTATTTATTCCTTATAAGATTCCAGATATTATCCACAAAATTCCGTATAACTTTGCTAATTCATCAGAACGGGATACTGTAGCGCAGATATTAGTTGATAATCGCTGTAGACAAAATTGTTTCTTTTGTTCTTCTCCCAAACAGCAACGTTATCAAAATACAGAAGAAGCACTTGATTATATAGAAGAAAAATCTAAGGCAGCTCAAATTATAGCCTTTAATGATAATGATTTATCTTATGATATAGAACAAACAATTAAACTTTGTGAAGGAATGGCATATCGTAATATTATGCAACCTAAATATGGTAAATTCGGTGTTCGTCAATTTAATCCTGAGCTTATTGACGCGCTTAAACTAGCTAATTTCAAACGGATTGCAATAGGGGTAGAAAGCTTTGATCAAAATGTTAGAGCAAGTTTAGGAAAGAAGAATTTTACGGATGAAAATATCAATGCAACACTAAACTATATGCTAAATAAAAATATTCAACCTGAAATAAATTTGATTATTGCTAGTCCTGCCGATAGTTATGATTCTCTGAAAAAAACTGTTACACAAGGGTTAGCGTGGGCAGAAAAGGGCTGTTTACTTTTTACAACAATTGGGTTATCGGCTGTGGCAAATTCGCCAGCAGTAATGCAATTGATGGAACAGAAAGATTTTATTAATACTGATAAAATTGAGTTTAAAGAAATTTTTCATGAAGGAATGAAGGCAAGTCTTTTGTTGCCTAAGTATTGGAAGTCTTCTGAAGATATGGTACTTTTGCGAGAAAATTTAATAGAAGATCGCACAAATATTCTTTTTGAGTTACATGAACATTTTAAAACAAAGATGCCAGTGCCTGTAAGAAATTATGTTATTGTCACCACATTAGCGTCATTATTGGGTATTATTGGTTTTAAATCAAAAGAAGACATAATGCCCCGAATTTATGAATATGCTGAAAAAAATTACTCAATACCATATATAAATATTTAGAAGCACTAGTTATTATTTGTGCTGCCAACTGTAAGGTGGCAGAGAGGAGATTATTATGAACAGATTGTCAAAATACGTACATATATATAGTATAGATGGTTACCATGTTCTTTATCATGCAGTGACAACAAAGGTTTTTTTGATTTCTGATTTGCAAGCTCAACAACTAAAAAGAGAAGGACTAGAATTAGATACTGCCTTTTCTAACAGTGAAATAAATCAACTAAAAACAAAAAAAATGATTATCAACCTAGAAGAAGGTGTAGAAGAAATAAGTATTGATGAAATAGTCAAAGAAAACCATCAAGAAGAGCCGGACATATTTATTTTGTATTTACTGTTATCGGAGCGTTGCAATATGAATTGTTTATATTGTTCCCATACCTATAGAGAGCATTCAAAGCAAGAAGATATGAAGATTGAAACTGTAATAAATGCTTTGGAAAAGTTCTATGCTGTAGATACTAAGCGAAAGAGAAGTGTTGTTTTATATGGAGGAGAGCCCCTAATGAATAAAAAGGGTGTCTCAGCTGCTATCGATTATATAAGGCAGCAAAAAAAAGATAAAAAGACAGAAATCGTAATTATTACAAATGGAACTTTTTTAGAGGAAAGTTTAATAAAATATTTTTCTCTTAATGATGTTAGTATAATTATTTCTGTTGACGGTGACAGAGAGGCGCATGATAAATTTAGAAAAATAGGACCGTTGGGTACTTTTGATTACATTGAAAAAGCTGTATCAATATTTAAAGATAATGGACTTAGATTCGGGTTATCCGCCACGATTGCTGCTCATAACATAAAAATACTTGACGAGGTTACGGAATACTTCTATCAAAGTTTTAATCCTATCAGTGTAGGTCTTAATCCTCTTCACAAAAAAACGCTTGGGGATACTTCCGAATATGAAACTGATCCTTTTGTCAGCGAATATAGTGTCGAATCGGAAGCTGTAGCGGAAGCAATGATTTCTGCTTATAAAGTTGCAAGAAAATATGGGTTATATATAGAACAAATAATGCGCAGAGTACGACCATTTATTTTATCTACTCCTCGATTAAAAGATTGTCCTGCTTGTGGAGCAATGATTAGGGTATTAGCAAATGGCACTTTTGGACCTTGTGGTCAGGTTATAGAGAAAGAAAAAAATGTCAATTCAGAATCACATAATTTTTCTGATAGTGAACTTGTAAAAACATGGAATCATAGATTATCTTGTACTTTACATAGTTGCAATACCTGTGAGGCTATAGCATTGTGTGGAGGTGGATGTCCTGCGAATTCGATAAAAAATGGTAACGATGTGTTCTGTATTGGAAATGGGGAAAGAACATGCGGCCAATCCAAAATTATTTTAAATTGGCTTTTGAGTGAACTAATTACAAACTTTTCTAGAAATAAATTTATCGAGATAAAGGAACAGGACAAATTAAAGTTGTTGGATAAGATTGATATAAATATCAAAACTCCATTATATGAATATTCAAAATATGGTGAGTTTAACTTAAATATTATGTATAAATAATTTTTGGGGGCTTATTATTGGTGGCAATTGATGTAAAATCAAAACGACGCTGTAATATCTTATATTTATTTTATAGAACATTAAAATACATAAGAGCGGAAAATATATTATTCGTTTATAATTTTTATCAGGTGAATATGAATTTGTAGAAATTTAAGAATAGTATTTATTGACAAAACACATGTTTTATGTGATAATCAATTAAAATTAGACTGTGAACATACGTGAGTACAGAAGATGTAGCGAAGCAGAGACGGAGTGTCATCGGCTGAAAGCATTCTGCGTGATCTTTTGGAAGTTTCAGTATGGGAGTCTTCCGACGAAAAGCTTTTTGCGTTAAGTCGGATGTTCGTGTAGCAGGAAATTACACAAAATGAGTGCAGAGTATAGGAAGCAGTATACTCTGAAATAGGGTGGTACCGCGATTAACATCGTCCCTTGTAGAAATACAGGTGGCGATGTTTTTATTTTGGAAAGTTCTACGGATTACTTCCATCTAGCAGAATAACAAGTTCTATGGAAGCTTAATATATGTAGAAGTGTATGGTTGGCTACTTGTCTTACTTTAGAAAGGAGAATTGCAATGAGGGATAAAATCAATTATATTTTATCAGAAGTAAAAACAAAGATTTCCGAGACAACAAATGAGAACGAGCTACAGAGTATGAAAAGTTCCTATATTGGAAAACAGGGTATTTTGAGTCTTATGATGAAAGAACTTCCAAAACTGGATGCTGCTCTTCGCCCAGAGATGGGAAAACTGCTAAACCAGACTAAGAGTCAGGTCACAGAAATGATTGATGCAAAAAGGATGGAATTGAAGCTGAAAGCTTCAGAGGTGTCTCCAGATTTTGACTGTTCGGTTCCTGGAATTATGCCTTCCGGTGGAGGACTTCATCCGATTACACAGATGTGCTATGACCTAAATGATACATTTCGTTCCATGGGATTTGAAATATTTGAGGAAGATGAGATTACAAGTGAGCTGTATGCGTTTGATAAGTTGAATTTCCCGCAGAATCATCCGGCGAGAGAAAGTATGGACACATACTGGATTGAGGGACATGATAACGGAAGCACGAACGAAAAACTTTGTCTTCGGCCTCATCTGACAGGAGGAAGCGTCCGTTATATGCAGACCCACAAGCCACCGTATCGCTTCGTATATCCAGGCCGTGTTTATAGGAATGAGACAACAGATGCACATCACGAGAGAGCCTTTTTCCAATATGAGGCACTGATTGTGGACAAAGATATCACTTTTACATCAGGAAAAGTGATGATAAAGAGTATCTTAAGCAAAGTGTTTGGTACAGATGTACCTGTAAGAATGCGGTCCGGATACTTCCCGTTTGTAGAACCAGGTTTTGAGATTGATATGGAGTGTCAGGTTTGCGGCGGAAAAGGATGTAGTGTCTGCAAACATGTAGGATGGATTGAAATTATGCCGGGGGGATCGCCGCATCCAAATGTATTGCGTGCAGCGGGATTGGATCCAGATGTGTATACAGGTTTCTATGTAAATATTGGTTTAGATAGACTGGTAATGATGCGCTATGGCGTTGATGACGTAAGACTATTTCATGGCGCTGATCTGAGATTTATGAAGCAATTTAGATAAGGAGAGAAATAATGAAACTATCATTATCATGGATTAAGGATTTTGTAAATATTCCAGAAAATATAAATTTGAGAAAATTAGCATATGACCTAACAATGTCTACAGTAGAGGTTGAGGACGTAGAATACCTTGCCCATCGTTTTGATAACATGATTGTCGGTGTGATTGAAAAAATTGAGCCACACCCCAATGCAGATAAACTGAGAGTATGTAAAGTTGATATTGGGGATGGAGAGGTTAAAGATATTGTCTGTGGAGGCATTAACCTGAAAGAAGGAATGTGTATCGCTGTTTCCTGCCCAGGTGCGGTTGTCCGTTGGCATGGAGAGGGAGAGCCGATAGTGATTAAAAATTCAAAGCTTCGTGGTGTTGAGTCCTATGGTATGATTTGTGCCTCGGACGAGATTGGACTGGGAGATTTGTTTCCGGCGGCACAGGAAGCAGAGATTCTTGACCTTTCTGATTTTGAGTTTCCCGCAGGGACTTCCCTAGCAGACGCATTGGATATGAATGATGTTCTTCTTGAAATTGACAACAAATCTATGACAAACAGACCAGATCTTTGGGGACATTATGGTATTGCCAGAGAGATTGCAGCTCTCTACAACTTGCAATTGGCAGAAATCAAACCATTTGAGACAGATGTACAATCTGATTTTAAAGTGGAAATCATGGATTCTAGTAGGTGTAGAAGATATATCGGTGTAGAAATATCTGGTGTAGAAGTTAAACCATCGCCTTACCAGATACGGAATAGAATTTGGAAAGTTGGTATGCGTCCGATTAACGCACTTGTTGATATAACTAATTATGTAATGCTTGCTACGGGAAATCCAACACATGTATTTGATGCAGACAACATTGTGGATCATATTGTTGTAAGGCATGCGTCCGAAAGCGAAAAGCTTGTTCTTTTGAATGATATAGAGATTGGACTATGTCCGGATGATGTGGTAATAGCAGATTCTGAGAAAGCTGTTGCGCTGGCTGGTGTTATGGGCGGTGAAAAGGATTCTATATTGCAAAAGACAGAGAGAATTATCCTTGAGGTTGCCAACTTTGAAGCTACAGGTATTAGGAGAACGGCACTTCGCCATGATAATCGTACGGAGGCTTCTTCAAGATATGAGAAAGCTATTGATCCAGAAAGGTGTGATCAGGCACTGGCACTATTCATGCAATATATTCAAGAGCTGTATCCGGAGATGAAGGTAACTGGATACTGCGATCAGTATGTCAAAAAACTGAAGAGAGCAGAGATTGATGTGGATTTGATATGGTTTGTGAAACGACTCGGAAAGCATTTGACAAATGAAGAAATTCAGGGACGTTTGGAACAGCTTGGTTTTGATGTTCAGATTAGTGGTAATGACATGCATGTTATTGCCCCGTCATGGAGATCAACTGGAGATATTTCCATCAAGGACGATGTGCTGGAAGAGGTTGCTAGAATGTATGGATATGATAATTTCGAAGCAACAGCATTTACAACATCGTTTATGGCTGCAATCAATCAGAAAGATAAAAGTATGGTAAGAAATATCAAGGAATATCTTGCGTTTCGTTGCGGAATGCAGGAAATTTATACGTATCCTTGGATGAATGATACGTATGTGAATGCGGTTTTGCAGGAGACGGAAGGGATACTGAAACTGTCCACACCACCCTCGCCTGAGATGAGTTCCATCCGTTCATCCTTGCTTCCAAATCTTTGTGAAGCAGTTGCCAAAAACGAGCGTTATTTTAATGATTTTTCTATTTTTGAGGAGGCACAGGTATTCTTTGATGAAAATTATAGTTCTCCATATAATCGGACAGAGCTTCTGCCAGAACAGCGTAGATATATAGCAGCAGCCTTTGCAAGTAGCGTAAAGAACGTTAATGAACTTTTCAGAAAGACAAAGGGAGTTCTTGAGTATATGCCACGTTATACTCACATGGAGGTGTTCGGGTTCAGAAAAGAAGAAAAGCCGGTTTGGGCAGACAATGTTATCTGGCTTAATATTTATCTTGGCGATGAAAAAATTGGTGATATGGGCCTTGTTGCAAAGAAGGTTTCTATGGAGTGTAGTATCAAAAATCTTTCGGTTATGCTTTTTCAACTGGACATTACAAAGCTTAGGCCGCTGAAGTCCAGAACAAATAAATTTACACATATTGCCGAATATCCTAAGACAGATTACGATATCTCTATGCTTTTCGCCTCAGATATTGAATGGAACGATATTTACGATGCTATTTTGGGGCAAAAGGAGACAAGCCCATTTTTGAAAGGTGCGTTTTTTGTAGATGAGTATAGAGGAAAACAGATTCCGAAAGGTAAAAAGTCGATGACAATTAGATTGAGGATTGGATCTGATGAGAAGACGTTAACATCTCAGGAAATTGAAAATGTTTCAAATCAAGTAATAAAGAAACTTGGAAAAAAATTGGGCGCAGAACTTAGAATACAATAAATGGAAAACGTATGAAATGGAATTTAGGCAGACTTTTAGAATGTGACTACTGCATTTGGTAGATGTTAGTTCAACTCTTCTGTAAAGCTTTTATTTTTAATAATTATGATTTGGCAGATTCCTGATGAAGCGCATGTATATTGAGGCTATGGCTATAGGCTATCTATATGCAATTTTGGTTCAAGATATTTATAAGGGGCTGTAAAAAACTCCCCTAAAAGAAAAATCGCTAAGGTCGTGAGACTTCAGCGATTTTTTGGTATAATTAATTATGCGAATAACTAATGACACCATCGATAATTATACTTGGCAGAGAAAAGAATTGGCTGCTTAAAATAGAACTGGTTAATTGAAATCCTAACTGCAACATTGAAGTTGTAAATGCACCCCGCTCTGACAGGTTTCTCTATGACGGTTCTTCTGTCCTGCTTTCCCTGAAATCCCGGCTTACCTGTTAAACAGGGCCGGTGTTAGTGTAATGGATGCGGATGGGATTTTCTCAAGGCCAAGGAGAGTTGTGGTCTCCTCGCCGTAGATCTTTATAAAAAGATCAATGGGAGCCTGTCCGTTCCATTTTTTTCTTGGGTAGGAATTGATGTGGTTCATCATTTCCCGGATTTCTTCTTCTGTATAGCGATCCCTGGTCTGGCCTTTCGGGCTGACATAGCGGATGAATTCGTGGTTCCGTTCGCAGTTGCTTTTCTGGTTGCTGTTTATCGGCTCGCAGTAGAAGACACGGCACTGGATCTCCCCTATCTCTGTGTCTGCTTCAACCTTCATAGGGTCTGTAAACTCGCTCCCTCTGTCTGTTAGGATTACCTGGAACAGGGGCTGTAAACGCTCTCCCCCTAACTGCCCCGGAGCTTCTTAAATACCGCTGTCACGGACGCCGCCGTATTCCGCTCCCGCAGAAACATTAGCAGCAGGTCGCAGGACGTGAACAGGATCGTCAGGATCGCCTGACCTCCCTTATGGATGATTACGCTGTCCATCTGGCTGACCATGCAATCCGGGTTCCGGGCGATATATGCCTGGTAATCCTAATAGGTGCGCCTTGCATGGCACTTCTTATCTACCCGGAGAACCGGCCCGCTCTTCTTCCGCTCCGGCCTACGCAGTTTCCTCCGCAGGTCGATATTCCTGCATCCAGAAGCCCTGCATCTATGTAAGAATAGATCGTGCGGTCCGTCACAGGAGTTCTCCCGGTACTGTCCGCAGATAGCCGGTATGGACTGCCCCTGCTTGATGAGTGGTGAGATCGTATTATTGATGCGGATCAGCTCCTCTTCTGTAAGGGAAATCCCCCTCCGGGACTCGGACCATATCTTCTCATACTGCTCTTGGGCGTACTTTGCATCATAGAGCATCCTCCTGAGGCGGAAGCTGAGACGGTTCCCACAGGCATTGCTGTGCAGAATTCCTTATGATACTCCGGGCAGCCCGAATTACAGCCGCCACATGCAGTCTGGCACTGACGTTTTCCGCGGAGGCATCCCTGCCTACACTCCGGGACCTTTGTACATGTATCATGGTAGACACAGCTATCGCCCTTCGAGGTAGCTACCAGTTTCCGGTGTGCCTTGATCTCACGGCCTACAGTCGCGCGGTCTTTGCCTATATTTTTTGCAATCTGGGCGACCTTCAGCCCCTGCTGTAACCCTGCCTAAATTGTCAGTCTGTCATCAAATGTAAGGTGTCTGTTGTTCATGTGCTCCTCCAATATGAAGGCAGGACATGAACCATTATACACCAATGATATCCAGACCACAAAGCCATGAGGTCATTACTGCAACTCTCTGGCTTTAGCATCAGGTAATTCTAACTTCAACAGCCTGTGTTGCAATTAACTTTTCAACTAACCTTAAAATAGAACTGATATCCACATGGCTTTGTTAAGCGCACCCATTTTTAGCCAAAGAATCAATGATGTTCACCATTTTATATGGTAAGATGAGGAAACGCCAGAACCGACATTTTGCTTGAACTGGCGTTTCCTCATTTCTTGATAATTGCTAGATAGATTATTGATTATTCCGAGGGCGTTGGTTCTTCCGCAAAATAGTATCTAAAAAAACATTTTACAGGGCGGGTAAGTATCCATGTCCCGGCATGAATATTCCCAACACGTAAATCTGTGGAAGAACCCGCCCAGTCCGGACAGGTGGCTCTCGGAAACAAGAATAATCGGATTATATTGAGAGAAAAGTTATGTACGATAGCTTGTATTTAAAATAATTTGATGAAAACACAATACGTTTTGCTCTATCATCAACCTTTTAATCAATTAATGCTGTTCTCTTTTGGTATGTAAATACTAAGGGAATGGTGCTTTAAAAGGATAAATGTAAAACTAAAAGTTGACAAAAGTTAAAAATCAGTGGTCTGTTAAATACGTATATATAAATGTATACTGATTTATAACAAGTGTAACTAATAGTGAGTGGCGGGATTATATGGAGACAAAAAGATTCGGCAGAAAAATAAAAGAGAAGCGTAAGGAACATGGTCTAACAAGTGAGGAATTAGCGGACAAGTGTTTCATCAATGAAGGGTATGTTCGTCAACTAGAGTCTGGAAAAAAGATTCCTAGCATGCCACTTCTGATTCGTATGTGTGAAGATAAATATAGTACAATGGAGTATAGCATAATACTCATGGACGCCGCATCTGGACCCATTTATCCGCTCACTAAAGATTTGTATTTGGAACTAACTCCATACAAAATAAGTACCAGCACACAAGAAGATTCTCAATTAATCCGATTGTATTTTGAAAAAACAGAATGAACGTACAACAGAAAATACAGTTCCACTCTTTCCTCTGGGACTGCATTTTTTTCAATTTACCTGCTTTCTTTTTTCTGATATGTTATGTATGCATCCAATATACACAGCATTACCTTTTTTTGTTCTGGCGACAACTTATTCCTTGTTGTCATTATCCTCTACAAAATCCATTAAATAATTTGGCGATGTTTCTAATATTTCACAATCCTCACATAAATATTTCGACATGATTTTTTTCTGCGGGCGAGAATCTTCGCTTAAGTATATGTCCGCTCGATAGCGGTCAATGATATCAGGAGATGGTGCTATAGCCATTAGACCAATCCCCTTTGGGAATTGTGCTGGGATTGCGTGTGTTCAGATCAATTAGTCCAAAAACAGCATCACAGGATATCAAAGACTGAAACCTACCAGAGCATATATAACATTCTGATTTTGAGCATGGCTTATAAATTAAGTAAAAGAATGTAGTAGTAGCAATGAGTGAAAAAATTATGGGGATAAAGCGTTTGGGCATTAATGGAGTCTCCAATCTTGAAGCTTCTGGAGAGCGGCAGCCGTAAGTCGGCTCCAAAGCTGTTCATATTCCTTGTCTAAAGGAAGAAATGTCTGAGGAGAAAATTCCAGGCATACATCCAGTAAATCATAAATCTCTTTATCGCTTGAAGTTTTTTGCGACAAAAAGAGTTGATTGATTTCTACGAAAGCCCTTCTTATATTGTCTGGTTCAAAATGTGAGTCCAGTGTTGTCAGAAACTTAGTTGCTAATTTCATTTCTATATCCTTGTGTTATCTAAAAAATTAAAATACAACTATAAGATAACATTTTGATTTAGAGTTGTCTATGAAACTGTTCGACAAGATATTTCTAAAGTAGACAATCTTAAGGAGTTTAAAAAAATGAGCTAAAAGATAACATATGTTATGAAAAGGTGGACTACCGAAAAAATGAATAGAAAGTATACTAATAGATAACAAATATATCTATAGGATGCAAAGAATGGTGGGAATTATCATGGATATGAAACGGTTTGGCAAAAAATTGAGAGAGAAGAGAAAATACCATGGGATGATGTATCAGGAGTTGGCAGATTTGTGCTATATAAATCATGGTTATGTTAGACAATTGGAAGCTGGAAGCTGGAAGCAAATTACCCAGTATCCAGCTTCTTTTTAAGTTATGTGATATTCTGGAAACGTCTCCTAACTATTTGTTAGAATATGCAGAAGACTCTGACGATAAAGAACTTTTGAAACGGATATACCAATTAACACCAGATCAAAAAAATGCAATGATTTGTATGTTGGACGCGTATATAAGGTTTCAAAAGGAACCATAGATTTTTCACCCATTAAAGTAAGTATGGGGGATTTGGAGAACCGTAGAATTTTTGGTGCCTTAATTTTGTATATTTACAGATAAATATTTGTACCATGAAATCTGTAGGAGCAGGGGCGCTAAATAATGACAAAAAGATACGGTTTTATTACATATTGTTAAAAGTGTATAGAAGTTGGTATATAATAAAGTGATATAATTAATTCTTATAAGGTGTAAGAATATTTTTTTAAGCTTCACTTTAATAGGGCAATATGATAGCGTAAAAAAAGGTGTGGCACAATATGATTTATTTAAAAAGGGTTAAGAGCGATGTACTTTGGATTGGTGAATTTAAAACGATGAATTCGATTATGCAGAATATGAAACATTTTAAGGAAGGTAAAATATACCTTTCTTTATTTTTACTATAATTTAGAATAATACAATACTCCATATGAGAATGATAAACAATACAATTATCAAGTATCATATTAGTTAATTAAGTTAAAAAGGAGTATTGGTAAATGCAGAACAGATTAAAGGAACTAAGAAAGAGCAGACATATAACCCAGGAAGAACTTGGTGATATGATATCTGTAACGCAGCAGAATATTAGCAAATATGAGAATGATGTATATGAAATACCGGTAGACGTATTGGTCAAGACATCACGCTGTTTCAATGTATCAATAGAGTATTTGTTGGGTCTAACTGATATTAAACGTGATATAGCCGGGCAAGTGGTCGTAAATGAAGCTGTGGACGAATATTTTGATTTTATTGAAGCCTTCAAATCATTAAGGGATGAAGATCAGGAACTGATTTGGTCAATCATTGAAAAAATGAAACAGATAAGACGAAGAAAGGAATAAGCAAATGATAAATATTGCAATTTGTGATGATGATATCGGTTTTACTGGAAAATTTGAGCAAATGCTGTTAACTATAAAAAACTTGGAACACATTGAACTTGAGCCAGAGGTTTATTTTGATGGGAAAGAGTTGATTGAGAGTATATATGAAAGGGGTAAAAAATACGATTTAATATTTCTTGATATAGAAATGAAAGAGATGGATGGCCTTACTGCAGCAAGGGTAATAAGGAAAAAAGACGCGATGACGATACTTATTTATGTAACAAGCCATGAAAGCTATGCTGTTGAGGCATATGATGTACAGCCGTTTCAATTTCTTGTTAAACCGGTTGACTTTGATACTGTGTATAGGTATTTTATGAAAGCTTATGAAAAACTGACAAAAGGTCCCCATTATTTTCTTTGTGGATTTAATCGGAATACACATATTTTGAGAATGAGTGATATTATGTATTTTAAAAGTAATAGGCGCGTTATTCAGGTTTATACGGCTGATGGGAGTTTATATAAATTTTATAGTAAGATGGACGACCTCGAAGAACGGTTGAAACTGGAAAAGGCAGACTTTTGGAGAATACATCAATCTTATTTGGTGAATGTTAGATATATTGATGTCATTTCACATGACCATGTTATTCTGAAAAATAAGAAGGCGTTGTCTATCAGTGAGGACAAAAGAAAATTAATTGGAGAAGAATATTTCAATTACATAAAGGGGAATATTATTGAATAAAGCAGTGTTCGATTTCTCAATGGCGCTGATTATGTCTTTTTTATCAGCATGGATTTTAAAGGAATATCTGGAAACATTTTTGGCTAAGACAAAATCAAACTGGAGAAATAACATCAGGTGGGGATTTTTTCTATTATGGCAAATTTGTTCTATTCTGGATATTAATAAATTACCAGACTATTTTATTTTGCTTATAAGTGTGCTTGCTGTATTACTTGTATCAATGAATTATGAAGGGCATATATTTAGAAAGATTGTATTTACACTTGTTTATAACTCAATTTGGATGCTTACAGAAATACTGCTAGTTTTTATTTTTATAGCAATAGGATTGGATTATGATAATCAGTTGCTTGGCTCTTTTCTTTCCAAAGTATTTTTATTTGTAATTGTAGAAGCACTCAAGCGATTTTTTGGGAATGAAAAAATTAAGGATCTGCCACATTCATATAATATGATTTTGGTATTGATTCCTTTGGGTAGCATGTTTGTGGTCTATACTTCTTTTTTAATGAGTGCTAATTGCCTAAAACCATATAGTGTTCTGTGGTCATTTGCCTCTCTGGTTATTATGCTTTTTATAAATGTTCTGATATTTACCATTTATATAAAATTATCTGAAGATATGGAATTAAGACAGAAGAATGTGGTATATAAGCAGGAGATTGAGTTTTATAATAAGCATATTGAAGAAAAAGAAAATTCCATGCAGGAATTTCGAAAGGCCAGACATGATTTGAAGAATCAGTTGATTTTTCTTTTGGAACGGTGTGAGAAAAAAGAATATAAAGAGATGGAACAGTTTTTGGAACAATTGATTGAAAAAGCACCATTTGATAGTCTGACAATATCCAAAACAGACAATTCGATAGTAGATGCACTGGTCAATTACAAATATACGGTTGCTAAACGCTTCGGAATAGAATTTATTGTAAAATTAGAGATACCTATGAGCCTGCCGTTTGATAATGCAGATATGTGTATAATTCTTGGAAATGCATTGGATAATGCATTAGAAGCTAATATTAGGGCAGAAATTGAAAAACACTATGTCAAATTGAACATGCGTATGGATATGAATAATCTAGTAATCGTTGTTGAAAATTCATTTGACGGACATATTAGTAAGAACAAAACTGGGGAAATTCTGACTGTAAAAATGAACAAAATAGATCATGGACTTGGATTGGACTCTATTCAGAAAGCTGTAAATAAATATCATGGATTTATGAAGATAAGCTATACAGAAAATGTGTTTATTATAGAGATACTGTTATATGGTAAAACGAAATAGTTACAAGTAATACCGAAAAAATTACATTTTGTGTGTATCACTATTGCTTTTGTGCTAAAATATTAAAAAATAAGGAGGTTCTTATTATGAAAAAATTTAAGGAATTTGTATTACATCACATGAAGGCTTCAAACATCCTTGCATGTATGGCTTTAGCATTTGCTTTCATTGCGGCCAACAGCCCTTGTTGCTGTGTATACCATCAGCCAGATAAGCCAAACCTCAAAAGTTTGAGGAAATTTTGATGGAATGGTTAGCTGATAAACTTACTGATTATATTATCAGAAAAGAGATTATTAGTAAAGAATGTTATGAAATATATCGGTATGGTATGCTTACCGGGCTGGAGATGACTTTATGTATGGTTATATGTTCTGTTATAGCCATACATTTAAAGTCATTTTTGGAATTTGTGGTTTTGATTTCGGCTTTTTTCTCTCTTCGAGCATATGTTGGTGGTGTACATTTAAAGCATTATTTTGCGTGTCTCACCTGTTCCTGCTTGATAATTACGTTTCTACTGGTAGCTGCACATGCTTGGAACGCTGATTGGTGGATAACGGTAATAATTACAACTGTGGCTTTTTTTCTGATTGACTGGTTGGCTCCGGTGGCAACAAGAGAGAGAGTAAATAACCATGAAGAGGCGGTATTTTTTAAAAGGCAGAGGAAGCGTATTTTGTTTGGAATCGCCGCTTTAGATTTCCTTTTCATATTATTAGAACTTAGGGTATTCTGGTCGCTGATAATGTATACTATGCTTGCGGTGCTGATTTCTATGATTATAGGGATAGGAACAAGTAAAAGTGGATGGAGGTGAACAGGCCACAAGGTATAAACTGTACTTTGTGGCCTGATCTTTTGCAGACGTAATGAAGATATTGTTTGTGGGTGAGACGGAGGATATAGCTTGGCAAATTAGAAATATTCTACGAGAGGACGAGACTATATGTTGGCATGTTTATTATGAGTTAGATAATGATTTTCCGTTGGAATAGTTAGATATAGCTATGTTAGATGGTATAACGAGGAAGCTGATATATTGAGCATTTTAATCAAACTTAACGTCCATAAGTTAAAAACAATCCTGGCCTTTGTAGTAAATATTAGTGTGGGTGAATATTACGGTGCGGCGGGGTTCCGGAATAATCAGTGTGGGGGAAGAAAATTGTATATGGGGGATGGGGGGAACTGATGTTGTTAAAGTACCTTTTACCAAGTTGAATGTAGGGAAAAATTGACAGTACCTATAGATGGAAATGGTATTATGACAGGCAAAAATGTCATAATACGGAATACACTCGTTGAATGGTTAGAAGGAGAATGACTTATGAGAGATTATATTCGTTCTATTGCAGCGAACATTAGAAAATTACGTGAACAAAAAGGCATGACACAAGAGGCATTGGCAGAACTGGCAGGAATATCCCAAAGTCATCTGAGTAAGATTGAAGCTGGTTCCAGAAATATTGGGATGAATACATATGTAAGAATTCTGGAGGCATTAGGAGCAGTTCATATTTTGGTGTCAGAAGTAGAAGAGCGACATGTAGAGTTATTGGAGCATTTTATATGTATAGTAAAAGAGTGTTCTGATGTTGAATCAAAATTTTTCATGGACACGTTAGAAGCTATGAAAGATAATATGGATAAAATGAAATTAGATGAAGAAAAGAAAAAATTGAAATTCCCATGCACATTATGCAATACCCGTTCGTATGATAAGTTAAGTGCGGAATGGGCTTCATGATGTTACTTCATTAAAAGAGGGTCGCCATAAGGCGACTTTTTTTGTTTTTGATATAAAAAGTGTCGTTATATATCAAAAAAACTGAAATGGATAATTATAGAAGAAATTTATACAAAATTATTCCTGTCAGTCTGTTTAAAAAAAACTGTCATAATGTAAAATACTACCAAACGAAAAGGAGGGAGCAGAGATATATGATAGCTAACAGTTTTGACATTGCCCAAAATATACGATTGGTGAGAGAGACAAAAGGGCTTACGATAGAGAAACTTGCGGAGTTAGCAGGCGTTTCGCCAAATCACATGAGCAAAGTGGAGAATGGCCTAAGAAATTTAAGTATGGAATCCTACTTAAATGTATTACAGGCATTAGAGGTATATCCAGTTTTTATTACAAGAACGGCTAGTGGAGAAGAAACCAAAAAATATATTTCGGATTTTATGGATATTATTAGAGGCTGCTCCGGAAGGGAAGTGGATTTCTTATTGAATATGGCTGTAAGTATGAAGGAAAATATGATAAAAACTGGACTTGCCGTAAATGGAAAAAAATAACTGGCTGCAAATCTATTTTGTTATGAACATGACATTTTTGGCATTAAAGGAGAACCAGATGAAAAAATACAGATATTGGTGGTCGATCCTTTTTCTGGTTGACTTGGTCTTGATGTTTATTGCAGTCATCGGTTTTATAATTGCATTTATTATAATTTAGGTAATTGTTAAATGATTTCTTCGCTTCTGTGAAGAGTTATCCACAGAAACGTAACAGTTATCACGACTGATATTCAGACAGATTACTGAATTGATGTAAAACATCGTATTTGAGGCATACTTAAAAAAACTCAAGAAGATTTTTGACAATTGAATGCTTTTTCAGGCAATCAGAGGTTTTAAGCTCCGAATGTATTGTGGACAATTCATTCGGTGTGCAACGATGACAGTAAGTTGGCTGGCGATGCCGGCCAGTAATACGTCTGCCTTTGTTGTGGCATGGTTGCGTGTTTTCCGTCCGGCAATACACATGTTTGATTTAAAGTGGTTAATGGACTGCTCGGTCATTCCATTCCTTAGTATTCCGCTGGATACAGGGGAATACTAAGGAAATCCAATTCAGAAGCGGGAAGAAGGAAGGCGAATCATCAATGAACATATCCTGACAGCTTGAAAAGGTTTCTTTTAAGGAAATCTGATGGTATTTAGTAGACATAAATTTTCTCTTCCGTTTGTGTGTAAGTGGTGTGTGGTAATACTATTTTACCATGGGCGGAGAGAAAATTTATATAAATGAAGCAAGAAAACCCAGTAAAATCAATGGGTTTGGCAATTTAACAATTGCCTATATTATAATTTGATAGGAGAGAAAATGCTGACAGTTGAAGAATTAGAAGAATTACATAATATAAGTTTAGACCAGATCGATCCAAATACATTGGTGGATTTAAACAGTATAAAAATTGATACTTCCAAACCGAAAGAAAAGCGCATTAAAATGCTGCTGGAAAGTGGAATCAATCCATATTTTTTCCGGGTGGGGAATATGAAAATAAAAGTTGCTTATTCAAATACAGGGAAAACACTATCTGATATTATTGAAAACTTAGTGGAAAAAGCGGAAATTTGAACACAGGCACGAATGATAAAGAACAAAATTAAAGAACAAAAGAAGGTGATGATGTTCAGATGGGTATGGACAACTGATTTGGATCATGGTAGAATAAAAGTGGAATAGAACTAAAGATTAAGCAGGTCCTGCCACTTATTTGGTGTATATCCATCCGTTTCAGGAGGGTTCATACAGCTAACTAATAAGAGGTTAGGAGCTGTTTTTATGTTTAAAAAGTATAATCATATCTTTCGGACGTACTCTTATCTGCGTCTATCAGTAGAAGATGGCGATCAGATTGAGAGTGACAGTATCAAAAATCAAAGAGTTATAGTTAACCGTTACAAGGAAAATCATCCAGAAATCCAATTGGTTGGCGAGAAGATTGATGATGGATATACCGGTACTAATTTCAATCGCCCAGGTTTTCAGAATTTGCTGGAATTGATTAAGAAGGGCATGATCGACTGCATTATAGTGAAGGACTTGAGCCGATTGGGTAGAGACTTTACTGAAGTGCTGCGATATGTCCAACGCAGGTTTCCCGAGTGGGGGATTCGTTTCATAGCAATAGACGATAACTATGACAGTGACGATGAATCTTGTAAACAGGATTTTCTGACTTTACCCATTAAAAGTTTATTAAATGAGAGTTACCCGGCAAATACAAGCATCAGTATCCGGAACACATTAAAAGCTATGCGTGAGCAGGGACTTTTTGTCGGGGCATATGCATATTACGGTTACCATAAAGATCCGGAAGATCGTCACCGGCTGATTCTTGATCCTGTTGCTTCTGGAGTAGTCCGGGACATTTTCGCATGGAAAATATGCGGTCTTAGCCAGGATGCCATAGCAAGGAGACTGGATAGCCTTGGATTTTTGTCGCCTGCGGATTACAAGGTGTCACAAGGTATCCCGTATAAAACAACTTTTAAATTATATGAACGCAGCCACTGGACGGCAGTAGCGGTGGGGCGGATACTCTGTAATATTGTCTATGTGGGCATATTGGTTCAAGGAAAAACTACAACTCCCAATTTCAAGGTGCATAAAACAATATATAAGACTGAGGAAGAGTGGGACAGTGTAGAGGGGGCTATTCCGCCGATTGTAAGTTGGATAGACTTTATGATTGTTAATCATCTATTGGAAAAAGACACTCGGACTGCGCCAGGACGGGATACTGTTTACCTTTTTTCGGGTATTCTGGAATGTGGGGACTGCCATCAGTCACTTGTAAGAAAAACCACAAAGTATAACGGGAAGGAATATGGATACTATGTGTGCTCAACAAATAGGGACCATAAAGAGCAGTGTTCTTCACCACATCGTGTATCTGAAGCAAAGCTTGAAAAAAATATGCTTCTGCTAATCCAGCACCAGATTTCTATGATGGTAAACCTGAAGTCAATTTTACAATATGTGGAGACAATTCCCTTTTCAGATCGCAAAGTGGAAAAAGAAAGTAACCGGATGGAAATGTTAAAAAAGGAGTACCAATGGAATTTGAAACTATCTACATCTCTTTACGAAAATTTTCAAGAGGGAATTCTTACTAAAAAGGAGTATCTGCAGATGAAAAAGCAGTATTCAGAGCGCTGTGAAGAACTGGAACAGTTGATGGAACATCAGGAAGAAGAAAGTAGAAATATATTTCGAAATATCTGTGGAAACAATAACTGGATTGAACATTTTTTGGAATTTGGCCAGATTAAGGAACTCGACCGAAAGCTGGTGGTCAGCTTGATTAAAGACATACAGGTTACGGCCCAGGGAAATCTGGAAGTGACATTCTGGTTTGAGGACGAATATAGGCAAGTAATAGAAAAAATCAAACAGATTCATTCCGAACTTCCCAATGCCAAAATGCAAGGCTTCTTGAAACAAATAGGAGAAGGGGGCGTTTTGTGTGGCTAGAACCAGTAGAAAAAGTTCTAAAGCAGAAAGTGCAGTTTCTGTTTTTAAAGAGAACCGATGGGCCTCTTACGCTAGATTATCAGTCAAAAGCAACAAAGAAGGTGTTGATGATTCTATCTCACATCAACTTCAAAGGAACCGAGATTTTATCAGGAAAAATATACAGGATGGCTCCCTGGCAGGAGAATATTATGATGATGGTATTTCAGGAACAACATTTGACCGGCCCGGATTTAATGACTTGCTTCAAGATATCAAATGCGGGAAGATCAATGCAGTCATTGTCAAGGATTTCAGCCGTTTTGGAAGAAACGCTTTGGATGCTCTTGAATTTCTAGAAGTTGTGTTTCCTTCCCTTGATGTAAGGTTTATCAGTATTGATGATGCATATGACAGCGCAGATCCACGTTGCAGCAAAGACAGAATGGTATATATTATTAAACATCTGGCAAATGAGTATTACGCACGTATTGCATCGAAAAAGTTGTCACAGGCTCATGAACTGAATCGAGGAAGTGGAGAGTTTTGGGGAGCAAGACCTCCGTATGGATTTGCACGTTCTCAAAAAAATAGTAAGATACTTGTCCGCGATGAGGAGGCTGGGGTTATTTTGATACGCATTTTCAACCTATTTGTCTTAGAAGGATATACATATTATAGGTTGGCAAAGTGGCTTAATGAAGAGGGCATTCCCTCACCGCAAGCATATTATCTTATAAAACACGGAGAACAGGACAAGGTAAAAAAGCATCCTGAAAAATATTTATGGACCGGTAATACGATATCAAATATAATTCAGAATCCAGCATACATAGGGTGCCTAGTAACTCATAAGACAGAGCAGAGTTATTGTAAAAATCAAAAAATTAGAAGGGTTCCCAGACAAGAGTGGAACATAGAAGAAAACGCTTTGCCGCGTATTATTGGTCAATCAGTCTACGATGAAGCGCAGGAGCTGGCAAAACAGGTGTGGATAAATAATTTCAACCGAGAGAATGATACAAAAAGTGGAATGTTTAATGGAAAAATAGTCTGCGGTATTTGTGGAAGAAGTATGAGCCAACACAGGTATAAGACCAAAAAGGGGGTGGGATTTGAGTATCATTGCCCAGGACATGATGTGGCCCCAGGTATCTGTAAAGCCAAATTTATCAATGAAAAATATATCCTAAAAGCCGTAGAAGTTCTTCTAGATAGATGGGTAAAGGCTGCAATGAAAGAAAGGAAGTCGTATAAAAAGGGCGTATTTCTAACTAAACTAAAAAGGGAATTTCAACATAATATGACAGTAGCAGATGATGAGTTGCAGCGAATAACGGTAAAACAGCAGCAGATATATGAAGATTATGTCGGGGGGCTTTTGGATAAAAGAGAATATCTTCAAATTAAAAATCAGTATTCAGAACAAAGAGAAAGATTGATCGAGAACAAAGGAAAGCTGAATATGGAACTTAATGATGCAGTTCGAAAATATTCTACAAAGAATAAATGGCTTTCGAGTTTACTGGATATTCATGGCAATATTTGTATCACCGCGCATGTTATTAATGAATTGATTGCAGAAGTTAGGGTTGTAGATAGAAAGACTATTGAGGTTACCTTCAAATTTAAAGACATATTTACCATAGATATGGATGTGGAAGACGAGGCGGTATGATTATGATAAAAAAGTATTTGTTTTTCTATGAACGTCTTTCAAAGGAAGATGGAGATGATGAGAGCAGCAGCATCGGAAATCAACGGAGATTATTGTTCCGTTTCCAAAGGGAGAAAGACGAATTTTCAGATTATGAAGTAGAGGAATTTATTGACGATGGCTACACAGGGACAAATTTTGAACGTCCCGATTTTCAGCGAATGATGGAAAAAATTAGAAGTTTATATGGTAATATGATCGTTGTAGTAACTAAAGATTTTTCGCGTTTGGGACGTGACACTATTGACACGGTGAACTATTTGGAGAAAATATTCCCATTTTTAGAAGTACGCTATATTGCAGTTAATGAGGATTACGATAGTAATGATTATCCATATGGTTTGGACTTTGAAAATAAATTCAAAAATTTGATTAATGGAATATATCCAATGCAAATATCATATGCGCAAAAGAAAATAAAAATGGAAGAAGCCCAGCAGGGAAAACATAATGGACCAATACCAACTTATGGATATTGGTATACCAAGGAACGCGAATATGAAGTGGATTGGGAAGCAGCTACTGTTGTTCAGATGATAATGGATTTTTTGGAACAGAGAAAAAGTTATAAATACATCATTTGCTTCCTAGCAGAAAAGAAGATAGATCCTCCCAGTATTTATTTAACACGTAAGTACGGGGTGAAGTTGAGTAAGGTTAGTAGAAAATTCGTATGGAATAGAGTCACGATCCGTAAAATTGCAAGGAATAAAACCTATTTGGGATATTCTGTGCGTCATACGGTGGAGAGTTGTTCACCAGGGAGCAAAAAGGCACGCGCTGTCAGCAAAGAACAGCAGGTCTTAGTTCCTAACAGACATCTAGCAATTATCAGTATGGAGCAGTTTGATAATGTGAATGACTGGCTTGATGAAAGGGCTGAAAAAGCTGGTAATAAAAAAGTTAAACAACAGAGGATTTCTGCATTATATAAAAAAGTCTATTGCAAAAATTGTGGCAGCACTTTGACCAGAAGAATAAAAGGTAATTATGATGCCTATATTTGCCTGGACAAAAGAGAAAATCCTTTTTCTGTATGCCCTTTGGAACCCATTAAGACTTCAGTTTTAGAAGCAGCAGTTTTTGATGCAATTCAGTTTAATATAAAATCATTTATGGACAATGAAAGAAAAGGAAAAAAGTTATTAAAGGGTAACGTTACTGATTTGCATGAAGAGTTCGCAAGCCTTCATAATTCTGCTGAGTTGTTAAGCCGTCAAAAAATGGAATTATATGAAAAATACAATTTAGGACATCTTACAAAAGAAAAATACATAGAAAAAAAAGATTGTCTGTCAAAACAAATCAGTGTATTGGAAAAGCAGTTTGCCGAAATTGAGGAGAATATTAATAGACATCATGAGAATAATTTCATTTGTAATTCTGAATATGCGGAATTAGTTGGAAAATTCAAAGGGAAAAAAGTTCTTTCGGCAGATATGGCGGATGCTTTTATTAAAAAAGTATTTGTAGATAGTAATCACAATATTGAGTTTTTTTTAAATTTTCAGGATGATATTGACAGCCTATTTAGAAGAGCTTCTGGGAGTGTAGATTGTGCCAGGAGCTCCGCTACTTGTAATTTTTGCAATAGCAGTAGATGTTAATTACTTGTCTTTTACTGACTTACTGGGTTTTTCAATATTATCCAAAGACAGTAGCGGAGCGATGATTTATTTTAATCTGAAACTCGGAAAAATATTACATGTAATCTCGGAATAATTACATTTTATAAGAAATTTGTTTTGTTAAAGTGTATAATTTGAAGTGAGACTCAAGAGGTATTAATATGGATATCAAAAAATTAATCTATGATGTAGTATCTAAAGTAGCAAATAATGAGGTTAGAAAGAATATTTCTGACTCGGCCTACTTGTTTCTGCATTATCAGCCTGTTTGTTCTGATGGAGTGAAAAAGATGGTTCAGGCAAATACCAAATGATGGAGAGCGGGACTATCACAGAAGTGAAAGTCCCGCAATTATATTTAAATTATGCTAGGAGCCGACAGGGCATTACTGGTTTGCGCTGGCTACATGGACGATTTCTAACGGAATCAGTCAGTGTGGTTCAGGTAAATCCATATGCTGTAAAGAGCAAAGAAATCGAGGATAACAATCAGCTCAAGGATGACAGAAAAGACCTGAAATTAATTGCAAACCTTGACAGAATCAGAAATATCAATCGTCTTCACATGGAACTGAAAATCTACTTTCCGGAATATATGGATGCTTTTGGAAAAATAGATGGAGCATTTACGTTGGAAGTGCTTAAAGTATCCCCGATTCCGGCAGAGATGCTGTGAGATGGTTTGCTGAACAGATCATAAAACTGGATGCCCAGCTTGCCAGGATTGAAAGTATACTGCATAAAAAATGTCTGAAATACCATATGCAGAGAACATCCTGGAGATTCAAGGCATAGGCGGGAATATTCTTGCAAAAATGGGAGATATCAGTAGATTTGATGATGTAAAGGAAATACAGAAACTAAGTGGAATGGGACTTGTGGCGTGCAGTTCAGGCAAGCACAAAGGCCAGACAAAAATCAGTCACAGAGGACGCAAACGGCTGAGATACTGGCTGTTCCAGGCAGCAAAGTCGGCAGTTGTGCATGCAGATGAATTTAGACAGCTGCATGTGTATTATACAACGCGAGAGAATAATCCACTAAAAAAGATGCAGTCACTGATTGTAATAGCCTGCAAGATACTAAAGGTGATATACACGATTCTGAAGACAGGGACAACATATGATCCGCAAAAACTGTTAAAAGATATCAGGCACCAGACAAATGTGCCAGCACAGGCAACTGCGTAATAACGAAATCAAGCACCATATTCCAGAACCTTGCCGAGTCGCTGATGACAAGCGGCGGCTGGGCAGGGTTCTGGATCAGCCCCCCGTAAACGATGGAGTCTAAAACGGACTACATCAGCAAAAAGACTAACTGGAGTCTATAGTGGTATAGCGTCCACTGAGTAAATCAGAACCATGATAGATGAATGCAGGTCGGTAACAATCAAACAAAAACAAGAGCTGTAGCTGGCATCGGTTATTTCCGTGGGGCATGACCCCGTTTAGGAGCTTGGCCGGCACTCAGTGTATGGTAGATGGGACGAAGGAAGTTGGGACACGATCCCCATAGACACGGAAGGTTCATCATCATAGTTGAACAGAGGGAAAATAGCCTTTATAAAGCAAACAAAAGGGATGCTTTTAAAACTATACCCATTTCTCAGCTATTCAGTACATGATACTACGATATCCATCACAATCGGCTCTGTTTTAGAGGTAAATAAAAATCGTCAAAGCCAGTAAAATCAATAGATTTAGGCTTGACAGAATAGGAAGGATTTCTATGGATGACTTAAAATTAGTTAAAAATAAAGATGCGACATTTGTTCCATATAGAATAAAGGACCTTATGATAGGAAAAGACTTTTTGAAAATAGGTGGTCCCTGTAGTGTTGAATCACGAGAACAAATAATACGTATTGCAAAGGCTGTTAAAATGAGTGGTGGCAATATAATAAGGGGTGGGACTTTTAAACCGCGGACTTCTCCCTACTCATTTCAAGGATTAGGCAAGGAAGGGCTGAAATACTTACATGAGGCAGGCGAACTTACAGGCTTACCAGTAGTTACAGAAGTGATTGACATTAGAGATATAGAAAGTGTTATGGAATATGTTGATATAATTCAAGTGGGAGCTAGAAATTCCCAGTGTTATCCGCTATTAAAAGAGTTAGGAAAAATTGATTTCCCTATAATTTTAAAAAATGGGTTAGGCACTTCGTTGTATGAGTGGTTGGGAAGTGCAGAATATATTTTAAGTGAAGGCAACAATAAGGTAATATTGTGTGAAAGAGGGATAAAAACCAGTGAAAGTTTCACGAGGAATACGTTGGATTTAAGTATTGTTGCCGCTATAAAGAACGTATCCTGTTTACCGGTAATTGTTGATCCATCACATGGTACAGGAAAAAGAGAATTAATTGGACCTATGTGTTTAAGTGGAATAATGGCTGGATGCGATGGGTTTATGGTGGAGATACATGATTTTCCACAAGAAGCATTGAGCGATGGAGAACAGGCACTACTTCCAGTAGATTTTAAATGTATTGTTGATAAAGCAGATATAACAAAGAGAGTATATGCATTGTTGAACTCAACAAGCAGCATTTCGGAAATAGAGGACATATCTCGCTGGTATATGGCATTGTGAATGGTCGAAAATACAGTTATACATATCAATGTGGAATATAGGTTAGCAGATTATCAGAAAAGATGTTTATTGATAATCTGCTTTTTCATATTATTTATGGACTGGCAGTCAATGGTTAAAAATGGAGTATTCCTGTAGAATGAGTTTATATCACATTGATAGTTTTTCTTTTTAAATATGAGATGTGATAACTGAAATTAAAAGTTCAGGGAATTGTACTTTGACAATAGAATATTGGCACGGTGGAAGATTTTTGATTTTAAGATGCCATAAATGACATATTGCTGAAATCTTCCTTTAAGAATACAAAACATTTTGGGCATGCGATAGAGCATGAAGAAAAGTAATCAGCTACGCCATAATGTACCTGCCCTATGGGTGAATGCTAGGAATCGTAATAGAAGAAGTAAAGGTATGAGCGGCACTTATTCATGGATTATTTAACCAATAATTTAAAAGCCAATATGATAATGATACCTCCGTAATATTGAATCACGGTCCGGGTAGCGCCGGAGGCATGAGTAGTGAGAAAGGGTGCTGCAAAGTGTCAGGCAGGGTATGGTTAAACTGGTTCTACGTGTTCCCATGGTACAAGGGGTGAGATAATATACAGCCGCATCAATTTTGATGCGGTGTACCATTAAAAAGTTAGAGTTATGTGGCACATTGGACTGCTATATAATTGTGATTTTTTAATTAAGTGTTTTAGAATTTTTTTGGTTCTTACTTGACACAGGCGGGAAAAACAACGTTGATGCGTATACTGGCAACTATGTTGAATCCATCATCAGGAACAATCCAAATGAATGGGATTGATATTAAAGACAAGAAAGAAGTTCGTAAAATGATAGGATATCTCCCACAAGAATTTTCGGTATATCCAAATATGAGCGTGTATTCTGCATTGGAGTATCTTGCAGTCTTATCAGAACTCCCCCAAAATATCCGCAGGCGGCGTATCAATGAGTTATTAAAACAAGTGCATTTAGAACAGGAAAAAAATAAACGATTCAAGAATTTATCTGGCGGTATGAAAAGGCGATTTGGAATTGCACAGGCTTTGTTGAATAATCCCCAGATTTTAATTATCGATGAGCCGACTGCTGGACTAGACCCCGAAGAAAGGTTACGTTTTTATAATCTTCTTTCTGAACTTGCTATGGACAGAATCATTTTAATATCTACGCATATACCGGGCGATATAGAAGCGACCTGTTCTAATGTAGCGGTTTTATGTTCTGGAGAAGTGATCTTTGAGGGGCAGATTGGTAACTTGATAAAATTGGGAGAAAGAAAAGTATATACCACTACGCTTATGCAAAATGAATTAGAAAAGTTTAAGCAGATGTACCATATTATCAATGTTCATCAAAATGGAACGAATATATCCTGTAGATTTTTATGTGGTGGCACTCCGCAGAAAGATTGGGTTGCTTGTGAGCCGACGCTTGAGGACAGTTATATCTATTTGATATCGAATTATAAACAGGGGGTGAAATAAATGTACTTCATAAAGGAATTAAAAAGAATTTGTTTCAGTTTTGTGTATCTCTTATTTATTGGACTTCTGTTGTTTAGCTGGCATGACAATTTCTATGGGGTAACAAATAAAGAAATATCTTCGTCCAAAGAAAGTGATACTTCTATTTATTCTGAAATAGCAGGTGGTTCTTTTTTGAAAAAGCCAGAAAAAGGGGCAGAAAGTTATGGGATGAAAAAGAAAGAAGTACCAGAAAAAATTATGTGTGGTGGTACAGATATTTTAATAGTAGAGTATTTAAAAAATTCTTATTCCACCTACCCGTTTACTTACTACAAAGAGGTTGTTTTGAGCGACAAAGAACAAAAAGAAATCTTAGATATTATTACTGAGATAACAGGATTGAATGAACAGCAGATCAATCATCTTCCAGAAGATTACTTCCCAGCTGTAAATGGGAATATTATACATTTTGGAGAAAGTGTGAAACCGGATGGGAATGGAAATTTTACTTTTAAAATGGGGGACAGTGACGGCATAGATACTGAACAGGATTACACAAAACAGTTCGTACCCCAAGTGTCTTATGAAAGATTTCAGAAGCTAATGGAGAAAGCAGAAAATATTATAGGGAAAGGTTCTAACTACTCCATGAAAAATTTGACACAATATTATGGTCTGTCTGAAATGACCTATGAGGAGGCAATGGATGAATACAACAAAACAATTTATGATGATAAAGTAAGTAATGCTTTTGCCAGATTGTTTTGTGATTATATAACAAGAGCATTAGGACTGTTCCCTGTTTTTGTAACTGTTATTTTCTGGTTAAAAGATAGAAGAAATCGCATGAATGAATTGATAGACTGTAAACCAACAGAAACAGCAAGATTTATTTCTATTCGGTTTTTAGCTTTGCTTACGGCTGTTATGTTACCAGTAGTTCTTTTGAGCTTTGAGTCCTTAATTCCATTAATGAGGTATTCAGCGGATACGGGTATCGCAATCGATCTGTTTGCCTTTTTCAAATATATGATATGGTGGCTGTTACCTACATACTATGAGCTGACGAGTATGCTCTTGCAAGCAGAAAAGAAATGACTTAACGGTATGCTTATGATAGAATATACCTGATAGGCGAAATTGAATTTATCAACATATGGTTTTCTTATGTTTTATACTGAGATAAAGTTGCACTAGAAATGTTCCCACAAAGGGGATAATTGAAGCATAAGTGATATGTTGATTTTACAATGATTTATAGTTTGTGAAAAAAGGAGATTGTTTATGGCAAATTCAATTGAACGAATAGGTGTATATCATTGTGCAGAAATTGCTGAGCGTAATAACTGGTTGTTTCGAGAACAACCAATTGATGATGTGGGTATAGATGCTCATATGGAGTTTATTGAATCGACTGGAGAGTCAAAACAACTTCTTGCATTGCAAATAAAATCTGGGGCAAGTTGGTTTAAAGAGAAAAAAGATGATTATATTATTTTCCGAAATATTAATGAGAGACAATACAATTACTGGACAAGGAATTCTTTGCCTTGTATTGTAGTTTTATATAATCCTGATGCTGACCTGTGTATTTGGCAAAAGTTAACAGCTGAAACTATCCAAAGAACAAATGCCGGAAGAGGAAAAGGTTTTTTTGTCAAAGTTCCTTTAACTCAAGTCTTTTTGAATGCTTTGTCGAATAAAAAACTTCTTTCTTTTACGAATTTGCCACAACATATTACAAATTACAACTTTTTATTATTTCAAAAAAAATTTATGCAAATCATTCAAAATGGTGGGGAAATTAAATTACATTCAACGGAATGGGTAAACAAAAGCAGTGGCAGGGGTGAAACGGAATTAATTGTCGATGACGGAAAAAGTATTCAAAATTATTCGTATCCATATTGGTTTCCTTTTACGCCGTACACTATGGTTTTTCCACAACTATTTCCTTGGGCAGATTTTTCAGCTGATGAAGATTTTTTTGAAGAAAATGATGAAGCTTTATGGCGAGAATATCATTGTTATTATGACAAAGAAGATGATGAATGGATTAATGTTGGAGATACATTTGAAGAATTTCGTAGAAAGTTAGACCCAATGCGTAGTATTGACCATTCAGGAGAAGTTGCAGAATATATGTTGGTGCTTAGTTTAAATGAGTTGGGGAGGTCGTTTTTAAATGTAGATGAATTTGTATCACAAAATCGTCCATATGTAGAGGCAAGACCAGAAGAAGAATAGAAAGACTAGGGAGGCACACATGAAAAAAATTAAACTCAATGACAATCTAAAAAGAGAAACATCAATTGACGAGTATAAACTCAATCCAACTGAAAAGTATGTGATTAACATTGAAGAAGAAATGGAATTTCAGATAGCAATAATGAGATCATTTCAGATTATGGGACCTCCTCCTGCACTTAAAAATTATCATGCGTGGCTATTTGAAAATGGTTTTAATGTAAATGCACCAAATCCGACAAATGAGTTTGTAGCTAAATATTATGGTGTTAAACCGCTTTGGAAAACTGCTTATTCACAGGGAATTGTTGTAACGGCAGAGAATGAAAGCGACTATTTTATTGTTATGGAATGTAGTGGTAAAAATAAAGGATATAAGCATACAAAAGTTATCCTAACCTTAGGTGGTTGTATGTGAAGTATCTATACACACATAGTAAAGATTTAATACTTGAACACAGATTTTTAACAGAGTTTGTATGTTTTTTATGTAAGTAGAAAACAGGCTAAAATAGATTCCAGTTAATGGATAACGACAAAACATATAATCTACAGGCATATGTCAAAATGGCATATGCTTTTTTAATTGGAGGAATACAGAATGAACGATATTGAATTTAAAGAATATCTAAGAAAAGAACGTCTGTCCTATGGCGTTTCACAAGGTTGGCTTGCTTATCTGTCCGGCATCACAAGACAATACCTCAATGAAATTGAAACAGGAAAATCCCATGCCAGCGACAGCCTAAAGGCAAAATTGCTTGCCACATTAAATCTGTTTGCTTATGATACCCCTTTATTCCTGCTAATTGACTACCTCCGTGTCCGCTTCCCCACCACTGATGCAGAGAAAATCATAAGAAATATCCTACAAATCAAACCAGATTATCTGCTCCATGAGGACTATGCCTTTTACGGTTACAAGGAACAGTATTCTTACGGAGATATTACCCTGATGGTTTCACGGGACGATACAAAAGGGCTTCTGCTGGAATTAAAGGGAAAGGGATGCCGACAATTGGAAACATTACTACAGGCTCAAAACAGGGATTGGTATGACTTCCTGCAAGCTTGTATCAGTTCTGGCGGTATCATCAAACGGCTGGACTTAGCGGTCAATGATGTGGCGGGGTTATTGGATGTTCCCCTACTGATTGAGAAATGCAGTAACGGGGAGCTTCTCACACGCTCCCACAAATGGGAAGCCATGCACGCTGGCGCGCTCAGCAGTAAGGTAAAAAGAGACAGGGACAAAGGAAGCACCCTGTATATCGGTTCTCGGAGCAGTTCCCAGTATTTCTGCCTGTATCAAAAGGACAAGGAGCAGAAAGGCAAGCACATTCAGACAGACATCAAGAACCGCTTCGAGGTTCGCCTGACCGACAAGAAAGCGGAAAAGGCAGTACGTGACCTGCTAGAAACACACAGTCCCGAACAGGTGGTGTTCACGATCATTAACAGGCAGATGCGTTTTATTGCCTGCAAAACCGATTCCATAGACCCTATATGGGAATGGTTCACCGGAAAGGACAGGAAGCCCATTGAACTGGAAATGCGGGCAGAACCCTATACAATGGAGCGAACCGTGGAGTGGCTGAAACGTCAGGCGGCACCCAGCCTTGTCAGCATCCACAGGATAGAAGAACAAAACGGCACCCATCTGCTGGAAGAGATATTAAAACAGGCAAAACTAAAGGAAACCCACAGAATACGCATAAGGCAGATGACAACTGCCGTAGAAGATATGATTGATACCGCCGTTCCCCAAAAAGAGAATGACGGTATTTTTTAGTTTCTTCCTGTAGGATTGCCAAATGCATACCTGTAAATCGTATTAATAGCGGAAAAGGAAAGAAAAAAATTTACTTCAAAAATGCAACAAAATAACGTTCCATGGGAAGTTACGGTATGAAAAGGGTAAGTTCCTTTTCCTTGTTCTTTGATAATTGAATACAGCGGTCAGATACCTTTGACAGGCAGTGAGCCGTTGGAGTGATACGCCATGACCTTATTCCGGTAAGTGAGCGGTTTCCCTTATCACGTCCACAGGGAAATTTGTCCATTTCCCCGCCATGACCTGTCCTGTCAGATAATGATACTCCCGTACAGCCACAGTCCGAGCGTTAGAAGCGTCGCACACAATGGGTACGGCTGTATGAGAACCATACAGGGCTTTTTATGCCGTGGGCTTTTGACGCAAGCCACCTGACTGCTTGAAAATTTAACAGAGAAAGGGGGTGTTTTATGAGTAACACAGATATTCCGGTATGGGAACGCTATACACTTTCCATTGAGGAAGCGTCAAAGTATTTTCGTATAGGTGAAAAGAAATTAAGAAAACTGGCGGAAGAGCATCAAGGAGCAGGCTGGTTAATTATGAATGGAAACCGCATTCAAATAAAAAGAAAATTGTTTGAGAAAGTGATTGATGAGTTAGAGGTAATATAGTTGCAATTTTTGCTACAGACTCACTCTTAGGATATGGCGAATCCGCCCCGGTTATGGTATACTCTTTATGTCATATCGGGGCTCTTTCAGAAGTGGAAAGGAGCGATTATGAGCGAAAAAAGACGGGATAGTAAAAACCGTGTTTTACGCAATGGAGAGAGCCAACGTAAAGACGGGCGTTATATGTATAAATATGTAGATAATGCAGGGAATACCAAATATGTATACAGTTGGAGGCTGGTCAAGACAGATAACGTGCCACAGGGGGCAAAAGACGATATGCCACTAAGGGATAAGGAGAAACAGATTCATAAGGATTTAGAAGATGATATTATTTCTTCTGGTGGTGATATGACGGTCTTAGAGCTGGTAAAAAAGTATGTGTTACAGAAAACAGGTGTAAGGCATAATACGGAAGCGAATTATAACTTTGTAATCAATATCATCAAGAAAGAAGCATTTGGGAAGAAACGAATTGATAAAGTAAAACTCTCAGATGCTAAAGGATGGCTGATTAAGTTACAAAGTGATGGCAGGGGATACAGCACCATACATACAGTCAGAGGTGTTGTAAGACCAGCGTTTCAGATGGCAGTGGATGATGATTTGATTCGTAAGAATCCTTTTGAATTTCAGCTTGCAACGGTTGTTGTCAATGATAGTGTGACAAGAGAAGCCATTACCAGAAAACAGGAACGAGCCTTTTTAGAATTTGTAAAGAATGATAAACACTTCTCAAAATATTATGAGGGTATTTACATTTTGTTCAAGACAGGACTTCGGATTTCTGAATTTGTAGGGCTGACAAAGGCAGACATTGATTTAAAAAAGGGAATTATCAATGTAAATCACCAGTTATAGCGTAAACGGAACATGGAGTATATCATAGAGGACACCAAAACAGACAGCGGGACGAGAATGATTCCAATGACGGATGAGGTCAAGGAATGTTTCAGAAAAATCATTGAGAACCGTAAGAATCCCAAAGTAGAACCTATGATTAACGGAAAAGCTGGCTTTCTGTATCTTGATAAAAACGGCATGCCAATGGTTGCATTGCATTGGGAGAAATATTTCCAGCATATCTGTGAAAAATATAATAAGATTTATAAAGTAGAAATGCCAAAAGTAACACCTCATGTATGCAGGCATACCTTTTGTTCCAATATGGCAAAGTCGGGTATGAATCCAAAAACATTGCAAAAGATTATGGGACATTCGGATATTGGGGTAACACTGAATACTTATACGCATTTAGACTTTGATGATATCCAACAAGAAATGAAAACGGTGTGCAGTCAGCCAGATATGCGTGAAAAGGCTTAAAGAATCTTTTCTGAGTGAGTTGTAAAGTTGTAAACAAGGAGTGGTTTTACAACTTATTTTACAACTTTTGAGTGGAAAAACATGCTGACTTATACTGGTTTTTGCGAAAACAGGAAAATATACAAGGTTGTAAAAAGCCTATGAATTCAAGGAAAATCAAAGATATAAGGAGTTAAGCGAACATGATAAAAATACTATTCGTCTGCCACGGCAACATCTGCCGCTCCCCCATGGCCGAATTCGTCCTAAAAGACATCGTCCAAAAAGAAAACCAAAAAGACAATTTCCACATCGCATCCGCTGCCACCAGTACAGAAGAGATCGGCAACCCGGTACACCAAGGAACCCGTAACAAACTGCGGGAAGTAGGTATTTCCACAGCGGGCAAATACGCGGTGCAGATGAAAAAGTCAGATTACGCAAAATATGATTATCTCATAGGTATGGATGAATGGAATATCCGCAATATGAATCGCATTGCAGGCGGAGATCCGGAACACAAAATCTGCCGTCTTCTGGACTTTTCTACGAATGCAAGGGACATTGCAGATCCATGGTACACAGGAAATTTCGAGACAACTTATTCTGATATTGTAGAAGGCTGCCACGCATTCCTGGAGACATTACAGCGGCAGAAAAAAATCAGATGAAATACCAAACGCAATCAAAATAATTTATAAAAACATCCAGGAAGGCCTGAGTCTATGCAGAAAAGCCAAACGGAATACTCCACCTACTTATTTACACACTTGTCAGAACTCCAAAACATAGGAATATTTGCTATAAAAGATACTGAAATCATTTCATATCAAAAGAATTCTGCCCACAACCCCTTATACCACTGTGCAGAACTGCAAACATATTTAATAGAAAGTGCAAAAAAACAGTCAATCCCGTACATCTGTAAAGATGATCACCAGGCCTATTTTGCCTGCATCCGTACATCGCAGAAATACTATCTGGCAGGCCCTATGTGCACAACTTTCTTCAATAAAACCCAAAGACATAAATTCTACCGCACATATGGAATACCAGAAACGGCTGAAAAGAACCTCCATCTGTTTACAGTCACAGAAATACTCCATCTGGTCTGTATCCTTGCAAAAATAGTAACTGACACAGAATATACTGACCGGCAGTTATTAAATGCCAATCATCTGATTCCAGTCACAAAAGAGCAGGAAGCCGAAGAGCAGATTCTCTTCACTTTAAAATCTGATGAAGAAGATTTTTACCGCCACTCCTATCAGGAAGAGAGGAGACTTCTGGATATGGTGCGAGAGGGAAATGTTGCGGAGGCAGTCCGCCTATCCAAGGAAATGGATCCGGAAGTTGGAAAGTTGGGAGCCAGTGAGTTGACCCACTGGCGGAATATGCTGGTTATCGGGGTAACACTGTGCGCCCGCGCGGCTATTGAGGGTGGACTGATGCCATATGCCGCCTATCGTCTCAGCGGATACTACATAAACAAAGGTTCAGAGTGCAAAGATATTATGCAGATTCTTGCCTACCGTAATCATGCCATAGAAGAACTTACAAAACGTGTCCAAGAACTGAAAACCAGACGTCATACCTCCAGTTATACAGAACAGTGCAAAGATTACGTCAAAAAGCATTTCAGGGAGAAAATCTATCTGGATGATATTGCTGGCAAGCTGGGAATCAGCAGCAGTTATTTGTCACGTCTCTTTAAAAAAGAGGCAGGAATATGTATTCAAGACTATGTGAATGATGTGAGAATTGAACGTGCTGCCAATCTCTTGATCTATTCCGAAGAATCCATACCCAGAATCGCTGAGTATGTCAACTTCCCATCGCAGAGCTATTTTGGGAAAATATTCAAAGCCAAAAAGAATATGACACCAAGACAGTATCGAGAATCCTATAAGCCCACAGAATTTCTGGAGGAAAAATAGAATTTTGCTCATTTATTGATTGGGGAGAGAAGTGGAATAATATCACCGGCAAAATCTCAAGCCCCCTTTTGTGATCGGACCACAATGAGAACTCTGTGGTCTGGATCCAAAAGGGGGCTTGCTGCTCGCTGTTACATTTCTACCATTTCATATCAGTGCAAATTAATTACAAAAACCTCAAAATAACAGTATATGAATTCCGCGCCTCCTGCTATCATAAGTACATCAAAGCACAACACCGACACATCATGATTAGGAGGAAGCGCATGAGATCAGAATGTTTTTACGGAATCGGAGAACCGCTGATTCAGCGTGAGCAGGATACCTATGTATCTGCCGCAGAATATCTGGATCTAGTCAAAGCCTTAGGCTGTACAGCATACCGTTCCTGGATGCACCTGACAGATATCCTTATGGACCCGGTAACGCCAAATGAGGGAGCTGTTTTGGCACATACGAAACTTTTAAACCGTGCAGAGGAATTACATCTGGAAGTTACAGGAATGAGCCACGAATGGTTTCTGCCAAAGGGATGCAGACAGCGCACCGGACATGCTGTACCTAACAGAGATTTGACAGAAGGAAGTCTTTACCGCCAGACTCTGGATATGCTGGAGCAGTCCTGGTTTACCATGGTCTCCCTGTTTCCGCAGGTATCTCAGTGGGAGGTGGGAAATGAATGGAACATCAATGCGTTTTTACAGCCTGACGGATTCCTTGACAGCGATATGTCACGGCCCTACAGCCCGGATGAAAAACTGGACATAGCTGTTGATCTGATGTACTTTGCCGCAAAAGGTATTAGAAGAGCAAACCCGGATGCCAGGGTGGTTTCCTTTTCGCCGGCTCTGAGCACACCTTGGCTTGGCGGGGATTTGCCGGATTACCTTCCCCCTATGTATGGAATCGCATGGACCCTTGATAAGATATACAGCCGTATTAAATCGGGGGAATTCTGGTCTGAAGACCCGGATGATTATTTTGACCTTGTGGCATGGCATCCGTATCAGATGAGCACCAGCCAGATGGAGAGGGATGCAGATTTTTTTTTACATATTGAGGAGCCGGACTGTCTGTGGAAGGATTACAACGATGCTGCATACCGGGTCATGTGTAAATACGGTGATGCCAAGAAACAGGTCATTCTGACAGAGATAGGTTTTACAGACTGCGGGGACCCGGAATTAGAAATTAAACAGGCAGAATACACAAGAAAATTGCTGCGGATTGCAGCGGAACTTCCCTATGTGCGGACTGTCTATAATTTTCGGTTGCTGACGGAGACAGGAATGCTGAAAAAACAGGGGATTGAAAAAAATCAGATTGGCGGTCGGGCAGAAGTATCTTTTGGATTTTTTAAGGAACCGGATGAAAACTGCAGGCCAAGATTGAAGGCACATGTTTTGCAGGAGGTGGCAGGCGGTCTGGAAGACTTAACTGCAGCAGGGAAAAAAGTGGCACTGTCTAAGCGGAAACTATGAGGAAGGTATAATGGAAGAATACGTGGTAAACACAACAAACGGAAAGATAAAAGGCCATCTGAGAAACAATCTGGTAGAATATCTTGGCATCCCTTTTGCAAAACCTCCGGTTGGAGATCTGCGCTTTAAAAGAGCACAGCCGGCAGCTCCCTGGGAAGGGGTTTATGATGCCGGAAAGTATGGAAAAGAAGCAGTCCAGTTAGAGGATGGAAGATTAAAAGGCAGCGAAGACTGCCTCACTCTGAACATCCGGCGCCCCATGGAGGGCCAAAATCTGCCGGTTTTTGTGTGGATACACGGCGGCGGATATAATACCGGCTCGGCATCAGTACCTCTTTACAATGGCGATTCTTTTGCGGAAAAAGGCATCCTTTTTGTTTCTTTTCAGTACCGTTTAAATGTACTGGGATTTTATGATTTTACAACGTATCCTGGCTGTGAAGATTTTGAGAGCAACTGTGGCATCTCTGACCAGATCCTTGCCATGACCTGGATCCACGCAAACATAAGAGCATTCGGAGGAGACCCTGACCGCGTTACGATCGCAGGAGAATCCGCAGGCGGCGCTTCTGTGATAAACATGCTGGCGATCCCGGCCGTAAAAGGGATGTTCACGCAGGCAATCGCCCAGAGCCCACTGCCAAACTGCATAGCAACACATAAGACAGCCAGAGAGAACATTGATATATTTTTAGAAGGCATGGGATGGAGTGTTGAGGATTTAAAGAAACTTCGCACAGCAGACCCTTATGAAATGCAAAAGGGCAACACCTATGTGGCGGAAAAACATCAATACAAAAACCCCGGGATTTTTCTGCCCGGGCCCATTCAGGACGATTTGATTCCTGTACGGCCCATAGATGCTGTGAGAAATGGAAGCGCAGAGGGTATAAAGCTGATCATCGGCACCAATAAACATGAGGGAACCTTGTTCGTGCATCCGGAAAATACAGGTTTTCCAAACAATTGGTCCATGATCGCCGATATGTTTGAAAAAAACGGACATAGCCCGGCAGTATCGGAAATCATGCACCATTATCAGCCGTCTTTGAAAGGTCAGGAGTTAAAAGCCGTCTTAAACAGTGCGGAAGAGATTCCGGCAAAAGAATTAGAACCATTTATAAATTTTGCCACAGACTATGCATTCCGTGTGCCGTCCCTGAAGGTGGCACAGGCTCAAAAAATCTACGGGGATGTATGGGTGTACCATTATGAGTTTGTGTCAAAATCAGGAAAGGCCACCGGAATGAAAGCTTCTCACGCTTATGAACTTCCCTGTATGTTTGCCAACAAAGATTTTGCGTTCAGCAGATTTATCTTTGACCAGGAATCTGAGGAAACAATAGACGCACTCATAGAGGCCATGCACACTTCCTGGGTGCAGTTTATAAAAACAGGGGAACCAGATAAGAAGAACTGGCCAAAATATACGGGATATGATTCCCAAATCCGCATTTTTGACAGAGTGACCAGAACCGAAACACGCGACTGCAGTACACTTATGAAAGTATGGAAGGACATGAGATTTTACGAAAACTGAGAGAAGGCGGACCTGGCACCACCTTGAAAAGGAGAGAAAAATGTTTAGTTATGCATCAAAACATAATGACCCAAAGGCAAAATTAAGCTGGAGCGAACGCATCGGCTACGGCATAGGCAATTACGGTATGGCATGGGTAAACGGCATCTTGTCAGCCTTCTTTATGATTTATCTGACGAATGTATCCTTTGTGGATGCAGGCGTGGCAGGCACTATCATAGCCCTGTCAAAGGTATTTGACGGTATCAGTGACCTGATCATGGGAGGGATTGTAGACCGCACAAAATCCAGGTACGGCAAGGCCAGGATCTGGCTGGTGCGTATGTGTATCCCGCTGGCTGTTTCCACACTTTTGCTGTTCTGTATTCCGGCATCTATGACCGGATTTGTAAAATATGTCTACATTTTTATTATGTATAATCTGGTAAATGCAGTATTTTATACCGCTATGTATGTGCCCTATACGTCCATGAATTACCTTATGACACAGAATGATTTCGACCGCGGCCTTCTGGGAAATATGAATATGATTTTTCAAACATTGGCCAACATCACGATGAATACCTTCTTCCTTACCTGGCTGAACAAATTCGGCCGAGGTGACATGTACAAACAGGGAGCATGGACAAAGGCATTTATCATAGTGGGGCTGATCGTGACCGCTGCAAGTATCTTATGCTTCTTTGGGACAAAAGAGCGTGTAAAAAATATGGAAAAACAGGCAGAAGGAGATAAATCGGTGTCTGTTATGACAGCTGTAAAATCCCTGTTTAAAAACAAATACTGGGTCTTGATGACCGTCTGTATGTTTCTGATCTTCTTCGTTATTGTCATGTACGCAGTGGCTGCCGCCTACTATGCCCAGTATGTGCTTGGAGATATAGGGTACTATACACCTATCAACAATGCGTTATCCATTGCACAATTTGTCATTATGTTCTTTACACCGGCATTCATGAAGAAGTTTGGAAAACACAGAACATATCAGGTTGGGCTTATTGCCATGATCACAGGCTTTGCAGGCACAGGCCTGTGCGGTACCAACCTTCCACTGCTCATATTCTTTAATGCAGTGAAAGGTGTAGGCCTGGGCGCGGCAGGGGGGATGGCTTTTGGGATGGTATCGGATACCATCGAATATGGTCAGTGGAAAACAGGAGTCGTTGCTGTGGGAATGGGCAATGCAGGCGTCAGCACAGCCCAGAAGCTGGGACTCGGTCTTGGACAGGCGGTTATGGGATGGATTCTTGCAGCCGGCGGGTTTGACGCAGCCAAAGCCGTGCAGTCAGCAGGTGCTCAGAGCGCCATCAGTTTTTGCTATAACTGGATTCCGGTTATCTGCGTGGCTCTTTGTTTTGTGCTCATGCTTTTTTACCGCCTGGATAAAGAGATGCCAAAAATCCGTGAATAAATAATAAAATGCAGGCAGAACAGATAAAATGTTTTCCGTACTGGAATAACTTCCCCATATATGGTATATTGAAAAAAAGGGGAAGCGCCTAATACCCCAAATCCTTCAGTTTCTCATAAGCGGTTCTGGCAATGGTCCCGGCACCTAATTTATTGGGATGGATTCCGTCCTGAAGGAAGAATTCCGGGTGTTTGGCTGTCACCTCATATATCAATAAAAGGCAGTCCCGGCTCCTCCCCGAGCTCACGGACTGCTTTTGCCGCTTCGCAGGCCACGTGGGTCTGAATTTTATAGGGCTTTGCGGGACTGAAATTCTCCGGAAATACGGCTGCAGGTGACATGAGAATGACCTTTGGCCGGAAGGGCAGTTCCTGATAGGATCAGCACAACGTCAGGTTTAAAGTCCAGGCTTTTCGGATACCCCCACACATGCAATCCGCAGCCGGGAGGAATGGTCCAGCCAGAGGACAGAGAGTATCAATACCAAAAGAACCGTAAAACCAAGCAGGTAAAAAGACAGTTTCTTATGTCTCATAAAGGAATTTTCTCCTTTTTTCATATTTCACACGCATATCTTATTGAAAGGGCAAAAAATGGAATTGCAAGGGAAGGATATAAAAATGGAAGATAGAATAAAAGAAGTTCTGGAACAGACACCCTTCTGGGAGCATTTGACGAAAGAGCAGCAGGAGAGAGTATGTCGGGATTCCAGGGAAGTGCACTATCCTGCAGGAAGCCTGATCTATTCCCCCACCAGGGAATGCCTGGGCACTGTGTTTATTTTAAAGGGGGTTATCCGCGCTTACCTTCTGTCAGATGAGGGCAAAGAAGTGACCATATACCGGATTCGGGAAGGGGATACCTGTGTCCTGACAGCCTCCTGTGCTCTCTCTGCCATCACTTTTGATGTGGAGATCGAGGCGGAGACGGACTGCAAAGTCCTGTTGATACCGGCTCCCGTATTTTCTGTCCTTGCGGCGGACAATATCTATGTGGAGAACTATGCCTACAAAATCGCTACAGAGCGTTTTTCCAGTGTTGTGGAGGCACTTCAGCAAATTATGTTCATGAGCCTGACCCAGAGGATTGCAGCATTTCTTATTGATGAATCTGCCCAGAGGAAGAATGACAGCATCCACATGACCCACGAAGAGATCGCGAAAGCCATCGGCAGTGCCAGGGAGGCGGTCAGCAGAACCCTGAAGCAAATGGTAAAAAAAGGCGATATCTCTCTGTTCCGCGGGGGGATTAAGATAGAAAATAAGAGCAGCCTGTATGAAGTGCTGCCTTAATGCCTGTCAGAAAGCGCTTCTCAGATACAATACCATACTGGCTGCAAAGTGACTCTGCCCATTTACTGACAGATATAAAAGGGTGTGGCATCTGTCCTATACCGGATCAGCTGCCTGTACTCCGGTTATACGGCAAAAAAGCCACTCCCTTTTATTATTCCCGGCGGTCACTGATCAAAATATCTGGCGGCACTGCTTTTATTTCAGCAGATTCACAAGCTGTCCTTTCGGAACAACTCCCACAGATTTCTCCGCAACCTTTCCATTCTTAAACACCAGTATAGTAGGAATATTCATAACCCCGTAAGTGGAAGCCAGCCCCGGATTCTCATCCACATTTACTTTTCCCACTTTATATGCACCTTTGGATTCCTCCGCAATCTCCTCAATGACCGGTCCCAGCATGCGGCAGGGCATACACCAGGTTGCCCAGAAATCCACCATTACAGGAACATCAGATTCCAGTACTTCACTTTTAAAGTTTTTCTCATCAAATACCATTGCCATAATTATACACTCCTTAATTTTTATCATAAATTATTGGTTTCTCATCTTTACGAGCCTATTTTATCAGATGCAGGCCCGCTTTTCTGTGACCGTGTTACACTGCATTTGGCGTCTTTTTTAAGTAGTTGACAGCTCTCGTTCCTGCAAGGGCGCCCTCATAGACAGCCTTGGAAACCTGGAGCAGGCCGCCGGTACAGTCCCCTGCGGCAAAAAGGCCGGGCAGCGCAGTGCTGGTGTCGGTCTCTACCATGATATGATTGTTTTCTATCATTAATCCCAGTTTTCTGGCAATATCTGTGCTCCCTGCGGTTCCCAGCGCCACAAAAAGTCCGTCCAGCAGGAATTTTTCATGATCTTCCAGCTCCAGCCATTTTAAAGTGGGATCTCCTCCGGCGGAAATGATCTTCTTTGTCTCAACCTGTATGGTTCCGAGGGCATCTTTTTCAAAAGTAGGCTCCATGCCGTTGGTGAGAATGGTGACTTTGGCGGCCATGGGTTCCAGCACTTTTGCTTCATGGAGGGCATATTCCCCGTTGCCGATGACTGCCACATCCTTCTGGCGGTAGAAAAAACCGTCGCAGATGGCACAATAGCTGATGCCGCTGCCTTCATATCTGCGGGCTTCCTTCAGGGCAAGGGTGTTTCGTTTGGTACCGGTTGCCAGGATTAAAGCCTTTGTCTGGTAAGTTGAGGAGATTGTGTGGACTGTGTAATCACCGTCGTATTCCACGGACAGCATCTCGTCCTCCACAACCGGGACACCCAGGGATTCTATTTGCTTCAGGCCGTTTTCATACAGCTCCTGTCCGGAGACGGGTTCGGGAAGTCCGTAATAATTTTCGATTTTAACGGCTTTTTCCAGGGCGCCGATACCCTTGTGTATGATAAGCGGTGTAATACCGGAGCGGACCGCATACAGTGCGGCAGAGATTCCGGCAGGTCCGGCACCCGCGATGATAAGTTTTTCCATATATTCTGGCACTTCCTTTCTATCTGTTATTATCTTATCACAAATTTTACCAAAAGACACAGATTTTGTTGGTGACCTGGTTACATAAGAAGAAAGAACCGTTTCAACGGGGCATGGTTACTGAAAAAAGCCTTTATAAAAACAGAGAAAAATGGTAAAATATAAACATAAGATACGCCGGGAGGAGGAAAAAGTTATGGATGAGGAAAAAAAGATCAAGCGGTTGAAAAAGATTATTGACGAAAGCTCCTATACAGTCATTTTGAGCGGTTCCGGCATGATGGCAGAGTGTGGTTATATGGGAATGAAGACACCGGAGAAAGCCTATGAGATCGAGAATACGTATGGTGTATCCCCGGAGGATATTTTTACCAGCGTGTATTATAACAACAGACCGGCAGAATTTTTTAAATTTTACCGGAATGAGGTTCTTCAGGGAGATATGGATACCAGCGATACCTTCCGCGTAGCGGCAAGGATGGAAAAAAACGGTAAGCTCAGATGTATTATAACCGGCAATATATACGGATACCCCCAGAAAGCCGGCTGCAAAAATGTAATAGACCTTCACGGAAACATTCATGAGAATATTTGTCCCCACTGCGGAAGAAAGTATCCGCTGGAATATATAAGAGCATCGAGGAAAGTCCCCCTCTGTGAAGACTGCAGCCGTGTTATCCGTCCCCGGGTGGCACTTTTCGGTGAGATGATGGACAGCCAGCTCATGACAAGGGCAACCTGGGAAATTGAGAATGCAGATACCCTGATACTTTTGGGAACTACCATGGATTCAGAAGTGTTCTCCAAGTATATCAAATATTTTGAGGGCAAAAATCTGGTCATCATTCATAAAGAACACCACCACTCAGACAGCAGGGCAGACCTTGTGATCTGGGATGAGCCGAGAAATGTTTTTACTAAGCTAGGCTATTAATGTGAAAACCTAACAAAAAAACGCCTCATTTTTCGTGAATGGGGCGTTTTTTACTTGTTGGTTTTATAAGGGTATAAGCAAATTTCATAAAAATTAGGCTGTAAAATGACTTGTATTTATGAAAAAAAGCAGTTGTATTTTTCCGTATACCGATTGGTACACGAAAACCTTCCAAAAACCGGCGGAAAACCACAAAAGAAAATGAAAAAATGTCTGAAAAATTGTCCGGAAAATCATAAGAAAGCCACATCTAAAAAAATATAAAGAAAGATTGACAAATGAAAAAATTAGCTGTAATGTTTTCTGGAATCATAAATAAATAAGAAAGGAGAAGTTAAAAAATCATAAAATAGAAAGGGAGGATGTCCTACGGGAACTATAGCGGATAGGATTACGGAAGAGCTGAACTGCGAGACCGTATTTACCATCCCAATTTTTGGCGGGATACCAGTCACGGAGTCCGTGGTGGTGACCTGGATCATTATGGCAGCATTGACAATATTGTCGATCGTTCTTGTCAGAAATCTGAAGGTGGAAAATCCCGGTAAGAAACAGTTGGCTCTGGAATCAGCTATTGGATTTCTGAATGACTTTTTCGCGGATATTCTGGGCGAGAGAGGAAAACAGTATATTCCTTACTTGATTACCGCTGCCATCTACATTGGCGTGGCTAACTTAATTGGTCTTCTGGGCTTTAAACCGCCCACAAAGGACTTAAACGTGACAGCAGGGCTGGCGGTCATAAGCATCTTCCTGATTGAATATTCAGGATGGAAGCAGAAAGGGTTCAAGCGGTTCATGCACAGTTTTGCAGAACCCATGGCCATTGTTACACCGATCAACATTATGGAGATATTTATCCGTCCGGTATCGCTTTGTATGCGGTTGTTCGGCAATGTAATCGGATCATTTGTTGTAATGGAACTGATCAAAATGATCTTACCGGTCGTTTTACCCATTCCATTCAGCTTTTATTTTGACATTTTCGATGGCCTGATCCAGGCCTACGTGTTTGTTTTTTTAACTTCGCTCTTTATCAAGGAACAGATAGAAGAGTAAGTCATCATTCAAAATATATTTAGAAAAGGAGAACAGAGATATGTTAACAGCAATTGGTGCAGGTATGGCAGTTCTAACAGGTTTAGGAGCAGGTTTAGGTATCGGTCTTGCAACATCAAAGGCAACAGAAGCAATCGCAAGGCAGCCGGAGGCAGAAGGTAAGATCAGTAAAGCACTGTTACTTGGATGTGCACTTGCGGAGGCAACTGCTATTTACGGTTTCGTTATCGCTTTATTACTCTTATTCGTAAAATAAGGAAGGCAGGTGAAGACAGGTGCTGAGTTTAGGCTGGGGCCTTATCTGGACCATAATTAACCTGATAGTTCTTTATCTCTTACTGAAAAAATTCCTGATTGGACCGATACTGGGAATCATGGAAAAAAGAAAGACACTCATCGCACAGCAGCTTGAAAATGCCAGAACTACAGAAGGAAAGGCGAATGAGCTGAAGGGCCAGTATGAAATGGCAATAAGCGGCGCAAAATCCCAGTGCGCACAGATCATCGAGGAAGCAAAAGCGGATGCGAGGACCCTGACAGAGCGTACCGTTCGGGAAGCCAATGAGCAGGCTGCCAGAATCCTGGAAAATGCCAGAAAAACGGCAGAACAGGAAAAGGAAAATGCCCTGGCAGGAGCAAAAACCGAAATCGCAGGTCTTGCAGTGGAAGCAGCAAAGAAAATGCTTGCAGGCGGAAGCGAAGCGGGAAGCAGAATGCTCTACGACACATTTTTAGCAGAAGCAGGTGATGCAGATGACAGAGAGTCTTAATAATTACGGGAAAGTGCTGTATGAGCTGAATATTTCACCGGAATCTGCAGCCGGCGCAAGAGAACTTTTAGAGAAAGTTCTACAGGTGTCAGAAGTGCTTTCAAGCCCTGTTGTATCCCTGGCGGCGAAACAGAGGGTTGTAGACCGGATTTTTCCGAAAGAGATACATAATTTTATGAAAATACTGTGCAGATACCACAAAGCAGGCCAGGCGCAGGAGATTTTTAAGGCATATCAGGAGTATTACAACGAGCAAAACAATATTTTAAATGCAACTCTGTCTTATGTGGTACTTCCTACAGAGGAGCAGCTTGAAGGAATCAAAAGATTTCTCTGCAGGCAATACCATGTAAAGGATGTAGCATTTCAGTTACAGAAAGAAAAAGACCTGGTGGGCGGATTTACCCTCCGCGTAGGTGACCAGGAGATTGATTACAGCCTGAAAGGCAAAATCAATGCACTACAACAAAAATTGACCTGGAGGTGAACGTTTTGAGTTCAATCAATTCAGAGGAGATTATCTCCATTCTGAAAGAAGAAATAGAAAATTTCGATATGACAACGGGTGTCCGTGAAGTGGGAAACGTGATCTGGGTCGGTGACGGTATTGCCACTGTTTATGGAATAGACCATGCGATGTACGGAGAGATCGTGACATTTGAGAACGGTGTCAAGGGTATGGTGCAGGATATCAAGAGAAATGAGATCGGTGTCATCATATTCGGCAAGGACATGGGGATCAAAGAGGCTACAAAGGTTGTCCGCACGAAGAAAAGGGCAGGTATTCCGGTTGGCGAAGGCTATATCGGAAGAATCGTGGATGCCCTGGGCGCACCCATTGACGGAAAAGGGGAGATTGATGCCAAGGACTATCGTCCCATCGAACAGGAAGCCCCTGGCATCATTGACCGTAAATCTGTTTCTGTTCCCATGGAAACCGGTATTCTGGCCATTGATTCCATGTTCCCCATTGGCCGCGGACAGCGTGAGCTGATCATCGGTGACCGTCAGACAGGTAAGACATCCATTGCTATTGACGCTATCTTAAACCAGAAGGGCAAGGATGTTATGTGCATCTATGTGGCCATCGGCCAGAAGGCCTCCACGGTTGCAAAACTCACCGGAACCCTGGAAAAATACGGCGCCATGGATTACACCACGGTCTTTGCGGCAACAGCCAGTGACTGCGCGCCCCTTCAGTATATTGTTCCTTATTCAGGAACTGCTCTGGCAGAGTATTTTATGTACCAGGGCAAGGATGTGCTGATCGTCTATGATGACCTGTCGAAACATGCGGTGGCTTACCGTGCCCTCTCTCTGCTTCTGGAACGTTCTCCGGGGCGTGAGGCTTATCCGGGTGACGTATTCTATCTGCATTCCAGACTGCTGGAGCGTTCCAGCCGTTTGAACGACGAGGCAGGCGGCGGCTCTATCACAGCGCTTCCCATTATCGAGACACAGGCAGGTGATGTTTCCGCCTATATCCCGACCAATGTGATTTCCATCACAGACGGACAGATTTTCCTGGAAAGTGACTTGTTCTTTGCCGGTAACCGCCCGGCTGTCAATGTAGGTCTTTCCGTATCCCGTGTAGGCGGTGCGGCACAGACAAAGGCCATGAAAAAGGCATCGGGAAGTATGCGTATTGACCTGGCGCAGTACAGGGAAATGGAAGTATTTACACAGTTTGCATCTGATCTGGATGATGCTACAAAAGAGCAGCTTTCCTATGGAAAGACGCTGATGGAGCTTTTAAAACAGCCGCTGTGCCATCCGCTGTCCAACCATGAGCAGGTTATTACCCTCTGGACTGCCACACATAAGGTGTTTTCCGATGTGGATATCAGGAATGTAAAAGCATTCCAGGCGGATATGCTGGCTTATTTTGAGAAGGATCATCCTGAGATCGGTCAGGAGATAGAGGAGAAAAAGGTCCTCTCTGATGAGCTGGGTGAGAAGATTTTAAAAGCGGCAGAGGAATTTAAGAATAAGAGCAGGTGATGAGATGGCAAGTGCAAAAGAGATACAAAGCCGTATAAACAGTATCCAGGATACGATGAAGATCACCAACGCCATGTACATGATTTCCTCCTCCAAGTTAAAGAGAGCCAGGAAAGTGCTGGCAGATACGGAGCCGTATTTTTACGCCCTGCAGTCTGCGATCGGCCGTGTTCTCCGCCATATGCCTCCCGATACGGAAGGGAACCGCTACTTTGATGAGCGGTCCTCCGTGCCGAAAGAGGAGAGAAGAACAGGCTATATTGTAGTTTCCGCAGACAAGGGCCTTGCCGGTGCTTACAACCACAATGTGTTTAAGATAGCAGAGGAATGTATGGAAAAGGATGCCCATCCCCAGCTTTTTGTGTTAGGGGAAGTGGGAAGGCAGTATTTCTATAAAAAGAACGTGGACGTGGATACAAATTTCCGGTTCACAGTCCAGAAGCCGACCATGCACAGAGCCAGGGTGATCTCGGAAAAAATGATCGCCAGCTATGTGACAGGGGAATTGGATGAGGTGTATATTATCTACACCAGAATGGCGAATGCTGCCAATATGGTGGCAGAGATGCAGCAGCTCCTTCCCCTTAAAAAGGCGAGTTTCCATACACCGGCACAGGTGATGGTGGATATTCATCAGGAGGAGATCGAGATGGTCCCCTCCGCCGAAGAAGTCCTGAACAGCATTGTTCCCAATTACCTGCACGGTATCATTTACGGCTGTCTGGTGGAATCATATGCCAGTGAGCATAATTCCCGAATGATGGCAATGGATGCGGCTACCAGCAGTGCGAAAGACATGCTGAAAGATTTATCAATTAAGTATAACCGTGTGCGTCAGGCTGCGATCACCCAGGAGATCACTGAGGTGATCAGCGGTGCCAAGGCACAGAAGAATAAAAACTAGCAAGCAGGAAGGAGGTTTCCTCACGACTGTGAGATGCAATCGTTATGGAAAAAGGAAAAATCGTACAGGTTATGGGACCTGTTGTAGACGTAGAATTTGAAGACCAGAACCTTCCGTATATCAAAGATGCCCTTACCGTAGAGAATAATGGAAAGAAGCTTGTAATGGAAGTGGCACAGCACATTGGAAATAATACGGTGCGCTGTATCATGCTGGCTTCCAGCGACGGCCTTAGTAAAGATATGGAGGTTGAAGCTACAGGAGCAGGAATTTCCGTGCCGGTAGGAAAAGAGACGCTGGGACGTCTGTTCAACGTGTTGGGCGAAACCATTGACAACGGAGAACAGCTTGAGAATGCGGAGCACTGGGTCATCCACAGAGATCCCCCGAGCTTCGAGGAGCAGAGCCCGGTAGTGGAGATCCTGGAGACGGGTATCAAGGTCATCGACCTTCTGGCACCTTATGCAAAAGGCGGTAAGATCGGTCTGTTCGGCGGTGCCGGTGTAGGTAAGACCGTTCTGATCCAGGAGCTGATCAGCAATATTGCCACAGAGCACGGCGGATATTCCATTTTCACCGGTGTTGGGGAACGTTCCCGTGAGGGAAATGACCTTTGGACAGAGATGAAGGAATCCGGTGTTCTGGAGAAAACAGCTCTGGTATTCGGACAGATGAATGAGCCGCCGGGCGCACGTATGCGTGTGGCGGAGACGGGGCTTACCATGGCAGAATATTTCCGTGACCAGGAGCACCAGAATGTGCTGCTGTTCATTGATAATATCTTCCGTTTTACCCAGGCCGGTTCCGAGGTTTCAGCACTTCTTGGACGTATGCCCTCAGCCGTTGGCTACCAGCCTACGCTGGCAACGGAGATGGGTGAGCTTCAGGAGCGGATCGCTTCCACTAAGAACGGTTCTGTTACCAGTGTGCAGGCTGTCTATGTGCCTGCCGATGACCTGACTGACCCGGCTCCGGCTACCACATTTGCTCATTTGGACGCCACCACGGTTCTGTCCAGGAAGATTGTGGAGCAGGGTATCTACCCGGCTGTTGATCCGCTGGAATCCACTTCCCGTATTCTGGAAGCTGATGTGGTTGGAGAAGAACACTACGAAGTGGCCAGAAGGGTGCAGGAGTATCTGCAGAAGTACAAAGAGCTGCAGGATATCATTGCGATCCTAGGTATGGAAGAGCTTTCTGAGGACGACAAGAAAGTGGTTGCCCGTGCCAGAAAGATTCAGAAATTCCTGTCCCAGCCGTTCCATGTGGCTGAGGTATTTACCGGTATTGCCGGAAAATATGTACCTCTGAAAGAGACTATCCGCGGCTTTAAGATGATCGTGGACGGGGAGATGGATCAGTATCCGGAAAATGCATTCTTTAATGTGGGCAGTATTGACGAGGTGGTGGAGAAGGCAAAAGCCGAGCAGTAATGCCGGGATGAAAAGGAGTGCATGTATATGAATACATTCGGACTGAATATCGTTTCCAGTGATAAAGATTTTTATCACGGCAGAGGAACCAGTATCATGCTTCCTGCAAAGGACGGACAGATTTCCATTCTGTCCCACCATGCGGATATGATGGTTGCCATTGTACCCGGTGAGATGCGTTTCAAACCCGCTGACAGCGAAGAGTGGAAGACAGCCATAGTGGGAAATGGGTTTGCGCAGATCATCAATAACCGTGTGACTGTTTTGGTTGACAGCTGTGAATATCCTGAGAATATTGATCTGAAGCGTGCGCAGGATGCCCTGGACCGCGCCGAAGAACAGCTCAGGCAGCAGCAGAGCCTGCAGGAATACTATGTATCCAAGGCATCCCTGGCAAGAGCCATGGCCCGTATGAAAGCAGCAAAGAAGCATGACGTATAAGACGTTTTAACAGGAGATGAGGAGAGATTCCTCGTCTCTTTTTTTATCACCGGGAATGTGATAAAAACTGCCGCTTTGCATCAGAAAAGTAAAATTGTATGAAATCTTCAAAGAATTATCCCTTGCCAATTTTTTGACCAAAATATATGATTAGTACAAGTTCAATAACTACCATATCTGGGAAAAACGGAGGATTCTTATGAGACAAGTCATAAATTTTGATCATAACTGGTATTTTCAGAAAGAGAACACAGGCATGCCGGAAACACTGCCTGAGGATTGGGAAGCTGTGGACCTGCCCCACACCTGGAATGGGGTGGACGGGCAGGATGGAAGAGGGGATTATCACAGAGGAATATGCTGGTACGCGAAGAGTTTTAAGGCGCCAAAACGTATGGAAGGCAGCCGCGTCTACGTGGAAATCCTTGCAGCCGCCCTGTCGGGCCGGGTCTATGTCAATGGGACAGAGGCGGTATACCATGAGGGCGGTTTCTCCTCTTTCCGTGCGGATATTACAGATTTGCTGAAAGAGAACGGGGAAAATCTCATGGCAATAGAGGTGGATAACAGCCAGAAGAGCAATATATATCCCCAGATGGCTGACTTTACCTTTTACGGTGGTCTGTACAGGGGAGTGAATCTGATCGTAGTGTCCGAGGCTCATTTTGACTTGGATTTTTTTGGTGCACCGGGACTGAAGATCACCCCTAAAGTGACAGGGCAGGGAGCTATGCTTAGCCTGGAAGCCTGGGTCAGAAATGCAGATGAAAATTATACCGTCCGGTATGAAATAAAGAATGCACTTGGAGTGACAGAGGCAGAAGCATGGCGTCCGGCAGATGCGCCCAATGTACAGCAGTTTCTCCCGGAGGCTCATCTGTGGCAGGGGGTGGATGACCCATATCTGTACACTTGCACAGCTTCCCTGGTGAGGAGAAATGAAGTGGTGGATGAAGTGACACAGCGTTTTGGTATCCGTGAGTTTTCCGTTGACCCGGAGAAAGGATTTTTCCTAAACGGCAGGCCCATGAAGCTGCGCGGCGTATCCAGACACCAGGATATTCTTTACAGAGGGAATGCGCTTACCAGGGAAGATCATTACCGGGATGCAGAGCTGATCCGGGAAGTAGGTGCCAATACTGTGCGCCTTGCGCACTATCAGCACAGCCAGGATTTTTATGATGCCTGCGATGCGTATGGTTTTATCGTGTGGGCAGAAATCCCGTACATCAGCACCCAGAGCGATGACCCTGCAGCTCATGAAAACTGCAGAAGCCAAATGAAAGATTTGATTTACCAGAGTTATAATCACCCCTCCATCTGTTTTTGGGGAATCTCCAACGAAATTACTATCTGCGGTGAAAAACCGGGAATGGCGGAAAACCACAGGGACTTAAATGCCCTTGTAAAAGAATTGGACGATACCCGATTGACCACCATAGCCCATGTAAGTGTTACACCGGAGGACAGCTCCCTGCATGATATAACAGATATTGAGAGCTATAACCACTATTTTGGCTGGTACGGCGGGGAATATACAAAAAATGAGGAATGGCTGGATCAATACCACAGCAAGTATCCAAAACGTTGTATCGGACTTTCGGAATACGGCGCGGAGGGAATCATTACTTATCAGCCGGATGAACCGAAATGCCGTGACTATTCCGAGGCCTATCAGGCAGAATACCATGAGCATATGGCCAAGATCCTTATGGAGCGGGAGTATATCTGGAGCAGCCATGTGTGGAATATGTTTGATTTCGGATGCGCCGCCAGAAATGAGGGCGGTGTGGCAGGGCGCAACAACAAAGGTCTTGTCACCCTTGACAGAAAGATCAAAAAAGAGGCCTTCTATCTCTACAAGGCATACTGGAGCACGGAGCCGTTTGTCTACGTCTGCGGAAAACGTTATGCCAGGAGAGCGGACACCACCACTACAGTGAAAGTATATTCCAACCAGCCGTCAGTTAGTCTGTATGTTGGGGGCAGGCTTTTTGAGACGAAAGAGGCGGATAAGATTGTTATATTTGAACATGTGCCCCTTGGAGAAGGGTTTACTACAGTGACGGCAAAGGCAGGTTCTTGTACGGACAGCCTTACACTGGAGAAGGTGGCGGAAAAACCGAGAATTTATACGCTTCCCCAGGAAGAGGAGGAGGACGATAACGCTGGCGCGGTCAACTGGTTTGACCAGGCTGCTGCGGAGATGGCTAATGTGACTTCTCTGGAATTTCCTGAAGGGTATTATTCTATCAACGATACCGTGGATGATATTCTGAAGAACAAGGATGCGTCCAACATACTGTCCAATTCTATCAGTGCCATGACGGGTATGAAGATCAAAGGCAGTATGCTTAAAATGGTAGGCCAGAAGACACTCAAAGATATGGCAGATATGGTGGGGGGAATGGGCCAGGATTTACCGGAAAATGCCATGCTGATCCTCAATGCCCAGTTAAATAAAATTAAAAAATAGCAGAAGAAATATCGGAATTCCCATGGTATATGGTCCTTGAAAGATAATTTCCGCATTTACTCAGAAATAGCACAGATGTCTTGTCACCCACAGACATCCGTGCTGTTTTTTTTACGCATTTCTTATTTTCAGCCTGTATGATATTTAAAAATACATATTGACTTAGAGCTAACTTCAAGTTGTATATTAAATATTAGAAACATGATAGAAAATAAGATCAGCAAATTCAATTTATTATTAAGGAGGATTTTTATGAGTAAAACATTGGCAGCGCGGGCGGGGTAACAAAAAGACTGGCGGAAAAACCGGCAAATTGAAATCGGAACAGATTTATTTGAAATTCAGGCAGAGACAGCATACACAAATGAGGACCTTGACTGGCAAAATAGTAAGAGCAGGAGTTCTATCGAAATGAATGACCCAAACTGCCGTCCGGCAATCCGCAGACGAGTAACTGATATGGCACAATATGATGTGGTATTTGCAGGGTTTCCTAAAATGTAGTATTGTTTTTACTGATGTATAGCGTGTATAGTGTTATAATCATATAAGTATTTGTTACAGCATATACATACAGATGATATATAAAAATGTGTATCGCCTTTGTATAGAAGAGACAGTGTGAGGACTGCCGAAATGAGAACGAAAAGTCGTAAGTTTACTATATGAAATAGGAGGAATAGAACTATGAGTGAAATATTAGTAGCGTATTTTTCAGCAACAGGAATAACAGCGAAACTGGCAAAGAAGATTGCGAACGTAGTAGATGGGGATTTACATGAAATTCATCCGGAGATACCATATTCCTCTGCAGATCTTGACTGGATGAATAAAAATAGCCGGAGCAGTGTGGAGATGAATGATAAGTCATTCCGACCAGAGATAGCTAATAAACTGGAGAGTGCAGAAAATATCAAAATGCTGATTCTCGCTTTTCCCATCTGGTGGTACATAGCCCCCACAATCATTAATACATTTTTGGAACAATATGATTGGAATGACAAGATTATTATTCCAGTGGCGACATCCGGAAGCAGTGGAATGGGTAATACCAACGCTGAATTGGAGTCCTCCTGTCCGGGTGCGATTCTAAAGGATGGTAAGAGATTTGATGTAAATGTGAGTGAAAAGGAAATAAAAGCATGGTTTGATAGTCTGAAAGTTTAGAAAAGCTAGCAGCTCTTTAAAGCAATAAATAGACCTTAAATGTATTGTTTGAAAAGTGTGATTTATTAAGTATTGTGAGAATAACTAGATCTTCATCTCCTGTATTGATGATACTATGCTCAGAACCTTAATAGTCTGAAGCTGGGATGAGATGATACTTATCCCAGCTTTTATATATTTTAAGATGCTGTTTCCCGCTGTAGAGCCGGCATAACAGCATGTAGATATGACAATGCAAAGTCCTCGGATATCACCCAGTCTTCCACCATGGACTTTTGTAAGATAACGGGCATACGGTCATGTACATCAGCGATGGAGTTATTCGCGCCGGTTGTAAGGATGACAAATTTATTCTCGCCCTTGAATTCATTAAAAATCCCCGCCATATAAAGAATATTCTCATCAGGCAGATGAAATCGATACTTTGTTTTGGGACCATTTTGGGACCATTCGTAAAACCCAGTGCTTGGGATTACACATCTGCGGGTATGCAGACTTTTCCGGAACATTGGACGTTCATCAGCAGTTTCGGAGCGGGCGTTGATAATACTACCTTTCGCACCGAAACGGGGAAATCCCCAGATGCTGAGTTCGGGAATGACTTTATCGTCCTGCCGGCAGATAATGGGGGCGGTATTGGTTGGATAGATTTCCCCCTGCTTCATCGTGTTTCCGGGATATCTGGCATCTAAGGACCTGACAATCCTCAAAATTTCTTGGTTTTCTTCATCTGTGAATAAACTGTATCTTCCGCACATTTGGTTTTCCTCCCAATTTTTTGATTATTTATTTTGGCTTTTCAGGAATGCCTCTGGATAGATTGTATGCTCCGCAACCGGGTCAAGATGAGAGAGTCTGCTATCCATAAGCATAATGCCCCTCTGGATGGAGTAGTGTCCATACCGCTTGCGGACATCGTCAATGGCATGTTCCAGAGCTTCCTGTTTCTGGTCTCTGGCTGCGTCTTCCAAAAAAGAAAGCTGGCGGTATTTCATAACGAACAGATTGCAGGCACGAACGCCCAGACTGCGAACGGGATTTTGTGGCGGATTGCCTTTGTATAATTCAAATGCTTTTTGGAAAATCGCCTGGGAAGTGCAGGACGGGAGGGGGAGCCGTCCCTGCCGCTCATAGGAAACCAGCGTATTATCCCGGATGCTGATCTGAACACTGCGGCAGTAGAAATTTTCATTCCGCATCCGCTCTGCCACGCTTTCCGAGAGTATATATAAAATGATTTTGATATCCGTGTCGTTTAGGAGATCCCGGTGGGTTGTCACACTGTTGCCTATCGTTTTTATGATTCGCCGGGAGTAAGAATACGAGACTGGAGAACGATCCAGTCCGTTGGCAAATGCCCATAACATCACTCCATTCTTGCCCAGCAGTCTCTCCAAAAAGGAGAGATCCGCGCAGGCCAGATCACCGATTGTTCGAATGCCATATTTCAACAGCTTGGCATAAGTCGCTTTTCCAAACATAGAGAAGCATATTTGCAGGCAGGTGCCATATTTTTGACTGAAAATTATGGTCGATCACGGTTGTGGCGTCCGGCTTCTTTAAGTCACTGCCAAGCTTTGCAAAGATTTTGTTAAAAGATACCCCTACGCTTGCTGTGATACCCAGCTCTTTTTTTATCCGGCTGCGAATATCATCCGCCATATCTTTCCCGGTTCCAAAAAGGTGTGTGGAACCAGTGACATCCAGCCAACATTCATCCAATCCGAAGGTTTCCACTTGATCGGTATATTCCTCATAGATTTCATGGGCAGCCTGGGAAAACTGAATATAACGCTCATAACGGGGCGGTGTAAAGAGGATATCAGGGCATTTCTGGCGGGCCATCCATAAGGGTTCTCCCGTAGTGATACCGTATTTCTTTGCCTCATAATTTTTCGCCAAAACAATGCCGTGGCGGGCATCCGGGTCACCTGTGACTGCCATAGGTTTTCCCCGGAGTTTTGGGTTGTCCAGGCATTCAACACTGGCGTAAAAATTGTTCATATCAGAATGTAAAATCACCTGATGCTCCATGTCTTATGCCTCTCCCTGCGAATTGATACTGATATTATTTGAAACTCCGCTGCATTTTATGTGGGGATTTAAAGCAGTGGGCGGAAATTTTGCAAAGAATGGGAAATACATCAATCACGATGAATAAAGCGGATGGAGATAACTTATAACTTTTTAATGATGAAGGAGGATACTGGATCATGGTCAGAATACTTAATAGTATAACCGAATTTTAAGTATAGAAGGCCAGTGCGAAAAGGATAGGGGCATAAAGTCCAGGCAAGACTTCATTGCGTAAAAAAGATATGAAATATGACAGAATGCTGTCAGATTTATAGTTTATATAGACTAAATATATCAAAAATATTGTCGGTGTAGGTTATAAATTAGAAGTACCATAACAAAGACCACGAGGATTTTACTTCCCTTGTGGTCTTGTTCTGTTTATGCTCCTTTTCCAGAGAACAGATCCTATTTTTTATTGTTTTTGTTTTGAAGATCGCTCCGTCAGATGGCGTTCGGGTTATTACAAAAAATGGAGATCGCCTCATTCAAAAACGCAGCTAAATCTCCGCTGCCATTACGATTTATGAAATTAGAAAACCGTTTATCGGTGACATAGAGATTTCCTAAATTGATCAGCATTTGTTTATCGCAGTTATAGAAGTGTTCGGAGATATACTGTTGCCACTCCTTTACGATTTGTTGCACTTCCATACAGCCCGGAGAGCAATCTTCATATAAGGCCAGTCTTTCAAAAAGCTCCTGTGCAAAGGAATAAAAGGCGTCCAACTGTTCATTTTGAAGTTTTTTCGCCTGTGTAGAGAAGGTTTCCTCGTATTCCCGGAAGCTGTCTGTATTACCCCAACGCTCTATCATTTCTTCTCTAAATTGCGTTTGCAACCGAGCAATCTTTGAGTTAGAGAAAGCCTCAAAGGAAAGGGTGCTGCCCCCTCTTATTTCAGCCTCTACAAGTTTAATAAGTGCATTGATACGATCCCGTTGCGCTTCAAGAATACAAATGTGCTTTTTCAACACTTCCTGGCGGTTATAATCGGGGGAAGCCAAAAGCTGCTTGATTTCTTTTAGGGAAAAGCCAACTTCTCGGAAAAACAATATTTCCTGCAAACGGCACAGGTCACTTTCTGTATAAAGGCGGTACTTTGCTTCGGTCACGATAGAGGGCTTAAAAAGTCCTATCTGATCGTAATAATGAAGTGTTCTTGCGGTTATTCCCGTGAGATCAACAACCTCATGCACAGTCCTTGGTTGCTTATTCATCCCAAAAGTCCTCCGCTGTTTCCAAAATCTCGCTTGCTGGCAGCAGGGTTGCTTCAACGATGCTCTTTCCTGTCTTTTTCAAATAGTGTTTTACTAAATGATAGCCACACGCATAGCCCGCACAATAGGGCAGACCGACAGGCGGGTAGCCTTGTAGAGCCGCCATTTCATCACCGTATAGGTATGCGTTCAGATTTTCCAACCCCTGCACACTAAGCCCCTCACGGATAATGGGCTTGATATATTCATTCAAGGTTTCCATGTCCGTTTTTGTTACCCACGGGCCAGCTTTGTCCGCTCCAAATAAATGCGTGGCGTAGTTTTCTGCCAGTCCCTCGCTGACCATCATTTCACCAAGCGTAATATCGTTCTTCCATTTGATAAATTGAAAGCGGACATTGTGATTTACCTCGTGGGCAAGGGCAACAGGCAGACAGCCTATCGTGTATTCATTAGGCGTGAGCCATGCCATAATGAAGCCGGGAATACCACCGTCCCCACAATAACCCTCGTTCATAATGATGTAGGGGCTTTCGGGATTTGCCAAAAGAATACTGAACACATATTCCTGTACGGGCAATTCCACACCAAGTTCTTCAAAGCCTTTCAAAGCCCGTGTTATGGATTCTTTACAGGCAGCCCAAAGAGTTTCATCCGAAATCAGCTTGATATTCTCTTGCTGGGAGCTGTCAATCTTAGTCGGCTCCATCAGGCCCAGCATTTTACTTGCCATGATAATGTCATAGCCATTTGGTGTAGCCGCTTTCATCGGGATACTGTAGCAGTCCCATTTTTTCTGAAACGACATCATCAGCTCGTAGCGGTAGATATCGTTTTTCTTTTCCTTCGGCGCACCCATAATTTTTGAGTAAACGCCATCTGAACGGATAGCAGTAATTTTCATAAGCAGATCCTCCTTTCTGATTTTTCTTTTTACATCATACACTATGACGTAACGTGAAAGTCAAGCGTTTTTTGCTTTCCCACAGTCATAAGAAAGGGTGAGCACAAAATGAGGCTGCTCTCATTTTTCTGGAGCATTTTGCCAGCTGATGCCGTCCTATTGACAAATGTGACTGGAGTTGTTATAATGTACCTGTTCAATAAGTACATTATATGGCATATGGAGGGGCCCCGTGGAAATTATTATAAGCAGTAATACGAGTAAACCCATTTATGAGCAGATTACCTCACAGATAAAAGCTATGATTATGAGCGGCGAACTGCAGACGGGCGATCCAATCCCCTCTATGCGGGCACTGGCAAAGTCAATCCATGTAAGTGTCATTACTGTTCAAAAGGCATATGAGGATCTGCAAAGGGACGGATTTATCGAGACAACAGTCGGGCGCGGAAGTTTTGTAGCGGCACAGAATAAGGACTTTTATCAGGAGGAACAGCAGCGGTTAGCGGAAGAGCATTTACAGGAAGCTGCTGATATAGGAAAGACCAGTGGAATTTCATTGGGAAAATTGGTTGAACTTTTGACTATGTTTTATCAGGAGGAGGAGTGACTATGGATACGATCTTACGGGTAGAAAATTTAACGAAAAAGTATGCCGGATTTCAGCTGGACCATATTTCGTTTGACCTTCCGAAAGGAACGATTATGGGACTGATTGGTGAGAATGGAGCCGGAAAGAGTACAACGATCAATGCAATTCTTGATCTGATTAAGAAAGATGACGGTACGGTTACTTTTTGGGGGCAGGAATTATCCTCATCAAAACAGCTGAAGGAGGATATCGGCGTTGTATTCGATGGCGTCAATTTTTATGAAACATTGACGCCTGCGAAAGTGGGTAAGATTTCAGAAAAAGCCTACAAACAATGGGATGAGTACCTGTACCGGGATTATCTGAAGCGTTTCGGGCTTCCGTTGGATAAAGAGATCAAAACACTTTCCAAAGGCATGAAAATGAAATTATGTATCGCTGTGGCGCTTTCTCATAAACCCAAGCTGTTGATTTTGGATGAGGCAACCAGTGGTCTGGACCCGGTTATGCGGGACGATATCCTTGAGGTCTTTTTGGATTTTGTGCAGGATGAAAACCATTCCATCCTGATGTCCTCCCATATCACCACGGATTTAGAAAAGGTTGCCGACTATATTACCTTTATTCATCAGGGAAAAGTCCTGTTTTGCAAGACAAAGGATGAACTGCGCTACAAATATGGAATCATCCGCTGCGGTGCAGCCGTTTTTGATCAGATTGATAAATCGGAGATCCTCGCTTACCGCAAAGACGATTACCAGTGGAATGTGCTGGTGGCTGATAAAGAAAAGGCCAGGAAAAAATATAAAGCGGCTGTCGTTGATGATGCTACGATTGACGATATTCTGCTGCTGTATGTGAAAGGAGAGCGGGCGAAATGAAAAGCCTTATATTGAAAGATTTATATAATATCGGACACAATACAAAATCTATGCTGTTTATACTTGCGGTGTTTGCTGTGGCTTTTATTCCTACCTCTGGTGTGGGAGCATATATTTTCATCTGCGGCATCTTATGCAGTATGATGATCGTAACCACTTTTTCTTTTGACGATAACTCCAAATGGGCGCGATATGCTATGATAATGCCCATTTCAAAAAAAGATTTAGTGATTGGAAAGTTTATTGTACTAGCAATCTTTTGTGCGATTGGAAGTGTATTCGGCTTGGCTGTAGGATTGGTCGGCGGAGGCATAGCAGGCAAAATTACATTCAGCCCTGCCGCTATTGTGGAACTGCTGTTTTTAACCTTAGCGGCAACGGTGATCTCCCTCATTTTTGGAAGTATGTCAATCCCGCTGGTGTTTAAATTTGGAGCCGAAAAAGGGCGCGTTTTGCTTTTGGTATCGTTCCTCATTCCGGCAGCAATTTGTTTTGGGGCATATAAGCTGCTTGTAATACTGGGCGTGGAACTGACGGATCAGATGGTGTTTATCCTTTTATGCTGTTCCCCGCTTATCGCGTTGGTTTGGGGTTATGGAATGTATCAGATAAGTTATCAGATTTTTTTGAAACAAGAATTGTAGGAGAGGACTTTGAAGACATTGGGCTTCGGAATGCACGCTTGAATTTCAGGCAGGTTGAAATTACGCATATCATGGAGAATATCATCTATAATGAGCTGCGGATCCGGGGATATAAGGTGGATGTCGGTCTTGTGGAGCATTATAGCACTGGCAAAATCATTATTGTGTCGGATAATATCAAGGTCAGAAGAAATGAAGAAGGCATTACTACCATGGGCCTTCGTAATTTCCTGCTTGACGAAAACAGCTTGAATATATGAGATAGACAGCGAGGTAACACATATGAGAAGAACATTAACAAGCCCGATGATGGACGAATGAACAGGAGCTAAAACATGAATCGTGTTTTGATTATAGATGATGATAAAGAACTTTGTTCTTTGATGAAAAAATGTGTGGAACAGGAAAATCTATCTGCGCTGGTGGCTCACGGTGGTGTGGAGGGATTGCGTCTGGCAAATGAAAATAGAAGTAACTGTTCCCTTGTCATTTTAGATGTAATGATGTCTGATATAGATGGATTTCAAGTGTTACGAAAAATCCGGGAAACAAGCAATGTCCCGGTGCTTATGCTCACGGCAAAAAGTGATGAAGAAGATAAGGTTTCCGGGCTGCGGTTGGGAGCTGACGATTACTTGACAAAGCCATTTGGCCTTAATGAGTTGATGGCCCGTGTCAACTCCCTCATACGCCGGTTTACCACCTTAAATCCCACTTCTACAATAAATCCAGACATCTTGACATTAAAGGATATGGTGATTGATAAGGAAAACCGTATTGTTTCTATCAATGCCGTACCCGTTGATCTCACGGGTAAGGAATTTGATCTGCTGTACTTTTTGGCCTCCAACAAGGGGCGCGTATTCACAAAAAAGCAGATTTACACGCAGGTATGGGCAGAGGAATATGCTTTCGATGATAACAACATTATGTCCTTTATCAGTAAACTGCGGAAAAAGGTTGAGCCAGACCCGGACCATCCGTTTTATATTTTGACCGTCCGGGGTGTGGGTTACCGTTTCAACAAGGAGGCGTGATATGGGAGTAAATATTTATCTTCTTATAGCGTTGGTGATTGCCCTGCTTATCATCATATTACTGCTTTCAAAATTAGGCCATGTCCACGGACAGTTTTCGTTAATAAAGGACGCACTGGAAGATATGAAGCAGGGCAACCTCAACCGCCGCGTTTTGGCTAGGGAAAGTGATATGACAAAGCTGATCTGCTATGACATCAATCAAATTGCTATCAGTAATCAGGCCCGGCTTATTGGGCAGCGGCAGGCAGATCAGGCATATAAACGGCTTATGACAAGCCTTTCCCATGATGTAAAAACGCCGCTGGCTTCCTTAGTGGGATATTTGGAGGCGATTGAAAGCGGTATTGTTTCAGGTGAGGAAAGAGAAGAATATCTCCATGTTGCTTTTGATAAGTCCCAGCACTTAAAGCATTTTGTGGAAAGCCTGTTTGAATGGGTGAAGCTGGATGCCGGGGAACAGCTTTTTCATTTTGAATATTTTGATCTCAATGAACTGTCCCGCAACATTATGGCTGATTGGGTTGCTGTTTTAGAAAACAGCAACTTTGAATATGAGATAGAAATACCTGAAACAGAGTATTCTATCCGTATAGACCCCAACGCTTATACCCGTATTCTGAATAACCTGCTACAAAATGTGATCGTGCATAGCAAAGGCAATCAAATAATATTGTCTATTTTAGAAAATCAAGACTATGCTGTTATTACAGTCAAGGACAATGGGATTGGCATTTCATCTGTCGATCTCCCGCATATTTTTAAAAGAATGTATCAAGCCGACCATTCGCGTTCCGTTAGGGGAAATGGTCTGAGCCTGTCCATTGTCAAGGAGCTCGTCAGCGCCCATAAAGGAAAAATTACCGTTGCCAGCACTCCCGGCTCTGGAGCTGAGTTTACAATAACACTTCCGAAAGCCCTGTAAAAATGCAGGGCTTTTCCTGTGTTAAAAGTAAGATAAAAACAAGGTTACGGCAAGGTTATGGCAAGGTTTAAGGATTATACTTTAATTGTGGCTGGCTTAGGTTCCGCAATGGCTGGCTTACCGACGAAACAAACCAATGGAAAGTGAGGAAACCTTATATGGATGATTTGGTAATTGAAACAAAACGCCTGACAAAAATCTATGGGGAACAAACGGCGGTCAATGCGGTTGATCTTCATGTTAAAAAGGGCCGTATTTTTGGCCTGCTTGGACGCAATGGAGCCGGGAAAACTACGATCATGAGAATGATTTTGGGCTTGGCTACTATTACATCTGGCGAAGTGGATGTGTTCGGTAGGAATATCAAGGGAAATGAGAAGCGGATATATCCCCGTATCGGTGCCATCATCGAAACGCCGGGGTTTTATCCCAACCTGACCGGGACGGAGAATTTGGAGATTTTTGCAAAGCTGCGCGGCACAGCGGCCCCTGATGCGGTAAAGAGTGCGCTGGAAGTTGTCGGCCTGCCCTATAAAGGCAAAAAACTGTTCAGCAAATATTCCCTTGGCATGAAGCAGCGGCTTGGCATTGCCAACGCCATTTTGCATGACCCGGAGCTGTTGATCTTGGATGAACCGACTAACGGCCTTGATCCTATCGGCATTGCAGAAATGCGGGACTTTATTAAGAATTTAAGTGCCATGCACGGAAAGACCATCCTGATTTCCAGCCATATTCTTTCAGAAATTGCGCTGCTGGCAGACGATATCGGTATTATCGACCACGGCGTTTTGCTGGAAGAAAGCAGTATGGAAGAATTGGAAAAGAAGAACAGGAAATATATCCTGCTGAATGTTTCTGATGTACCTAAAGCGTTGCTGATTTTGGAACGGGGGTTTCATGTAAAAGAATATTCTGTGCAGGATGAACAGACGCTTCGGCTTTATGATACTACGCTGGATATGGCGGCTATCAATAAGGCCCTCGTGGTGCAGGATGTGGCCGTTGTCCGCTCACAGCTCTGCAATGACACCTTAGAGGACTACTTCAAGAGGATTACAGGGGGTGAGGGCATTGCTTAAACTGATTGAAACGGAAGTTTTAAAGCTGCGCCGCAGGAAAATGGTCTGGCTCATGCTTTTGGCCTCTCTTATTATGCCTTTTATGGCTTTTCTGCTATTCAACTACCGTGGAGATACAGGTGTTGAACCGATTGAATTTTACAAATGGTCTGCGTTTGGATATACGCCTTTTATTATCCTTCCGGTCATTTTGGGAATATTTTGCACCATGCTTATCCACGAAGAAAAACAGAGTGATTTATTGAAACAGCTTTGGATTGTGCCTGTGGGAAAATTAGAGTATTTTTTCAGCAAATTTTCAGTAATGCTCATATACTCTGTAGGCTTTATGCTGTTTACTGCAATCGCAACTATCCTGTTCAGCGTACTCCCCGGATATGTCGCGTTTGAATGGGAAAGCGTTCTGTATTTGATGGAACGATGCTTTGAGATTGGTGTACTCACCGCTTTGGCAATGCTGCCGGTTTTGGCGATCGCCGTATCAAGAAAAGGCTACATTCTCCCCGTTTGTATAACATTGGTCTATGCCTTTTGCGGTTTCATCTTTATGTCAATCAATATGTATCTGCTTCCTCTGACAAGCATGGCTGTAATCTTAATGCGGAACAAGGATATTCCCGGCATTGACTTTTCACAGACAATCAACATTCCTATGGCGTTTCTTTGCATTTGCATTTGGGGTATTACTGCTGTTTTACTTGCGAAGATAGCACTCAAAGAAAAGTGAGGTGAAACTATGCGAACTTTACTTTGGGCGGAATATAAGAAGCTCCGCCGTTCAAGTATTGTATGGATTACTGTTTTTGCAACGGTTATGATAGCGGTTATTGTTTTTGTGGAGGGGCAAGGCATACATGATGGCCCGGATGTGCAGTATGGCCTAAAGATTGTGCATGAGGGTTCCCGGTACATTGACAACGTGGGTTGGTGTATGGATGAAGCACAGCCATTGGCAACATTCTTTGTCTTGCCTGCGGTCATTGCCCTTTTGGGGAGCTATATGATCTGCCGAGAGGAAGAAGATGATACCCTTAAATCCCTGCGTGTGATCCCGGTAAACGAGGTAAAATTGACTACTGCTAAAATGATAATGGCTTTCATGTTCAGCGTTTTTATTTACCTGATGCTCTTTTCCATTACATTTTTGACCGAAGCGGTACTGCATTTCTCTGATTTGTCAGCGGCATTGGTGTTGAAGTGCCTGAAAGAATATTTAGGAGACGGCATAGGGGTGTTTCTGGCAGTTTCCCCGATTATTGCATTTGTAGCGCGAATGAAAAAGGGATATTGGCTTGCATTGGTGTTTACGGAAATATATTCCTGTGCCGGCTTGTTTGCAGGTATGTCAAGTGAACTATTGTACTTATATCCTATCAACGCCATATTCAACCTATCCGGTTACCATATCACCACTGCGGGGAAGCGTGCAACAAGTATCATAATTCTGCTGTTATGTGGCGGCATATCCGTTCTCCTACTGAAAGGGCTGAAGCATAGCCACAAATCTGAATAGGTATTGTAAAATGAAAAAGATTAAAAAACTGATTATTTTGATAGTGCTTTTGTTTCTCTTTGGTATGCTGCATTGTTACACCGAAAAGAAATTCAGCGATACTCCGTCTAAAGGAATGACGAAACAGATAGAGGAATGGGCTAATCAACTTGGTTTGAATTAACAGATTACCGCTCATTATGTCACTAGAACAATATAGATATAGTTTATAAAACGCGTGTCTGATGGCACGCGTTTTTGCATCTTTTAGATGCAGCCCCAATTCCAAGTATTGTTGTCGAAACAATTAGTAAGCCGGAAAAGATGGATTACCAAATATCTTAGGAAAAAATTAATGATTTTATAATCACAAATGAATAAATCGAAACAGTAAATTTGGTATACTATATAAAATTTAGAACAGAAAGGAGTATTATGTTTTGACCGAGAAAATTCTTGTGGTTGATGATGAGAAAGAAATTGCTGATTTAATTGAAGCCTATCTTCAAAATGAAAATCTGGATGTGTATAAATTCTACTCAGGTGCAGAAGCGCTTGACTATATGGAAAATATGGAGTTTGACCTTGTTATATTGGACATTATGCTTCCGGATATCAGTGGTCTTTCAATATGCCAAATGGTGAGAGATAAGGGATATGCTTGTCCTGTGATCATGCTTACGGCAAAAGATTCAGAAACAGATAAAATTACCGGTCTGACACTAGGGGCAGATGATTATATTACAAAACCTTTTCGACCGCTTGAGCTGATCGCCAGAGTAAAGGCGCAGCTTCGCCGATACAAAAAATATAATACAATCTCTGCTCCCCATGTAACAGAAACAATCTTTGAGTATGCGGGATTGACTATGAATATTAAGACATATGAATGTACGATGGATGGAAACAGCCTATTGCTAACGCCAACGGAGTTTTCAATCCTTCGTATTCTTCTGGAACGCAAAGGCAGCGTAGTCAGTGCCGAGGATTTATTTCATGAAGTCTGGCAAGGCGAATACTATACCAAGAGTAACAATACCCTTACCGTACACATTCGCCACTTACGAGAAAAAATGGGGGATACCGGTGAAAGACCCAAATATATCAAAACTGTCTGGGGGATCGGATACAAAATTGAATAAATTTAAAAAAAAAGATTACAACTATTCAAAGCTTAGCCGCATCACATTTGGCAAAGGATTATGTATCACAATTGGTGCTGTCCTGACAGTACTCCTCCTGCGTTTACTCAGCCAGGGACATTTGGCTGATATAATAGCAGCTGTCATTGCACGCATTCTTCACATAAGTGATACTGAGGCTGATATACTTTATTTCAAAGTAGTAGGAAATAACATGCAGTTTATTCTTGCGGTAACAATCATCACCTTTATGTTTGTGCTATTTCAGATGCTGCTGAAGTCATATAAAAGTTACTTTGATGAAGTTGTGAACGGGATTGACCAGCTCATGGATGAGGATGGACAAATATCGTTATCTCTTGAACTGGAAATTATTGAACATAAATTGAACCATGTCAGGCAGACACTTAAAACTCGAGCGTTTGAGACACAGAGAGCCGAGCAGAAAAAGAATGATCTTATTGTATATCTGGCTCATGACATAAAAACTCCGCTCACCTCAGTTATAGGATATCTTAGCCTTTTGGATGAAAACCCGGATATGGCTGATATGAAGAAATTAAAATACATCCATATTGCATGGGAGAAGGCGAATCGACTTGAAACTTTGATCGATGAATTTTTTGAGATTGCACGTAGTAATTCGGAATCCGTTCCTCTAAAAAAGACAATTATTGATCTTTACTATATGATGGTACAGATTTCAGATGAGCTGTATCCACAGCTAAATTCATGTGGGAAGCACATTGAAAACAATATCTCCGAAAATATGGTATTGTACGGTGATTCTGAAAAGCTGGCAAGGGTATTTAATAATATTTTGAAAAACGCTATAGCATATAGTGCAGGAAGCAGTGTCATAAAAATTTCAGCCCAGGAGCTTCCCGGAAAGTCTGTTGTCAAATTTGAAAATAAAGGTGACATTCCGGAAGACAAGCTTCAGGTGATCTTTGACAAATTCTATCGTTTGGACAGCTCAAGATCAAGCACAACCGGCGGCTCCGGACTAGGTCTTGCCATCGCTAAAGATATTGTTGTAAAGCACGGTGGGGAGATAAAGGCTGAAAGCAGTAACGGAAACACTGTGTTTATCGTTGAACTTCCCTCAGTTTAATACCATGGTGGCTTCTGCCTTGATGTCTTAGGAATTCTTAGGATTTCATTCACCATTCCTTAGCCAATCATTTATATGAAATTAAAAAACTGCCTGCTCATTCATGGTATGCTGAATATACCTGAGAGAGCAGGTATTTTATATGCAAGGAGGATAGTGGATAATATGAAAATGTTACAACGAAACATCTCAATGCTATGTCTGATAGCGATGCTTTTTTCTATGACGGCATGTGGTCATAACACCAAGGGTGAGGAGGCGCCTGTATCCTATGTCGCAAGTTTTTTTGACATCCCTGATACAGTGACATACATTTCAAGGCTTCTGATCAGCGATAACAAGGCTTATGTGTGCTGCCAGGAAGGTAATGAGGTCTCGTATTTGGCGGCAATATCAATTGATGACGGTGATTTTCAAAAACTGCCGCTGGTAATGGAGGATTCAACGGTACTTCTGGATTTTGGTATGGATCAGCACGGCAGCATATGGGCTGTTTGCAAAGATAATGCAGAAGGCTACAGTTTGAAAAAATTTGATAGCAGCAATACAGCGGTCCAATCCGTAGATTTATCGTCAGTATTGGATGACACAGTTACTTCCTCATCTGGCAGTGAAATATTATTGAGTATGGATGCCGACGGGAATATCTGCATAGCAGCCAAATGCGGTAGTACATATGCTTATCTTTTTGACAGCAATGGTGAGTTTTTGTTTGATCTCAATTATGATGGAAATCTTATGACCACCATAACGACCGGTGAGGGACAGATTGGTGTGTGCGCCACTACTACGGACAGAGCGAACTATAATCTGCTTACCGTGGATATAGATAATAAGGATTGGCACAAGGATCCCATATATTTAGGAACAACAGCAGGTCTGTTTGGAGGAAGTACCAACAATTTCTATCTTTTTGACTCCTCAAGCCTGTATGGTTACAGTGCTGGGGCACAGGAAGGTAAGCTTATCTTCAACTGGTCCGATATGGGGTTGAACACATCGGATGTTCATGTATGTGAGCTTGAGGATGGCCGATTTGTGGTTTTGGCCGCGTCGTCCAACCAGACTTCTGTACTCTCCTATGAGATAGGGGTGCTTTCCAAGGGAAAAGATGATCGGACAGAACTCAGTATGGTGAGCCTGACTGCCAATCCAAGTGTTGTCCAGGCTGTTTCGGATTTTAATAAAACAAATAAAGAATATAAGATTGAACTTACGGAGTATTTTCCGTACGAACAAAACGTATCCGATGAGGAATGGGATAATGCCGTTTTAAATCTTAATACAAAGATTATTTCAGGGGATATACCAGACATTTTGGATATGAGCAATTTATCGGTTCCGATCTACCATAACAAGGGGTTGTTGGAGAATCTCTATATGTATATTAAGAACGACTCAGAAATTAATATGGATGACTATTTCGCAAATGTCTTTGACGCCATAAGCATTGACGGTAAACTGCCTTACATTACAAATGGTGTATCTATATCCACAATGCTAGCTAATACAAGTGCCCTTGATGAAAATGGGGGATGGACGCTGGACAGCTTGGAAAAAGTTCTGGAAACCTCGGGGTTAAATTCTATAAGTAATCTGTCAAGTACATCATTTCTTGAAATAATGCTCCAGACCAATGACAGCCTTGTTGACTGGACCTCTGGTGAGTGCTTTTTCAATTCTCCGGAGTTCATAGAATTGCTGGAGTTTGCCGGGAAAATTCAGGAGAGCAGCCAAAACGGCTTCGGAGCGGACTTGAGTGCTGCTGTGGCATCCTATGAAGCTGTTTACAGTGCATACCAAATTGCACAGTACAGAGATTCCTATAAGGGAAACGTAAACGTAATAGGCCTGCCAAGCTCCCATGGAGAATACCATGCGATCAAGCCAGAAGTAAAGATTGGAATATCCTCATCCAGCAAGTATAAGGATGGTGCATGGGAGTTTGTGAGGACATTTTTGATGAAGGAGCATCAGGAGTCTTGTTATCTTCTGCCATTCCATAAGGGAGCGTTTGATACTGTAATGCAGGCCGCTATTAATGGTAATTCTATGTGGACGTTCCTGTACGAAGACGGGAAGATAACACAAGAGGATGTAGAGCTTATGAGGACGCTCTTAAGCAGTGTGTCCTATGCAGTAAATGAAAGCCAGAGTCTGGAAGACATCATATTAGAAGAAGCCTCAGAATTTTTTGCCGGTACGATAAGCGTACAGGAAGCTGCTGAAAAGATCCAGAGCCGTGCCAGCCTTTATATAAAGGAACAGATGTAGTTATAATTAAAACAGAAAGGAATTAAGAATTATGAAAAAACGAATGGTAAGCCTGTATGTAATCATTTGTGTAGGGATGTTTTTATTTTCAGGATGCGCAGGTGCGGAAACGGAACCTAAAACTTCCAATAACCAGATCAACGATACGCAGTCAGATGCGGTACCAGCCGATCAGGGATCTGTTGCAAAAAATGATCCCCAAGATGACGCTGGCAGTGAAAATAAGGAAACAACTGCTGAAAACACATTTACGGATGCAAATGATATGATCACTTCAGCCGACTTCAGTGGAGTGGTCAGTGGTTGTACTGAAACAACATGTACGATAGGTGCAGGCTTTGCTTCTTCTGATGGTGAAGCAGATAGCGGCAGTGTATGTGTTGCTTTTACAGATGAAACTATATTTCAAAGAGCGCTGGTTGATTCTCAGGGCGGAAAGTATTCTCTTGACGACGGTGATAAAAGCGAACTAAAGGATGATGATTTTGTATTGCTTTTTGGTACCCAGCAGGCAGATGGCACTTATCTGGCGGATAAAATAATTATGATAGAGTTTCATAATTAACTTTACAGGAGACCACACAATGAAGCTCATACATATCAAGGAAAAGATCAACGATATTATCACACAGGAAAAAGATATGTTCGCCTCTGGTTTAAAGCATAAGCCTCTGTTAAGTAACCGTGTACAGCGTATAGCAATACGTCTTATAGTCTCATTTTTTGTACTGATCTTTGTATTTACGATCGTTTCCCGTGTGTCTGATTCTGCCACGATTGCCAGCGTTCAGGTATCAACAATGGCAAGTGGAACACTGACGAACAAAGCTGAAATTGATGGAACTATTGACGCAGAAGATGGTATATCCATCACCCTGCCGGAGGGCCTCAGGGTTATCAAGGTTAATGCAGAAAGGGGAAAGCAGGTAAGGGAAGGCGAGGCGCTGCTTGCGTTTGATGTATCTTCCATAGAAGATAAGATTAAGGGCCTCGAGGATGAGATCTATATCCTTAACCAGAAGATAAGCCTTTCCGGGAAAGGAAGCAGCGATAGTGTTCTTGATGCACAGCAGGCGCTTGATGATGCACAGCAGGCGTATGACCGTCTGGCTGCTAAGTTTGAGAGGAAAGATTTTGCAGACCTCGAAGCGGCGCTTGCCAATGCAATCGAAAATAAAGACAGGGCTATCACAGCTGCAAGGCAGGCATTCATTAAGGAAGCGGAGGAAAATCGGAAGAATGTTCAAGAATCTGGGGATGATGCGGTTCGCGCGGCACAGCAAGCGCTCTCAGAGGCTGAGGAGGGAACGCCTGCCTACGATAGCGCGGTTCAAAACCTTGAAGTTATCAAGGCGCGTTGGGACAACGCACTTTCTGAGGCCGATGAGGCACTTTCTGCGGCAGAAAACCGTACAGATTTTTCAGATGAGGCTGCGGTTATGGATGCTCAGGCCGCTATTGAAGCTGCAGAGAGCGCGTTAATAAGCGCTCAGCGAGAGTTTGAAGACTCAAAGGATGAGGAACTCTACGCTGCCGAAAAAAACATTGAAGCGGCGCGGCGGGCATTGAAAAAGGCTCAGGAAAACATGTCTAAATCGCAGACTGAGGCAGAAATTGAGCGTGTCACCTATAAGGCTGAGTTGTCAGAAAAGGAAAAGTTACGTGACACACTGAAAGAAATCATAGACAATGGTGGTCATGTTATGGCTCCGGTTTCCGGTACGGTTTTGAAAACCTTGGAAAAGGGTTCAAAAACGGAAGCAGATGTTGAAGTAGTTACACTGTCCAACAATGGCGTGGGTTTTGTTTTTAAGGGGAGCCTGGATAAAGAGAATGCCGAAAACTTTTCGGTAAATGATACAGGGGAACTTAGCTATAGACTTGACGGCAGCACACAGAAGCTGGACGTGAAGATAGCAGCCATGGGAACAGCTGATGAGGATAACATGGTTCCGGTGACGGTCACCCTCCCCGACGGTAAATATACCCCCGGTATGTCTGCACAACTTTCTTTGAACAAAAAAAGTGAGACATATCAGAACTGCCTGCCGCTGACCGCATTAAGAAGAGACTCTCGAGGTGACCATGTTCTCGTGATCCGTAAACAAAATACTGTGATGGGAATCGAGTGGGTTACATCACGGGTTGATATCATCGTCAAGGACAGGGACGGGCAGATGATGAGCATTGAAAGTACAGAAAATGCTCTGACCTACTCGGATAAGGTGATCACGAGCTCAAATAAGACTATTTCGGAAGGAGACAGAGTTCGCATTGAAGGCTAACAATTCTATGAATTACCGGGCCCTCACAGTAACGGGAATACTGGCAGCTTTCGTTTGGTGTATGGCCTGCTCATTCTTTATTGCAGCGATTGGCTTATGCTCAAGTGTCAGCGTACGATGGGAAACTGGTGGTGTCAGTCCGTCTGACCTTGTCAGACAGCAAAAATATGCAAAGCAGGATGGCCTTTCAAATCAGCCACAGGTGACGCTGTGGCAGGTATATTCCGCACAGGAGATCATGGATGCAGATATGGGGAGTACGACTGCGGATGTGGTTGTTGTTTTTGGGGCCTGTGAAGATATCATGTTAAAAACCACACTCGTTGTTACTTTACCTTCGCAGTCTGATACAGCGGGCTGCGCCATCAGCTCAAAATTGGCTTTTTCATTATGGGGAAGCACGAATGTGCTCGGTATGCAGATCAAGATTGAAGGGGAGGTATTATATGTTCGTGGTGTATTCGATGATGATACATCAAGGGTATTCCGGCAGGCAGAGGAGGAATCCAGTGATACACTGTCCAATATGCAGTTAATATTTTCTGATGGCGGAACGCGGGAGAAGGCAGAGCGTTATCTTACGGCTTCGGACTTCACAGGAGGTACCATTCTCGATTTACCACTGATGGGGTGGGTGTTTGGCATGATTTACCGGCTTCCGGCTATGGTTTTGGCGTTTGGCATCGTTATAAGGTTGATTAAGCGGGGAGGAAAGCTCCGGCACTATCCCATGTGGATGATTTCCTATCTGCCGCTTGCCTTAATCGCCCTGGCCGCATTAGTGATCTGTATTGATTTTCCGGATATCCCTTCAAGCTTTATCCCTTCCAGGTGGTCTGACTTTAAATTTTGGAAAAATTTATTTTTGGATCACTGGGAGAATCTTACGGTCTGGATGTCGGCAGCCCCGACCTTCAGGGATAAGGAGCTTTGGAATGCAGCGTTTTTCCTGCTGTTATTTTCTTTATTTGCTTCTATCCTTGTGGCAATAGCGGCTAAGATGACATCAATACGCTCATATGCGGGCCTGGTTCTGAGCTGCGTGATATATACACTGTCACTTTGTCTGATATTTGTAAAAATAGTGTCATACAACAATATTTCGATTGGCAAGGTTATGTATTTCATGCCCTGTCTGTGGCTTTGCTTCGATCTCATGCTCCATTGGCAAGGAGGAAAGCTTGGCTTTGTATCCCATGAAAGGAGGATCTCTGTTGATAAAAACTCTTTTCTGCCGAAGAAGGAATATACCTTTGTTGAAAGCGGCGAAAAAGCCCAAATACTTATACAGGAAAAAACAACAAAACGAACATGAATACAAGGCCCCGCTAAAAGAACGTATCGTACCGTGGTTGTTTTTGACACCGAGTTTGTTTGCTGTGAGTGTAATGGTACTAATTCCGCTTATGGATGCACTGCGGCGTTCTTTTTTCTCCGCTGTAAGCAATCAGTTTGTTGGATTCCAAAACTACATATCTGTGCTGGGTAATAGTGCATTCCAATTGGCAGCGGCCAATACTGCAAAGTTTATATTCGTTTGCATACCACTATTGCTTATCATATCGTTGGTTGCTGCATTGATGCTTACTACATTTCAGGAAAAGCATGGGATTTACAAAACAACGTTTTTAATGCCAATGGCAATACCTGTGGCCTCAATTGTTCTGCTGTGGAGGGTGATGTTCCATAGAAACGGATTGATCAATGGGGTCCTGTCTTTACTGGATGTAACTTCGATTGATTGGATTGGCAGCGGGGCTGCATTTGCAGTTTTAGTATTTGCGTATATATGGAAGAACTTTGGGTATGACATGGTGCTATGGCTCTCAGGGATCAGTGCTATCAATCCGGCGCTGTATGAGGCGGCACAGATAGACGGTGCGGGCAGCATAAAACGGCTTATAAAGATCACGCTGCCCAATCTGTTGCCAACGTTGTTCACAGTCACGGTGCTGTCCCTGCTCAATTCGTTCAAGGTATTCAGGGAAGCTTATCTCATCGCAGGCAGCTATCCCGATAATAGCATTTATATGCTTCAGCATTTGTTTAATAACTGGTACAGCAGCTTGGACGTGGATAAAATGTGTGCTGGAGCTGTGATGATGGCACTTATCGTATTTACTTTGATTATGTTGTTGCAGAAGATCATGAGTGGGGGTGACGGCTCTTGAAAAAAATTCTGATCTGTCTCATTCTTTTTATGATCGCTGCTTTTGTATGGGTACCGCTGTGGATGCTTTCATCCGGTACACTTATGGGACCTGGGGAGTTGTCCGGGAACCTTACCCCGGTTTTAGAAAGTGGTGATGGCTTCGCTGCATGGCCGATTTTTGCGCGCTACCCGACCTTCCAGGCTTATGCGGAGCTGTTGTTTGATACACCTCAATTTTTTAATGTATTCTGGAATTCCTGTAAACAGGTCTTTCCCATTATACTTGGCCATATTGTTTTGGGCGCTCCTGCGGCATGGGCATTTGCACGTTTTGACTTTCGCGGAAAAAAAGTGCTTTACACCTTATATATTGTCCTTATGCTGATGCCTTTTCAAGTGACTATGGTTTCCAGTTATCTGGTTTTGAATAAGTTAGGTCTTATTGATACTGCATGGGCCATTATTCTGCCCGGCGCTGCATCAACTCTTCCGGTATTCATCATGACCCGATTTTTTATGACGATACCAGGGGCGGTTACTGAGGCAGCAGCTGTGGATGGTGCTTCCCCCATCCAGACATTTTTGAGATTGGGTATACCTCTCGGCGCACCGGGTATCCTCTCCGCTGTTGTGTTGGGATTTCTGGAGTACTGGAACGCAATGGAGGCGCCTCAGGCATTCTTAAAGGATCAGACACTTTGGCCGCTGTCTCTGTATATGGCGAATATCACCGCGGACAATGCGGGAGTATCGCTGATCGCATCACTGATTACACTTATGCCACCGCTTTTGATATTTATGTTCGGGCAGAAATATCTTGAACAAGGCATTATATCTTCTGGAATGAAGGACTAAAATATAAAAGGAGCTGTTTATGGAAAATGAAGTTCGGGCAGGCGGCCTGCAAATACACAAAGTAAATAAGTGGTATCCAGGCAATGTACACGCCGTTATCAATATGGATATGGAAATAGAACAGGGTGAATTTATTGTTTTCGTGGGGCCTTCCGGCTGTGGAAAGACTACACTGCTTCGTATGATTGCGGGACTTGAGGGCATCAGCAGCGGCGAGGTCATTATGGATGGCAGGGTAGTTAATAAAGTACCGCCTAAGAACCGTGACATTGCTATGGTATTTCAGAATTATGCCCTCTATCCGAACATGAAGGTAAAAAATAATATCGCGTTCCCCCTCAAAATGCGCCATACCAAAAAGCAGGAGGCAGCGGTACGGGTAGCTGAGGTGGCAAAAAAGCTGGAACTGGACACTCTGTTGGAACGGAAGCCCGGTGCACTCTCAGGGGGGCAGCGTCAGCGTGTGGCCCTTGCGCGGTCATTGGTGAGAAGGCCTAAGCTTTTTTTGATGGATGAACCGCTGGCAAATCTGGATGCGAAACTCCGCACAGAGATGCGCCGGGAGATTATAACGCTTCAGCGGGAATTGGGTGTAACAACAATATATGTTACACATGACCAGATCGAAGCTATGACAATGGGGACACGTATTGCTGTAATGAATTGCGGCGTTTTACAGCAGTTTGGAACGCCGCAGGAGATATATCAAAATCCGGCTAACCTTTTCGTTGCCGGATTTATAGGCTCTCCCAATATGAATATATGGGATACAAGGATTGTGTCATATCATGCGCAGCATTTTCTGACTCTGGGTGAAGCTCGTATTCCTATAGACATAAGTGGTTTGCCTGGGGAGCAATTACAAGAGCCGCTTAAGGCTGGTATCCGTCCGGAACACATTGAGCTTGCTTCAAAAAATGAACCTGGCGCCATCCGGATGGAGATCAGTTTGTTGGAGAATACAGGGCGTGAAGTGGCTGTTTTTCTTGTTGCGTCCGGCATACCGAATCTTACGATAATGACAAATGCTGATTTTTCCGGTCAAATTGGACATGAGATATACATTCGTCTGAAGCAGGAAAAGATACATATTTTTAATGGAGAGAAGGGGCATGCATTACGTTTGTGATGTCAGAGTCTCGAAAATAGCAGGAGCTAATAAATGAACCGGCCGACCAACCGAACCTAAGCAGGGATTAGCATATGAATGGATGATGGAGCTGGTCTGGAATCCGTATCGGATATAAATTTGAAATACCATAGCAAAGATGCTGTCCGAAATCTTTAGTGGATGAAAAAGACAGACACATGTTTTGCGCCGATATTTTCTGTGGGAAATATATCGGGCAGACAGGCTGTGCCTGCCTTATACTAAGCATAAGGCAGGCAGGAGAATGGAGTGGATGCAACGCATCAGATGTAAGACAAAAAGCTGTTACGCTAGTATTTTACTGCAGGCTTAAATCTTAATATACAGTGAAAGGAGTAGAGATTATGAAGTATGTAGTTGAAGAAAAAGGGACTTTTCAGGTATTGGGAATAAGAATGACAACTCCGTATGGAGGAGGTACCTGGGCAGTGGTCAAGAGTGATGGAACCAATGAAAAAATGAAAGCTATCAGTGGAAGTTTTTTTGATTTGGGATTGTGCTTCGGATTTCAGGAGGATGGCAGTAATGATTATATGTGTGCCGTTCTCTGGGACGGGCCGGAGGTAGAAGGATTTGTGACATATGAGTATCCTCCGGCAACATGGCTGATCTTTCAGGCCAAGGGAAAAATCTCAGACAATGTTCTGGGAAATCTCTGGCAGCAGATCAATCAGGAATTCCTTCCCCAGAGCCAGTATGAAAAATGTGGACTGCCCACCATCGAAAAATATGTTTTGTGGAATGAAGCAGAAGATTTGGGGGAAGTAGAAGTCTGGATACCAGTGAAATATTAAAAAAGAGAATGAAGCGGTGGGGAATTAGATAGCCTTAAGATCGGAAGGATTATATTATGATAGGATTTTTGCACATTCTAAGAATAATGTAATTGGTAAGAATGGCAAAATACCATGGAAGATACAAGGCGAACAAAAGCAATTTAGAGAACTTACAGTAGGAAATGTTGTTGTGATGGGTATTACCGGAACGGGAAATCGCGGAAGAAACCGCACAGGTCTCCGATGCGGGATGTTTCTTACATAAAGAAAGACATTGGTTTGATTTTTGAAAATGTGGATGCAACTACGGTGAAAACAAAAAAGTTCCGAGTAAGATTGATTTCCGAGGGAGAATCGGGTATAATGGGTTCAAAAATTAGGTGCAATGCACTATACTTCCGAATAAACAGGAGACTGAGCAAGGAAAAGTTTATCAGTAGAGACAGTTATCTGGAGCAGCGGAGTATGGCTGGGGAAAGCAAAAACGTCTGCCAGATTTTGCAGACGCATAGTTGGAAGCATATGAGGCGTTCAGTAAGAATGAACAAAGCATAGAGGACTTGTGGAAACAGGTAGAGCAGGATTGCGGCATCCGGTTTACGGAAGATGAGATAGCCGAAGAGAAAAAAATAATCGTAACTGATGCCAGTATCGAAAGATAACATGCAGTCCTTGGAGAGGAACCATAAACATCACTACGATATATTGCGATGAGCCGGGTGGAAATACTCTGCCCGGTTCTCCTTTTCTTACATCCTGCTATTTTGAATTAACTCGGAAAAATTTTCAGGTGATGTTAAGTGAGTGGATGTGCGAAACATAAAATTTGAATTTAGGGAGAGTCGAGTCGATATGGCAAAGAAACAACTTACAGATGAACAAAAACGATTAGACACAGATATTTGGATTATAGCATTAGTTACATTAGGAGTTTTCGGTTTCAATGCAATGATGGGAAATCAGTTCATGAGTTTTGTTACTAACAGCAATATTTCTGTTGTTCCCCGACTGCTATTGAATGCGGGCCTTCAGTTTGGAATAGCTGGATTAGGGATAACGATTGTTTGTGTTTTACGAAAAGATAAATTCACACAATTCGGATTAGCAAAAAAGAATGCTGTTAAAGCTATTATAGGGACTATTTTATGTTTCATTCCCTCAATATGTTATATTTTTATTTCAGGTCAATTCAAAGGTTATCAGCCTTTTAGCATTTTGATTACTGACGATGTAATAGCAAGCAATATCCTCTTTTCAATATTGGGCATGATACTCATTGCTATTGTATGGGGATTTTTTGAAGGTTTTAATTATGCTGTTATTGCAGATAAGATTAACAAAAGGTATCCTACCCAAAATCAATGGTTAGACTACGGAGCCATTACTTGTGCAGCAATTTGTTTGTTGTTTCACCCATTTAGCACTTCCTTTTGGGGAATTGTAGAACTTATAACCACATTCATAGCAATCTATGGAATGTTGATTGTAAAAAAGAAAACTGGTAACGCATGGGGGTGCGTATTTGCCTTTTGTTTTATCTGGAATGCACTATAAATTCCCGTTTGGTGGAAACGAAGGAATATTAATATAGCAGGGAATTTTGGAACTTGAATTAGAAAAAATGGCAGACCTGATTGGTTAATATGAATTGGTTATCTATGCCTGCTGCAACCCAAAACCCTTTACGCATAATGATTTATATTTTGACGCAGATGTTTTGATTATCAGCCTGGTATCGGATGACGGCATATTAGGCGACGGGACAGAGCTGAAGGATGCACCGTTTAAGAATGAAATATTCACCTAGACGAGGTGATGGGGCTGAAAAGATATTACAGAATCAAGAAGATTATCGTTACCATATTGATGAAATGTGGGGAAAATCATATGGCTGTTACAGCGAACTGGAGAAGAAACTTGATCATATTTTCTTTGCCTATGATGGCATGGAAATTATTGTGTGAATGGAAAAACGCAGACAGCAGAATTGAACAGGAGGTGTTTCTGTGACAGAGTTAGAAAATTGTATGGCCGGCGAATTATATAATTGTCATGATAAGATCTTTCTGCAATATAAGAAGCAGGCAAAAGAGCTGCTTGACATTTATAACAGACTGACCTATGACCAGAAAGAAGAGAAGAAAGAAATTCTATATAAGCTGTTCGGCGGGATTGGAACAAACGTGTCGGTAGGGGCGCCATTCTTGTGTGATTATGGGTGTAATATTATTACCGGCAGCAATGTGTCGATCAACATGAACTGCTCCTTTATTGATTGCAATCAGATAAAAATCGGAAATAACGTCATGATTGCTTCAAACGTGCAGATTTATACGGCAACGCATCCCGTGGAACTGAAAGAACGCCTGACACCAGACTGGACCCCGGAGAGCGGAAAGCACTTCTGCCAGGTATATGCGCTGCCGGTTGAAATCGGTGACGGGTGCTGGATCGGCGGTGGCGTCATCATACTTCCCGGGATTAAAATCGGGGCAGGCAGTGTGATTGGAGCAGGAAGCGTTGTTACCCGAGATATCCCGCCAAATTGTGTGGCGGTCGGAAATCCATGCAGAGTGATACGCAAAATTAATGAGGAATTAAAGCATGATTAAATTAGTGGCATTTGACTTGGATGGGACAATCGGAGATACGATACCAATGTGTATAAAGGCGTTCAGACAGGCGGTATCCCCCTATGCAGGACACCTGCTGACAGACAGGGAAGTTGTTGAAACTTTTGGATTGAACGAAATTGGAATGATAAAATACATCGTTCCGGAGAATTGGGAACAGGCGTTATATGATTTTTATTCCCTGTATGAGAAACTGCATTATGAATGCTCTGAACCCTATGAAGGCATCCAGGATTTGATTGTCGCTCTGCGGGCAAAAGGATTTATCCTGGCACTGATAACGGGAAAGGGCGAAAGAAGCTGTCAGATTACTTTGAATGCGTTTGGGATGGAACATAATTTTGATGAAATCCTGACGGGCAGCGAAAGTGAAAATGTTAAGGCGCAGTCATTGAAGCTGCTGCTAAAAAAATATGATTTGCTTCCTGCACAATGTGTGTATATAGGGGATGCGGTATCAGATGTGTCAGAGGCCGGAAAAGCCGGGATCATATGCTTGTCTGCTTTGTGGGGAACAACTGCAAAGGCAGAAGAATTGAAAATCATCAATGCCGATTATATCTTTGAAACGGTAGGAGAGTTAAGAGATTACTTGCTCTCTATGCCGGAGCGCATCTCTCCGACTTTAGAGTTGGAAAAAAAGACCGGACTGATAAATCCTCCACCAAGTAACAATTTCCGGCTTAGGAGGTAAATAAGCATGTCTGCATCTGTATTATTGATGAGAAGAACACGGATCATAAGAAAAAAAGGTGCAGTTTGTGAAGCTCATCGAGAGCCCGGATGAAGAACTGAAAGCCATTATGGAGAGAAAAGTACAGGTTTGAGAGGTGGCGTACCGATTACGGCCAAGAGGGCATGGTCTTGTAATACATAAGGAATTAGGTAACAGATATCATTTGTCGGACTAAAAATAGTATTTATGAGGGAATATCATGTTTAATGATGGAAGAAGTAAAAAAGTTGTTTTTGTTGCACATTGTCTTTTGAATCAAAACTCTATTTCTGATGGCACGGCGATTTTTCCGGCAGCATTTAAAGATGTTGTTGATTTTTTCCTAAATGCTGATATTGGTATTGTCCAAATGCCTTGTCCAGAGTTTTACTGTTTAGGGCTTGATCGGGGAAATATTTTCGGCGCTGATAGCCCGGTAGTGGTAGAGAATACACGAATACGTTCAGCAATGAAAAATGACAGCTTGAATATTAAATTAACAAGATTGGCTGATTATATAGTTCAACAAATTATAGAATATAAAAAATATGGCTTTGAAGTTATCGGTATTGTTGGGGCAAATCGTTCTCCAAATTGTGGTGTAGAAACAACATCGGACAAAAATGCGGAAATTTATGGAATGGGATTATTTATAGAAAAAATATTTCACCAACTTTTAGGGAAAAACGTTTCCATTCCAATAATAGGTATTAAAGGAACCGACAATATACAAGAAAAACTTCAACAGTTAATGAATTGGGAACTGTAGAAACGAACTGAGCGATATTACATAACTTTCAGTTTGTCGGCTTGTGAGGATAAGCATAATATACAGCATATGTTAGCTGGAATGGCTGGGGACAAGCTGGTTAGGAGGTATCATGAAAGGATTTAACCGAAAAAATCAATTATTTTCCCTTTGCGGATTGAATTGTGGGCTTTGCCCCATGTTTTTGAATAAATATTGCCCCGGCTGCGGTGGCGGCGAGGGCAATCAATCTTGTAAAATTGCAAGATGTAGCATGGAGCATGATGGCGTGGAATACTGCTTTCAGTGCGATGAATACCCTTGTCAAAAATACGAGCATATGGATGACTTTGATTCCTTTATGACACACCAAGGACGAAAATCTCATATGGAGAGAGCCCGGCAGTTGGGAATAGAAGCTTATAATGCGGAGCAGGTGGAAAAGACAAAAATATTGGACATTCTTCTGTCCGGTTTTAATGACGGGCGCAAAAAGACACTATTTTGCACAGCAGTATCTCTTTTAGACCTGCAAGAGCTGCAGGCGGTACTCAGGCAAATGGAAGACAGAGCCGATTTGGAAACGCTGACGCTCAAAGAAAAAAGTGCTTTAGCTGCAAGGTTGCTGAAGGCGGCAGCAGCGAAGAACAATATGGAGTTGAAACTGCGAAAGAAAAAATGAGAATTTGGATATAGCCATCATTCATTAAGGGATGAAAAATAGAAACCGAAGTGAGTTCATCGGAATGTATCCGGTTCTTAGAAAGGACAGAAGAAAAGAGGTTTATTTTTGGTAAGAGAGTATCTGCATATGAATGTTTATGATGCGTTTTTAGCACGAGTGCATTTTCTCTTTGAGGAGTTTGATCATATCTATGTCTCTTTTTCCGGAGGCAAGGACAGTGGTTTGCTGCTCAATCTGGTTCTGGATTACCGGAATCAGCACTATCCGGAAAGAACCATTGGCGTGTTCCATCAGGATTTTGAGGCACAGTATACGGTGACGACGGAGTATGTGGAACGCACCTTTGAACGGATCAAGGATCAGGTTGAGCCTTATTGGGTTTGCCTGCCCATGGCCACCAGAACCGCATTAAGCAGCTACGAGATGTACTGGTATCCATGGGATGATACGAAGAAGGAACTCTGGGTTCGGGAAATGCCTCAAAAAGAATACGTCATCAATCTGGAAAACAATAGAATGACTACATACCGTTACCGGATGCATCAGGAGGACTTGGCAAAACAGTTCGGAAGATGGTACCGGGATGCTCATGACGGCGGGAAAACGGTATGCCTGCTTGGAATGCGGGCAGATGAATCCCTGCAGCGTTACAGTGGATTCCTGAATAAAAAATATGGGTATAAGGATACCTGCTGGATCAGCAAGCAATTTAAAGATGTCTGGTGCGCCTCTCCTTTATATGACTGGTCTACAGAGGATGTCTGGCACGCCACCTATTTATTTGATTACGACTATAACCGCCTGTATGATCTCTATTATATGGCTGGCCTGAAACCCTCGCAGATGCGTGTGGCCTCCCCGTTTAATGACTATGCAAAGGATGCATTGAATCTATACCGCGTCATAGACCCGGAGATTTGGTGCAAGCTGGTAGGACGTGTGCAGGGAGCAAATTTCGCTTCTATTTATGGAAAGACCAAAGCGATGGGCTACCGGAATATTACGTTACCAGAAGGTCATACGTGGAAATCCTATACGAAGTTTTTATTGGATACGCTGCCGAGAAGGCTACGAATTAACTATGTGAAGAAATTTAATACCTCTGTCCAGTTCTGGCACGAAACAGGCGGCGGATTGGATGAATCTGTGATTAAGGAGCTTCAGGAGAAGGGGTATCAAATAAAACGAAACGGCGTCTCCAATTATACATTGAATCAAAAATCACGGATTGTATTTGTGGGACCAATACCGGATCACACAGATGATATCAAATCCACAAAGGATATTCCCAGCTGGAAACGGATGTGCTACTGCATTTTGAAAAATGATCATATCTGCCGCTTCATGGGATTTGGGATGACACGGCAGCAGCAGAAGCATCTGGATATCATACGCCGCAAATACAAAAGCATAGAGGAATTCGATTATGAAGTACAAAAGCCCAGTTTATAATGTGATGGCTGTTCCGATCGAGAAGGTACGGCCAAATAACTACAACCCCAATAAGGTAGCACCGCCTGAAATGAAATTGCTCTATGAGAGCATAAAAGAGGACGGATATACGATGCCAGTCGTATGCTATTATGTAAAATCGGAGGATATTTATCTGATTGTGGACGGCTTCCACCGGTACCAGGTGATGATGGATCATCCGGATATTTATGAAAGGGAACAGGGATTGCTGCCGGTTTCCGTGATTGAGAAAACGATTGATAAACGTATGGCCAGTACCGTGCGTCATAACAGGGCACGCGGCTCCCATGATGTGGATTTGATGAGCAACATCGTAAAAGAACTTCATGAATTTGGGAGGTCCGACGCCTGGATCTCAAAACATTTGGGAATGGACAAAGATGAAATTTTGCGCCTCAAGCAGATCACAGGTCTTGCCGCGTTATTCAAGGATATAAAATTTGGAGAAGCGTGGCACCCTGTAGAGGAAGAGGCAGCGAAAGAGTAAATAATATAGATGAATGAAAGTAGTTTATCAAAAATAAAGAACAGCTATAAAGGCTTGAAAGGAGCATTTCTATGAAGTATGTATGTACGGTTATATCAGTGGCGGATATCAGTGCCGCAAGAAAGTTTTATGAGAATTTGTTCGGGTTAGAGGTCTATCAGGATTATGGAAAGAACATCGCTTTTACCTGCGGCCTGGCATTACAGCAGGATTTTGACTGGCTGGTAAGTATACCAAAAGAAAAGGTACTGAAGAAATCCAACAATGCAGAAGCGGTTTTTGAGGAGCAGGATTTCGATGGCTTCCTGAATAAGCTAAAAGAGTACCCGGAGATTGAGTATCTGGGAGAAGTCATCGAACATAGCTGGGGTCAGCGTGTGATCCGGTTCTACGATCTGGACGGGCATATCATAGAGGTTGGCGAGGATATGAAGATGGTGATAAAACGTTTTCTTGCTTCCGGTATGTCTATGGAAGAAGTCTCTGTGAAAATGGACGTTTCAATTGAGGATTTGACAAAACTTCTGAATACCTAATATGTGGTGAAGGAATAAACAAAGCGGAAAGTTGAGAGGTAGGACAATGGATTCAGCGGAGAAAGTAAAATATTTCTATGAAACGATCATATCTGAAAATCAAATTGGAAAAGTAGCAGAGTTTGTATCGCCAAAATGTTGTGTGAAAATGGGAGAAAGACTGATTCCAGTTGGCGTTGAAGGTATGAAAGAGCACATACAAGCAACAAAGCAGACATATCCCGATTATAAGATGAAGATTATTAAGCAATTTTGTGATGGTGATTATGTCATCTCTGAATTTGTAATGGAAGGTACACATAAAGGTGAATGGATAGGAATAAAGCCAACCAACAAACGATTGGTATTTACTGGCGTTGATATTGATAAGGTAGTTGATGGGATGATTGTGGAGCATGGAGGTGCAGTAAATACATTTGAAACTTTGTTTGAAGCAGGTATGATAGGAGCAATATAATTTTGAACAAAGTATTTCATATATACTTTCGTTATGTTGGAGATAATGATAATGAATAACCCAAATAGCTAAGGAATATGAAAAAATGAAATTACAACTTGGGAAGTCATTTGAGCATAATAGGGATGCTTATACTAACGCAAAGACAGATTTTGTCAGAAAGTGGACATCCGAAGCAAAAAAGACTTACTTGTAAGTTGCTTTTATGCGTTCTTGGCTGGAAAGGTGTATTTCAAATTGAAAGGATGGTCGGGTGCCAATGAAAGAAATCATCAACTTCATGGAAGTAAATGTGGATGGCAAAACGCTGTTTACAAAGGAATTAGTTTACAATCTTGAAAATGGTGCGCTACAGGGCGTTTACTCTGATCAAATATCTTTCTCTAATCTAAAATATTCTCAGAGTGGATTTCAGTTGGATATGTTTATTGTATCTAATGAGAAGATATGGCTTATGGGAAAGGATGGACAACGGGAAAAATTGCGAAAAGATTTCAGTGGTGTATCCCTGTTCCGATTTGAACTGGCGGAGCGAAAAAGCACGAATAGTTTGACTGGCTGTTTTCGTTTCATTTCAGCTTCAGGTAAAAATGTGGCAGCAGAGGCTATCGTAAGTGGAATTTATGATGTACGTCTTGAAAATGATGTGCTGAAATTATCGGAAGATCAGGTCTTATATCGGGATCAGCCGATACAAGAAGGGCATTTTAAGCCCGTTGCATTTCAATCGGAACATCGTTTTTATGTTAAAGCTCAAAAGTTACACTATGAATACAACGGCAAGTGTTTTGACGTGGACTCAAAAACTATGCGGCGTAACCATAGCTCCGATACCTTTCCTCCGTTTATTTCAATCGAGAAGTAAGAAATGACGAATCAGTGTCCAAGGCAAAAACAATCCACGCGCCAGCTATTGCGGGACGGGATATCAAAACAAGCCGATTTGGAAGGCGGCTGGTATAAGTTTGAGAAGGACTATTTTGGTAGTACTGTTTTTGAGGGGAGGATGATTCCCTGTATATCTTTGAAAGGGCAAATGATTTTCCACTCGGGTTATGAGCTAAGGAATAAGGACAGGCATGATCTTACTGTCCTTGAAAGTATATCAGAATAAGGCGAAATGGAGAACTGTATGGAGGAAGCAACGAGATATATTGCGCTTTTGCGCGGTGTCAATATAAGCGGAAAAAATAAAGTTCCGATGGCTGAACTAAAGAAAGCTTTTGAGGAGCTTGGGTTCGGAGCGGTTAAGACCTATCTGAACAGTGGCAATGTGATTTTTTCAAGTGATGAAGACAATATGGGAAGCCTTTCAAACCGGATTGAGACGATGATAAAAGAACAGTTTGGTCTGGATATTCCGGTTTTTGTCATATCAAAAGAGGCTCTCGAAGATATTTTGCAGCATGCGCCAGACTGGTGGGGAGACGAAAATAAGGAAATCTATGATAATCTGATTTTTATTATGCCTCCGACTACATTTGCTGAAGTATGGGACGAGATCGGAGAACCCAGGGAGGGGCTGGAAAAGATTAAGAATTATAGGGAAGCGGTATTCTGGTCTTTCAGCCGGAAGGATTATCAAAAGACATACTGGTGGTCAAAGACGGCAAGTGCGAATATCAGCGGTAAGCTGACAATCAGAACGGCAAACACCGTCAGAAAAATAGTTGGAATGTAGCAGTTTTCCACATTCCAACTGATTGACACTTATTTTAAGGAATTCCTGTCAGGGACCTGTACAGATAAAGCCTCGGTAAAATGGTGTTTCTCAACCATATATGCCTGGACAGAAGTTAAAATCAGACGGTAAGAGTCGGCCAGACACTCAGCAAACCCAGCGTTGTTTCCTGAACGCAGACAGCCATATGCTTTACGGGTGATTTTATTGAGTTGTCCGATTGCATCGGCTCCCTGCGGGTAAAATGCGAAATAGAAACCCCATTCTGTGACTTGACTGGTTTCTTGCCAAATGGTTTGTAACGGTACTAAGGTCAGTCGCTTAAAAATCATCTGAAACAGATTTGTGAGCGCTATTCCTGGCTTCTTGTTCTGGGCAGCCAATGCTTTCAGGTCTTCCTCGGTAAAATGAGGTGCAGTGTAGGCTGCGACTGGATAGGACAGCAGAACCATGAGCTGCAGCGAATGGAGATATGTTAGGGCGTCCCGCTTCGTAGTAATATCCAGAAGAGACTGTTCGGTGTTAAGCTGATCGGGAGTCAGAACCATCGTACCTTTGCCGTTTAAGGTTTTTGTGTAGCCTCTGCGTTCCAATAGAGTTAATGCCTTTCTGACTGTATAGGCAGACACGCCGTACTGCTTGGCCAGCTTAGCTTCATAAGGTAAATAAGTTCCGGCCGGATAGATGCCTGTCCCTATTTTTCGTGTCAAGTCACGGACAATGCGGGTATAGTAGTAATCCTTCCCTCTGAGGGGATTCCATTCAAATGCAGCTGGTATCTGAGTGGGAATCTGGGTAACGCTGTCTGACATCTGGATGAAAATTTCTTTAATGATAGCGGACATGTCCTGATAGAGTGCTTTTAAATGATGATACTGTTCAACTGGATCGCGTTCTGATAATACATTAATGATTGATTGGGGTTCAAAGGTTGGCCTCCGGTACGTGATATCCTGGGAGAAGCTGCATTTTTCTAAAAAGTACGAGAAATTCCCCTGAAGCTCAAAGGCTGTGTGCAGATCACATAACAGAGGATTGTGGCTGGCACATAAAATATCCCTCGTCAGTGCAATCAGGGCTTTCCAGCTCTCTGAACAGATTCCCTGCTGCGCCGCTCTTTGGGCCTGCCGATAATGAGGCATGGACTCAACCGAATATTTATGCGCGGCGAATACAAGCAGATAGGGCAATAACCGTCCATAAGTTTCATATACCTGTAAGATAGAATCCCGCTGCGCTAACATCGTAGATATTCCACAGCCTGTCAGGCTGTTGGGAAGAACTACGGGAGCCTGCCGGATCTGGATGTCGATCAGTTTTTCCGCCTTTAGGGTATCTAATACCCGCGTAATAGTCGCAATCCCCACATTGTATTCTTCACACAGATTTCGGGAAGAGGGGAGTTTGCTGCCGGGCTGGAATTGCCCAGAAGCAATACGTTTTTTTAAATCCATATACATAAGAAAAACGAGTTTCCTGTCGTTTCATAATATAAATGCCCTTTCTCAAGCACAAACACATATTGTTTATATTATACTACATAATTCCGAAGAGTGGCAATGGAACTTAAAACAGAAGGGCATGTAGTTGAATTTTTTTCCATCATTATGAAAGCGGTCATACCATTTCGTATCTGGTAGAAAAAAATGCTGAACTGGAAATAGAGAGAGGAGTGATTCACTGTGTATACTAAAGACATAGATTTTAGATATGCTAAACGAGAAGACACAGCATTGATTTTGCAATTTATCAAAGAGCTTGCTGATTATGAAAAGATGCTTAACGAAGTCGTTGCTGATGAAAAAACATTGGAGGAATGGATTTTTGACAAACAAAAGGCAGAAGTGATTTTCGCTGTTGTAAACGGAAAAGAGGTTGGCTTTGCTCTTTTCTTTCACAATTTCTCTACTTTCTTGGGTAGAGCCGGAATTTACCTTGAAGATTTGTATGTAAAGCCAGAATGCAGAGGAAAAGGATATGGAAAGGCAATTCTAAAAAGATTGGCGGCCATTGCTGTTGAACGTGGTTGCGGCCGTTTAGAATGGTGGTGCCTTGACTGGAATAGATCAAGTATTGATTTTTACCTTTCTTTAGGAGCAGAACCCATGTCTGACTGGACAGTATATCGAATTACAGATGATGCACTTACCAGCCTTGCAAAGTGATCTGAGAAGCCGCGGCAAAAGAGTGTGGTGGGGTAGTCCGGGATTGAGCATTGCTGGATCTGATTTCAGCGGCGGTGCAAGAGGATGGACGCATTATCAGCGACCAGAGACGGAGGTAAGAAGAATGTGGAAAGATTATTCAGCCGGATTTATCAAAAAGAACAAATCTTCCGGCATATCCATTATGGTAGCTGCTTTTATTTCCGCTTTATTTTTATGGCTGGTATGCGGGGAATTTGCAACGTCTGGCAGCAGCGGTTTAGGAGATTCCGGCAGAAATATAGCGGCCCTTACACCGGGAGCTAAAGTGGCAGGCAGACGCTTTGCAGCAAGTGTAAATGGCAAAGAACTTTCAGAATGGGCTGCACAAAAAATGCAGGCTCGATCAACAGAGATTGATTTAATTAAAAATAAACAGGACATCAGATGATTTAAAATCTGATGTCCTATATTATTTTACACTCCATGAAGAAATACGGTTAGTTTACAGTTTGAGAGGTATTTTTGTGATACTATAAAGATTTTTTATTAAATAACAGTATGGACAGCAGTATGTTCACCACAGAGAGGATAGCTGCGGCCGGCACCGCATAAGTGAAATCAGACACCTCAGCAGCCTGAGGCAGCAGACTGTATGAGGACATTAACTTTGTGGGAATATACTTTGTCAGATCAGGTATCATTGCCAGCAGGTAAAGAAGGAAAAAAGCACCCCCCGTTCCTGCCAGCACCATGTAATTACTGCTGCACAGGGAGGACATCAGCATGATAAGGGTGATCAGCCATATGCCGGTCAGATAGAGACAAAATGCCCCGAAAAACACATGGGATGCTTGGCTGTTATCCCAGAAATATATATTATAAGCATATGTGATCCCAAAAGAAATCCAGTAACAGACAGTCCAGAGCAGGAAAGCAAAGATGGATTTTGAAAGGATCAGCTTCCATCTGTGCATCCCTTTTGTAAGAATATTTACCAGAGTACCTTTCTGATATTCTGTTGTCAGAACACCGCTTATAATGACAATAAATATAAGGAGCAGCATGGGTGTGTTCTTATAAAACTGTGTCCAGGATGTAAAGACATCCACCCGGATCCCGGTCAAAACCATACCGCTTTCTTCCAGGGAACCAGCGAAGGCTTCCATCATCCAGGGCATCAGCTTGGCAACAAGAGGGTTCATAATTCCAAATAAAACAGAGAGGATCACAAGAAGCGGTATTCTGCCGGTACGTGTGGATTCCAGAAATTCTTTCTTGGTAAAAGCAGTAAGCTGTCTCATATTCCCACCACCTCCATAAACAGGTTTTCCAGTGTGGCTTCCCGCATTTCCAACTTCTGGACACAGATTTCATTATCTACCAGGATCCTCATGGCAGTTGTCATGTCTTTTTCACTTTTTCCCGGGAAGAACAGGCGGACAGCACTGGTCCTTTCGCTGCCGGACATGGAGGCTGCGAAGGCATCGGCATCCTGCGGATGATAAAACTCAATATCAAATCCGTTGCTCTTCCGTTTGCTTTTTATTTCTTCCAGAGTGCCATTAAGAGAGGTCCTGCCGTTGTGAAGAAGGGCAATCTCATCGCAGATTCGCTCCACATCTGAGAGAATATGCGTGGAAAAGATCACTGTTGTGCGTTTTTTTACAGCGAGGAGGATATCCAGAATCTCTTTTCTGCCCAGAGGATCCAGTGCGGATGTAGGCTCATCACAGATCAGCAGCCGGGGTTCGTTTAAAAGTGCCTGGGCGATTCCGAGCCTCTGTTTCATGCCTCTGGAAAAACCATGAATCCGCTTGTTTTCTTTATCCAGTCCCACAAGCTGCAGCAGTTCATGGGATTTTTGGCGGATTTTCCCTGCAGGCATTCCTGTGATCTCACCGCACAGTTTGAGGTATTCAGACGGTGTCATATATCCGTAAAATTCAGGGACATCCGGCAGGTAGCCTATAAAGCGGTTGGTTCTGTTCTGGCCATAGCGGACCGTTTCCCCGTTGACTGTGATCTTCCCGCCGTCCGCCGGCAGAAGCCCCAGGATTATTTTCATAGTGGTGGTTTTCCCGGATCCGTTTTGCCCGATAAATCCATAAATGGAGTGCTCCGGTACCGTGAAACTTAAATCATCTATGATTTTTTTGCTCCCAAACGATTTTGATACATGGGAGAGGGTCAGCATATTCATTCAACTGTCCTCCCTTCCCAGGAGAAGGTACAGTACCGGACCGATAAATTCCATTCCGATAATGACAACCACCAGCCACAGGGCCCGTGAGCCCCTCTTATAATTTTTATGGGTGAGAACGTGCCGCAGGGTGATAAAAAGCAGAAGAAATTGTACAATGACTAATGGAATGAGAAACGGTAAAAGGTCTGAAAATATCATAGGGATTCTCCTTTCGCTTGAAACATCTTTTTCATTTTCTGTAAGTCTTCATTGTCTTTCAGTATTTCAAATACAGGATTTTCTAATGCCTGAACTACGCTGCCCAAGATGACTTTTTTATCACGGACTAAGTTTCCTCCCAAATCCATGTTCTCAAAATAATCATCAATAGAATTGAAATAACTGTCCCCTCCTAAATAAATCCTGTCACGGCTCAGAAGGGATCCTGTGATGGCTGCAAACTTTTTTAAGCGTTCCATAGCCACCTCCGGTATCTGATGTATGCAGTAAATGGCAGCAACCTGATAATGGTACTGGGCGGCTGTGTTTTCGTGCAGATGCTCCAGGTCATAAATTTCCATCACACGGTCGATACGGTTAATGGTTTCCCTGCAGGCATCCAAATCATTCGCATGAAGGGAAAGGTACTGTACAGCGCCGAATACAAGGGCAAGCAGATGGATATACATGTTGTACTGGCTGTACTTATTGGCCTTTTCTTTCTGACCGGACATGGCATAGGCCTGAACCAGAATGGATTCCCCCTGAAAAGAATAGTGGTATGGGTTCAGAAGTTCTTCCAGCGTATCAATCACTGCCGGGACCTTATTGCGCAGAAGGTCAATACTGGCTTTTAAAAGAATGGCATCATTACATAAACCGATATCTCTGCTGTCAGAGATGATGCGGGAACATAGGGCGGATGCCTCTTCCAGAATTTCCGTCTGTCTCTGCGGGTCAGGGGTAAGGGATACGTGGTTAAGCCAAAGTACACAGATCTGGAAAAGGAAAGAATGGCAGGAGTAGTATTTTTTAACCATCCGCCGGCTTTTTTCCATCACTTCCCCGAAGGGTTGTTCTGCAAATTCTGTCATAAAGTCAAAATATATTTTTTGGATCTGTTCTTTACTCAGATTTGGTTCATATCCCAGAAGGTCATCCACGGTCACTTCAAAATAAGCGGCAAGCTGAGGCAGAAGCATAATGTCCGGCAAACTCTGCTTGGTTTCCCACTTCGATACAGAGGCTTTGGTGACACCAACGAAATCAGCCAGTTCCTCCTGGGTGATTCCTTTTTTATGGCGCAAATTCACAATGTTTTCGGAAAAATTTAGTATATTCATCCTGTAACCCTCCTTATATGGTTGATTATAAGCAGGTAACTGAAAATTATCAATAGATTGCGGCGATACTTTGAGATACAAAGTCAACTGCAAGGAAACTGTCCGGTACGTTCTGTCCTTCAGGCTTAAAAAAGTGTATTCTGTGCAAATGGATTTCAATCTTTTTTCAATCTGTTATAATATTTTTAACGGATAAGAGCAAAGCCGTCAGAAAGTTGCTGGCAGGAAAATATGATCTGTTTTTAGAAAAGGGGGATTTATATGTTGATCATTTGGGGAATCGCAGTTTTAATGGGTGTGCTGACCGTGGTTCTGCTGCTGGGGAAAGGGAGTTTTTTGATCGCCGGATATAATACTTCCAGCAAAGAAGAGAAAAAAGAATATAATGAAAAAAGGCTGTGCCGGGTCATGGGCGGAGGCATGGGCGTTATTACTCTTATGTTGATCGGCTGGGGCGTTATGGGTGAAAAATTCCCTGTATCTGTCTTTGTTATCGTCACCATAATTACCGTGATCCTTATACAAGTATTGAGCAGTACCATCTGCCGGGCGCAGGTAAATGACGGAGGGGATCAAAAGAAAGAAACATTCAGAGACCAGATATACAGGCGGGCTTCCTTTATATGCTCAGCAGTCATACTGGCAGGAGTTACTTTTGTGCTTTTCACAGGTCATGTCACTCCGGTTCTGCATGAGGACTCCCTGGAGATTCAAGTGTCCTATTGGTCGGATAATGAGGTGGCCTACCGTTCGATCAAATCCGTTGCGTACATGGAAGATTTGCAGCGGGGCAGTCGAAAAGGAGGTATCGGAGGTCCAACCCTGCAGGCCGGTCATTTCAAGAATGCAGAGTTTGGGGATTATATGCTGTATTCCTATACTTCATGTGACAGTTTTGTGGTTTTGGACACAGAGCAGGGAACGGTGGTGCTGAATGGAAAAGATAAGGCGGCAACAAAAGAATTATATGAGGAACTGCTCGAAAAAGTGGGAGAAGGCTGATGCAGACAACAGTTGACAGAGTATTTTCTCTGCCTATACAATAGGAGTATCACGAGAGAAAAGGCAGGCATTTATATGAACACAAAAGATTTAAAATGTTTCGAGGCTGTGTATCAGGAGCAGAGTATCAGTAAAGCCGCCAGACGTCTGTACATCACCCCGCAGGGACTGGGAAAAAACATCAGAACCCTGGAGGCGGAGCTGGAAACCAGACTTTTTGAACGGACAAAACAGGGCATGCGCCCCACAGAGAGCGCGGACTTTCTCTATGGAAGGACAAAGAAGATCATACAGGAGCTGGAGGAACTGGAGAACGGCGTCAGACAGCTGGAAAACAGGAAAATAGTCCTCCGCATCGGATACGCCTGCGGTGTCTTCAATGTTCTTCCTTTTCAGTTGATCTTAAACTTCATGAGAGATAACCCTAATATCCGGGTGGAGTGGAACGAATACTCCAACGAGGAGGTAAAAGCCATGCTGGAGGATTCCATGCTGGAATATGGTTTTATCGTCGGAAGGCATGAGGGGGAAGAAATGATACAGCGCAAGCTGGATGGAAGAGAGGTTCTGCTGCTGGTCCATGAGGGCCATCCTCTCTATAAAAAAGAGCGGATAAATGCAGACATGCTGAGAGAAGAAAATATGATACTCATGAATGAACATTTCCACATGTTTCATGATTTTACAGCTATCTGCCGTGCAAAAGGATTCTCCCCCAATATCATCGCAAAAACATCAGATGGTGCGGTTCTGTATAAACTTTGCCGTCAGAAAATCGGGCTTGCCGTCATACCGGAGTTTATGCTGGAGGATTTCCGCATGGATCATATGCGCGCCATCCCATTTGAAGAGGATCTGACTTGGGATGTGTTCGGCGTCTATAAGGAAGATACGAAAAATTATGAAACCATACAGCGGTTTGACATGACAGTTCGGCTATCTGAACTGTCACATGCAACCAGCCACTAAAAAGCGCTTCACGATGGGTGGATGCTTACTGCCGCCACGCAGACCTGCCTGGAGGGTTACGGCTCGACTGCTTTCTATACAAAAACAAAAAGTTTCCACCTGACAAAGAAAGGTTGCTGGCAGAAATGCGTTATCCTTTTGTATACTGTTTTTAAAGATAAACAAAGGAGGACGCAATGAAATATAAAAATCTATTTACTCCTGTGCGGATAGGAAATGTTACCTTAAAGAACCGTTTTGCACTGGCGCCAATGGGGCCTCTGGGGCTGGCAGATGCCCAGGGCGGGTTTAACCAGAGAGGGATTGACTACTACACAGAACGCGCAAAAGGCGGTACCGGCCTGATCATCACAGGCGTTACCTTCTCAGACTGCCAGGTGGAGACACAGAGTATGCCAAACTGTCCGAATTCCACCTATAATCCTGTGCATTTTATCCGTACCAGCAGAGAGATGACAGAGCGGGTCCATGCATACGGAAGTAAGATCTTTCTTATGATGTCCGGTGGTTTCGGACGTGTTACCATTCCCACCAACCTGGGGGAATTTCCGCCGGTAGCGCCTTCCGCCATTCCGCACAGATGGCTTGATAAGACCTGCCGTCCCCTGACAAAAGAGGAAATCCGCAGCATTGTAAAATCTTTCGGTGACGGCGCTTATAATGCCAAACGGGGAGGATTTGACGGTATTGAGGTACATGCAGTCCATGAGGGATACCTGTTGGACCAGTTTGCCATCTCCATGTTCAATCAGAGAACCGATGAGTACGGCGGCTCCCTGGAGAACCGTCTCCGTTTTGCGAGAGAAGTGGTGGAAGAGATCAAATCCCGCTGCGGAGAAGATTTTCCGGTTGTCCTGCGCTACAGCGTGAAAAGCATGATAAAAGACTGGAGAGAGGGCGCCCTTCCCGGAGAGGTTTTTGAGGAAAAAGGCCGTGATACCCAGGAAGGACTGGAAGCGGCAAAACTCCTTGTAAGCTATGGCTATGATGCCCTTGATACAGATGTGGGAACCTACGATGCCTGGTGGTGGAACCATCCCCCGATGTACCAGGAAAAGGGCTTGTTCCGCCCTTACTGCAAAATGGTGAAAGAAGTGGTGGATGTACCTGTACTCTGTGCAGGACGTATGGACAACCCTGATATGGCATCCGAGGCAGTGGAAGACGGGACCTGCGATATCGTGAGCCTTGGACGCCCCCTTCTGGCTGACCCGGATTATGTGAACAAACTCCGGGCAGGGCGAATGGAGGAGATCCGTCCCTGTATCTCCTGTCAGGAGGGCTGTATGGGACGCGTACAGGAATATTCCATGATCAACTGCGCGGTGAATCCCCAGGCTGCCCGGGAGAGAGTAACGGCCTATGAACCTGTGCGGAAAAGCAAAAAAGTATTGGTAGTGGGCGGCGGTGTGGCCGGATGTGAAGCGGCAAGAGTGCTTGCTGTCCGCGGTCACATGCCGGAGCTGTTTGAAAAGGCAGGAAGCCTTGGCGGCAATCTGATCCCGGGTGGTGCCCCTGCTTTTAAAGAAGATGACCTGGAGCTGGCAAAATGGTATGAAACTGCATTGAAAAAGCTGGATGTCCCGGTGCATCTCCATACGGAAGTCCGTAAAGAAGATGTGCTGAACGCAGAGTATGATGCTGTGATAGTTGCCACAGGCTCCAGCCCTAAAGTATTCCCTCTGGGTGATGATACCCATGTTTATACTGCGGCACAGGTGCTCACTAAAGAGAAGGACTGCGGCAGCAGCACAGTTGTGGTGGGCGGCGGCCTGGTAGGCTGTGAGACGGCCCTTTGGCTGGCGCAGAATGGGAAACAAGTGACGATCGTGGAGGCACTGGACAGGCTGATGGCAGTCAACGGCCCGCTCTGTCATGCCAACAAAGATATGCTGGAGCGCCTGATTCCCTACAACGGCATTGATGTGGTGACGGGTGCCAAAGTGACAGGATTTAAGAACGGTGCGTTATGGTATCTTATTCAGGATGAGGAGAAGCAGATCTCCTGTGACAGTGTCATTTTATCTGTTGGCTACAGAGAGGAAAATATGCTCTATCAGGATCTGCAGTTTGATGTGCCGGAAATCTATCTTCTGGGTGATGCAAAGAAAGTTTCCAATATTATGTATGCAATCTGGGATGCTTTTGAAGTGGCAAACCATATTTAAGTTATGTATAACAAAAAACACAGATTTATATCCCCCCACGTGGCTTGTGGGGGGATTTTTTCTTTGTTATACTATGGTTAGTCAAAAAAATAACAGACGTAACTGCAGAGGTACTGAACAGTTACGAAACTCATCAGATAAGAGGAAACTGCATTGAATACACCACAGAAGATTGAATTTTTATTGAAAAAGCTGGTACAGATCCTGCTGTCCATGCTGATGCTGTCCATACTGGTATTTTTTATTGCCCGTCTTTCCCCCGGGGACCCTTTAAAATCCTACTACGGGGAGAGTGTGGAGCGGATGAGTGAGAGCCAGAAGGATAAAGCCAGGGAGCGTCTGGGTCTCAATGAACCTATGACTGTACAATACATACGCTGGGTGGAAAATGCCCTGCACGGGGACTTTGGGATTTCATATAAGTATAAACAGGATGTGGGGGCAGTCATAGAGAAAGTTTATGCCAATACCCTTATACTGGGAGGTTTATCCTATGTACTCACCTTTCTTTTCGCTGTACTTTTGGGTATCTTCTGCGCAATGCGGGAAAATACCCTGATCGACAGGTGTATCTGTAAAATCGGGACCGTGACGAACTGTATCCCATCCTTCTTTGTTGCACTAGTACTGATCCTCGTCTTCGGTGTGAATCTGGCTGTACTGCCCACCAGCGGCGCCTATGCCCTGGGAGGGGAACATTCCCTGGGAGACAGGCTCGTGCATCTGATCCTGCCGGTGGCCGTTATGGTGTTATCCCATCTGTGGTATTACACTTATATGGTAAGAAACAAACTTCTGGAGGAGATCCGTGAAGATTATGTACTTCTGTGCAAGGTAAAAGGCATGGGGAAATGCCGCATCATGTTCACCCACTGCCTGAGGAAAATCCTGCCTTCCCTGATCAGCATCATGGCAATTTCCGTTCCCCACATAATCGGGGGGACCTATATCGCGGAGAGTGTCTTTTCTTATCCGGGCCTTGGGACTTTGAGTATGGAAAGTGCCCAATACCATGACTATAACATGCTGATGGTTTTAAGTCTTATAACAGGTTTTGCGGTCATTGCAGCCAATGTGGCAGGCCAGATCATCAGCGAATGGATCGATCCCAGAATGAAACAGGAAAGAGGGGAAAAGACAGCATGAAAAAGAAAAAATTCCCTATTTTCTCCTTAGTGATCTTGGGACTTATCATCCTGGGATGCCTGTTTGGCAAAGTCCTGGCAACAGGAGATCCCTTCTATATGAACCTGACCGAAGTCAGTCTGCCGCCCGGCAGTGCCCATTATTTCGGCACAGATACCATGGGGAGGGATATTTATTCCATGATATGGGAGGGCGGAAGAGTTTCCCTTTATATCGGGCTCCTGGCAACTGTGATATCCTCCGTGATAGCCATTGTGTACGGCTGCATCAGCGGTCTTGTGCCGGACTGGCTGGACGATCTGCTCATGCGTTTCACAGAGATTATTTTAAGTATTCCCTCCATACTGCTTGTGATCTTTCTGCAGGCGCTTCTGGGGGAAGCTACAGCTACCAGCATAGCTATAGTCATTGGACTGACAAGCTGGATGAACATTTCCAAGGTGGTCAGAAGTGAGGTACGGCAGATACGGAGCAGTGATTTCGTACTGGCATCCAGGCTGGCAGGTGGAAAGTTTTTTTACATCCTGCGCAGGCACTTGTTTCCCAATTTTATCTCCTCCACCATGTTCATGATCGTCACCAATGTAAGTGCGGCGATCGGAACAGAGGCTACTCTCAGCTTTCTGGGAATCGGCCTTCCCATGGAGATCATCTCCTGGGGAAGTATGATGTCTCTTTCACAGAAAGCGCTGCTGTCCAATGCCTGGTGGATCATCCTGATTCCGGGAATTTTCCTGGTGACTACCCTTGTATGCATCACCAATATGGGCGAGTACATCCGCCTGAGAAATAACAGAGAACACAGCAATCTATGAAACAGCCGCTGCCGGTCATCCGGTGGCTTGGCTATAAAAGCAAAGGAGAACAGACATGAAGAAAAAAATACTGACATTACTTTTGGCGGCATCCATGACCGCCGCACTGCTGGCAGGCTGCGGAAGCGGAGACGGTAAGGAAAAAGGGGACACAAAGACAGAGACATCAGATAAGAACCCGGACGGAAAGACTCTTGTTTACGGAAGCGGTGATTATACAAACATCAATCCTGCACTCTATGAACATGGAGAGATCAACTCTCTGATCTTTGCAGGACTGACCGCTCATGATGCGGAGGATAAAGTAGTGCCTGCCCTTGCGGAGAGCTGGGAGTGGGATGAAGCTTCCAGGACCTATACCTTCCATTTGAGAAAAGACGTAAAATTCCATGACGGTGAGACCTTTACATCTGCGGATGTGAAGTTTACGCTGGATACCATCACGGATCCTGACAATGCCTCTGAGATCGCATCCAATTATGAGGATATTACCAGCATTGAGACACCGGACGACAGCACGGTGAAAATCACCCTGACAGCACCCAATGTTGCCATGCTGGATTATCTTACCATCGGTATCCTGCCAAAACATCTTCTGGAGGGAAAAGACATTGTGACAGACGATTTCAACCGGAATCCGGTGGGCTGCGGTCCCTACAAGCTGGTTTCCTGGGATGAAGGGCAGAGTATCACCCTTGAAAAATTCAACGGCTTTTATTTGGGAGCGCCTAAGATTGACAAGGTAGTCTTCAAAATTGTGGAGGATACCCAGGCAAGAGCCCTTCAGTTAAAATCCGGAGAGCTGGATTTGGCGCAGATAACGCCAAAAGACGCAGAGCAGTTTGAGCATGCGGACGGATTTGTTGTGGATATTATGAAAACAGCAGACTACAGAGGAATCCTTTATAATTTCGGAAGCGGATTCTTTGGAAAACACAGAGAACTGCCCAATATTTTAAGCTATGCTATTGACCGCCAGTCTATTGTGGACAGCGTGCTTTTAGGTCATGGAGAGACTGCATACTCTCCGCTGCAGATGGGACCGTACAACAATCCTGATATTGAAAAATACGAGTACAACCCGGAAATGGCAAAACAGCTTTTGGAAGAGAATGGCTGGACCATGGGCAGTGACGGTTACTACGAAAAAGACGGGGAGCAGCTTGCGTTTACCATCTCCAACGGTCAGGCAGACCAGGTTCGTATTGATATGTCAAATATCTGTGCCCAGAATCTTCAGGACATTGGTGTAAACTGCAAAGTGGAAGTGGTGGCGGAGACAGACTGGGCAAACCAGGATGCATACCTGATTGGATGGGGAAGCCCCTTTGACCCGGATGACCACACCTATAAAGTGTTCGGCACAGACAAAGGTGCCAACTACAGCAGCTATTCCAATGCGAAAGTGGATGAACTTCTGCAGCAGGCCAGAGAACTGGAGACACAGGAAGAGAGACTTCCGCTGTACAAGGAATTTCAGACGGAACTGTCCAAAGACCTTCCTTATACCTTTATCGCATATATTGATGCCATGTATGTTTCCAAGGACAACATTACCGGGCTGACAAAGGATACCGTTCTCGGACATCACGGCGTGGGTATCTTCTGGAATATTTACGACTGGGACATCACGGAATAAATATAAAACAATATTAGACAAAGAGAGATTATTATGGAGACATTATTGGAAATCCGCGGCCTGTCCGTTACCTTTCAGGACAAGGAGGGGACCCGGGCTGCAAGGCAGGTAAACCTCCGTCTGGATAAGGGCGAGATGGCCGCCCTTGTAGGGGAATCCGGTTCGGGAAAAACCGTACTGTGCAAAACCATATTACAACTTCTCGGGAAGAAGACCCGTGTGGAAAACGGTGAGATTTTGTACCGGGGCAGCAATCTTTTAGAATATACGGAAAAGCAGATGCAGAAATTCCGCGGCAAGGAAATTTCCATGGTGTTTCAGGACCCTTACCTGTCCCTTAATCCAACGATTTCTATTGGAAAACAGATTATGGAGACCATACTCCTCCATGAAAAGCTATCCAAAAAAGAGGCAAAGGACAGAACGTTGGAGCTTTTAGAACTCACCGGGTTTGACTATTGCGAAAAGCGCTTTTCCCAGTATCCCCACCAGTTTTCCGGCGGTATGCGGCAGAGGGCGGCCATTGCCATAGCCCTTGCCTGCAGACCCGGTCTTTTGCTGGCGGATGAGCCTACCACCGCACTGGATGTGGAGACCCAGCAGCAGATCATGGAGCTTTTGGCAAAGATAAGAAAAGAGACAGGGGTTGCCATCCTGTTTATCACCCACGACCTGGGGCTGGTGGAAAATGTGGCGGACAGGGTCTATGTGATGTATCAGGGTGAGATCGTGGAGAGCGGCAGTGTCAGCCATATTTTTCAGCATGCACAGAATCCTTATACCGTAAAACTGCTGGGATACCGGAATTACGGGAAAGGCATTGGGCATACCCATGGAAAGATACATTTCCACAACGGGACACCTCATACCCACGGGGGTACACATGATCATATGCATCCCCGTCTGGAGGGGGATATTTCCCATCCGGTTACAAAAGTAGAGGAGACATCGGTCCGGGATGATCAGGTGGTGCTGGTTCAGGAGCCGGAACCGGAAAAACTCATGGAGATTCAGCACTTGTCCAAGAATTTCCGGCTGGACAGACATACGGTTTCCCGTGTTCTTGATGATTTTTCCCTGGATATATACAGAGGCGAGATCGTGGGGGTGGCAGGTCCTTCAGGATGTGGAAAATCCACCCTTGCAAGATGTATTGTGGGCCTCTATGAGCCGGACGGGGGACAGATTCTCTATCATGGGGATACTGCCCGTATTTACCGAAGACAGATGATCTTCCAGGATAGTTCCTCTGCTTTTAATCCACATATGACGCTGGAAGAGATCATCGGGGAACCGCTGCGGATCCAGAAGCTGTGCAAAGGCAGACAGGAACTGCGCAGCCGGGTATATTCCTTAATGGAACAAGTGGAGCTTGACCCTGCCCTTGCCGGGCGTCATCCTTACGATGTGTCAGGAGGACAGCGGCAGAGGGCAGCCATTGCCAGGGCATTATCTGTGGAACCGGAGTTTATTGTGGCAGATGAGCCTATTTCATCCCTGGATATTTCCATTCAGGCACAGATCATGCATCTGTTCAAAAAGCTGCAGGAGAAACATCATCTGACCATTATGCTGATCGCCCATGATCTTCCTATGGTCATGCACGTCAGCGACAGGATTATTATGATGGGACAGGGAACATAAAATATTGGGAAGCTGTTACAAAAATCAGGCGATTTTGTGACAGCTTTTTTAAATATAAAAAAGATGGGATATTCACCTTGAACTTTCAGTTTTTAACGTCTATAATTTATGAAACGACAAATCGGGGAATCTGTCGAATCGGGGAAAAAGGACATAGGAATTGAAGGGAAAAATGAAAAAAATCAAAGCGTACATATCTGAAACCCGTTTATGGGTTTTCTTGGCAGTGGTGCTGATCATCATCATCGCTGTTGTTGTTATCTTCAAAAAGGCGGAAAATGCCGAAGAAACTCCTTATGAAAAAAACAGAAAGACCGTAGCTGTGCTGGAAAAAGCAGATATCTCGGAGACGGAAAATGCTTTAAAAGAGCTGGAAGGCCAGGCTGAGCAAAGCGGCAGCCAGAAAGAAGAGCGGGATACGGTAGAGTTAAAAAGAGCGTTTCAAAATGCGGTAATACTGGGGGATTCCTTTTCCGAATCCATAGTGGAATACGGTTTTCTGGATACCGATGTAGTTCTCTATAAAAGGGGGCTCAGTGTAAGCCAGGCAGATGACCTGGTGGACACTGCTGTCTCTCTGCAGCCAACTGCAGTGTTCTTTGCTTTCGGAACCAACGATATGGAAATCTGTGAGGGGGACAGCCAAAAGTTCATTGAAGCATACAGGCGTCAGATCGCACGGCTGAAAGCAGGGCTTCCGGATGCAGCAGTCTACATCAACAGTATTCTTCCGGCAACGAAAGAGGCAGTAAAAGAGACCCCCAGTTATGCTTACTGCGGGCAGTTTAATGAGGCGCTTCAGGCCATGTGCGGGGAGGACGGGTACACCTACGTGGACTGTTCGTCTCTGATAGAAGGCAAAGACGGAATATATGAGCCGGACGGCATCCATGTGATCAAGAGTTATTATCCGGCATGGCTGTCCTATCTGGCGGATACGGCAGGATTATAAAATGAAGATAAAATTGGTGAAAGCGGGAACCCTTGTGTTTTTGGCGCTTTACCTTGGCTTTTTATGCACAAGGGGCTGGGCAAAGGACATTCCCATAGATGTAATAGCGGCCAAAATGGAGCAGGACGAGACCATTACCTCCATGGAGAAATGCGGAGCAAGGGAGCTTCGCAGGTTCTATGGGCTGGAGGTGAAAAATCTGGAAGGATATTTCTTTTACAAGGCGGAATCCCCCATGTCTGTGGATGAGTTTCTGGTTGTAAAAGCAGACAGCCCTCAAGGAGCGGAAGAGGTACTGGACAGGGCGGAAGTACATCTGGAGGAGCAGAAGAAGAGTTTTGAGGGATATGGGGTTTCCCAGACTGCCCTTCTGTCAGAGGCCGCAGTGGAGACAAGGGGCAGTTATGTGCTGTATGCATCGGGGAAGTATGCGCAGCAGTGGAAAAGGGAATTTTTAGATTTGATCAGATAGTGGGCAGGTTAAGACGGAGGCTTTGGGGCCGCGTGAAGAAATTTCCGGGCGGTGTCCGGATAGGGGAGAGTATATATGTTGCTGAACAGTTTGTTTTTTATATTTGCATTTTTACCGGTAGTACTGCTCATATACTACCTGCTGCCTGCTGCAGGGAGAAACCTTTTCCTTGTGGCAGCCAGCCTCGTTTTTTATGCCTGGGGAGACCCGGTTTATCTAGTTCTGCTGATATTTTCGGCAGTTTTCCACTATATCATGGGACTGCAGATCCAAAACGCGGTACAGGACAAACGGCACCGGAAAATGGACCTTATATTTGCCGCGGCAGTGGATGTGTTTTTGCTCTGCTTTTTTAAATATTCCGGACCGGCAGCAGGGATGGTAAACAGCATTCTGCATACACAGATCGCTGTCAGAGAGCTGGCGCTTCCTATAGGGCTGTCTTTTTATACGTTCAAAAATATGTCCTACCTTTTTGATATCTATTACGGCAGATTGGAAGCGGAGAAAAAATTTACGGATTTTGCTGCCTATGCAGTATTTTTCCCTGTCATGACCGCGGGTCCTATTGTGCGTTATAAGGATATAAAGGAGCAGATGAAAAAACGAAGGGTGAACGCCCTGCAGCTTGGTTATGGCGCCGGGAAATTTATTCTGGGGCTGGCAAAAAAAGTGCTGCTGGCTGACACACTGGCTTCTTTATATGGAGATATCAGTGCCCGGGCGGGAGATATCACTGTGCTCACTGCGTGGATTGGCATGTTTGCGTTTACTATGGAAATCTATTTTGATTTTTCCGGTTACTCTGATATGGCGGTCGGAATCAGCAGGATGCTGGGATTTAAAGTTAAGGAGAACTTTAACTACCCGTACACCTCAAAGAGTATCACAGAATTCTGGAGGAGGTGGCATATTTCTCTGGGAAGCTGGTTCCGGGATTACATCTATATCCCTCTGGGGGGCAATCGGGTGGGAATGGGAAAACATATCCGCAATATTCTCATCGTGTGGTGCCTCACAGGGATGTGGCATGGGGCGTCCATGAATTTCCCGGTTTGGGGGATCTACTATGGGGTATTGCTAATTGCAGAAAAATATTTGCTGGGCAGCAGACTGGAAAAACTGCCTGCATGGATGTCCAGGATTTATACCATGCTCTTTGTCATGGCGGGCTGGATGCTGTTCTCACACAACTCACTGGGGGAAGCGGGGATTTATCTGAAACGGCTGGTGGGAATGGGAGCTTCGGGATTTGCCGATGAGACTGCATGGTATTATCTGAAGACGAATCTGCTGATCTTCCTTTTGTGTATACCGGCCTGCGGACCCGGATTATACCGCTTTGTGGACAGCAGGTTTCACAATTTGACAGTGGGTTCTGCGATACTTTACGGTGTGCTGTTCCTTTTGGGTACAGCCTGTCTTGTCTACAGTTCTTACCATCCGTTTTTATATCTGCGCTTTTAATGTAACGGTTCGCTTTGTGAGAACAGTGATGGTTCAGTGACAATTTGAGGAATTCCGCGTGTGTGATGCAGCGGAAGAACGGAGTAATACATGAATGAAAAAAATAAAAACTTACACAGGCGGGCTGCAATCATAACCGGCTGGGTCTTTACAGCAGTCATTGCCTTTTTCTTTCTGGGAAGCCTGATCGCAAAAGACAGGACTTTTTCTGAGAAAGAAAACCGATTGTTGGAGAAAGCACCCGGGATAAATGCAGGACAGATCGTATCCGGCAGATATGAGGAGAAATTTGAGACCTATTTCAGTGACCAGTTTCTGCTGCGGGATATGTGGATCGAGATAAAAGCCGGGTTTGACCGCCTGACCGGAAAAGTGGAGTCCAATGGGGTCTTTCTGGGAAAGGACGGATATCTGATCGAAGGTTTCACAGAGCCGGATAAAAAAAATCTGAAGGAAACCTGTAAAGCTATGGGAGATTTCGCCGCTGAACATAAAGATATAAGACAGTATGCCATGGTAGTGCCAAATGCGGTGGAAATTCTCTCTGACAAGCTGCCTGCATTTGCCCCGGCTGCAGACCAGGGAAAGTATCTGGATGCCCTTGGGAAAAATTTGGAGGGGCAGGGGATCATGTTTTTGGACATGCGCGGTGTTCTGGAAAAGAACAGAGAGAAAAAACTGTATTACAGAACAGACCACCACTGGACCACAGAAGCTGCATACCTGGCGTTTTTGGAGGCCGGGGAGACGATGGGCTATAAAGGGAAAGAGGTAGAGTTTGAGGCACTGCCTGTTACGGGAGAATTTCAGGGTACTTTGTCTGCAAAGAGTGGCTTTCGCTCAGGGGAGAAGGAGGAACTGGAAGTGTATCTTCCGAAAGACGGTACGGTTTCCGCTGTTGTCAATTATGTGGATGAGCAGAAAAAAACAGCCAGTTTTTATGATACGGAAAAACTGGGTACAAGAGACGGATATGCCTGCTTTCTGGGAGGTAACCATCCACTCATCCGTATAGAGACACCGACACAGTCAGAGAAGAGTCTTTTAGTTCTGAAGGATTCCTATGCCAACTGTTATCTGCCCTTTCTGGCAACCCAGTACAGGAAGCTCGTGGTGGTGGACCCAAGGTATTATTACGGGGATCTGGAGGAGCTGATGCAGGTGGAGGAAATACAGGAAATCTTATATCTGTATAATGCGAATACTTTCTTTTCCGACACTTCTTTACAGATGGTTCTCAAAGGAGGCTGAGAATCTTTTTCTCTTTCATGGACAGAAGATACGCTAAAATATAGGGTTTTTGCAGATATAGCTTTCAGTTATGATTTACATACTATTTAGTTATAACGCTTTAAATGCATTGACAAAAATTTGAATAGTTGATAGAATTACAAGAAAAGTTAAGCTGTTCCGTGAAAACGGGAGAGCATGGGAGAAGGTGCTGTATGAACAAAAGAATTTTATCTATTCTGGTTGAAAATACGGCCGGTGTTCTGAGCCGGGTCTCCGGTCTGTTCAGCCGACGCGGTTATAATATCGACAGTCTTTCCGTAGGCATTACAACGGATCCGAATTATTCCCGTATGACTGTCGTCTGCAGCGGGGAAGAACTGATTCTGGAACAGATCACCAAGCAGGTGGAAAAGCTTGAAGATGTACTCACAGTAAAGGTATTGAAGGATGGACAGAGTGTCAACAGAGAACTGATTCTGGTGAAAGTCCGTGTGGAGCCGGAGCAGAGACCGGGTATTTCTTCTATTGTGGATATTTTCCGTGCCAATATTATTGATGTGGGCAGGGAATCCATGATTATCGAGCTTACCGGTACCAAGTCAAAACTGGAAGCGTTTATTGACCTGCTGGAAGGCTATGAGATTCTGGAGCTGGCAAGAACGGGTATCACCGGACTTTCCAGAGGTATTGATGATGTCTTCTACTTGGAGGAAGACGAAGAGTAATTTTACATACGTTAGCTAGAGAATGATTTTTTATTCCCTAAGATAAAACAATATGCTAGGAGGAAATTAAAATGGCAGTAAAAATTTATTATCAGGAAGATTGCAACATGGCACTTTTGGAAGGCAAGAAAGTTGCGATCATCGGTTACGGCAGCCAGGGACATGCACATGCTCTGAACTTAAAAGAATCAGGTGTGGATGTTATTGTCGGACTTTATGAAGGCAGCAAATCCTGGGCAAAAGCAGAAGCACAGGGATTAAAAGTTTATACAGCAGCAGAAGCTGCAAAACAGGCTGATGTCATCATGATTCTGATCAACGATGAGAAACAGGCAGCTATGTATAAAAATGACGTTGAGCCGAACCTGGAAGAGGGCAACATGCTTATGTTCGCACACGGCTTTGCTATCCATTTCGGACAGATCAAACCGCCGGCAAACATCGACGTTACCATGATCGCTCCGAAAGGACCGGGTCATACGGTAAGAAGTGAATATCAGGTTGGGAAAGGTGTACCGTGTCTGGTAGCTGTACAGCAGGATTACACAGGAAAAGCAAAAGACAGAGCACTGGCTTACGCTGCAGCACTGGGCGGAGCAAGAGCAGGTGTTCTGGAGACTACTTTCAAAGTTGAGACTGAGACAGACCTGTTCGGTGAGCAGGCAGTTCTCTGCGGCGGTGTATGTGCATTGATGAAAGCCGGATTCGAGACATTAGTGGAAGCAGGCTATGCACCGGAGAATGCTTACTTTGAATGTATCCATGAGATGAAATTGATCGTTGACCTGATTTACGAAAGCGGATTCCAGGGCATGCGTTATTCTATCTCCAATACTGCTGAGTATGGTGACTACATCACCGGACCTAAGATCATCACAGATGATACAAAGAAGGCCATGAAGAAAGTCCTGTCCGATATCCAGGATGGTACTTTTGCAAAAGACTGGATTTCCGAGAACCAGACAGGCTGCATGCACTTCGGCGCTATGAGAAGAAGAGAAACAGAGCATCAGTTAGAGGAAGTCGGAGCAGAGCTGCGTAAATTATACAGCTGGAACGATACAGGCAAACTGATCGAGAACTAAAAAAGGTCCGCCGGGAACAGGAGAAATCCTTTTTCCGGCGGTTTTGTATGAACAGGCTTTGACAGCCGTTTACGGCCGCTTACTGTTGTAAAAATCAATGAAATCTTTTACTGCTGTGGTCTGCTGCAGGTTATCCAGAAAAGCGAAGCCGATATTCCGCTTGTGGATGGGGAAAGGAAGAGGGATTTCCACCAGGGTTTTGTCGTTCAGTTCTTTTTTCACGAACTGGCGGATGACACAAGCCACGCCCAAACCAATCTTGGCAAATTCAATCAACAGATCCATGGTGGATACTTCCAGCAGATTGTTTGTCTCAATGTGATGCATGGAGAGATAGTCATCTATATACTGCCGGGTCATGTTTTCCTTGTCCAGCAGCATTAAGGTGGCTGTGTGGAAGATATCGTCTTTGTGGTTGGTGCGCAGGGAGAGATTGTCCAGATAGGAACTGGTGCTGACGAAAATGTCCTCTATCTCTCCAAGAGAATCAAAATGGATATGGTGAAGCCGCTCCGGCTCCCCGATAAGGCCCAGGTCGATTTTATTTTCCTTCAAAAGCTGCAGAGTGTGGTTGGTAGACTGACAATCAATGGTGATCTTTACGTGAGGGTGCAGTTTGATAAACTCCTGCAGATAAGGCAGCAGCATGTATTTGCAGAGTGTGGTGCTGACACCGATATGTAAATGTCCGATTCCAAGGTCATTTATTTTTTTTATACGGGATTCCCCCATCTGCAGGGAATAGAACGCTTTCTGCACATAGTCGTAAAGGATCTCACCTTCTTCCGTGAGCAGGACACCTCTGGAGTTTCTGGAAAATAAAGTGACATCCAGGCTCTGCTCCAGCTTGCGGATAGACTTACTGATGGCCGGCTGGCTGATGTAGAGCTGCTCGGCGGCTTTGGAAATATTACCCGCGTTGGCTACTGTATAGAAAACGCGGTACAGGGATAAGTTTTGCTCCATTGTAAAACCTCATTTCTGTTTGGCATTTGGCTCCAAATATTGTTCCGGTTTTCTCTGTGACCGGTAACTATATAAATTGGAGTTATGGTAGATATATTTAATATGTATTTCTATTATAACAAAAGATATGCTATGATAGCAATAGATGAAATCAAGGTAACTGTGAAACTACTGAACAGTTACAAATTAAGAGATCAAGGAGGAATACCCATGGGAATGACAATGACACAGAAAATTCTGGCTGCAGCAGCCGGTCTTGACAAAGTGGAAGCCGGACAGTTGATAGAGGCTGATCTTGATTTGGTACTGGGTAATGATATTACATCTCCTGTAGCAATTCACGAGATGGATAAAATGACCGTTAAGAACGTATTTGATAAAGATAAAATAGCGCTGGTTATGGACCACTTTATTCCGAACAAGGACATCAAATCAGCAGAACACTGCAAATGTGTGCGTGAATTTGCATGTAAGAATGAGATCACCAATTATTTTGATGTTGGTGAGATGGGCATAGAACATGCACTGCTTCCTGAAAAAGGTCTGACAGTGGCAGGAGACGTAGTGATCGGAGCAGACTCCCATACATGTACTTATGGCGCGCTGGGCGCTTTCTCCACAGGTGTGGGAAGTACAGATATGGCTGCAGGCATGGCTACCGGAAAAGCATGGTTTAAAGTGCCGTCAGCCATCCGTTTCCATATAGTAGGCAAACCTGCCAAATGGGTCAGCGGAAAAGATGTGATCTTACATATCATCGGCATGATCGGCGTGGATGGCGCACTCTACAAATCCATGGAATTTGTGGGAGAAGGCATCAAAAACTTGAGCATGGATGACCGCTTTACCATGGCCAACATGGCGATCGAAGCAGGCGGAAAGAACGGAATCTTCCCGGTTGATGAGTTGACTGAGGAATATATGAAAGAACATTCCAAACGTCCGTATAAAGTTTATGAGGCAGATGTGGATGCGGTTTACGACGAAGAATATACCATTGATCTGAGCCAGCTGAAACCGACCATCGCATTCCCGCATTTGCCGGAAAATACAAAGACAATGGATGAGATCGCAGAGGATGTTGTGATTGACCAGTCTGTGATCGGTTCCTGTACCAACGGCAGAATTGAAGACCTTCGCTGCGCGGCAGAGATTTTAAAAGGCCGCAAGGTGAAAAAAGGCGTGCGCTGCATCATCATTCCGGCAACGCAGAATATCTATCTGCAGGCAATGGAGGAAGGGCTTTTGAAGATCTTTATTGAAGCAGGTGCTGTTGTCAGCACTCCTACCTGCGGACCGTGCCTGGGCGGATACATGGGGATTCTGGCAGAGGGAGAACGTTGTATCTCCACTACAAACAGAAATTTTGTGGGACGTATGGGACACGTGGATTCTGAAGTGTATCTGGCAAGCCCGGCTGTGGCTGCGGCAAGTGCAGTAACCGGTAAAATTTCCGTACCGGAAGAACTTGGATTATAGGAGGGAAGGAAGACATGAAAGCAAACGGAACAGTTTTTAAATACGGCGACAATGTAGATACGGATGTCATCATTCCGGCAAGATATCTGAATTCTTCTGATCCGGCAGAATTGGCACAGCATTGTATGGAAGACATTGACAAGGAATTTGTGAATAAGGTTAATAAAGGCGATATCATTGTGGCAAACAAGAACTTTGGCTGCGGTTCTTCCCGTGAACACGCACCCATCGCTATCAAGGCAGCGGGGGTAAGCTGTGTCATTGCTGAGACATTTGCCCGGATTTTCTACCGCAACTCCATCAATATCGGTCTGCCTATCATTGAATGTCCGGAAGCGGCACAGAACATCGAGGCAGGTGACGAAGTGGAAGTGGACTTCGACAGCGGAATTATCACCAACAAGACAAAGGAAACCAGCTTCCAAGGTCAGGCATTCCCCGAATTCATGCAGAAGATCATTAAGGCTGAAGGTCTGATCAACTATATTAACAGCCAGCAGTAAGAAGCAGGATAAAGAACGGTTCATTTTGCGGAAAAAGAGCAGAATGGGCCGTTTTTTTGTCCGCTGACATCCTGTTTTTTGAATGACAGCCGGCAACTTTCTACTGTTTGATCTCGGCAGTTAGCATGTATCAGGTATGGGATCTTATGAGTGAGATAAAACAAAGGAGTGCGTTTACAGACAGCTGACAGGCACATGTAAACGCTGCATGGGAAAGGGATAATGAATATGAAAAAACAGACAAAATTTTATAATTCTCCGGATGCTCCAAAACCTAATCGGCCCATACATATGGGGGCGGTAGGTATTATAAGAAATAACGAAAAGGTGCTTCTGGAACGCCGGAATAGCAGCTTACCCTGACGGAAATTTTGTGCGCATTATCACAGCGGTATATGAAGTTTTCGTAAAGGACCTAAAGGAGTTGAAGTGCAGTGAAGAATTCAGAGAACTGCGCTTTTTTGGAAGGAATGAGTTGTCTGATCTGACTATTGCGGAGACACATCAGGATATTTTACTGTTTTATATCAAGCATTTTAATGACGGATTTGGTCTCGGTATGGAATTAGCTTTTAAAAATAGAGTTATAGGTATTTGACTTTATCCAGTATGTGGGATTGGTAATATCAATATATTGACTGCATATGAAAAAATATGTTTCATTCGTATAATAGATATTGACAAGAAGATATAGAATGTGACATAATACCTCAAATACCAATCCCTCATAACCTCATATTAATGTATCATAATATAATATCTCATATATAAAACCTCAACTTAGAATTGTAATTTAATGGTATCAATGTTTTTTGGCGCCCAAAAACTGAGCGCTTCTTTGTGATGCTATAAATTATTAGAACAATAAAGCGAATATAACTTAATATAATGATAATTTGTAGTATTTTGTAGAAATCATTACAAATCCTCATAAATGTTTTATGATAATGAATTATAACACTAAAGAGGAGGAGCTTTATGAACACAGAAATTGAGCTCATTAGAAAATTTAATATTACATCCCGATACAAGGGATATTATCTTTTGCCAGAGGCAATCCAGATTGCCGAAGAGAATTACGGATGTTGTCTTAAAATAACGAAAGACATCTATCCGGTACTTGTCCAGCGGCATGGCATCCCGTATAAGAGGGTGGAGAGAAACATACGGACTGTAATTGAAAAGTGCTGGGAAAATAACCGGGCATTTATGGAAGAGATTGCAGGAAAAGAATTGGAGATTTGCCCGAGTAATGGTCAGTTTTTTGATTTTGTAGCCTATTGGATGCTTAAGAACAATGCTGCTGAGAAAGATAAATCTGTATAAACCGGTTCTTCATGTGTCGTATAATGTGTTATTCCCCCGCTTCCATCAGTCAGAAATATAGACATTGGGCGGGGGATGCTTGTATCAGGAGATGAGCCGGACCCGGATAAGAAATGGCTGTAATTATGAAGTTCTAGACAAGCAGAGAATAGGGGCATGTGTATATATTTATATAGAAGCAAAATAATAATTTGCATAATGTTGCTGTTATATCGCTTATCGTTGCGTAATGGTTGCTATAATTGCTATCTGATATAAAATGATTATATCAATTGGATTAAGAAGCGGGGGTTGGTCTGATGTGGAAACGGTTGAAATCATAAGATAAAAAGTCAGAATGAAGATAGAATGGAAATAGTCATGTTGAATATGCATTTTACAATGTTTAATGAGCAGATAAGAAATTGCAAAAAATGTAAAATACTAACAAAAATGCTTGAATAATATGGAATATAGTGTTAATATTATTACATAAAAAATGAGCTATTACAAATACGAAATAATTGTAATCTGTTATAATACGATCATTTTATAAAATTGCATTCAGATAACATACATGCTCAGTGAAAGGCAGGGGATAAAGACACTAGTTATCAGAACAGGGATCAGAGGTAAAAGATAAGAGTTTTATTATATATAGGTTAAAATGGTTTTATTTAACATTAAGAGGGATAAAAAGACAGTGAAAGGAGGAGTGAAAGAAGAAAGAAACGTATATTTTACAATAATAATAGAGAGAGAGGGTGATATGATGGGAAACAGTGACAACTTTAGAAAAGGTGTAATGGAGTTATTGCTTCTTAAAATCATATCTGAAGGAGATTGCTATGGTTACCAGATTTCCCAGACTATGAAGAAGTTATCTGATGGAGTAATAGTAGTGGCTGAAGGGTCTATGTATACTGCGCTTAATAAATTAGAAAAGAAAGGATGTGTATCCGACTACAGACGCAGGGTGGGAGACCGTCCGGAACGCATATATTATCATTTAGAGAATGCGGGTAAGGAAGAATTGAATCGATTGATGATAGATTATGCTGAATTTACAGAGGCAGTAAAGGTTGTTTTGGCTTATGCAGGTGAAGAAAAATTGGAGCAAAGGGATATTATTTAATATGGCGTCATTACAAAGGAATAATTGTGCGCAGAAGTACTATAAAATACTTCGAGAATTATTTTTGAATATTAATTATATGGACGGAAAATTTTTGAAGGATTTTAGGTTTAATTTGTTTCAATACGTTAAAGAACATCCGGGATGTACATACGAGGGATTGATTGAAGAGTTTGGATCACCAGAAGAGACCTTTTGCGAGTATGTTGAATCAAAAGATGAAGATTATCTTATATCTAGTATTAATAAAAAACATTTCAGGGAATGGATGAAAGTCGGGATAATAGTTGCTTGCATTTGCAGTTGTCTTATCTGGGGCTTGTTTTATTATAGGATATATAAAGAGAGTACAAACGCTACAATTAATAAAAAAATAATTTTTGTCGAGGAGGAAAATATTAATGAGTAAAATTAAAAAGGTTTTAGGAATTATGCTAGGTGTAATGTTGCTTTGTTCGCAAGCACTTTTGGTTTCTGCAGCACCTGTGGATACTGTTAACGTGGAAAGACAGTATTTAGAAAATGGTGATTATATAGAAACCGTCATTTCTGAATCTCCAATTGCATCATATGCCAGTAATTCAAAATCAGGTTCAAAAACTTCGACATATTATAATAGCGATGATGTTGCTTTATGGTATGTAAAAGTAACAGGATCGTTTACATACACAGGCAGTAGTGTTAGGTGTACTGGTGCTTCTGTATCTGCAGATTCTTATAGTAGTTACTGGGGGATTTCTAATCGTTCTTCAAGCTATAGCGGTAATATTGCAACAGCCAAAGCGACAGGAACACATTATTTTGGTAATGCAGTTGTTGAAAGAGTAAATGAGACTGTCAATCTTTCCTGCAGTGTTAATGGTTCTTTATATTAGAACAGATAAAGAGATAGGGTAGTTGAGAAAATTTCTCAACTACCCTATTGTTATTAAAAAATATGGATGTTAAAAAACTTTATATCTATGAAAAATTTATTGGGCCATCTATATAATAGAAAACCTTTGAAAATAAAGCCATTAAATTATAAATCAAGGTGCATAAATGAGAAGTCAGAAGAGGAAATTGTTGCAATAAATCGCCCGGTCAATTATAAATTCACCTGATATTCTGCTGTAGGATAAGTCCTCAGGCGCGTTAGATACTCAGACTACCGGGAAAATCATAGGATTATTCCTGCGTCTTAAGAAAATTGAATGGCGGTAATTATTGTCACACATAATCCTTTAGTAGCTGGGTGCTGCCAGCGAATCATTCGGTTACAGGGTGGGAAGCTAACAGGAAAAGCCAGGTAAGCCATTCATTAGTAGTTAAAAACTAACCGGAATATAAAATTCAGGCAATCCCGTAGAATAAGGCGCGATATCATACTGCTGATAATAGATGACCATCATTCCTGGCTGTATATAAAAACTATTCACGTTAAAGGTATCTTGCAGAAGCGCTCTATAATCTTCAAAATATATACCTGGATTTGCCTTTAGTCTTTCTGCAACCTGTCCCTCCATAGATTTTTGAAGCTGATACAAGGAGACAGGGGTAAGAGGATAGAAGTCTGTGAGACGCAATGATTTTCCTGTGTTAAAGTCCCAGGTGTCGGAAGTGCGTATTGTTTGGCCGTGCGCTCCGCCCGCATAGGTATATGTATCCATATATAAACTGACGATGCATCCTGCATTATAAGTGATCTGATAAACAACATCGAGAGTGTAAATGGGAAATGGCCGGGGGCTATGGGGGTATTCTGCGTCTGCTGCTGCCTGTGCGTAGAGCACTTTTCTGCCGTATTCTTCGGTTTTCTGTGCCAGTTGGGCATAATGATGGTTTATGGATTCACTGGCATCAATGCATGTTGTGGTAAAGGAAGGATAATTGATCTTATATGTGAATACCGGTATCTCTTTATAGTACATGGTATCGGTTAAGGTATTTGTAGTGATTGTCTGCATCATGATTACCCCGCTGATTTATTCATAATATATATCATAAAATTTAGATATGCCGCAAATATACACCAGATAAAATAAGGTATTTGTAAATAGGCAGCAACAGGGCTGATCTTATAGAACTGATAAATCATAACAGCAATAAGTATGATCAACGCCAGCAGCCATAAAAATGCAAAGAAGTATTGCGATAAGCCAAAGAAAATGATGCTCCAGAAGAAGTTAAAAAGCAATTGTATGGCATACGTTTTAAGAGCACTGGATTTACCCGATGAATTTGATTCATAAACGATATAGGAAGATATGCCCATCAAAATATAAAGTATTGACCATACTATTGGAAAAATAAAAGCCGGAGGACTTAGAGCAGGCTTATTTATCAAAAAATACATGGACCTGTTTCCGCTGATCAGTGTGGACAAAGACCCAATGGCGAGTGGAAGAAGAATGGAAATCACCAAAGCGCTTCTGTTATTTTTGTTCATGTCCGTAATGTACCCCATATACCGGCAATTACTTAATACTATGCAGTTTTATAACCACTTATGAGAACTGTTTGAGCGCTAATCCGTTTTCTTTATTTTATCGCTGCAGCAGATTTCTTTGTGGACAAGGATTGTGTCCAGTGTATCGCCAAGCTGAGAAAAAACAGCAGCCATAATAGCTAATTCGTCCTCCGTGCAGTTGTTGGAAAGAACACAGGCTACGGAAGATACAAAAGCAACAAGTTCACAGGAATTCATATTTATCACCTCTGGTTTATTATTATGCAGGAACCACCGTAAGGTGTTAAATCAAAATCCTCCTTTGATGACCTTCAGGGCCGCTGTACACCCTATTCAAACCGGTAGGAGAGCAGGATTCAAAGGCATTGATGCAGCCGGGGGTTTTATCACCATAGGCAGTAGATATTTCAGCCACTTTGAAATATTCCTGAAGGCTCAGTATATCTGTGAAATCCGGACTTGTTCCGCAATAAGTTTTTGTCTGAATCATAAAATCTTTCAGTTTTAGCAGAAAATCCTGGTACAGAACAATTTTTCTGTTTACGATCAACACTGTTTTGTTCTGCCAGCAAATAGCGAAACACCCGTCAGCAAGGCGTTGAGGGTGTGTATGGTTATAAATGGTATGTTTGAGCGTATGTATGCATGTATGGGATTTGAAAATGCGCTGATGGCACTGATTGAGGATCCCGAATCCTGCAAAGATTTTTTCCATGCTATGGCAGATTGGAAGATAGAATACTTTAAGAAAATAGGAAAATATTATGATATAGATATTCTGAATGCACATGATGACTATGGCAGTAATGACCGCATGTTCATGTCCCCGGATCTATGGCGTAGTCTGATCAAACCGGAACTGACAAGAATAGTGGAGGTCTGCCACAATGCGGGAATGCTCTATCAGCATCACAGCTGCGGCTTTATTGAGCCGATTGTTCCCCATTTGGTGGAAATTGGCTGTGACGCTATTGATACCTTTCAGGCATGTAATAAAAATACACCGGAACTAAAGAGGAAATACGGAGATAAAATAACATTTTGCGGCGGTTTTGACAACATGAATGTTCTGGACGTGCCGGGCGTTTCACCGGAAGCTGTTAAAAAGGAATACCGCCGAGTGATTGATTCCCTGGCACCGGGCGGGAGTTATGTGATTTACCCCATTGGCGGGACATTTGAGTTCGTAGAGCCATTTTTGGAGGGGCATTTTTCCTACGGGATGCAGTTTTATGCAAATCCTCAAAACAGGCAAAGGAACGAAGAAATCAAGGGCTGGCAAGCTGCTGCCCTTGATTTTATGCTGTACAATATACAAACTGATTTATGATAGGCGTCTTCAGGCAGCTTCAAAGAAACCGTTAAGGTATAGCACAAAAAATGCTGGATGGCCGCATAACTGCGACCTCCAGCATTCACTTTTTAATCGGGGCAACAGGATTTGAACCTGCGACCTCACGGCCCCCAGCCGTGCGCGCTACCAAGCTACGCCATACCCCGTAACGATTATTAATTATAACAGAATTTTTGGAAAATGCAAGAAAAAATAGAAAAAAAGCTTATTTTTTTTATTCACATTGTATTTAAGGGAAAAACTGCACATTTTGCCAGGGCTTTCTGGGCTGTTACAGAACAGTTACCCCTTCAGTTTCCTGGACAAAGGACCGCAGATTCCCCATCTGCAGTCTTCCAATCTGAATAATACAAAAATGCGGATAACCATCTTAGAAATGGATCACCCTTGGCTCATCCGTAAATGAGGCAAACGTAGCCACAGCATCTTTCAGATAGAACACCTGTGTATTTCCGTCGCCTGGCTTATACATGGACTGTAAGTCAGGGTAACCGTCCAGCATATGCTTTTGTGCTTCCACTCTGTCATCCAGTACCGCAGCAGCCGTGATCCGCAGCCAGTGTCCGCCGTCACATGCGCAGATTTCAATTTGGGGATTTGATTGCATTTGTTTGGAGACATCTTTTACTTTACCAGTCTGGATGTAAAGTCTGCCTTCAAATATGTCCACAGTTCCAAAAGGACGACCCCTTGGCTGGCTGCCCTCTGTGGTTGCCAGAAAATAAGTCCCGCATTTCTTTAGAAAATCATAAATTTCCTGCATATAACAGACCTCCTTTGTAAGATTGACATTTTTTTGCCCCTATACTAGTATTATAACAAATGCATTTGAAAAAGAAAGCATTATTATTTAAAGGATACAGCGGGAGGAGAAACTATTGAAGATAGAAGATTTGGACAGCAATTTTAAACAGGTGCAGTCAGAAGCATCATTAACCTATCTGAAGATAACAGATACCGAGGCAGAGATTGAGGGTGTGCTGCCGAATACCTGGAAGCGCCTTCCCGATGCTGTGCTGAAAGAAATAGACAGGCCGGAGTTCACAGCACTTGCCCATCACACCAGCGGAGCTGTTCTGCGTTTTCAGACAGATACAAATATTCTGGGTTTGTGTATGGAATTACTGGAACCGGATTTTATGATGTCTCATATGCCCCTGACCGGAAGTGCAGGGATGGATGTGTTTGTAAACGGCAGCTACGCCGCTACTTTCAGGGCAGAACCAGGGGAACGTGCGGTAAAGGGAGAAATTCCCCTTTCAGGTGAAAAGGTAGAAATAGACGTATATCTGCCTCTCTATAACGGTGTGCGTGAATTTTACCTTGGAGTCAAAGAGAACGCCTGTATAGGGAAACCATTAGAGCATAAAATAAAGGAACCGGTCATCTTTTATGGTTCTTCCATCACACAGGGCGGCTGTGCCTCCAGAACTTCCAACGCATATCCGGCTCTTGTGACCAGGTGGATGGATGCTGAAATGTACTGCCTGGGATTTTCGGGCAATGCCAGAGGAGATTTACCGATTGCCCGGTATATATCTGAGCTGCCTGCAAAATGCCTGGTCTATGATTACGACTACAATGCTCCGGATGCTGCATTTTTGAAGGCAACACATGAACCATTTCTGGAATGTATTCTTTCCCGAAAACCAAAGCTTCCCGTGCTTGTTATGTCCAGGCCAAACCCGGAATTTAAGTCAGAAGAGATGCAGGGCAGGGAGCGCAAGCAGATTATACAGGGAACTGTGTTAAAGTGCAGGGAAAAAGGATTTCAGGTAAACTTCCTGGATGGCGCAGAGCTGTTTGGGGAGGAGTCAAGGGAATGCTGTACTGTGGACGGGATTCATCCCAACGACTTGGGATTTTACCGGATAGCAAGGAAAGTCGTTGAAAAAATACATGCGTTTATCTCTTGACTTTTTCTGCAAGGAATGGTATCGTAACTTTAACACAACAGCAACAAGCTGTTGGAATATGAGAAATGCAAAGATAAGGATTAGTACAGATTCATATCGGATTTCAGAGAGCCGCTGGCTGGTGTGAAGCGGCAGACGCAGAATCTGGAACTGCCCTTGGAGCAGCTGCCCGAACTTTCGTAAGGAAACAGTAGATGCAGACGGAACCCTGCCGTTATCAGAAGGGAAAGATATAAGGTGTACATATCTGTATCTTATTAAGCGTATGAAGTATATTCATAAAGTAGAGTGGTACCGCGCAGGACAGTAGTCTTTCGTCTCTATTACAAGCATATTGTAATAAAGATGAGGGGCTTTTTTTTATACCCTTTGGGCAGTTTTAGAAATCCCTGGAGGTCCGGGCATACCGCCTGTCATAAAAGCTTAGATATAGGTATCCAAAACAAAGTCAGGAGGAAAAAAGAATGAAAAATTGCAGTAAGTACAAGAGACAGTATTTCATGCCGCCGGTAACATGCATGAAGTGGGCGGAAAAGGAGTATGTGGACAAAGCTCCCGTATGGTGCAGCGTTGACCTGCGTGACGGCAACCAGGCACTTGTTATCCCCATGAATCTGGAACAGAAAGTAGAGTTTTTCAAGCTTCTGGTGGATATTGGATTTAAAGAGATAGAAGTAGGATTTCCGGCAGCTTCTGAGACAGAGTATACGTTCCTCAGAAAGCTGATCGAGGAGGATCTGATTCCGGATGATGTGACGGTTCAGGTTTTGACCCAGGCCAGAGAACATATCATCAAGAAAACATTCGATGCAGTAAAAGGTGCGAAGAATGTAATTGTCCATGTATATAATTCCACCTCCGTTTCACAGCGTGAGCAGGTGTTCAAAAAATCAAAGGAAGAAATTCTGCAGATTGCAGTGGAAGGTGCGAAACTTTTAAAACAGCTTACAGAGGAAGCAGGGGAAAACTACCGGTTTGAGTACAGCCCGGAGAGTTTTACAGGAACGGAACCCGAATATGCACTTGAAGTGTGCAATGCAGTGCTGGATATCTGGCAGCCCACCGCAGACAGGAAACCTATCATTAACCTTCCTGTGACAGTAGAACATTCCATGCCCCATGTATATGCGAGCCAGGTAGAATATATCTGTGAGAACCTGAAGTACAGAGAAAATGTTATTGTTTCCCTTCATCCCCATAACGACAGAGGATGCGGCGTGGCTGATTCTGAAATGGGACTACTGGCCGGCGCAGACCGTATAGAGGGAACACTTTTTGGAAATGGTGAGAGAACCGGTAATGTGGATATCATTACTTTGGCGCTCAATATGTATTCCCAGGGTGTTGAGCCGAACCTGGACTTCACCGATATGAGCGCGATCTGTGAGAAATACGAGGAATTCACAGGCATGAAAATCAGTGAGAGAAGCCCATACTGTGGCGCGCTGGTATTTGCAGCTTTCTCTGGTTCCCATCAGGATGCCATTGCAAAAGGCATGCACTGGCTGGATGAAAAGAAACCGGAACACTGGACCGTTCCGTATCTCCCCATTGACCCAAAAGACGTGGGAAGAAACTATGACGCAGATGTTATCCGCATAAACAGCCAGTCTGGAAAAGGCGGTGTAGGTTATATTCTGGAAACAAAATACGGATTGAATCTTCCGGCAAAGATGCGGGAAGCTATGGGATATACAGCAAAGGCTGTCTCAGACCATACACAGAAAGAATTACTGCCTGATCAGATATTTGAGCTGTTCAAAAAGACATTTGAGAATGTTACATCCCCGCTTGAAATCTACAGTGTTCACTTCCAGCAGAAGGATGGGGGGATTACCGCACAGGTGATATCCAGCTTTAACGGGTGTGAAGTGACAACAGAGGCAGCAGGAAACGGACGTCTCAATGCAGTCAGCAACGCGTTGAAGAAGGAATACGGCTTCCAGTATGATCTGATAACTTATCAGGAACATGCTTTGGAGCAGAGTTCCAGTTCCAAGGCCATTGCCTATGTGGGTATCCGCAAACCGGACGGCAGCCTTGCCTGGGGAGCAGGTGTGGATTCTGATATCATCAGGGCATCCATCGACGCGCTGGTGACAGCTATCAATAACAGATAAAAAAATGTGTATAAATATTTCAAGGTAAAGTTATCATTTAGAGTAAATGAAATACACATGGTAAATAACATTTTATGCTGAATAATGGACGGGTAAAATAATAGATTTTTACCGGTCCATTATTCTTAGTTTTGCGTACGAACATATGTTCCTGAAATTGCTCCATATACAAATAAAAGCGCGGATATCACCCTAAGACTAAGTTGAATATTGAAAATACGGGATTATTATCTTAAGTGGTTTAATGACAATATCCACAGATTATTTATCCGTTAGAGCACAAGATCCGGATTACATATTATCTTGTGTGAACAAGAAGTATATTAGTAAGCAAGGAAATGAATGTAGGAAAATGCATATAAAAGGAACAGTTATCCATGTACCTTTTCAGGTGCATATGAAATACCTAAATACGGATTCCAAATTATCAGAAGTATATTTATATGGGGACGAGAAAAATCCTGATACAATTGCTCTTACTGATGATAGTGACGAATGGAGAAAAATCAATAGCGTCGTTTACACTCACGAATATGGTTATGGTCATGAATTGAAGTTTGAAAAGGACAGAGAAGAGACAATAAATGATATTGAAACTATTGTTTATACCACAAGCTACACAGAAGATATGGGGGAGACATATAAACTGGAATAGAAAATACCTTATACTATCTATCTGGAATATTATTTGGACAAAGCAACCCTGCAGCCCGTCCGTATCATCACAGATACCACAGACGCACGTGTAAAAAAAGAGATTGCACAAATAGTACAGATGGATAATGTTGCTGTTGAGGATGCCGCTCAAAAAGTTGAAAAGGATGAGAACTTTAAAAATAAAACTTATGATAAAGAAATTTTGGATATATACAATTATGGCAATGCGACGGATTTATCTATACCTGATGTTTAATATCGCGCTTTCCGCAGCCGCAGACAGCGCTTCTATGGAGCGTTATCCGCTGGGAATCACAGGCGTTCACAAAGTCCGCGTTCTGGAACAGCAAAATGATGTGGTCGGCCTGTATCTTGACATCCTGAAGGAAATCTACGGCACAGACACTGCACTGAATGATAAGATCACCATAGTGGCTCTTGATCTGACAGAGGCAGAGAATCTGTCTGGACAGGAGAAGGAGGCCCTTCGATATCTACTGTGGTCCTATTTGATAAATGCACAGACAAGCCTGCCTGACGGCGGAAGTAAACATATAGATGTGAATCCACCTGGGATGAACTGACGAAGGAAGGTCTGATCGATAAAGAAAACCTGCATTTTCCGGAAGGAATTCTGATTACCATAAAAGCAGGGCAGATAAAAAATGACAGCTTCCGGTTTGTTGTGGAAAAATGGCGTTCCGGTCTTGGTGCCATCGGGTATGACTCCTGCAAAGGGACATTTGAGGACGGCGCCGGAACGTACCGTCTGGGTGCGGCCTGGATATCATAAGCAGATAGAATAAAAGAAGATACAGATATTCCCACATTTTAGTGAAATAGAGGAAAAAAGCACGAAAAAGTGTATAAAATAACCATCAATAAATAAGATAATATTGTGAAGATTAGCTAAAAGACGCCCCGGCTTATTGACTTCCATTGCCAAATTATTTTATAATCCATATAATTCATGACATCAGTATCGGAACAGAGAGTTGTGGCTGGTGTCTATTCGATTAAGAAAAACAGGCAAAGGAAAAAGGTATGGACATTATTCGTACGATTGCGGCCGGATTTTTATTTTTGATCCGGAAGATATCTAAAAAGAGCCGGAGAACCTGTGCATTGGTTGTGACCGGGGCGGTGGTGATCGCTGCCGTGGCATTTACCTTTCACGGGCTTCATGCAGGCGGAAAAAATAATGTATATGCATCTGTGAGTGATGACAAAGATCCGCCCAAAGACAAGGATGAACCGGAGGAAGAACAGCTGTACGGTCTGGACGCAATTATTTCAGGTGTACTGATAAGTCAGGATACCCAGAGCGAAGTACATCGGCTTGGCACCTCCTGTGAAGCTGTGCTGGTAGGGCAGAGAACAGGCAAAAAGGTGCAGGAATCACATTTTGATTTCAGCGAGGAGACAGCCACCAGCGTGGCTGAACTGGAGAATCACTCCATCGGTGCTTCTGAGGGACTGCTCCGGATGACAGATCAGGATTACGAGACGCTTCTGAAAATAGTGGAGGCGGAGGCCGGAGGAGAGGATATCAAAGGCCGTATTATGGTGGCAAATGTAATTTTTAACCGGGTGAAAAGCCCGGATTTCCCAAACAGTATCCATGATGTGGTATGGGAGAATTCGGACGGAAGTCCCCAGTTTTCTCCTACAGTTGACGGCAGGATCAATACGGTCACCGTTTCAGAGGGAACCAGAGAGGCGGTCAACCGGGCGATTGATGGGGAAGATTATTCCCAAGGTGCGCTGTTCTTTATGGAAGAGGCTTATGCGGAGCAGCACAATATTAAATGGTTTAAAGAGGATTTAAAATTTTTATTCCAATATGGGGTACATGACTTTTTCACGTATCCGTAAAGAAGAAAGGACATATAGAGATGGAGATTTTGTACAAAAGTACTAGAGGAACAGGAGAATGCGTAAAGGCATCCGAAGCAATTTTAAAAGGACTTTCAAAGGACGGCGGTTTATTTGTGCCTACAGAGATTCCTGAGCTGGATGTTCCTATGGACAGACTGGCAGGGATGACATACCGGGAAATTGCTTATGAGGTTATGAGCCGTTTTCTTACGGATTTCACAGAGGAAGAGTTAAAGTCATGTATTGCCAGGGCTTATGATTCCAAATTCGATACAGAAGAGATAGCACCTTTAGTAAAAGCGGGAGGTGCATACTATCTGGAACTGTTCCACGGAGCAACTATTGCATTCAAAGATATGGCACTTTCCATTCTGCCCCATCTTCTGACCACTTCTGCCAAGAAAAATCATGTGAAAAATGAGATTGTGATCCTCACTGCCACTTCAGGCGATACAGGAAAGGCAGCCATGGCCGGTTTTGCAGATGTGCCGTGTACAAGAATCATTGTTTTTTACCCCAAGAACGGTGTCAGCCCTATTCAGGAAAAACAGATGGTGACACAGAAGGGAAATAATACATATGTGGTGGGTATCACAGGCAATTTCGATGATGCCCAGACTGCAGTGAAAAAAATGTTCAATGACAAAGCAATGGAGGAGGAGCTTGATAAGGCAGGCTTCCAGTTTTCCTCTGCCAACTCCATCAATATCGGCCGCCTGGTCCCTCAGGTAGTGTACTACGTTTACGCTTACGTGAACCTTTATAAGAATGGTGAGATAAAAGATGGTGAAAAAATTAACGTAACGGTGCCCACAGGTAACTTCGGAAATATCCTGGCCGCCTATTATGCCAAGAATATGGGACTGCCTATAGACAAATTGATCTGTGCTTCCAATGAGAATAAAGTCCTTTATGATTTCTTCTCCACCGGAAATTATGACAGGAACCGTGATTTCATCCTGACTTCATCCCCGTCCATGGATATCCTCATATCCAGCAACTTAGAAAGGCTTATTTACCGCATTGCAGGGGAAAACGCGGACAAAAACCGTGAGATGATGGAGCAGCTTTCCAAGGGCGGGATTTACCAGATCACAGAAAAGATGCGCAGCCAGCTTGCTGATTTCTACGGCAATTTTGCCACAGAGGAGGAGACGGCAGGTGTAATAAAGGCTCTTTACGGGGAAACAGGCTATGTGATCGACACCCATACAGCTGTGGCGTCCTGTGTCTACGGAAAATACGCGGCTGAGACCGGGGATAGTACCAAGACGGTCATTGCCTCCACAGCCAGCCCTTTTAAATTCACAAGAAGCGTTATGAATGCCATTGACAGTAAATATGATTCCATGGGTGATTTTGAGCTGGTGGATGAATTGTCCAAAATTGCAAATGTGAAGGTGCCCAATGCCATTGAGGAGATTCGTACAGCCCCTGTTCTCCATGATACGGTTGTAGATGTTCCGGAGATGCCGGCAGCAGTAAAAAATGTCCTTGGGATTTAAAATATTAAAATTCTATAAAATGTAAAAAAATCGTCAAGAAAATACATTGTTAAACTATTGACTTTTAAAAACTAACATGAGATAATGAATTGACTTTGAGATAAGATTAAGGAGGAAACCATATGTCAACAAAAGCATATTACCCAATCAACGAGATTGGAGCAGGCAAAACTGGCTTCAGCAAAACTCGTTCCATTATTGAAGCAGCGTTCTATGGCAACAATGTTGTTAAGGTTAACACATTAAAAGAGGCATATGAATTAGCGAAGAACTCACCTGGAACAGTCGTTACAGATATGCCTGTTTATAGAGGCGAAGAGTTTGGTCTTGAGAGAGACGCTAAAGTTTTATTATTCAACGATGGTGCTATCACAGGACGTTATGCAGCCGCACGCCGCATTGCCGGAGAACCAGGTGTTGACTGCGCAGCTCTTGACAAAGTGGCTATGGATGCTATTTATGAAGCCCGCTGGAAAACCATGTACCATGCAGAGGTATATGTAGGCCTGGATCCTGAATTCATGGTAAAAGCTCACCTGCTGATTCCGGAAGGCGAAGAGAACATCATGTACTCCTGGATGCTGAACTTCCAGTATATGTCTGATGACTATGTTAAAATGTATAAAAATTCTCAGCCTGTAGGTGAAGGAAAAGAAGCAGATGTTTACATCTTCTCAGATCCTCAGTGGGCACCGGCAAGCCGTCCGGGTGTTGACTACAGCTGCTTAAGCGATCCGCAGACTCTGTGCTACTTTAACACAGACCAGAACTGTGCTTGTATCCTTGGTATGAGATACTTCGGTGAGCACAAAAAAGGTACTCTGACCATGGCTTGGGCTATTGCCAACAGAAATGGTTACGCAGCATGCCACGGCGGACAGAAAGAGTACACACTTGCTGACGGTTCCAAATACGTTGCATCCGTATACGGTCTGTCAGGATCAGGTAAATCCACCATCACACATGCAAAACACAATGGAAAATACGAAATCAAAGTTCTGCACGATGATGCATTCATCATCAACACAGATACTTGTGCTTCCGTAGCATTAGAGCCTACATACTTCGACAAAACACAGGATTATCCGGCAGGATGTGATGACAACAAGTTCCTTCTCACATCCATGAATAACTCTGCTACATTAGACGAGGATGGAAACATCCAGCTTGTAACAGAAGATATCAGAAATGGTAACGGACGTGCGATCAAATCCAAACTGTGGGCACCGAACCGCGTTGACAAAATCGACGAGCCGGTTAATGCTATCTTCTGGATCATGAAAGACCCGACCATTCCGCCGGTAGTTAAATTAAAAGGTGCTTCCCTGGCATCTGTAATGGGTGCTACTCTGGCTACAAAACGTTCTACAGCAGAGCGTCTGGCACCAGGTGTTGACCCAAATAAACTGGTTGTTGTTCCTTACGCTAACCCGTTCAGAACATATCCGTTAGCTGATGACTATGATAAATTCAAAAAACTGGTTGAAGAGAAAAATGTAGACTGCTACATCATCAATACAGGCGATTTCATGGGCAAGAAAGTTCAGCCGAAAGATACTTTAGGTATTCTGGAAGCGATCGTAGAGAAAAAAGCAGAGTTCAAACCTTGGGGACCGTTCTCCGATATCGAAATCTTCGATTGGGAAGGATTCGTTCCGGATATGAATGACGCTAACTACGTTGAGCAGCTCAAAGCACGTATGAATGACCGTGTAAATGAGATTAAAGCATTCGAGACCAAAAAAGATGGATATGACAAACTTCCTGCTGATGCTTTAGATGCGATCCAGAAAGTTGTTGATGAATTAAAATAATTCAGGTGACCAAAATAGAAAGAACGCTTTGCGGACTTACTATTGCTATGAATGCGGCGGACCGTCAGTGATGGCGGTCCGTTTTGTTGTTTCATACCCGGGGATACGTCCGCCGGGCAGCGGAGATGAAAATATGATTGATTTGGAATACGCAAAAGAAAGCTTCCGGCAGTATCTCAGTCATTATGACAGAAGCGATGATAAGATCATGCTGAAGGAGGTTCATACTTTCTGCGTTCTGGATGCAGCAGATTATATCTGCAGGGAGGAAAAGGTCTCCGGTGAAGACCATGAACTGGCGCTTCTCATTGCACTGCTCCATGACATTGGAAGGTTTGAACAGCTTAAAACCTTTAACAGTTACGATGACAATCTCTTTGACCATGCTGAGTTTGGCGTAAAAGTCCTTTTTGATGACAATAGGATCAGAAATTTCATTGAGGATGACAGGTTTGACAGCATTATCAAAACAGCAATTGCCTGTCATTCCCTCTATGAAATTCCGGAAGAGATACAAGGAAGAGAACTCCTGCATTGCAGGATCATCAGGGACGCGGATAAGCTGGATAATTTCAGGGTCAAAGATACAGAGAATGCAGAAGCTATCTTTGGAATTTCAGCGGAGGAAGTGGGCCTTGAACCAATCTCTGAGAATATCCTTCAGGCTGTGGAAGTGCACAGATGTATCCGTCGGGGAGAGAGGACCACACATATGGATATGTGGATCTCTTATCTGGCTTTTATCTTTGACCTGAACTTCCGTTCCAGTTTCCTGTATATTAAAAACCAGGATTACATGAACCGGAATATTGACCGCATACCCTACGGGAACGAGAAGACAAAAGCGGATATGGAAAAAGTGCGCTCTATCTGTAATATTTATATTGAAGAAAAAATTTATTAAGTGTGTGCATTTTTGTTGAAAAAGTTCATATACTAGAGTATAATAAAGATACGAAGTAATCCTGGGGTGTGCGATGCTCCTACAGTTTTTGAACCTACATTTCTTTAAACGGGATTCCTATATTTCTGTTCAGATGTCAGGCCGTCATTGCGCAGCGGAAGGCAGAAGAACAGTTGCGGTTGCCCACCTGGCTTAGGCTAGGAGTCAGAAAGTAGGAAACGGCATCCTGGGATTATAAATATAACAGCAATTTGGCTGGATATATTATGAATAGTGTAATTGTTTCGTATTTATGCAGTTACGAATAATGAACATTTGCAGCAGGAACGCCGCATTTGATGCGAGAGTCTGAAGAATCAGACTCTTTTTGTTTATAACAACAGAAATGCAGATCAAATCATGAAAAACAGGAGATTAAGACATGGGAGTGACAAAAAGAAGCTTTGGAAAGAGTCCTGAAGGAAAAGATGTATTCCTCTATGAACTGAAAAATGGAAACGGCATGGCAGCATTTGTAACAGATTTCGGTGCCATACTGGTCAGTGTGATGGTTCCGGCTAAAGATAAGAATTTGACAGATGTAGTTCTTGGCTATGACACTGTGGAAGGATACTATGAGAATAAACCTCATTTCGGTTCCCCCATCGGCAGAAACGGAAACCGCATTGGCGGAGCAAAGTTCACTGTGAATGGCAGAGAGTATGTGCTGGCTCAGAATGACAACAAGAATAATTTACATAGCGGCCCTGACTTTTACCGCACCCGTGTTTGGGATGTGGAGGAAGTGAAAGAGGAGGAGAACGGTATCACCTTCCGTATCTTCAGCCCCGACGGCGACCAGGGCTTCCCCGGAAACTTTACCGGATTTTTAACATATAAGCTTACGGATACTAATGAGCTTGTTATGCATTACACAGGAAGCGCAGATGCCGATACCGTTGTGAATATGACCAACCATTCTTACTTTAACTTGGCAGGGCACAATGCGGGAGCAGAGAGTATGCTGAATCATATGGTTCAGATCCATGCACCGGAATTCACGCCGGTTTCCGATTCCGGAGCCATTCCCACAGGTGAGATCCTGAAGGTAGAGGGCACACCCATGGACTTTACCTCCCCCAAAAGGATCGGACAGGATGTAGAGACTGACTATGAGCAGCTCATCTTCGGCGGCGGCTATGACCATAATTATGCACTGTGCAGGGAAAAAGGCGGGATAAAAGAGGCCGCAAAGGCTCACAGCGATGCGACAGGCATCACCATGAAAGTATTCACGGACCTTCCGGGCATGCAGTTCTACATCGGCAATTTTATCAACAACGAAAATGGAAAGGGCGGCAGTGTCTATACAAAACGTGCCGGTTTCTGCATGGAGACGCAGTACTATCCCAATGCCTGCAATGAGGCTGCTTTCCAGTCTTCCGTTCTGAAAGCCGGGGAGAAATACGATACTACCACAATATATCAGTTTATTACAGAAGCGTAAACATTATACTGAACAGTTACGCAAAAAAAGAAGACGGGCTGCCGTAAGCAGGTACGCGGGCACCGAATAGAGGTGCGGACGGCTTGTGGCAGCCCGTTTTTGCGGCTGCAGTTATGGCAGGGTAATAATTGAGAGAGACAACAGGAGGCAAAATATGGAGTCCAGATTATTGAGAAACAAATATTTCTTGTATGTAACAGAGTTTTTTTCCGGTATGTCTGTTATGGCTGTAGAATTGGGGGCGAGCAGGCTGATGGCGCCTTATTTCAGTTCCTCCCAGATTGTATGGACCGTGATCATCGGAGTGATCATGATCGCCATGGCAATTGGAAATGTATGGGGCGGGCGCTCTGCGGACAAGCGCCATGACCCGGACAGGCTGTACCGGAGGCTTTTGATCGCCGCTATATGGATCGCGCTCATACCGTTCGCGGGCAGATATCTGATCGCAGGTATCTCTTTGCTGCTGGCGGTTTTTATAAAATCCAATTTTCTTGTCTGGGCAGCACTTTTTACCTGCTTGGCGATCTTTGCGTTTCCCTGTGTTCTGCTGGGAACCGTGACACCGTCTCTGGTAAAGTTTTCTGTGAGCAATCTGGATGACAATGGAAAGACTGTGGGAGAGCTGGGTGCCTTAAATACCATCGGAAGTATTATCGGTACCTTCCTTCCTACCTTTGTAACGATTCCAGCAGTGGGGACTGCGGCTACTTTTCTGATATTTTCAGCAGTTTTGGCCGCTATCGCTGTGCTCTACTTTGTGACAGTTAAGAGAAAAAGAGGACTATGCGTGGGAACCGCGGCGGTTCTGTTTATTCTGGCACTGCTGACACCTAAATTCAGCTTTGCTTTCTGGGAAAAAGATGTGACGCTGGAGGATGAGTCCATCTATAATTATCTGCAGGTAAAGGATGAGGAGGAGCAAACGATCCTGTCCACCAATGTGCTTTTTGGCGTGCAGTCCATAAAGACGAAAAACCAGGAGCTGACAGGGATGTATTATGACTATGCTCTGGCCGCCCCTGTTATGGCCGGAGTCAATACAAAAAAGGACAATCATGTGATGATACTTGGATTGGGAAGCGGCACATATGCAGATTACTGTGACCGCTATTTTCCGGGAACCAAAATCCAGGGTGCTGAGATTGACGAGAAGATCGCGGAGATCGCCACAGACTATTTCGGACTGCCGGACAGTGTGGAGGTGGCAGTGGAGGATGGCAGAGCCTACCTCACAGCTTCTGAGGACTCCTATGATGTGATCATGGTGGATGCATACCAGGATATCACCATTCCGTTTCAGATGTCCTCGGCTGAGTTTTTCAGCCAGGTTGAAACGCATCTGAAGGATAACGGGGTGATGGTGGTCAATATGAACATGAAATCCAGTTCTGAGGATTCCATCAATGATTATCTCTGTGACACCATAGCTTCGGTATTCAAGTATGTATACACCGTACCGGTGGAAGGCGGGACCAATATGGAGGTTTTTGCCTCTAATCATGTGATGCTTCCGCAAATGCTTGAAAAAAATGCTGAGAAGCTTCCAAAAGGGGAATTGCAGAGCATGATGGCAGCCGTTTCGGAAGGGCTTGCCAGATATGAAGGAAAGGACAGGATCCTCACAGATGACAAGGCCCCGGTGGAACTTTTGGGAATGAAGGTTTTAGATGAGATCATCGGGGAAGAGCTGGACTATTACAGGGAATTATATCTGGGATAGTGGCGGACATGCTCAGAATAAAGACCTTGGGGTATGAAATCTTTTCTTCTTTCATATATTAATATATGGACTGGAAACAGAAATTAAAATGGAAGATGCTGATTATACTGCTTGCCGTGATCGGAATCTTGATTGTGTGGCAGGCAAACAGAGCGGGAGTAAGAAGACAGGAAGATTACCGGACACAGAGCCTGCAGGAAAATATGATCAAAGAGAATGAGCGGGCCAGTGCCGGTCTGACCCTGCCGGCTTCCTCCCGGAACAATGCGGATGCAGAGGAAAAAGGGCAGGAGAGTGCTGCAGATCCTGCAGACACAGATGCCCAGGCTGCTCATACAGAACAGAACAGCAGCCAGGCTGCCCAGGCTTCAGAGAGTGAAGCGGCAGCGGCGGCGGTACAGGACCCTCGGATATCCGTATTGCTTATGACGGACGGATACAAGGGATATACGCACCAGAGTGTGAACTTACAGTTTCAGGGCAGTTATCATCTGAAAGGGAGCCAGGAGATGGACTATGCAGACGGTGAGACATTGGAGCTGACTGCGGACAGTCCTTTATTCCAGGATGGAAAGCTGGAGCTTCAGGCCGGTGGAGAGGAAAACAGGGCCACCCTGCTGTCAGTCGAAAGGCAGCAGGGAAATCCTGCCTATAGAGGGGATTTTACTGTTTACCAGGAACAGGGAGGCCTGCGTATTGTAAATACGCTGCCTTTGGAAGAATATCTGTATGGTGTGGTACCCAGTGAAATGCCGGCCTCCTATGACAAAGAAGCATTGAAGGCGCAGGCGGTCTGTGCCAGAACATATGCCTGTGTGCAGATGCAGAAAAGTGCTTTAGCTGACCTGGGCGCCCAGGTGGATGACAGTGTGGCTTATCAGGTCTATCAAAACGGCGGTGAGGATGCCGGGACGAGTGCAGCCGTGGATGAGACAAAAGGAGAAATTCTGGAGAGCGGCGGCCAGCCCATTACAGCCTATTATTTTTCTACTTCCAGCGGTAAAACCAGCACAGATGAGGTGTGGGAAGTATCTGCGCCCGCTTCCTATCTGAAAAGTGTGGACTGCAGTTATGACGCAGAGGAGCCGTGGCATCAGTGGAGTATCACATTTTCCGCCAAACGCCTGTTGTCTGCTGTACAGGCAAAATACGCGGGAGTAAAAGAAATCCAGGGGATAGATGTGGAGAAGACAGGTGAGGGCGGTGCCGTCATGAATCTGGCAGTCAATACGGACCAGGGTGTCTACAAGATCAGCAACGAGTACGACATACGTGCCCTGCTGTCACCGGATGGCTTGTCTATTACAAGGCAGGACGGCTCTGTGGTGAAAGGCTCTAACCTGCTCCCAAGTGCATATTTTACTCTGGAAGAACAGCGGGATGAAAATGATGTCCTTACAGGATATGTGATAAACGGCGGCGGTTACGGCCATGGCGTAGGTCTGAGCCAGAACGGCGCCAAGGGGATGGCAGAGGCGGGGATGAGTTATCAGGAGATCCTTTCGTATTTTTACCAAAATGTGGAGCTGGCTGATATCAGCAGCATTCTGTGAAACTTGTCATCCGAAGGGGCACATGCTATAATGGGAAAATAATGCGAAAATCACATGCGGGTGCAGATAAAATGAAGATAATAAAAAGCGTGGTGCGCACAGTCACCGGATTTATGGAGAATTTGAATAAGAATCACGTGTCAGCCTACTCTGCACAGGCTGCCTATTTTATTATACTTTCTTTTATCCCGTTTATGCTCCTTCTCATGACCTCTGTCCGGTATACGCCTCTTGACAGGCAGGAGGTGATCAATGCGGTAATGCAGATCTGCCCGGAGAGTTTTGAGACCTTCATTCAGGGGATCGTCAATGAGGTGTATGAAAAGTCACTGACCGTGGTTCCCCTTTCCGGTGTCATTGCTCTATGGTCTGCAGGGAAGGGGATCCAGTCTCTGACCAATGGATTCAACTGTATCTATCAGGTGAAGGAGACCAGGAATTATATAGTGACAAGGGTACGCTCTGTATTCTACACACTTGTGTTTGTCATTGCCATTATACTGACCCTGATCCTCCAGGTCTTTGGCAACAGTCTGCAGAGGGAACTCAGCAAACATCTGCCGTTCCTTGACAAACTGGTATCCATGATAATCAGTATGCGAGTGACTATCACGCTTCTGGCACTGTGTGTGGTGTTCCTGTTTTTGTATAAGTTTGTACCAAACAGGAAGGCAACCTTCAGAAGCCAGATGCCGGGGGCTGTGTTCACAGCAGTGAGCTGGTCTGCATTTTCCTTTGGATTCTCTCTCTATTTTGATTATTATGAGGGAACATCGAATATGTATGGAAGCATGACCACCATCATACTGATTCTTTTATGGATGTACTTCTGTATGAATATCATGATGATAGGCGCCCAGATCAACTGTTATTTTGAGGAAAAATTCAAATGGGTGCATCAGGTGGCAACCGAGACCCTCAAGAGAGAATATCAGCAGCTTATCGGCAGGGATGATGAGGAGGAAACGGAGGATTTGGCAGAAAAAAAGGAAAAAAAAGATACAAAAGCTGACAAACCTTCTTGACAGAATGCAAATTAGTGGCTAAAATGGGTTACAGACAATACATGAAAAAGGCTGTGAAGGTGTCAGTAGATGTTTATCTTCTGTCAGAGATGAGGAGTCACCGGCTGAAAGCTCCTCTCAGTTCAGATAACCGTTGAGATTCCCACCGGAGCCGCATTTCTGAAACAACAGTAGGAAATGACGTCACTGTGCGTTAAACAGAAACGAGTGCCCGCTGTATTTTTACAGATGGGAACAAGGGTGGTACCACGGACTTTACAGGCTTCGTCCCTTTTGGGGGTGGGGTCTTTTTTTATTGTCAGGAATAAGTAACTAAGGCACTGGTAACTGTTCAGTACCCTACAGTTACAGGAATAAAACGTATAAGGAGATTGCTATGAAAGAAAAATTACAGCGTATTCAGGAAGAAGCTGCAAAGCGTATCCAGGAGTCGGATTCCCTGGAAAAATTAAATGATGTACGTGTTGCTTTTCTTGGAAAAAAAGGAGAGCTGACAGCAGTTTTAAAAGGTATGAAAGAGGTAGCAGCTGAGGACAGGCCAAAGGTTGGGCAGTGGGTAAATGAAACTCGTGCGCAGATTGAAAAACATCTGGAGGATACCAGAGTTAAACTGGAAGCAGCCGTTATGGAGGAAAGGCTGAAAGCGGAAGTCATCGACGTAACCCTCCCGGCTAAGAAGATGGAGATTGGCCACAGGCATCCAAACACCATAGCGCTGGAGGAAGTGGAGCGTATCTTCATCGGTATGGGCTATGAAGTTGTGGAAGGCCCGGAAGTGGAGTACATGGATTACAACTTTACAAAACTGAATATCCCGGAGGGCCATCCTGCCAGAGATGAACAGGATACCTTTTTTATCGACGATAAAATCTGTCTGCGTTCCCAGACTTCCCCGGTACAGGCGCGTACCATGGAGAAGGGAGAACTGCCAATCCGTATGATCGCACCGGGACGTGTGTTCCGTTCTGATGAAGTGGATGCAACACATTCCCCTTCCTTCCATCAGATTGAAGGTCTTGTCATTGACAAGCACATTACATTTGCGGACTTAAAGGGTACTCTGGAGGAGTTTGCCAAAGAACTGTTCGGACCGGAGACAAAGACGAAATTCCGTCCCCACCACTTCCCGTTCACAGAGCCAAGTGCAGAGGTGGATGTCTCCTGCTTCAAGTGCGGAGGCAAAGGCTGCCGTTTCTGTAAAGGTTCCGGCTGGATTGAGATTCTGGGCTGCGGTATGGTGCATCCCCATGTTCTTGAAATGTGCGGCATTGACCCGGAAGAATACACAGGCTTCGCGTTTGGTGTGGGACTGGAGCGTATTGCATTACTGAAATATGAGATTGATGATATGAGACTTCTGTACGAAAATGACACCAGATTCCTGAAGCAGTTCTGATCCCGGAGAAGAGAGAAATCAGGAGATCTAAAGGCAGAATAATAATTATAGAGGAGAACAACAATGAATACATCTTTATCATGGATTAAAATGTATGTGCCGGATCTTGACGTTACGGCACAGGAATATACAGATGCAATGACCTTATCCGGAACCAAAGTGGAAGGGTTTGAAGAGCTGGATGCAGATCTGGAAAATATCGTTATCGGACAGATTGAGAAGATCGAGCCTCACCCGGATGCAGACAAACTGATCATCTGTCAGGTCAATGTGGGAAGTGAGACTGTTCAGATCGTGACCGGTGCACCAAATGTAAAAGAGGGCGACAAAATCCCGGTAGTCCTGGACGGGGGCCGTGTGGCAGGCGGTCATGACGGCAAGAAGACACCAGGCGGTGTAAAGATCAAAAAAGGAAAACTGCGTGGGATAGAATCCTGCGGCATGATGTGCTCTATTGAAGAGCTGGGCTCCACAAAAGAATTTTATCCGGAAGCTCCGGAATACGGCATATACATTTTCCCGGAGGATGCAGTGGTTGGCGAGAGTGCTATCCATGCACTGGGACTGGATGACGTGGTATTTGAATATGAGATCACTTCAAACCGCGTGGACTGCTACAGTGTGATCGGTATCGCAAGAGAAGCAGCAGCCACTTTTCATAAAAAATTCGTTCCTCCAACAGTGGAAGTGAATGGAAATGAAGAGGATGCCCATGACTACGTCAAAGTGAGTGTTGAGGACCCGGATCTGTGTCCCCGCTACTGTGCAAGGGTGGTAAAAAACGTAAAGATCGGTCCTTCACCGAAATGGATGCAGCGCTGTCTGGCTGCAAATGGTATCCGCCCCATCAATAATCTGGTAGATATCACCAATTACGTGATGGAAGAATTCGGACAGCCTATGCATGCCTATGATATGGACACCATTGAAGGACAGGAAATCATTGTGCGCCGTGCCTCAAAAGATGAGAAATTCGTCACACTGGACGGCCAGGAGCGTGTTCTGGATGATTCCGTGCTGATGATCTGCGACGGCAAAAAACCGGTTGGAATTGCCGGTATCATGGGCGGGGAAAATTCCATGATCACCGATACAGTAAGCACTGTATTATTTGAGGCTGCCTGCTTTGACGGTGTTAATATCCGTCTCTCCAGTAAAAAAGTGGGACTCAGGACAGATGCTTCCGGAAAATTCGAGAAGGGACTGGATCCAAACAACGCGGAGGCTGCCATCGACAGAGCGTGCCAGCTGATCGAAGAATTTGGCTGCGGTGAAGTGGTGGGCCAAATGGTTGATGTGTATTCCAAAGTGAAGGAACCGGTACGGGTTGCATTTGAGCCGGAGAAGATAAATGACTTACTGGGGACTGAGCTTTCCAGGGAGGAAATGCTTTCCTATCTCTCAAAAGTGGAGCTGGCATATGATGAGAACACCAATGAAATCGTAGCACCTACCTTCCGCGCTGACATTTTCCGCACTGCGGATATTGCGGAGGAAGTGGCACGTTTCTACGGTTATGACAATATCCCCACAACCCTTCCAAAGGGAGAGGCTACCACAGGAAAACTGCCGTTTAAGCTGCGCATTGAGCAGGCTGCAAGAGATATGGCAGAATGCAATGGATTTTCACAGGGGTACTGCTATTCCTTTGAAAGCCCTAAGGTATTTGACAAACTGCTGATTCCCGCTGATGATGAGCTGCGCAAAGTGATCACCATTTCCAATCCTCTGGGTGAAGATTTCAGTATCATGAGGACCACACCGCTGAACGGTATGCTCCAGTCTCTCGGAACAAATTATAAGAGAAGAAATAAGGATGTACGTCTGTATGAGCTGGGCAATATATATCTGCCGAAGGAGCTGCCTCTTAAGGATCTGCCCAAAGAGAGAATGATGTTTACCCTGGGTATGTATGGAGCAGGAGATTTCTTTACCATGAAAGGCGTTGTGGAGGAATTCCTGGATAAGATCGGTATGCACGAGAAGGAAGAATATGATCCGAGATCAGGCAGGCCCTTCCTCCATCCGGGGCGTCAGGCAGACATTATCTACAGCGGAACCATGATCGGTTATATAGGAGAGGTACACCCGGCTGTTGCGGACACCTACGGCATTGGAGAGAGAGCTTATGTGGCTGTGCTGGATATTCCGGCTGTTTTGGAGTTTGCAACATTTGACAGAAAGTACGAAGGAATCGCAAAGTTCCCGGCAGTGAGCCGTGATATCAGTATGGTAGTACCGAAACACGTGCTGGCAGGTGAGATTGAACATATTCTTGAACAGCGCGGCGGCAAAATCCTGGAGAGCTATCATCTCTTTGATATCTACGAGGGAAGCCAGATCAAAGACGGATATAAATCCTTGGCGTATTCTGTTACCTTCCGTGCGAAAGATAAAACACTGGAGGAGGCTGAGATCACAGCAGCCATGAAGAAAATCTTAAACGGGCTGGAAGGCCTTGGAATAGAGCTGCGTAAATAAGACAAAAGGCGCGGCTTGCAGAAATTTTAGGAGAGCGGGAATGAAGCTTTATATTATCCGTCACGGGGAAACCTCCTGGAATGTCCAGAGAAGGCTTCAGGGAGCCTCGGATACGGATTTAAATGAGAATGGCATTACTCTGGCAAAGCGGACGGGGGAAGCGTTAAAAGAGATTCCCTTTGACCTCTGTTTTACCAGCCCGTTAAAACGGGCTAAAATAACTGCAGAACTGATACTGTCCGGAAGGAATATACCCATATATGACGATGAACGTCTCCGGGAAATTTCTTTCGGCGAATGGGAAGGGCGGGATTCCGCCCTTTTGCCTGCCCATATGCTGGATAATTTTTTTCATCATACAGAGGTATATGAGCCGCCAAAAGGCGGGGAGAGTATCAGGGAAATCTGCACAAGGACAAAAGATTTTTACCAGGAGCTTATATACAGGGAGAAGCTGCAGGATAAAACACTGCTGATCGCATCCCACGGATGTGCTGTGCGGGCGCTTCTGCAGAATGTCTATGCCGATGCGGAAATCGAGAATTTCTGGCATGGCTGTGTTCCGCCCAACTGCGGTGTCAATATCGTGGAGGTGGCAGACGGCAGGGCAGTGCTTCTGGAAGAGGATGTAGTGTTTGGCTGATCAGCCATGTGGCAGGCAATGTCAGGGAACCGGATCTATCTGCCCGGCCTGCTGTTTACAGAAATAAAGGAGAAAACATGAAGACATCGGATTTTTATTATGATTTGCCGGAGGAACTGATCGCGCAGGATCCCCTTGCTGACCGTTCCGCCTCCAGGCTGCTGCATCTGGACCGGGAAACAGGTGAGATCGAGCATACAGATTTTAAACATATCACCAGATATTTAAAACCGGGAGACTGCCTTGTCATCAATGACACAAAGGTGATTCCCGCCCGTCTGTACGGAAGCAAGGTGGGAACAGATGCCGGGATTGAGATACTGCTGCTGAAAAGAAAAGGCGATAATGTGTGGGAAACACTGGTAAAGCCGGGGAAGAAGGCGAAACCAGGGACGGTTATCCGCTTTGGGGACGGACTTCTCACAGGGGAAGTCATAGATGTGGTGGAGGAAGGAAACCGTCTGATCAAATTCAGCTATGAGGGCATTTTTGAGGAAATCCTGGATAAACTGGGGGAAATGCCTCTTCCGCCGTATATTACCCATAAGCTGCAGGATAAGAACAGATATCAGACTGTTTACGCCAAAAATGAGGGAAGCGCAGCCGCGCCTACGGCAGGGCTGCATTTTACAGAGGAACTGTTGGAAGAGATTCGGCAGATGGGAGTGGGGATTGCCCATGTTACGCTGCATGTGGGACTCGGAACTTTCCGCCCGGTGAAAGTTGATGATGTGGAAAAGCACCATATGCATTCAGAGTTTTATGTGGTGGAGGAAGATCAGGCAAAACTGATCAATGATACCAAGAAAAACGGCGGCAGGATCATTTCGGTTGGAACTACAAGCTGCCGTACACTGGAATCTGCCGCGGATGAGAATGGAAATCTTCAGGCGAAAAGCGGATGGACAGAGATATTTATCTATCCGGGGTATGAATTTAAGATCATTGACGGATTGATCACTAATTTTCATCTTCCGGAATCTACTCTGCTCATGCTGGTATCGGCTTTGGCTGGGAAAGAACATATTATGAAGGCGTATGAGGAGGCTGTGAGAGAAAAATATCGGTTCTTTTCGTTTGGGGATGCAACTCTCATAATATGATACTCATTTTGTGACAGGCTATGCAACATGACAAAAGTCCTGAAACCCGCATAAATAAAGGGTTTTTGGCTTATATGTATTTCTTTACATTAAAATAAACAGCGGCGAAAATGTGGTGCATCATCAAAAAATAGGTGTAAATCAGAGTGTAATATCAGAGGTATTTACAAAAGTTTTTAGCCTAGTTAAGGTGGTTTTGTATTATAATAGTAAAAAATACTGTATGGTTAGTCTGGTTTTTTTAGATCTAAATTGTAAGGCTCGTAAAGGTACAAAGGCCCCTATCGGTAGTTTGATAGGGGCTTAATTGTGCATAATATAAAGAATAACAAAGATTTGTGGATTCAAATTATGAAAGATATTTATTAGGTAAAGTACAGGTCACCGTTAGATATGGTGACCTCAGAGTGTAGACAAAGCAGTTCCGGGATGCAAATCCCAGAGCCATTTTTCTTTTATTAACCTAATTGTGTATAAAATAGAACTTTTGAGCGAGTCACCTTCTTCTAGGAGTCCCCATTTTGCCTTAATCTTCGCCAGCTTTTTTAGATTCATGCAGGCAAATGTAAGCCCGACTTTCCGGCCAGAATATGCTGGGGCAGATGCTTATGAAAATCAGGAGCAGCTATATGGACGGGTATACGCCTGATGTTACGAATAAAGGAGTTTTACCAAAAGTAGATTAAGTCAATGGGTCGTAGTGCGATTCAGGAAAAGCCTTGACGCATTGCTGTCAGGCTCCAATAGGGAAATCATTATGGCAGTATAGAACACTGAAAATATAAAAGAAGCTATTGATAAATAGTCAATGTAGATGCCCGAGAAATCATTCATGTTGCATTTTGAGGAAACATGATTAAACTTTAGAAGTAAGGGACCTTTAAAAGTAGTAATTGAGATTATTACAAGCGTAATATTAGAATGTTATTATATATATTGGAACCAATGAATTTCGCATAGAGGAATTAATTATTATGAGTAAAGAAGGTCTGAAAAGAAAATAAAAATGGTAATGAAAGAAGGAGTAGACTGATATGAAGTATTTGTCAGTAGCATTTAGGATGTGTATAAATACTAACTACTTACATATATATTGAAAGGAATTAATTGCTATGGATAGTATCGCGAGTTCAACAAAATTACTTTATCTCTTTGGATTGATTTTTTTCTATGTAATCTTATTAATATTTTCTTCAATAATAATATGGTGTTATAGTAGATTCAAAAAACTAGCCTTTGTATCATATATTATAGAGGTTGTTTTGACAATACTAGGGATACTTGTAAACATGAATAATATATTGATTTTTTTTTCAAAGGGTCAGGAGAGATTTCATGCTTGTTTTATAGGCGGTATTTTAATGGCGATAGCAATGATACTTTTGCTTATTAGCATAATTCTATATCGCAAGAACAAATATTTTGGAAATACTATAATAAATTTATCTTCGTTGATTGTATTATTCACATTTTTTCAAAACATAAAATTAGTTAATTTGTAATAAATGGTGTTGTTATGACTTTTCGAAACTTTAGTACGCATATAAGTTAAGTGTATTAGTATACGTTATTGAACGAGGTATTAATAATGAAAAAGAGTTTAGTGATTTTTTTAGAAATGCTTGTAATTTCTGCACTGTTAATTGGATGTACCACGGGAAATAAAGCCGATATATCTTCCTCATTGATAGAAGTGGTATCGGATGATTTAATCTATAAGGCAACTGTATCCCCAAATAAGGAATACACAAAAAAGAGGAAGATATTGTTTATTACTATATTGAGGTATATCAAGAAGAAGATAATTCAATTATAGTGAGTGCAAGTTCAAGTTTTAAAGGCTTACAATATGTTGTTGAATATGATAAGGAGATATCAGAATCGGATGTAAATATAACATGGACGACATTAATGGGGAATACTGAGTATACGGAGGACGACAATTTGGCAATTGCACATGTATCCCTTTCAGAAAACAATGAAGTATTTAGCGAGAGAACTATTAATTTTGTAAAGGGGGCAATGGAAATAGTTACAGAAATGATTGAAAAAAATAAGTAGAAGTATAGTGCCACGCTAAAAAGTGTGGCACTATATATAATAATGATTCGAGGAGAGTTTTAGCGTGAGTTGGAAACAGCAATAATAGAAGAATATCATAAGAAATTGGAGAACCACCATCAAAAAGGCGTGCATCAAAGAGTCAGATAAATGTAGAAATGACTATAGATTTATTTTGGGTTAGATGGTAATATAAAAAAGGATAAAAAAGGAATTAACTATAATTATCGCTATGGAGGATTTAGCATGGTAGGAGGAAGAAAAAAAGCCATCTAATCTTACATTAGAGGAACAGTTGGCAAATGTGCAGGCAGAAATAGATGGCCTTATGGAAAGTGTCAAAGAACTGAAGGCTAGGAAAAAGGAGCTTTTGGAAAAAATTGCTAAGAAAGAAAAAGAGGAAGTATACAATGCTTATTTACAATCCGGGAAAAGTTTAGATGATGTAATAGCATTATTGTCTAACAGTGAACCTACAGATACAATTGAAAAATGATAGAAACCGCTACGAGAATGTTCTTGTAGCGGTTTCTAAGTATAATTAGTTTTGATATTCGCGCAAAAATTATTAAAAAAGTTGATATTTAATCTGATCAAAGGCTTTATCTGCTTCAGGTATGGAAAAGAGTGGAAATACGTGATTCATTCCTTCATACTCATAGTAAGTAATATCTATGTTTGCATTGTCAGCCATATTTTTTAACTTTTGAGCATCAGCAAGTATGATCTCATGAGTTCCAACAAACATTACTATAGGTGGCAGACCTTGTAAATCACCGAATATAGGACTTAAGCGATAATCTTTTCTATCAGCATTACCAGCCCAAGATTTTCCTTTTTCTATGAGTCCTGATGGTGAAAGCATTGGGTCTAATGGATCATATTTGCTGATTTCTGGATTCTCAAGCGTTAAATCAAGCCAAGGAGAAAGTAAAATTAGTTTTTCAGGCTGTTGAATAGTTTGTTTGTTAAGCCATTCAGCAAAACCCAGTGCAAAACCGCCACCAGCTGAATCTCCCATAAAAATTATGTCAGTGTAGCCTCTTTTTATCAAAATATCATAAACTTCTTGAATGAAAGTATAACCATCCTCAAACTGGTAGTCAGGTGCTAGAGGATAAATTGGGAAAACAACAGGTATATCAGCCTCTTGTGCAAGTCGGTCTACGAAAGACCAATGATTAGAGTTAGGTTGTTTTACATATGCACCTCCATGTAGATAAAGCACAATTTTTTTTGCGTTAGAGTCTTCATCAAGAAAGAAAACGGGGAATCCAGTGACCGAGATTTTTGTTATTGTTGATTTTGTTTTAGGCACCTTAATTGGTTCCGCGTTTAGTTTAGCTTGTTGTTCAAAATAGAGATTTAAGTCGTCAGTCGTAGCAAAAGTTTCTTTTGAATCTGTAGTCCAGAGATATAGTTCTGCAATTTTTGCGGGCAGACTTACACCTAGAATTATGTTAGTATATAGCGATGCTAATAAAATAGTATTAACTATAACACAGATTGTGGCTACTGATATTTTTATAATTTTTTTTACACCTCGTTTGTGTATTAAACTACTGAATGTTAGGATATATTTTTTCAATTGTTTGGTTATCAAAAAATTTATCCATCTCTTTCTCCCATCGTTTTGTTGCGCTAAGTCCTGCATTCCTAGTGTTGTATCGTATAAGCGCTAGTGAAGAAATAGTAATATTGGTAATTAGAAATATAATTAGTAGCCAAGTCATACAGGTTCCAAGTAAAACAGAAATTTTCTCAATACATTTTGATAATGTGGGATAAATCATTTTAATCCATATGACGGCAACAATCCCCCAAAAAAAACAGTATAAAAGATTTGTTCGTCCGTTAATATTAAAGGGAATTTTATCATAATCCCAAAATGTTCTACCAAAAATCAATTCTGTGAAGAGACTACATAAATATTCATATATACCACCTAAGAGAGTTCCAATTAAAAAAATATATCGGCAAGATTTTTCTCTGATACTATACAAACTAATAGTAGCTAAAACTAGGGCGCCTCCCCAAATAATACTTAAATTTCCCCAAACGACACTACTTCTATTCATCCATGTCCCTGTTACGATTAGGCAAAAGTATGTTTCTAAGAAATCGCCAATAAAAGCACCAATCATAAATATCCAAAACAATTTATAAAAGCCACAACCCTGTGCGAATTTTTTAGAGTTTTGGTTATGTATAACATTAAGCATAATTAATGTATCCATCACTTTCTATATTTGTTTTTCGAGATATAAGTGGCTACATGATTTGAGAATACAAAAGCTATACAATAGATCCGCCCCCATCTACCACGATAAATTGACCTTGTACATAACTTGAAGCATCACTTGACAGATATAATATTGTTCCATTAAGTTCGCACTTTCTTCCGGGTCGATTAGTCGGATTTTTTTCCGAATAGCTTGTCAAGAATTCTTCAGATTTAAAAAGGCTTTTTTCTGTCATTTCTGTTTTAAATAAGGCAGGTCCAATAGCATTGACAGTAATGCCGAATTTAGCATATGTAGCAGCCATACCCTTAGTAAGACCAATTATTGCTGATTTAGAAGCATTATAGGAATGACGTATGAACGCATCGCTTTTATCTGCCACAATAGCATTTACAGATGAGACATTAACGATTTTCCCGTAGTGGCGATCCTTCATTTGAGGAATAATATATTTTGATAATAAATAAATCCCTTTTACATTTGTGTCGAAAGATGTGTTCCAAACTTCATCAGTAAGATCATCTACTCCCCCTCGAAGTGCAACACCAGCATTATTTAGTAATATATCTATATGCCCGAATGTTTCTAGCGCCTCATGAATAGCAGCACACACCATATCTTCTTTTGTTATGTCACATTTTATAGAAAGTGCTTTTTTACCTCGCTTTTCAATTATACCTTTTACCTTGTTTAGTTTATCATATCGGCGTGCGAGCAGAACTACATTTGCACCAGCATCGGCATAAGCCAATGCAGCATCAGCACCTAAACCAGAACTGGCACCTGTCACAACAGCGATTTTACCAGTTAAATCAAATAAATCACCCATAAGTATTACTCCTTTCATTTTTGAGAATTTTATTTATCCAGATGCAAGACATCTGGCAGTAACCAATTACTATTGTATATTTAAATTATTTCTCTATGTATGCTATTTGATTCGTTCCACATATACTATGTAAATAAAGTCTATCAGATGTTTCGCAAACACCAGTTATGTTTGTATAATCTATCTCAGTTGCCTGCAGATTAGTAATTACTTTACCGGATTCTGATATACTACATATGTGTGAGTATTGTTCGCCATCCATTAGTGTTGCCAATAATCTATCAGGGAGATTTAGCAGCATCTTTCTTATAAGAGTATTTGTACTCATAGAGTCTAAAAAATCAGATCTGGGGGAAACTAATCCTATCCAAATTTGACCATTTTCACCAGGAGATAAGTTGTCTGGAAATCCAGGAAGGTTTTGTATTATGATTTCCATTCCATTGTCGCCAACTTGGGCATTTCTTAATTTTGAATCAATTTTCCAAATCCTATATTCAGATGTTTCACTTAAAAAAACAGATGTTTCATCCTGACTGATTGAGATGCCATTCGCAAATGAAAATCCACCGGCTATAAATTCTGTTGATTGTTTTTCTGTAGAATATATATATAACTTCCCTGTTTTTGTGTGGGCTATATGGTCAATATTAGATGCATAAGTTGTACTATTCGAGTGTTGTGCCGCACTAATTTCACAGGCATCCGTAAAATAGATATTATCAGCATTATCAACGGCAATACCATCTGGAAACATTAAATTCTTTCCTTCGTATTCAGTAACTAACGGACTGACTTTATAATTTTTTTCTTTATAAGCGATACATATAGCACCTCCTTCTTGTGTGAATGCTGCATCTGCAAAAACAATATTTCCATGAGAATCGAAATCAAAGCCAACGATAGCCCCACCTGTATTAATAACCTCGGATAGGGAAGTTCCATCTTCATGAAGACGGATAATAATGCCACCATCAACAGAAGCATATAACCAATTATCATAATACATTACCGTCTCTGGATTTGTATAAGGAGTAATGTCTAGTAGTGATAGGTGCTTTAAATTGTTATTCTGTGAAAAAGAACCGGTATACCCGTTTGATTGAGGGGATTGCCAACTTGTGGGGGAAACCTCGGGCATATGCAACATTAAGTATGTCATACAAATAAGAACTAAAATTATGGGAACCAGTAGTAAATGTTTTAATTTTTTCATTATTATTTCTCCGTTAGTTGTTTGATTTTATCTCATATAAATATTCCAATTTGCGATAATAATCTAGTTCGATAAAGTCACTAGGTTTAACATTTGTGCATTCCATTTCAAAATATGTTAGATCTGCAGTTTTGAGCATAGAAAATACAAATTGTGAACAGAACATTATATTAGGTCTAAAAAAAAACTTAAATATTAATCCAAATAAATTGTAGGCACTTCCCTCCGCATTTATATCCTTGATTTTATTTAGTATAAGTTATTTCTGATATTTTAAAGCCTTCAAACGGTAAACTAGTATAGAAGAATCTTTTTTCTGATTGAAAAGTTCTACGATTTCTTGATTTAGGCCGGGTGGGTTTATAAATTGCCCTCCATTATAACTAATAATTGTTTCCAAATTCTTATCAAATGATAAAGAGATATGATTAAAATGTTTTTTAGTAAAAATGGAAATAACTTCACTTGCGGGACTGCCAGAATCAGTAAGAATCAGATATAGAAATTCATCATCACATGCTTGATATGCAGCTTTAAAATATTCTTTTGAAAGACAACCATTATTTACATAATGAAATGAACTGTGCTGTGGTAAAGTCTCAATAATTTGTTGTAGATTAGCCTTTGAAAGGGTATGTCTTGATTTGCGAGATTGATTGAGATCATTGATTATCTTCTTGTATGATGTTTATAGAAGCTAAAACATCACATTTTCCTTTCTTTTAGTGATGTGACATAATACATTCAGATGCTGTGGACTTTTGATTTTCTTCTGTAGTCCAACTACTTAAAGGAGTGTATTGCCACGGTTTTATCTGAATCATTTATAAGCTGGATGTTGCCACGAGGGAATTCCTTCCCGAGCACTTATTTCAATCAAGTCTATGAGGGTAAACACCTGTGGAATTGTCACAGTATCACACTCAGAAAGGAGATCTTATGATTTACATAGGCATTGATATTTCCAAACTCAACCATTTCGCCTCTGCCATTTCTTCAGATGGTGAAATTATGCTTCAACCGTTCAAATTTACAAATGACTATGATGGCTTCCATCTGCTGCTTCACAAGCTCCATTCTTTGGATCCTGACAGCCTCATCATAGGTCTTGGATCAACGGCTCACTATGGCAACAACCTTCTTGAATTCCTTGTCAAACATAACTACAAGGTCTGTGTCATAAACCCTATCCAGACCTCTGCAATGCGAAAGAACAACATTCGCAAAACAAAAACGGATAAGGTAGATACTCACATAATTGCTAAAACTTTAATGATGGATCCTCACCGTTTCTTTTCGCAGCATGATCTTTCAATCATGCACTTAAAGGAATTGGGGCGTTTCCGCATGAAACTTATCAAGAAACGTACCCAGGGCAAGATCCAACTAATGTCGTATGTTGATCAGGCTTTCCCTGAACTGCAGTATTTCTTCAAATCTGGCATCCACCAGAAATCTGTGTATGCAGTTCTTAAAGAAGCACCTACGACCAAAGACATTGCTTCTATGCACCTGACCCATCTGTCACACTTGCTTGAGGTTTCCTCCCACGGTCATTTCAAGAAAGACACAGCGACTGCATTAAGGATTCTGGCACAGAAGTCTGTCGGTTGCAACGACAGTTCTATATCTACTCAGATAACTCAGACCATTGAACTAATCGAGTTACTGGATAGCCAGGTTCATGACGTTGAATCTGAAATGGAATTGATTGTCAATTCTTTGGATTCCGTCATTATGACCATTCCGGGCATTGGTTTAATGGCGGAATGATACTGGGCGAGATTGGCGATATTACGCGCTTCTCCAGCCCATCAAAAGTGCTTGCATTTGCTGGTCTTGATCCGACTGTCTATCAGTCTGGAAACTTTAATGCCAGCCATACCAAGATGTCCAAACGTGGGTCTCGTCCCCTTTGCTACGCTTTGATAAATGCAGCACATAACGTTGTCAAAAACAACAAAACCTTTAAAGATTACTATGATCAGAAAATGTCAGAGGGAAAGTCCCATTACAACGCCTTAGGACATTGTGCCGGGAAGTTAGTTCGCATCATTTATAAAATGCTCACTGACAACGTTTCATTTAATTTGGATTAATATCTGACCGTTCATATATATTTTTAAAAAGCACCCTATGGGAGCTCTATTAAAGTTAGCCATTTTTCCGGTCAGAAAATAAATATAATTTTTTGCTAATTTAGGGTTGACTTTTCATAGCTGGTCTCCTTATTTTTAAGCAAATCACTATAGGAAAGAGTTCCAACTTCTGATATGTTTGGCATTATAAAATCATTTTTGTTTTTGGTGATATATATACCTTTTACTATGAAAGGTATATATATAATAACTGTACTTGTTAATTTCAAGATGTTAAATATAGCGTGATCTGATGTATAACTAAAAGTTAAAAGAGTGGTATAAAGTATCTGTAAAGTCATTATTGAGGCATATATTGCCGTTAATAGAACTTAATATACTAATTTAATGGGAGAACAGAAACTTGCCAGGGTAACAATGATAAAAATAAATATATACATTAAAATATAAAAAGGTAAGTTACCACATAAATACCCTCCTACGAGAGATAGCGTAAGTAATAGAAATAAAAATGTAAATTTATTCTGCATAATAAACTCCATTTTTAGTATAAATAGTAATGTTAATTTTAATCATCTTTTAACTTTATACTAATTTTTTTACAAAATTGACTGATTTTTTTGTTGAAAACTATTCCTGTAATTCCAACAAAACCCGTTAAAACAAAAATAGCAATAGAAATCCCCCAACGTCCTTCTCTCATAGAAGCGCCTAAATATGTTGAAGTTACAATCGATGGTAAACGTGCTGTACTTGAAATCAGCAAAAACCTTGATAATTTCATAGGAGTAAGTCCTACGATATAAGTTAACATATCCTTTGGTGTTCCCGGAACAAAAAACAATATGAAAATTACAATATCAAGTTTTTCGGAATCGTACAAAAAATTATATTTTTCGAGTTTTCTTTTATTAAAAAATTTATCAACAAATGGAAGACCAAATTTTTTGCACAAATAGAAAATGGCTCCTGAGGCTATAACGCAGCCTACAATACAAATTAAGAGACCCTTAATTCCACCATATAAGGCACCCGCAATTATTTCAATAGGCTCTCCAGGAATGAATGCAATTATAACTTGTGCAATTTGAATTAGCAAAATAACAAATGTGCCATATATGCCTAAGGTGGAAATCCATTCTTTAAAGGCTTTTTGAATTTCAGGATCGTATAATGATGTTATATATGGGATTGACCAAATAGTTATGCCTATCATAAATGTAAAAAATATGATGAGTGTAAGTATTTGTTTTTTCATTAAACCTCCTTATATAATCAAGTATTTTTTATTGAAGTTCAAGTTTTTTAACCTTTCCTATCTCAGTGAATAAGACACGATCATGAATATTTCGATGTATTAGATACTAAAATAGTAGTTGTAGGGTACATGAAATAGAATGTCGTTATTTCTACTCTACATGGTCTTGTGTATACCCATTCCTCTATGGGAGCTAACCTCTTATGTCCATCAGTATCATCACTGTCTCCAAAAATCCTCACTTCTTTCGTTCTGTCTATCGATAACTGTGTTTAGCTTTGCTTCCTAACGGGTTCTTGCCCCTTGGTGTAAATTACCGTTGACTACTGGCTCATTCAGCGGACGTTTTCTATTATATCCTGCTTTGTTCAAGGCCAGTCCTCCCGACTGCCTCATCCCCTGTTTCTTTTTTCTTCATAAACAGTCTGTATATACACTATTGTGAATGAACCATTCGTTCAAAAAATATTATAACCTACATCATTTATTCCGTCAAGAGAATACCTCAAATATGTTCAAAAAAATTTAGCCATTAAAAAACGTACTGGATGCCTGCCTCCAGTACGTTTTTTTAAATGAAAGGATATTTTTACATGTTTCTTGGAAAAATTTACGAACAATAATTTTAAGGCAAATAAGATGGTATATTGAAACAAGAATAAAGTCGAATTTAAGGAGATGAAAATTTGGATAGACTAAAAGATATGTATGAATTAATTGAATATCTGGAAGAACACAAAGAAAAAATTGCTTTTCGGTATTTGGAAGATAATCAAATGGTTGAAGTGACATATTTAAAATTTATAGAAGATGTAAAAAATTTGGCGGAATATCTTATCGAAAATAAAAGGAATTTAAAACATATTGCTTTAATTGGAGAGGTCAAATATGAATGGTTTGTTAGCTTCTATGGAATCATTTATGCAGGAGGTGTTGTAGTTCCAATTGATCGTCAGTTAGCATTAACTGATATTAAAAGACTAATTGATAAAGCAGAGTGCACGGGGATTATATATAATAGCAAATCAAACAGAGAGGTTGCATCTTATTTTTGTGAAGCAAGTTTATGCATACCGTTTTTATCAGGGAAAGAAGAAATATCAATTCGACAAATAATAAACCATAAAAGTGGCAAAACATATATTAATAGACCCCAAAATAGTAATGAAGAAATGATGGCTGCAATAATATTTACATCTGGTACGACTGGGAAAAATAAGGGCGTAATTATGACTCATAAAAATCTGATTTCCGGCTTATATGTTTGTTACTACATGAATGGAAATAGCTTTGAGAGGACTATACCAGTCTTGCCTCCTAATCATATGTATGAGATTTCAGCAGGTATACAGACGGCGCTGTTTATAGGAGCAACAATATGTATTGGTAAAGGTACAAAATATCTATCACAAAGTATACAGGTCTTTAAACCGTCAGTATTAATACTTGTTCCTATGATTGTGGAAATGTTTCATTCTAAGATATGGAGAGAAGCAAGAAAACAAGGAAAGGAAAAAAGTCTTAGAAGATTAATTTCGTTAAGCCAGTACTTATTAAAGATACATATAGATGTCCGAAAATTTATATTTAAAAACATACGGAACAATTTTGGTGGGGAACTACAGACTATTATATGTGGAGGAGCACCTATAACCGAGCAACTCATCGAGGACTTTAGAGCATTTGGAATTGAAGTTATGAATGGTTACGGTGTAACAGAATGTGCACCTGTTATTGCAAGCAACACAAGAAAATATTTCAAACCAGGCACAGTAGGTATTACTATACCAGAATTTTGTGAGGCAAAAATAAGCATAAATGGAGAAATCATTGTTAGTGGTCCGTCTGTTAGTCCGGGATACTACAACGATCCGGAAGAAAATAAAAAATCTTATTGTGAGGGATGGTTCAAAACCGGAGATTTAGGCTATTTTGATGATGAGGGCTATTTGTTTCTCACGGGTAGGATTAAAAACCTGATTATACTTGATAATGGAGAAAATGTGTCACCGGAGGAATTAGAAGAAATAATAAAGGAAAATCCCTTGGTTAAGGAAGTTCTTGTTCATACTGTGAAAAATAAAATGCATAATCTTTTAGCTGCAACCATTTTTATGGACTCTACTTATATTGACGAAGAGGGAATACAAACTCCGAAGAAATCCATAGAAGATTATATAGAATCCATCAATGTTGGCTTGCCAGCTTATAAACGAATACAAAAAGTACTTATTCAAAATTCTGAGTTAGAAAAAACTAGCACTGGGAAAATAAAAAGACAGAAGTGAAAAGAGGAAAAGATATGTTGAAGGAAGTAATTGATTTAATATGTAGTTTGCAAGAGATTGAAACAAGTAATATTAGCAGAGATACTCATTTATTACGGGATTTGGATATGACATCAATGGAAATAATGAATCTTTGCTGTTCTATAGAGGATATGTATGAAATTGAAATCCTTGATGAAGATTTATACAAAATACAGACGGTACAAAATATTTGCGATTATATTAACGAAAAAAGAGGATTTTCTCAATGATTTTTCTCTATCGGCAAAACAATGTTGATGAATTATCTTATAGAAATTTATTGGATAATCTACCAAATTGGAGAAAAGAACAAAATGATAAAATGATTTTTGAAGAAGGAAAACTAAACAATGCGGTGGCATTTTATTTGCTTAGGATAGCTCTCCAACGTGAATTCAATATTAAACAAAGGGTTTCCTTTGTTTATGGAATGTACGGAAAGCCTTATATTCATGAATATCCAGATATTCATTTTAGCATTAGCCATTGTAAAGAAGCGGTTGCATGTGCTACAGATAAAAGGAACATAGGTATAGATGTACAGGAATTTATGGATGGTATACCAAGTTTATATAAAAAAGTTCTCAGCAATAAGGAATATAAAAGTCTACAAATCAACGATAGAGATGTAAGATTTATTCAATACTGGACGTTAAAAGAAGCATATCTGAAAAATTTAGGAATGGGAATTTCTGAAAGATTAAGTATGGATGAATTGGACTTTTCAGATACTAAAAAAGAAAAATTTTTGAAATATGGAAAATACTTTACTTCATATAAATTTAGTAGAATGTTTTTGAGCGTCTGTGCTGATGGGAATTTTTTTGAAAAAGAAAATGTTGTTAATATAGAAATTGAAGAAATTAATAAAATGGCTCAATGGGTAAGAAAGGAATAACAGGATATGAAATTATTTTGTTTCCCTTATGCAGGTGGGATAAGCACAATATATAGAGGTTGGGATAATTTGTTAGTCCAATCTATAGATATGGTTGCATTGGACTTTGCAGGAAGAGGTAGCAGGTTAGCAGAAATAAAATACAAATCTTTCTCAGAAAATATATCTGATTTGTATAAAATTTGCGACAATGAAATAAAAGGCCAAAGCTTTGCTTTTTTCGGGTATAGTATGGGCGCATTGATAGCATTAGAAATGACCCAACAGTTAATGAAAAGGAATGCGATTATTCCCGAACATATATTTCTTGCAGCATCAAATATACCTGAAATAACGAAGCGAGAATTTGGAACTGACGTAAAAAATATTGAAGAAAAGATTATAAGTATGGGTGGCATACCAGATGAAATACTTAAAAATAGAAAAATAAGAAATTATTATATGTCTCTTATTAAGGATGATTTTAAAATAATGTCTCAATGTGAACTTACTGCGGAGGTATTTAAAATACCCTGCGATATATCTATTTTATATGGAAAGGATGATGAGACGACGAAGTGGGCTGACATAAGAAAATGGAATCAATATTGTTTGAAAACTTGTAATTATTACGCATTCGAGGGAGGACACTTTTTTATTAACAGTAACATCAAACCTATTATTGAAATTATTAATAAAGTATTAGCAAATACGGATAAATTATAAGGAGACAAGAATAAAATGGAAAAAATAAAGACAATAGTCGAGGCATTTGATAAAAATAGAGATAGTAAAAATGGTATTCGTTTTATTTACTCAGAAAAAAAAAGTGAATTTTTTGCATATAACGTATTGTATCAGGCTGCATTAAAAATGCTAAATAATTTAAGAACACAAGGGTTAAAGAAAGGCGATGAACTTGTTTTTCAAATTACAAATAACAAGGATTTTATCATTATTTTTTGGGCGTGTATATGTGGTGGTATTGTTCCTGTTCCTGTTAATTATGGTTATAGCAGAGAAAATGGAATCAAAGTGGTTAAAATATGGTCTAAATTAAAAAGACCGCATTTGATTTATTCGGAGGATTATTTTCAGGGCTTTATAGAGTTGCTAAAAGATGTAGTTTCTAATGAAAAAACAATAAATACTATAATAGAAAATTCGTTTTCAGTGGAGACAATGAAAAAAGGAAGCACATTGGCTAAAATTGAGAACGTAAATGAGAAGGATACTGCGTATATTCAATTCTCTTCCGGTTCAACAGGCTCACCAAAAGGAGTGGTGCTTACCCATAAAAATCTGGTAACTAATATCAGAGCAATAATTAATGGATGTTTCGTAAAACATAATGACATATCTATTTCATGGCTACCCTTGACACACGATATGGGACTGATAGGGATGCATATCACTCCACTGTTTCTTGGATGTACTCAAAATAATATGACACCAACATTATTTGTTAAGAAACCACTTCTTCTGCTAGATAAGATGACGGAATATAAAGTGACGATGACATCCATACCAAACTTTGGATTTGCACATATGATGAACAGTTTGCGGCAAAACGTGGAATATAGATGGGACCTTTCGAGTATGCGACTTATTTTTAATGGAGCAGAAATGATTTCATATGAATTATGCTCTAAATTTCTGAATTATATGGAAAAATATAAATTAGATAAGTTAGCAATGTTTCCTGTTTATGGAATGGCCGAAGCAAGTGTAGCAGTGACCTTTCCAGAATATCGAACAGGATTACGAGCAACCGTAATAGATAGGACATCGGTGACGATGGGAAGTCATATCATTGATACTAATATTGAAGAAAAGGATAAAGCATTATATGTCGAATTAGGATTTCCAATAGAAAACTGTGAAATCGCAATAGTGGACGACCAAAAGAATGTACAAGGAAATATGATCGTTGGGAATATTTTTATTCGAGGGGATAATGTAACAGAGGGTTATTATGGTGAAGTGACGACTAAATATACTTTGATTAATAAAGAAAATTGGTTAGATACAGGGGATATTGGATTTGTAAATAATCATGGACTTGTTGTTTTAGGTAGAACAAAAGAATTGATAATTATAAATGGTAAAAATTATTATTGCTCGGATTTAGAAAGGGTAGTTGAGAAAATTAGTGGTTATCCAGATGGAAATGTAGCTGTTACTAGTTATTTTAATGGCAATACAGAAATTCTATTAGCTTTTTTGGTTAATAAGGGCAGTGTGGCTAGGTTTGAAGAACAAGTGGAAAAAATTCGACTTGATTTCTATAGACAAGTTGGAATAAGCATAGAAAATATTATACCTGTAAAGCATTTACCCAAAACAACTAGTGGGAAAATACAGCGGTATAAATTGGTGGATAATTACCTTTCTGGAGACTATAAAAATGTGCTAACAGAAATTAATGAATACCGAAAAATAAAGTTTGATAATAGAAAAATTCAATTGCCAATAACTGAAATAGAGAAAAAAATCTCTAGTGTCATAGAAAATAAATTGGGAATTGAAAAAATTAGCATGAATGATAACCTATTCTATTTCTCCCTACAATCCATCCAGATTATGCAAATTTATGAGGAAATTAACCAGCTTTATCCAGACAAAATTTCATTGTCAGATATGTTTAAACTCCATACAGTGAAGGAAATTGCAGATGCAATTACTTCTAGTGAATGTTTTGAGATTAAAACTAATGTATGGCCGGAATCTTACTACCAACAAACGTTAGGTATTTTTAAACATCATTTTGAGCGAATTGTTATGGATATTCAAGATAACTGTTATGCAAAGATAAAAGATATTTCTATGCTTACGAGGAGTAATTTCACAGACGTACTCTTTGCATTGGTATCCTATTTATATTGGGATGAAACAACAAGTGAGAGTTTTGCAGGATATCTTGTATCAGAAAAAGAAGGTGTAGTTGCGGAGATAAATATTCACTTTGACAAAATTAAGGATATCTATGAACTTACTAATACTGTTTGTCAAAAAAAGCATACGGAGATTAATATGGCTAAATTTGACAATGTTAGGAAAAATAGAGAAATGAAAAAATTATCTATTCTTATCTATAATACGGGATTATTAAAAAATTCTATTAGTTCTCTGCCATTTGATTTACTATTTGGTGTTACTGAGAATAATAATACTAGGCAAATTTGCTTAGAAGTCAGTTACGATGCAAATCATATAGTAGGAGATAAAATCAAAACATTTTTAGCATCTCTTAAAGCGTTATTGAATGAGATAGACGTAAAGAAATGGAGTTAAACATATGCAAAAAATTTGTTATAAAAAAGATAATAAATTTAGTCAAGAAATTCAAAAAAAATTATGTGCAAATGATGATGTGGCTGTTATTGGAATGGAGATAAATATGCCATCAGCTCGGGGAATTAATGAATTTTGGGATGTTTTAAGTAATGGAATAAATTGTATTGGAGACTATAGCTCTGAACGAAAGAAATTCGTTATACCATATTTAAATAAGGATTTTAATATTGATAATTTTAGGCAAGGAGCATACTTAGAGAAGATAGACGAGTTTGATTATGAATATTTTGGGATGACACCAAAAGAGGCAAATTTGACAAGTCCCTTGCTTAGAATGATTATAACAAACGTTATAGCTATGCTGGATACATCAGGATACCGAAATAAAATAGTTGGAAGCAACACAGGACTGTTTACAGCAGCAATTGGTGATATAGATATTCTTACATATAAAGAACTTATTAAAAATAATTGTATAACTGATTTGCCGTTAGCAGTTACTGGAAATATGCTATCTATGATTAATGGAAGGTTAACAAATCTATTAGATCTGAAAGGTCCGGCGGAGGTAATAGATACTGCTTGTTCGTCAGCCTTAGTTGCTATACATAAGGCATGTCAGGCAATCAAAGCACAGGAATGTGATACAGCAATAGTATGTAGTGGCAGAATTCATTTGGTACCATCATCAGATGGTTGTTTCAATATAGGAATAGAGTCAGCAGATGGAAATACAAGGACATTTGATCGAAACGCATCTGGTTCTGGATTTGGTGAGGGAATTGGTTGTGTATTACTGAAATCACTAAAAAATGCTAAAAGAGATGGTGACTATATATACGCTATTATAAAGGGAAGCGCTGTGAATCAGGATGGGACTTCAATGGGCTTAACTGTTCCAAATCCTAATGCTCAGAAATCTGTTATTTGTCAAGCATGGGAAGCAGCAGGGATAAATCCAGAAGAACTTACTTATATTGAGTGTCATGGAACAGCAACTCCAATAGGCGATCCTATTGAAATAAATGGTCTGACGGCAGCATTTAGGAAGTATACAGATAAAAAGCAATTTTGTGCCATTGGTTCGGTCAAATCAAATTATGGACATCTTTTAGAATGCGCTGGAATGATTTCTTTTATTAAAGCCGTATTATGTTTAGTGAAACATGAATTGCCCCCGACAATTAACCTTGCCTGCCCTAATGAGGAAATTAATTTCTTAGAATCACCAATATACCTTAATAATAAGTTGAAAAAATGGAAATCAGAGGGAGATAAGAGTATTTGTGGTATTAGTTCTTTTGGATTAAGTGGTGTTAACTGCCATATCGTATTAGAAGATTATTTCAATAATAATTTAGGTTATAGTAATGATGCGGATATGGAAATATTAACATTGTCTGCACAAACAAAAAAAGTCTTATTCAACAATATTAAAAACTTAAAACAGTATTTAAAGCTGAATTCCCAGACATCTCTATTGTCGTTGACTTATATGGAAAATATTATAAATCAAAATTTCAAATATAGAGTAGCAATTCTTGCGTCTTCAGTATCTGAATTGGAAAAGAAGATTGAAATATTGATGGATGATATTGCAATAAGTGATAGCAATTTAGACATATATATAGGAGAAAAAAATTGCAATACAATTGTTTGTGATATACCACCGAATAAGAATTATACAGAATTGCAGAAAATGTGTTTAGAATATGTCAACGGAAAAGATTATAATTGGGGTCTATGCTATAAAAATCTTTGGGTTCAAAAAATACCTATTCCGCCATATGAATTTCAGAATACAAGCTGTTGGATTAGGAGAAAAGAAAAAAATAATAAAAAATTGCATGAAAATATGTATTATACAATTCAATATAGGAAGTATATAGATACAAAGGCGAAATTAAATGACAGTTTGATTAATTCAGCATTGTTATTTTCTGATAAAAGTAATATTGCAACGGAATTAGAAAAAGTAATACCTAAAAATTCACAATTTGATTTAATGACTACGCTGGAATTACATAACCCGCAGCAGATAAAAGAAAATTTTTGTAATTTTCTTGTTGATTATCAAAAAAAAGAGATAGAAAACATTATTTTCGTTTCTTGTAGTGAAATTGATGAAAATATAAATTCTATGAAGAGCAAAATAAAGTTGAGTTTCTATAATTTATTTTTGCTTATTCAAACAATATATGAGCAAAACCTAAAGAACAAAGTTAAAGTAACAGTTATAACGGGTCGGGTATACGATGTAGACGGATCTGAGTATAACTTAAAGCCATACAATGCACCTGTAGTAGGATTCAGCAGGACGGTTAATACAGAATTTTCAAATATTCATGTTCGCGTGATTGATATTGACGATAATATTAGTTCGCAGACCCTTTGTAATGAAATTCAAAGAGAAGAGACTGAGTTTTATGTAGCTATAAGAAATGACATTCTATATAAAGAGGAATTGGATGTTGTAGATATTGAGCGTGAGGAATTTGAATCCATAGAGATTCCCGAAGATAATGTAATTTTAATTACAGGAGGTCTAGGGCATATTGGATTAAAAGTAGCGGAAAACTTGATTAAATCACATAAAGAAAAAGTGATACTAGTGGGGAGAACTTCCTTTCCTGAGAGAGATAAATGGGAAGAACTGATATTAGAAAATGCTAATCCTGCTTTAACCAAAAAAATAAAGGCGATTATTGATTTAGATCAAAAATGCGGCAAAGTAGATATTCAAAAATGTGATATAGGTGAAGAGAAAGATGTATGTGCATTGGAACACTATATTAGAGAACAATACGGAAAGATTAATATTATTGTTCATGCAGCAGGTAATACTGGAAATGGTTTGATAATTAACCGTAATATGGAGCAGATTACAGATGTTATTAAGCCTAAAATATATGGAACATGGTTACTAGAACATTTTTTTCACGATGCAGAAATATTTATTAGCTGTTCATCTGGAGTATCTCTTATTGGAGAGATCGGATTGGCGGATTATGCCGCAGCCAATGCATACCTTGATGCTTTCGCTTATATTAGAAAGAAAAAAAATCTAACGATTAATTGGGTTGTATGGGAAGGTGCTAGGATGATGCAGGGAGAATCAAAAAAGATTGATGGTGTTTTTGAAGAACTATCTGCAGAAGTCGCAATAGATTGTTTTGAAGAAATTTTAAATAGAAAAGTAAGACGTGTCATGATTGGTAAATTAAATCCAAAGGTTTCTCTACAATCACTAGCAGAAAGTTCTTCAGTTCCGATATCAGAAAGTATTATGGGAAATGTAAAAGATAGAAAGAAACGGACTATAACTGATAGAACTGAATCTGCAATCTGCCAAAATCCTATGGTTTATGAAAATGTGGAGAAAACTCTTAAAGAAATTGTAAGTAATGTTTTAGAATATGACAATGTTAATACTTACGATAATTTCTTTGAGATTGGCGGAAACTCTATATTGCTGAATAAGGTTTGGTCTGAGCTTGATGAAGTTTTTCCAAATAAAGTGCTAATCTCAGATTTATTTATATATTCTTCTATAAATGCATTAGCAGAATTTATTGTTAGTAATTACAAAGAAAATAGTAGTAATGATGATGATGAGATAGATTCAATTATTAACTCAATTGATGACTGTACAAACATTGATGATATAATACAACGCTTAGAAAATATATAGGAGATTCAAATTTGAAAAAACAAAGTATATACAAATATATTTTATCTGAAATGACAGAAGGAAATATAAAAAAAGATGTTGCAAGTGCATTAATAAAGGACATTAAATCTTTAGATACACAAATGATGAAAAGGGATATTGCAATAATAGGAATGGCTGTAAATTTACCATTTGCTAAATCGTTGGAAGAGTATTGGAATGTGATAATAAACAAGATAAATTGTATTCAGACATTTCCTAAAAAAAGAGCTGATGATATAAAAGAGTACTTTTCATATACCGGAGAATTGGCTGGAGAACTAAAATTTTTAGATGGTGCTTTTTTGGAGGAAATTGATAAATTCGATTACTCTCTATTTAGAATTACGCCGAGAGAAGCAGCGTTGATGTCACCCAGTCAACGTTTGTTTATGCAAATTGCATATGAAGCTGTAGAGGATGCAGGATATTCAGGTACCAAAATTAAACATAGTAATACGGGAGTTTTCGTAGGATATGCAGAAAACTTAAAAGATATGTATCAAAAAATGATATATGACACTAATCCAGACAAAGTAGCTGAATCTTTAGCATCAAATTTAGGAGCCATAGTACCCAGCAGGGTGTCATATTACTTTGACCTAGATGGCCCTGCGGTTTTGGTGGACACGGCATGTTCATCTTCGTTGGTTGCAACACATTTGGCATGCAAAGCGTTACAGAATGGAGAATGTGATCAGGCAATTGTAGGGGGAATTAAGTTGCACACAGTTCCAATTGATGCCGACTTTGCAAAAATGGGAATTGAATCATCGGACGGAAACACGAGAGCATTTGATAATAAATCTGATGGTGCTGGTATTGGGGAAGGGGCAATAGCTATTATGCTTAAACCATTGGTGGCTGCTCAAAAAGACCGTGATCATATTTATGCAGTAATTAAGGGAAGTGCAGTAAACCAAGATGGCAAATCAATGGGAATAACAGCACCTAATCCGGAGTCTCAAATGAAGGTAATAAAAAAATGCTGGAAAGATGCAGAAATTAAGCCACAAGATATTAGTTATATAGAAACTCATGGAACAGGAACTGTTTTAGGTGATCCTATAGAAATTAATAGCATAAAAAAGGCTTTTGAATCCTATGGCACTAATTTGCAAAGTTGTGGCATTGGTGCTGTAAAATCAAATATAGGGCATTTATATGAGTGTTCTGGATTAGCAAGTTTAGTAAAAGTGGCTTTGTCTTTGAGTAAAAATACTATGCCTCCTACAATTAATTTTAATTTTCCAAATGAAAAAATAGATTTTTTTAACTCACCTATATATGTTAATAAATATAGTCATGAATGGGAGAGAATTGGAGACAAAAAAATACTTTGTGGAATCAGTTCATTTGGATTCAGTGGTACTAATAGTCATGTCGTTATAGAAGAAAATATTCAAGATACAGCAGATGAAAATTATGATATGAAAGTAAATTTATTAGTGCTTTCAGCAGAAACGCCAAAATCACTTATGAGGCTGATTGAAAGTTATAATGATTTTGTAAATGAAATGTATGAAATGATAAATATAATGAATTTATGTTATACTGCAGCAACAGGAAGAGAACATCATACAAAAAGATTAGCTATATTGTTTGAAGGTTTAGATGATTTGAAGCATAAACTAACATTAATTCTAAATAATGAGGATATTGTTGGAAAGGACATTTACTTTGGTGAGTATAAACTTGTTTCATCGGAACATACCAATAAATCTATGGGAAAAATATCAATAGAACAGCAATTAGAAAATGGTCAAAAAGCAGAAAAGTTATTACAAAAAATTTTAAATGAAAAACATACAAATCGTGAAAATATCCAAAATATAGCCAAATTATTTATTAGTGGCGCAGATATTAAATGGCAAAAATACTATTCATTAACAAATGCAGAGACAATAAGTATACCGAGATATTGTTTTGAAAAATATAGATGCTGGTTTTCGTTACCAAATCGTCCAGAAAAAAAAGAAGTATCATGTTACAAGCTCAGCTGGATCAAGGAGAAAAATGAAATAGTAAAGGAGGAAATAGAAGAATGTGATAATGTAGTTATTATATCAGTGAGTGATAACGAGCTGGCTTTTAAATTAAAAGAACGAATTTCAGCTAAAGGAATTTCGGTAAAAACTGTCGAAGTGGAAAAAGATATTAATCTGATTCATCATTTTGAGTCTCGGCTTACTCAATTTTGGAGTAACTACGATGGAACTAAGATTAGGATTATATATATGCTTGAAGGTATAGATGTGCGGGATTCAGGAACAGATAATTTGGATATGTTTTATGTATTCATCCGTTCGTTGAAAACATTAAAATCTAGCCGAACAACAATTAATCTATTGGCATATAATTCTTTTAAAATAACAACGTCTGAAAATACTGTTCCTATAAACACGTCAATATGTGGCTTGTTGAATATGGTAAGATTGGAATTTCCAGAGTGGAAATGTAGAATTTATGATATAGCGGAAGACATTTCAGAAGAATTTCTGGAAAAGCAAATATTGCTTTCAAACGGTGACTTTTTGAAAGCATTGAGGAAGGGTGTAGTTTATGTTCCAATTTTGCGGAGGGTTAATGTAGAAAATAAAAAAAGTAGCATTCCATTAGTATTTAAAGATAATGGGATATATATAGTATCTGGAGGTTTGGGGGATGTGGCACTACATATCATTAAGCAGATTACACTTCTTAAAAAGGCAGTTTTTATTTTATTGAGTAGAAAAAAAGTTGATGATCACAATGTTTTACCAACAGAAATGAAAACAAAAATCTCTGAAATTGAGGCAAACGGTTCAATTGTCGATATTCAATGTTGTGATGTTAGTAATAGGCACGAAGTGGAAAAATGTATAAACACGATTCGAGAGAAATACGGTAAATTGAATGGTGTTATTCATGCAGCCGGAGTATCAGGAAATAAACTTTTAGCAATGGAAACATTAGAAAATTTCAAAAACATTTACAAACCTAAAATATTAGGAGCTTATAACCTTGATTTGGCAACAAGAAATGATTCCTTAGATTTTTTTATAATGTTCTCATCTATTGCAACATACTTACCGGCACCCGGACAGGGCTCTTATGTGGCCGCAAATGCATATTTGGATTCCTTTGCATCACACAGAAACGCAACTATTGGGAAAAATACCACATATACAATCAACTGGAGTACATGGAAAGAATGTGGTATGGGAAAGCGTACAGGTGTAAATGTTGACACCGCATTTAAGGCCATTACAAATGAAGAAGGTTGGGATGGCTTTGAGAAGTTTTTGAAGAGTCAGGAGGAAAATTTACTTGTAGGAATTATAAATGAAAGTGGAAAGTATGCTAAAGTCTGGCAAAAAGTCTACTTTGGATTCTCAGAAGAACTTAGTAAACAAATCAATAAAATAATGCAGCATACCTCGACTGAAGATAAGTTGCTTTACAAGACGACAGACTCCGGCAAAGAATTAGTACTGAAAGGGAGGTCTGGAGATAATTATACAGATACAGAACTTGCGGTTGGAAGACTATTATCAAATTATATAGGGTACTCTGAATTATATGTATACGATAATTTATTTGATATAGGAGTAGATTCAATTTTAATGATTAAATTCGCTCACGAGATATTTGAAAAGTGGGGCATAGATTTGGAATTATCTAAATTTATTGATGGTTCATCCATTGAAAAAATAGCATATGAAATAGATTTACAATTATGTAAATAATTATTATTTTGAAAGGAGATCAGCTATGAAAGTTGGTGTAATTGGAGCGGGTGTTATGGGAACAGGAGTGTCACAAAGGTTTGCTCAATTTGGACATAATATTTATTTGGTTGACAAGTTGTCTGTAAAATTGGATGAAGCCGAAAAAAATATAGAAAGGAATCTTATGCTTGATAATATGTTTGGTAAAACCAAATGTGATGTAAAGCAAGTATTATCAAGAATTGAATTTTCAACTACCTATGATGGAATCGTAGATTGCGATGTTGTAATTGAAAATGTCTCGGAGATTATATCTGTAAAAGAAGTGGTATATAAAAAACTTGCGGAGGTTGTGAATAAAAATTGTATTATACTGGCAAATACGTCATGTATATCCATAACTCAATTAGGGGCATTAACTCACCGGCCAGAAATGGTAATAGGCTCTCATTTTATGAATCCTGTACCAAAACAGGATTTTGCAGAAGTTATACAAGGATTCTACACAAGTGATAAAACAATTAAGAGAACCGAGGAACTATTATCAGGTGTTGGAATAGTTTGTACTGTCGTAAATGATAGCCCTGGATTTGTATCCAACAGGATATCTCATCTTATGATGAATGAAGCAGCCAATCTTGTGATGGAAAATGTAGCAACACCTGAACAAATTGACATGGTGTTTACTAACGGATTTCACCACGAAACAGGACCTTTACATACGGCGGATTTAATAGGAATAGATACGGTTGTACATTCCCTGGAGGTTCTTTATGATTGTTATCAGGATTCGAAATTTAGATGTTCACCGTTACTTAAGAAAATGGTATATGCTGGGTTGCTTGGACAGAAAACAGGAGAGGGTTTTTTTAAGTATTGATAAACTATGGCAAATAATAACTAAGGTAAATCACCCTATATCTTAATATGAATAAGGGGATTTTATAAAAAAGACTACATATTACAAGGAGGAAAAAAATGTATATTAATGAAAAAATCAGAACTTTTATTGGAAGGTTTACAAAAGGTAAGACATTTTCCGATTCAGACAATATTTTTGAAACGGGTCTCGTAAATTCGCTTTTCGCAATGCAGTTGGTTCAATTTATTGAAACGGAATTCAATATTAGCATTGATAATGCAGACTTAAATCTTGAAAACTTTAAGAACGTTGATGCTATTGTTAATTTAATCGAGAGAAAAGGAATTAAATAAAGGAAATATATTAGCATAAAAAGGATTGGTAGATTAGTTCTCATTTAAATTTCTTAAATTAGAATAGACATCTATTTTGTGAAAAGGGTGAATATTAATGGGTACATTAATTAGAATCTGAACTTTGCAATATTGTCACACTAAAACCCGAAAAGCCGCATAAACACTAGGTTTTTGGATGATTTACTTAGTGTCACAGTTACACTATCGTAATTGCACATAATTGGCTTAAAATCAAGGTTTTTTCGGTTAGTGTAACTTTTATGCAAAGTTCAGGTAGAAAGATAGGAGAATAGAATGAGAGAAAAAATTAAATGTGTTGTATGGGACTTAGATAATACAGTTTGGGACGGGGTTTTTTCGGAAGATAAGGATGTTATGCTAAATCCAGAGGCATATAATGCGATAATCGAATTGGATAAAAGGGGAATCCTTCAATCTATAGCTAGTAAGAACGAATTTGAGCCAACAGCTTTAAAATTAAAGGAACTGGGAATATTTGAATACTTTCTTTATCCCCAAATAACTTGGAACTCGAAAGCAGAAAGTCTTCGGCGAATTCAGAAAGAATTGAACTTTGGAATTAATACATTTGCGTTTGTAGATGATCAACAATTTGAACGGGATGAGGTACAGTATTCACTTCCAGAGGTATTATGCATTGATGCCAAAGAAATTCCGACACTATTGGAGCTGGAAGTAATGCATCCTAATTTCATAACAGTGGATTCAAAAGTACGAAGAAAACTATATCAGGCCGATATTACACGTAATAAGGAAGAGGAAAAGTATAAGGGTCCCAAAGAAGATTTTCTTAAAACACTAGGATTTAAATTTACAATAGAAAAAGCAACAGAAGAGGACTTACAGCGGATTGAAGAATTAACAGTAAGGACACACCAACTTAATTCGACAGGAACTATTTATAGTTATGATGAACTAATTAATATGATTAATTTTGAGAAGTATGGTGTATACATTGCTCAATTAGATGACAAATATGGAACATATGGAAAAATAGGAATAGCTGTAGTAGAAAAAAGTCAAGTATGGGAGATTAAATTAATCTTAATGTCTTGTAGGGTAATATCAAAAGGAGTAGGATCAGTGTTACTTAGTTTTCTAATTCAGCAAGCAAAAAAGAATAATGTCGATTTATTGGCGGATTTTATTCCTACAGATAAAAATCGCATTATGTATATTACATATAAGTTTTCTGGATTTGAAGAGATATCTAATGATAATAATTTGGTAAAGTTGAAGGCAAAGATAGGCTCGAATGTTCAATATCCTCAATATGTAGAGGTTATTGAAAAATTATAAGAAAGGAAATTGCAATTTATATAGGTGAAATATGATTAGACGAACAGCAGCACTATTTTCAGGACAAAGTTCACAGTATATCGGTATGTATAAAGCATTATATGAAGAAAGCAAAATTGTGTGTGATACAATTAAAGAAGCAGAAGATGTTTCAGATATTCCGATAAGTAAATTGGCATTCGATGGACCTATGACAGAGTTGGTCGATCCCCAAAATGCACATATCATTATTCATACATTTGGTGTGGCGGCATTTAGGGATTATATAGCACGTACAGGAGAAAAACCGACTTTTTGTGCTGGGCATAGTTTAGGTGAATATGCAGCACTGACTTGTGCTGGCGTATTTAGCTTTCGGGACTCGATAAATTTAGTCAAAGCAAGGACTGAAATAAGTTTGGAAGTCCAAAAGGAATATACAGATGGGATGACTATTATTGATGGTATTGATTATGATACTGTAGCATTTGCCTGCAAGAAACAGCAAAAATTGGGAAAGATGGTTTATGTATCTTGTATAAATTCACCATCGCAAGTTGCTATTTCTGGCAGAAGAAACGATATTGATGAAACGGAAAATTTATTACTAAAAGGTGGAAATGGTAGTGCTTCTCCACTTTTTGGGAGCGCACCTTTTCATTGCCCTCTTATGGAAAAGGGGGCAGTGAAATTGGAAAAGATATTACGTTCAGTAAATTTCGGTTCCTTTAGATATCCAGTGATTTCAAATTATACTGGCAAGGTATATTCGGAAAACCCGGAAGAATTAATCCATAATCTGGTAAATCACTTAACAAATCCAGTTCAATGGAATTCCATTATGAAATATTTAGAACGATATAAAATTGATTTGTTGGTAGATTTTAGTTCTAAAAATATGTTCCAGTATTTTACAGTATCGCCATGTAAGTGCTATGGAACCAAAAGAGATAGAGAAGAAATATTACAAATTTTCTCAGCACCTGAAATCGTAAAGCATAAGCAAGATTTTATGTCTAAATGTATATTGGCAGTTGTTTCTACACCCAATAAAGAAGATGATAATAATGCTTATGAAAAAAAAGTCCTAAAACAGTATAAGGAACTTTGTGATTTTAGGAAAAAAACAGAGGGAAGAACATTAAATAGAAGAGAAAAAAAAGAAGTATTATCACTTTTGGAAAATATATTAGTGAATAAAAAACTTCCTAAACAGACTATAAAATCTATTCTTGAAGAGATTATAGATGAAACAGCTTCGCAATATGAAATTATATATTAATAAATAGGAGGACACAAAATGGACTTTAGTATTAATAAAGAACAGGATTTTTTTAGGCAAGAAACAATTCGATTTGCCAGAGAAAATTTAAATACACCAGATACATTAGAAGATTTTTCTGAAAAAATGTGGAAGAAAGTTAGTGATTATGGACTACTCGGTATTACTGTAGGTGAGCAATTTGGAGGCTTGAATGAAAGTTATACAACTGCAGCTATTGTTTTTGAGGCATTAGGCTATTCCTGCAAGAATAATGGTTTGATTTTTGTAATCAACAATCATATATGGGTATCCCAAAATTTGATTTATTTATACGGAAGTGAAGAACTGAAAGAAAAATATCTTTCAGAAATGGTTAAGGGCAACAGGATTGGGGCAATAGCTATTACCGAGGCTGATTCTGGATCGGATGCTCTCAGTTTGGCTACAACAGCAACGGAAGATAATGAATTTTATGTTCTTAATGGTAGTAAGATGTTTATTTCTAACGGACCAATCGCAGATATTTTTGTGGTATTTGCTAGAACATCTATAAACAGTATTTCGGCATTTGTTGTTGAAAAACAATTTGATGGGTTTAAGGTATGCCCAAATATTCAAAAAATGGGATTGGGAGGATGTCCGACATCGGAGATTATATTCAATAACTGTAGGGTACCAAAAGAGAATATTTTGGGAAATATAAATCAAGGTGCTTTTTTACTGAATTTAGCACTTGAATGGGAACGCTGCTTTGAGTTTGTACCACATATAGGTGTAATGCAGAGAATAATGGAAGAGTGTACTGAACACGTAAACAGTAGAATGCAGTTTGACAAATACTTATCTGAATATCAAGCGGTAACCCATAAAATTTCAGATATGAAAATAGCGATTGAAATGGCAAGGATGATGCTTTATAAAATTACGTGGTTAAAGGATCATGGAAAAACAGCGTATGTAGAAACTTCAATTTTTAAGGTTTTCGTAAGTGAAAATTATATAAAGACTTGCAGAGACGCTATTCAAATTTTTGGTGCATATGGGTATACAAAGGAATATGATTACGAAAGAGAATTGCGGGATGCGCTTGCAAGTAGTATTTATTCCGGTACAAATGAGATGCAAAGAAATACTATCTTTAATATGCTCAATTTTTGATAGCGGGCAGGAGCTGGAAAATGAAAATACTAGTTTTGGTTAAAGCAGTCAGAACAGATATGGTGTTCGATGACATTGCTGATAGAGAGGCATTTACAATTAATCCTTATGATTTGTATGCACTTCAACATATTCTGAGTATAAAAAAGGAAGGCGACTACATAAGCTGTATAAGTATGGGACATATCGGCTCGAAACAAATTCTAGCGAAATGTGTAGCATTGGGGGCAGATGAAGCAATTTGGCTTAATGATCCTGCTTTTGCAGGAGCGGATACAATTGCTACAAGTTATACTTTATCTTTGTTGATAAGAAAATATGAATATGATTTAATTTTGTGTGGTGCAAAAGCAGTTGATGGAGAAACGGCACAGGTACCAGCAGGAGTAGCAGAGCGGTTGGGAATTTTATGTTTATCTGGCACAAAGATGATAGATGATATTGGTAAAGGCTTTGTGGTGATAACAAGAGAAAATGAAGTGTGGACAGAAAAAATAGAGGTGACGTTACCGGCATTAGTGGCATTTAATAGTTTTACTACAAATATGAATACAATTAGCATGAAAAATATGAGAAAAGCACTGAAGACGGATATTTCACCAGTTAATATTTCTTGTATTGGGGCGGATGCAAAACTTTGTGGCATGAAGGGTTCGAAAACCAAAGTTCTTCGCACGAACCCTAATGTTTCATATCAAAATAATAGTATTTATTTTGAAGATGTCAAATTGTTTTCGGAATATATTTTGAGATTAATTGAAAAATATAAGTAAGATACAAAATGGGGAAGGAATGGTTAATTGGATGAGTAATATTCAAATCTGTGTAGTATGTGATAATAGTTTAGAGGGTTTTGATTCTCATTATAATTTACAGCTTCTTAGCAAAGGCAGTGTTTTGAGTCAAAAAATAGGTGGGGATGTAGCTGCTATTTGTATTGGCGCATATAACGAAAATGTTTTTGCAAATCTTTTGGATTTTGGAGCCACTAAAATAATACACTGTAATAGTAAAGAAATAGATGCCAGAAATTATGCTAATATTATAGAGAGAGTCATTATTAGGGAAAGGCCTAAATTAATAATGCTTCAATCAAGTATTTTTTCTAAAGAAATTGCAGCGATATTATCTACACGATTAGAGATTGGATTAACTGCTGACTGTGTGGACATATTGGTGGATGATAGTCTGGAATTTATATTTGAGAGAGCTGCACTCAGCGATTCTATTCTGGCACAAATAAAAACAATTAATTGTCAATGTAGTATATGTACTATTAAAAAAGGTGCTTTCAAGGAATATTATAATCATTGCAATTTATCTGCAGCATCTCATATCATAAGTGAGGATGTTCATCACCAAGAAGAAAATAGTAAAATAAGAATTCTCCAAAAATATAAAAGAAAAGATAAAACAAGTATAGATTTATCAAAAACAAAGGTAATGTTTGGAATTGGACGAGGAATAGGCGAAGCAGAAAACGTTAAAAAAATAGAAGCGTTAGCACAAAAGTGCAAGGCTGTTGTTGTAGGAACAAGAGGAGTAGTAGAAGAGGGGTTGTTAGAAGTCGAACGACAGGTTGGACAATCAGGAATAAGTATATCTCCAGATATTTATGTTGCCTTTGGAATATCTGGTGCTAGCCAACATATGGTAGGCTTGCGCAATGCAAAACAAATTATTGCAATTAACAAGGACAAAAATGCAGCAATTTTTAAATATGCAAATTACTCAATTATTACAGATGTTCAGAATGTAATTAAGACTTTGGAAGACCTTCTCTAGTATAAAAACATGGAATTCTCAACTCAGGCGCAATATTTTATTTACTCATAAAATATTGCGCCTTTTGTTTTGGAATTTTAAAGAATTTAAATGTCACTTGACATTTTAGATTGAATAGAGTATATTGAAATTGAATGAATCATTCATTCAGAAAGGGTGGATAGTATGTTTACAAAATATTTAAAAGCTAGTGTAATATGTTTTTCGTGTATAGTAGTAATAGGTTTACAAGGATGTTCTAGTGAAAAAACAATTCGACTTGTCAATACTCAGGAATTTGCGCCGGACGATTTTAACGAAATTACTTTGGATTATGACAACGATAGTATAACCATTTTGAAGGGAGACAGTAATAAGGTAATATTGAAGGAATATATGTCAAAGGACAAAAAAGCATATTATGCTAGACTTTCAGAAAAAAATAAGACATTAAGTATAAGTGAAGGGAGAAGACCTAAATTCGGTGATTTTACTGCGAAAATCGAGGTTATAATACCGATAGACTATAAAAATAGTATGTCATTCCATACAACTAATGCTGAAATTATATCAGAAGAGGATGTATTTATATCAACGTTCAAAGCTGATACAACACGTGGAAAGATAAAGTTGCAAATGTTGTCTGCAACAAATATTAGTCTTAGCACAACAAATGGTGAAGTTTATGGTAAGGATATAATAAGCGAAACTATGGATGTTAATTTAAGCGGCGGGATGGCGTCTATGGAAAGAATTTCGACAGGGGGAACTTTTAAAGCAAGTTCTGACGGTGAACTTTCTCTATCATTTTCAGATGTTACAAGTGATTTATATGTATATGCTAAAAATAGCGACATAAAATTATCACTTCCAAATGACTTGTCTTATAAACTTAAAGCGGAAAGTAAAAATGGCGTAGTCAAGACAAACTTATCTTCTGGTTTATCTGAAAGCGATGGTCTTGTCCAGGGGAGTGTTGGTGATTCACCAGATATTGCTATAGAAGCAAATGCTAGAAATGGCAACATAGAAATAACAAATCATTGATTGTATAATAAGAAAGAGGCAATGATGAAGAAAATTTTATTATTGGAAGGATCAAGTTTAACTTCACGGGAGACACTTAACATTCTTAAACAACATGGTTATGCTATAGATATTGTAAGTCCTGCGTTATGTCCTATTTCCTTGTTTAGTAGAAAAAAGCATAGGATTTTGAAGGTGAAGAACATTAATCAGTATCCTAAAGAGTATTTAAGACAGATGAATATAATTATAAAAAGAAAATATAGTTTGTTGTTACCAACGCATGAGGAAACATGGTTTTTTAGTGCGGCTAGGAAATATTTACCAGACGGCATAAATATAGTATTGCCGCCAATTGAATCAATTCTAAAAGTGCAAAGTAAAATTAATTTTGCAAAGTTGTTAGATAAACTTGAAATACCCCAACCAGATTGGCAGGTATATAGTAAGGGAGAAAAACTTAATATTTCTTTTCCTTTGTGGGTGAAGCGAAGTTATAGTACAGCAGGCATAGGAGCTAAAAAAGTTGAAAATATTGAAGAATTTGCACGGTTGCTTGATGACTATAATGGAAAGATATTGTTACAGAAAAATATTGATGGAAAATATGGTCAGACAGAGGCAGTTTTTTCTAGTGGCCGTATGGTTGGGGTGCATACATCTATACAGACCGCTAGAGGTGTTGGTGGTTCAGCAGCAGCAAGGATCAGTGTCGATTATATATCTAATAGAAAATATATTCAGCAAATAGGTCAATATTTAAATTGGAATGGTTGTATTACGTTAGATTTCATTCATAACAAAAACGGAATTTATTTTATAGAATGTAATCCTCGTTTGGTGGAGCCGGGAAATGCAGCAAGAGCTGGAGTGGATTTTCCTAAACTTATTCTCGATATTTCAGAAGGAAAAACTCCTAAAGAACTATTGGTTGGAAAAAAGGGGATTAGAACGCATGGCGTTATAGCGGTAATGTTGGGAACCGCACAATCAACCCGCAATAGGAAAGAGATATTTAAAAAATTTATGGACTGTATATTCCACAAAGGAATATTTGAAGATAGTGCAGAGGTATTGACACCAGTCAAGCAGGATTTGCTTAATATAGTGCCAATAATGATAATTCTGTTGAGTGTTCTGATTAATCCCAAAATTGCAAAAATAAATGCAGTAAATGTAGTAAAGTATTATAGTGTTAAGCCACGTGTAATAGAATGGGTTCTGTCATTAGACAAATGTGATAGGAAAGATACTTGACAATTAAAATGTATGGAAGTAGTATAGAAACAAAATAATATATTCGGGGGTATATATGAAAAATCCTAAATTGAAAGAGATTTATGGAGCGGCAAGCCGCCTTTTCATTAGTCAAGGCTATTCAAAGACTAAGATATCTCATATTGCAAACGAGATAGGGGTTTCAGTTGGTACCATATATAATAATTTTGAGGGCAAGCAGGAAATTATGTATTTTGTCTTAAAATGTACTGTAGAGCCGGGATACCTAGAAAAAAATTTTGAGTTTCCAATTTCTTACAAAGAGTTTATTGGTATTGAGGAGGAATTGATATATGCATTGCAAAGTATAGGGGATAATTTTGCAAAAAATTTAAACAACGAAATGTATACATTTAGCGAAATGATTTCAGATGCATTTGATGTTGTATCTACTTATGCTGTAGGATGCTTGTTTATTGAACATAATCAAAATGAAATCCAGAAATTAACAGATTATTATAAAATATATAGAAAGAATTTTTTTAACACAATTGAAAAATATATTTCAAATTTTATAAAAAATGGAACTGTAAGAAATATAGAATATAAACAAT